>OIET01000342.1_pt1 | contig 47004 bp, 38 predicted proteins | sample 1581871 | NCBI WGS metagenome assembly OIET01 (sample SAMN03279760, study PRJEB24777) | human gut metagenome | isolation source: fecal sample PR121 from 1 month old male Malay infant, vaginally delivered... | place: Singapore | collected 2005-09-16
GGGTATGGGCGGCTATTTGATAAGAGATCTTCTGACAGAATCCCCAGATGTCGCGGCCTCGGCAAAACGCCTGGTGCTCCAGCCCATGAACAATGCCTTTATTGTCAGGCATTTTCTGGAGGACAATGACTTCTTGATCGTCAATGAGGATCTGGCAAAAGAAGAACGCAGGATCTATGAAATCATAGTAGCTGAAAAGGGTGAAATGTCCATTGAAAACGATCTGGATTACCTGATTGGCTATGAGGCCAAAAGGCGTGAACATCCGCTTCTGCCAGAGCTGATTGACCATAAGCTGGAGCTTGAAAATAAGATAATCGAGAATACAAAAAACAAGCACACAGAAATGGCCAGAGAACAGCATCAGAAAAGCACAGCTATCGCAGCTGCGCTGATGGAGGTAAAAAATGGCTGTAAAATGCAGTGAAATAACAAAAGTGATTGAGACTGTGGCCCCGAGAAACCTTGCGGAGTCCTGGGATAACGTCGGTCTTCAGATCGGCTCTTTCCAGAAAAGGGTGAAAAAAGTACTGCTGACGCTGGATGTGACAGAGGCTGTCGTGCGGGAAGCCGTTGTGGAAAAAGCAGATATGATTATTGCACACCACCCTTTTATTTTTAACGGCATCAAATCCATTTGTACCGATGAGCTGAAGGGAAAGATTGTGGCAGAGCTGATCCGCAATGACATCAGCCTGTATGTAGCGCACACTAATCTGGATAAGGCAGAGCTTGGCCTCAATGATTATATCGCAAAGACACTCGGCATTGAGAAACGCCAGCCTCTGGACCCTTCCGATGAGGATAAGCTCTATAAAATCGTGGTTTATGTGCCGGTAGATTACACGGATAAAATTGTTGAAGTGATGGGGGACAGCGGCGCTGGCTTTATCGGCAACTACAGCCACTGCACCTACCGTACCGTGGGTCAGGGAACCTTCAAGCCCCTTGAAGGTACAGATCCTTTTATCGGTGAGGAGGGTGAAGTGACAACCGTCAAAGAGGATCGTGTGGAAACCATTATTGACGGTAGGATGATGAAAACTCTCATTCAAAAGCTTAAAAAGGTTCATCCATACGAGGAGATGGCTTATGATTTATATCCCCTTGAGAACGGTTTGCTTTTAAACCAGAATGGTCTTGGCAAAATTGGCACCTTAAAAGAAGCCATGGCGCCAGATGCCTTTATAGCGCATGTAAAAAAAGCGTTGAACCTTTCCCATGTAAGGGCTGCGGGGAACGAGCCGTCAAAGGTCAAAAAGGTGGCTCTGTGCACGGGCAGTGGAGCAGAGTTTATCGGACTGGCAAAGGTCAAAAAGGCGGATGTTTACATTACCGGAGATTTGAAATACCACGACGCCCAGAGAGCGGCTGAAAATAACCTGTGGGTTCTTGACGCCGGTCACTTTGGGACCGAAAAAATGGTCGTGGGACTGCTTGAAAACCTGCTTCGGGAAAATGTGAACGATCCGGAGATTGAGTATGTCCGGTCAAATTTCAATGAAGATTTTATGCGCTATTATTAAGCAGAATGGACAGAGTATAAGGAGACAGATAGATGAAAGTTTTAGTTTGCGGCGGGGCCGGCTATATCGGGTCCCATGTAGTCCGGGCGCTTCTGGACAAAGGTTACGGGGTAGTGGTACTGGATAATCTGTCCACCGGACACCGTCAGTCGGTTCCGGAAGGAGCAGCGCTGGAGGTTGGCGATATTCGTGATGCGGCCTGTCTTGAGAGACTGTTTTTGCGCCACGAGGTTGACTGTGTCATGCACTTCTGCGCGAATTCACTGGTGGGTGAGAGCATGGAAAAGCCCATTGAGTATTATGACAATAATGTTTACGGGACACTGTGCCTGCTGCGTTCCATGGTCAACAATGACATTAAGCATTTTATTTTCTCATCGACCGCGGCGACCTACGGTGAGCCGGAACGACTGCCCATTGATGAGGACACACCCAAGCATCCCACCAACACCTACGGCGAGACAAAGCTGGCTGTTGAGAAAATGCTGCATTGGATGGAGGTGGCCTACGGACTTCACTACAAGGTGTTCCGCTATTTCAACGCTTCCGGAGCACACCCAAGCGGAGAGATCGGCGAGGACCACGCGCCGGAAACCCACCTGATCCCGCTGATTTTAAAAACAGCTCAGGGCATTCGCGATAAGATTTATGTCTTTGGCGATGACTATGATACCCCAGACGGCAGCTGTATCCGCGATTATATCCATGTCATGGACATTGCGGAGGCCCATATTCTGGGCATGGAGGATCTGGTTAAATCCGAAACCAGTGATGTTTATAATCTTGGCAACGGCAATGGCTTCTCAGTTCTGGAAGTCATTGAAAAGGTTAAAGCGGTTACCGGAAAAGACTTTGAGGTTGAAATCACAGACCGCCGGGCAGGCGACCCGGGAGTCTTAATTGCCAGTTCAGAAAAAGCACAAAAAGCACTGGGCTGGTCACCAGTCAATTCATCACTTGAATACATCATCGAAACTGCCTGGAAATGGCATCAGGGGCATCCCGAGGGCTACGGCCTTGTCTGATGTGCCTTATAAAAAACATGAAACAGCCATTGATTCTTTGAATTCGTGTATGGTTTAGTGTATAATTATAAAAATAAGTTATGAAACAGTAAAATTTTATTCTGTCACAAGGACGGGCGGTTCCCGCCCTTACAGGAGAGGAGAGAATATGAAGAAATTATTAACAGGCAATGAAGCCATTGCCCGTGGGGCCTGGGAGGCCGGCGTTAAATTTGCCACTGCTTATCCAGGAACACCCAGCACAGAAATCCTTGAGAATGTAGCGACCTATGACGGCATTGTTTCCGAATGGGCGCCAAATGAAAAAGTAGCGGTTGAAGCGGCTGCAGGCGCTTCGATTGCCGGTATCCGAACCCTTGCTGCAATGAAACATGTTGGGGTAAACGTTGCGGCTGACCCGATTTTTACTTTCGCTTATCTTGGCGTTAACGGAGGCTCTGTTATCATAACCGCCGATGAGCCTGGTATGCACTCATCCCAGAATGAGCAGGATAACCGCAATTATGCGCGCCATGCCAAGATGCCAATGTTCGAACCATCTGACAGCCAGGAAGCCAAGGATATGCTTAAGGACGCTTATGAGGTAAGTGAAACCTATGACTGTCCGGTGCTTTACCGCATGACTACCCGCGTCTGCCATTCCAAATCCATTGTCCAATGTGAAGACCGTGTGGAAGTGGACGATAAAGAATATGTAAAAGATATTATGAAAAACTGCCCGCTGCCAGCTCATGCCCGCGTTATGCAGGTTAAGCTTGCCAAAAATTTTGAAAAGCTGGCAGAATATACCGAAACTTCTAAATGGAACTATATCGAAGACAATCAGAAGGAAATTGGCGTTATCGCGTCTGGCGTAGCTTTCCGCTATGCTAAGGAAGTTTTTGGCGATAGTGCCTCTTACCTGAAACTGGGCTTCTCATATCCACTGCCTAAAAAGCTGATCGCTGAATTTGCAGATAAGGTTAAGAAGATTTATGTCCTTGAAGAAAATGATCCGATTCTCGAAACTGAAATCAAGGCCATGGGCATTGACGTTATCGGAAAAGACGTGTTCCCGGCCATGGGAGAGCTGACACCGGAACGTATCCGTGAAGCACTTTACGGTAAAAGCGAAGTGACCCTTGCACCCGACCCCGAAAAGATTGTCGGCCGTCCGCCGGCATTCTGTGCAGGCTGTCCTCACCGCGGTATTTTCTATGAGCTGGGGCGCCGTAAAAATATTATGATTTTCAGTGATATCGGATGCTATTCCTTAGGTTTGACACCGCCGTACAACGCGACTGACGCCATGATCTGTATGGGCGCCAGCATCAGCGGAGGACACGGTGTGGCAAAGGCCATGAGTATTAAAAATAACGACATGAAAGTCGTTTCTGTCATCGGCGATTCAACCTTCTTCCACTCCGGAATGACCAGTCTCATGGATGTTACCTACAATAAGAGCAATGTTCTGACTGTTATCCTGGACAACCGCATCACCGGCATGACCGGCCATCAGGAAAATCCAGGCAGCGGCTATGACTTAAAAGGCGAACCGGCACCGATTATGGATATCGAAACCATTGTCCGCGCACTTGGCGTTAAAAATGTCCGCACTGTCGATCCAAACAATCTTGAGGAAACTGACGCGGCCCTTGACTGGGGGCTGTCCAACGATGAAGCTTCTGTCATTATCACACGCTGGCCGTGTGCTCTCAAACGTTTTTCTCAGGCCGATAAAGAAGAGTTCCCAGAAGCCTTCAAACGCCACTGCAAGGTCGATACCGATCTCTGTATTGGCTGTAAGAAATGCCTGAAATCCGGCTGTCCTGCTTTAGCCTTTAACTCTACCGTACCGAAAAAATCTGGTATTCTGGAAGAATCATGTCTGGGCTGTGAGGTTTGCCTGCAAATCTGCCCGAAACATGCCATTTATGTAGAGGAGGAAAAGTAGAATGAAAACAAAAAATATATTATTGGTTGGTGTCGGCGGCCAGGGAACCATCACAGCTGCAAAGCTGCTGACCACTGGCTTGATGGAAGCCGGCTATGACGTAAAGATGAGTGAGATCCACGGCATGAGCCAGCGCGGCGGCTCTGTTTCTTCTCAGGTTCGCTATGGGGATGACGTTCAGTCACCGGTTATCGAGATGGGAACAGCGGATATCATTGTCGCTTTTGAAAAAATGGAAGCGTTGCGTTATATTGACTTTTTAAAGGAAGACGGAAAAATTATTGTCAATGATGCAGAAATCTGGCCGCTGCCGGTCGTTATCGGCAAAGCGACTTACCCGGAAAAAATTCTGGAAACATTGCAGGAAAAGGCCAATGTGCGTGTGATGAACGCTTCTGCCCTGGCAGAGGAAATGGGCAACCTCAAGGTTATGAATGTGATTCTGCTGGGCGCTATCATTAAATCCATGGGGCTTCAGGATATTAACTGGGATGAGATCATCCGGAATAATGTAAAACCCAAATTTGTTGAGTTAAATATTAAAGCGATGGCTGTCGGAATGGACGCTGTCAACTAAAAAGCTATGTGTAAAAAAGAATTTGAAACAGAAAACTTTAAATTTTTCCAGAACAGGGACTGTGAGTACTTCCCCTGTCACAAAACGGAAAACCCGGATGAGTTTAACTGTTTGTTTTGTTACTGTCCTTTATATGCGCTGGGAAGGGACTGCGGCGGTGGTTTTGAATACACGGAAAAGGGTATAAAGAACTGTACAAATTGCCTTGTTCCCCATAAAAAAGAGAACTATGACCGGATCATTGAAAAACTCCTGATCCTTATTGAGCGCGTTAGAGAGCAGTAGCTCAGGATTATGTGTGAGGAGAGTTTAGTATGAGTATACTTATTGGCTTGATTTTGGTTGTGGCGGCCTATTTTATCGGTAATCTTGACTTTGCCTATATTATGGTTCGCGCTGTAAAGGGTGAGGATGTCCGTAATTACGGAAGCGGCAACGCGGGTACAACAAATGTACTCCGGACAATGGGCCTGAAATATGCCATTCCTGTTTTTGTTCTGGATGCGCTTAAAGGCTCTGTCGTGATTCTTGCTGCCAGACTTCTAGGCTTCAGTGAAGCCTGGGTCGCAGCTGCGGGGATCGCAGTAGTCTGCGGCCATAACTGGCCTGTCTGTCTCGGCTTTAGAGGCGGAAAGGGGACAGCTACCTCCATCGGCGTTTTTATTGTCTTTGACTGGCCAGTTGCCCTGATCTGTATTGCTGTTGGTCTGATCTTCCTGGCCATTTTCAGAATGATGTCACTGACTTCCATTATCGGGATGGTATCCCTTCCGATTGCGGTTCTTATTAAAAGTATTTTTATTACACATGGGGCTGTTTTTACACCCGAACTGGTTTTTGCCTTGTTTCTCTGCTGCTCAACCGTATTCCAGCACCGCGCCAACATCAAGCGGATTGCAGCTGGTACTGAGAGCAAGGTAGGGCAGAAGGTTAAAATGGGTGGAGACAATAAAAAAGGCAACTAAACTTTGAAAGGAGACATGAAAATGTCAAATCATAAAAAAGTCGTTGTTGCTGGACAGGAAAAATCCATTTGTGAAGCGGAGCCTGAGGTCAGACGTCAATCCCTGACAGATGATGCAATGGAATCAGTCTCGGTGGAGGAAACCCATGAATCCGGTACCTTTGAAAAAGATGTTATCGGAACTGAAGAAGCGGCGACCAACGCTGCTGTAGATTTAGATGTTTTAGAAGAACAGGAAGAAAATCAAAAATCCTGATTCTGACTGGTGTTTCAAGGAGACTCTCAAAGCAGAGAGTCTCTTTTTACTGTTTCTGTTTTCTTTTTACAAGAAAGTTGATGTGGATTACAAGAATTTATTTCACGTATTATACCAGATATATGTTATAATAGAAATCGGCGCCGCACATCTTGTGGACGCCTTTACAAACCGATTTTATAAGGAGTTTAAGATTGAAAGAGCTGAAAGATCTATTTAAAAGACATTTTACGAAGGAACTGGAAGGCAGTGATAAGACTGTCTACGATCTTTTCGAGTGGCAGAATGTTGACGTCAATTTAACAAATTATCAGACGGGCGCGACCATTTTATCCATGGAAGATCTTGAATTTCCAGTTGATTATTCGCAAAATGCCTGTAATATTATAGCCAGCAAGTATTTCAGACGGCGGGGAATCCCTAACGGTCTGGGCTATGAACACAGCATGCGCGAGGTTGCTGACCGGATGGTTGGCTTCTGGGCAGATGCTTTGAAAGAAGAAGGCATTATTGAGACTGAGGAAGAGTGGCAGATTTTTTACGATGAGATGGTTTACGCCCTTCTGAAACAGATGTGGGCGCCAAATTCACCGCAGTGGTTTAATACTGGTCTGTCCAGAAGCTATGGCATCAAGGGTGATAAGGACGATCTTTATTACTATGACGAGGCAGCCGGTGAGGTTAAAGAATCAGACGACCGCTATACCCGGACACAATCCAGCGCCTGTTTTATTTTATCTATTGAGGATAAGCTGCTCGGCCATCACTCCATTTCTGAGCACTATGTCAGTGAGACCAAGCTGTTTAAAGGCGGATCCGGTGTTGGTACGAACTTTTCATCGCTTCGCGGTGTGAATGAAAAATTGTCAAGCGGCGGGCAGTCCTCAGGAATGATGAGTTTTCTGCAGGGGCTTGACCGCAATGCGGGTGCCATTAAGTCCGGCGGCACCACAAGACGCGCGGCTAAAATGGTCATTGTAGATGTTGATCATCCTGAGATTGAAGAATTTGTAGACTGGAAGGTTAAGGAAGAAGATAAAGTCCGCGCTCTTGGAAAGATGGGCTATGATATTTCTATGGATGGTGAGGCATACCGCACGGTTGCAGGGCAGAACTCAAATAACTCCGTCCGTTTAAATAAAGAATTCATGGACGCTGTCATCAATCTTGAGCACGAGCCAGATCACAAGATGACCTTGAAGGGCCGTGTGGACGACGCAGTTAACCGCGAAGTATCTGTCAAAGAACTCTGGCAGAAAATTAATACAGCCTCATGGGCCTGCGCCGATCCAGGGCTTCAGTTCGACGACCTGTTTAACGCCTGGCACACCTGCCCCGGTGGCGAAGACGGCGATACCTCCAAAAAAGAAAACCGGATCAACGCGACAAACCCATGCTCAGAGTATGCTTTTTTAAATGATACTGCCTGTAACCTGGCATCCATCAATATTTTCCGTTTCTTTGACCCGGAAACCAACAAAATTGATATTGAACGCTTTTCACATTTAGCGGGACTGATCCAGCTGGTGCTGGAGGCTTCCATTTACTGGGGACAGTTCCCAACAGAAGATGTGGCGAGAAAAAGCTACCTTTTCCGCACCACCGGCCTGGGCCTTGCCAATGCTGCGTCATTGATTCTGGCGCTGGGCTATCCCTATGATTCCGATGAAGCGCGAAACCTGATCGCGGCCTTATGCGGCATTATGACGGGACATTCCTACTATGTTTCAGCAATGATGGCAGGAAAAGTTGGTCCTTTTGCGAAATATGAGATTAACAGCCCTTATATGAAGCGTGTTATCCGTAATCACAGCCGTGTCGCGGGCTATCTGGCCGATGATTATGAAGAAATGACTTATGAGCCTCTTAAAATCAATCATGAGCTTTTAGAAGAGATGGGTTTCCTGAATATCAGCAGCCGTATCAAGGACGCGTGGAAGGATGCCATTGATTATGGTGAAGCAAACGGCTACCGTAACGCACAGGTTAGTGTTATCGCACCGACTGGTACGATTTCCTTTGCCATGGACTGCGGCGCCACCTCTGTCGAGCCCTTTTACAATCATGTGGTATTCAAAAAGCTGGTAGGCGGCGGCTCCATGGAAATTGTGAATCCTGTGATGGAGATTGCCCTCAGGAATCTGGGCTATAAGCCAAAAGAAATCTCCGATATTCTCGGCTACATGCTGGATAAGGACGAAAAGGGTTATCTGCGTCATGACAGCCTGTCCGGCGCTCCGCATATCAAGCCTGAACATATTCCGGTTTTTGATACAGCGAATACTATCCGCCCAGAGGGCCATGTGCTCATGGTTTCAGCCATCACGCCAATGATCAGCGGCTCTGTTTCCAAGACCGTTAATCTGCCGTCAGACGCAGAGATAGAGGATGTTAAGAAAATTCATCTTCTGGCCTACACGACCGGCGCTAAGGCCATTGCCGTTTACCGCGATGGCTGTAAGGCCTCACAGCCCTTAAGCTCCGGTAAGCAGGAGGAAGGCGAAAAGCATCTGGAGGATTGTTCTTATAAAGAGCTCCTGGAATTTGCAAGAGACTGTAACCAGGGTGTGCCTAACCGGCGCAAGCCAGACGGTATGCGTATGAGCCGTACCCATGCCGCTAAGATCGGCGATATTGAGCTTTATATCACTATCGGTTTCTACGACGATGGTAAAATTGCAGAAATTTTTGTCTCTACTGATAAGGATGGCACAGTGGTTAAGGGCCTGCTGGCTTCATTGTCCAAGTCCATCTCCAATATGCTTCAGTACAATATCCCGCCGGAAAAAATTTCCATTATGCTGAGAGGCCAGAAGTACGAGCCGTCAGGCTTTGTACAGAGGCACCCATACATTAAATACGCGTCCTCGATTTCTGACTTGATTTCAAAAGTGATTGATATTGAATGCGGCGATTACTCAAAATGCCAGGTAAAACCAAAGGCGCCTCTTGCCAAGGTAGATGCCAGCACAGCGGCTCCGACGCCGGAAACAGTGCCGCTTCAGATGGAAATGGAAATTGAGGGTGAAAAACTCTATGGGGAAGTGTGCAGCCAGTGCGGCAGTGACCGCATGGTCCGCAATGGTACCTGTAAGGTTTGCATGGACTGTGGAACCACCACAGGCTGTAGTTGATTAAATTAAACATCAAAAAATAAATAAACCGGGATATTCAACTTGGAATATCCCGGTTTTTTATATCAAGGTTTTATTTATTCAGACGATCTTTTACATCATCTGCGACATCTTTTGCTTTTTCTTTTACGTCATTTGCCTTTTCTTTGATTTTTCCGGCAGCTTTGTCCATCATGCCCTCAGCCTGCATGCCTTTGTCGCCAGTTGCACCGCCGACACGGTCTTTCACTTCGCCTTTTGCCTGATCGACAAAACCTGTTTTATCATTGCTCATTGTAAAGCCTCCTTAATAAGAATTGTTAGTTCTTATATACCCCCTGGTCAGATGATAAAAACAATTGCCGGCCTATTCCTAAGAAAGGCTTTAGTTTTGTATGGATAAGCGGAGAGAAAAAGAATGATTTTTGATTGAGTATAAGAAGTTTAAAGGTCATGATACAATAAATAAGTATAAAACGCATGGAAAAACAGCAGGAATCCCCGGCATAGTATGATAAAACAAACTTGCAAAATTAAGTTAAGTTTGATATGATAATATTTCAGAATAGTCACCCGACCGACGGCAAAAGTCATTCATTAAAAAGGTTAGACCAAGCCGCCTGAGTGGAAGACAACAGTAGACAAATGGAGGCGCATTAAATGCGACAGACAATTAAGGAAGCAGAGACCATTGTCATAAAAATGGGAACCACCTCGGTAACCCATGCCAATGGTACCCTCAATTTAAAAAAGCTTGATCAGCTGGCAAGGGTTTTGACAGATCTTGAAAACAGTGGGAGAAAGATGGTTTTGGTATCTTCGGGTGCCATCGGCTGTGGAATGAACCGCTTGGGGTTAAAGGAACGGCCAAAGACACTGGAGGCTAAACAGGCCACCGCTTCGGTAGGACAGGGACTTTTGATGGAGATCTACCATAAGTTTTTTGACGAATACCACCAGAATGTGGGGCAGATTCTGCTGACTAAAGATGTGTTTAAGCATTCTATTAAAAGAAACAATGCCATCAACACCTTCAAGGCGCTGAAAAACCGCAGCATCATCCCAATCGTCAATGAAAATGACTGTATCGCTACGGATGAAATTCAGGAGGAGTGTTTTGGGGATAATGATATTCTGTCTGCCATGACTGCCGATATTGTGGATGCTGACCTTTTGATTATTCTCTCAGACGTGGATGGGCTGTACGACTCAAATCCCAATGAAAATGAGGATGCCAGACTGCTCCAGACCGTTGAGACGATTGATTCCGATATTTTGAGCAGTGCGGGATGTTCTACCTCCGGCCTTGGAACAGGCGGCATGGTGACTAAAATCGGAGCGGCAAAATACGCCACAGATCGCGGAATCGACACAATCATCGCATCCGGTGAGGATGTCAAAGTGATTTATGATATTTTAGAAGGCAATGAAATAGGAACATTTTTTATTAAACAGGATTTACAGGAGGTCCAAAATGTTAAAAAAAGTAATGATTAGTTTGTCTGCAGTAGCAGCTGGTATGCTGACCGTATTGGGGGCTTTTTATGTGGCGGAAAAACGTCGTGAAAAGGCAGTCGGCGGCAAGTTAATGAAGGTGCAGTACCGTTTCACTAAGGATTTTGACGACTAAAATCAAGCGTTAAATAAAATAAAACAGACAAAAAAATTGGAGGGGTCAATGTCTAAGATCTTTATTTTTACAGCATCCACTGGTGCGGGACACAACCTGGCGGCAAAATCCATTGCACAGGCTTTATCCGAATATGGTTTTGAGGTAGACGTTTATGATGCCTTCAAGGAAAGCAGCGCCGTTTTAGATAAAATTGTAACAAAGGGCTATAAGCAGCTGGTTGAAAATGTGCCAAAGCTTTATGAGCAGATTTACAACCAGTTTAATCACATGACGCCTTTTCAGCAGAATATCTTTAAAATGATGACAAAGGTAATGAATCCGGAGATCGTTCCCATGATTCAGAAGGAGCAGCCACATCTGCTGATTTCAACCCACCCCTTTGTCACCAATATTTTAGGAACCTTAAAAGAGCACGGGGCCTTTGACCTGCCAGTGCTCTCTTTTGTGACAGATTATAAGATCCACAGCGTATACCTGCACAAAAAAATTAATGCCTATGTGGTGGGTAGTGAGTATACAAAGGAAACCATGATCGAAAAGGGTGTAAACCCGGATATCATTTATCCCTTTGGCATTCCCATAAGACAGGAATTTGTGGAGGAGACCAGGAAAAAGGCCGAGATCGAAGATCCGGCCATCCGCGGTACAATCCTGCTCATGGCGGGCAGCATGGGTACCAGACAGATGGAAAAGGCCTTTGTCGCGCTGATGAAGGCTCAGGAAAAAATTAAAATTATTGTGGTCTGCGGCAACAATAAAAAGGTCGAGCGCTCCATAGAGTTTTTAAACAAGGTCTATGAGACCGAAGATAAAGTAGTGGAGATTCATGGCTTTGTCGACAATATCCCTGAGCTTATGGATGAGTCAGACGCCATCATCTCCAAGCCAGGCGGCCTGACGAGCACAGAGGCGATCGTCAAATGTATTCCGATGATCATCCCGTATTATTATCCGGGACAGGAAGAGGAAAATGCGGATTATCTGGTGGAAAGCGGCATGGCGATCAAGGTAGACAAGATCAAGGAGCTGACCTCCATGGTCGACTTTCTTATTGAGAATAAATACATTATTCAGCAGATGGCTGAAAATATGTCTGAGGAAGCAAGAAACCATTCGATGGAAAAAACCATTGAGCTTTGTAAAAAACTGATTTCAGAATATGAAGCAGGAGAAATAATCCCAGAACTCTGATAAAAAAACTTTACACCGTTCTGCGGTTATGGTATCATTATTACGTTAAGCCCGTTCTCTTGGTTTTTCGAAACTCCAACGAAATACTGTGATTACGGAGTCTATTTATAATTTAAGGAGAAATGACACAAATGATTTCAAAAGAAGAAAAAGAACGCATTATTGCAGAGTACCAGACACACGAAGGTGACACTGGTTCTCCAGAAGTACAGATTGCTATTTTAACAGCAAGAATCAATGGTTTAAATGAACACTTTGCCGTTCATAAAAAAGACCATCACTCAAGAAGAGGTCTTCTGAAAATGGTCGGTCAGCGTAGAGGTTTATTAAACTATCTCAAAAAGAAAGATATCATGCGCTATCGTGAATTAATTCAGAGATTAGGCTTGAGAAAATAGTACTGTAAGGCGGAGTATTCCGCCTTTTTTCTTTGAATTTTCGAACATCTGTGCAGATGGTTTTGAAATAAACGGAGTCCAGCCGCTTCGTAAATCGGCTGATATCATTGGAGGTATTAATGAGAATATTTGAAACAGAAATTGCCGGCCGCCCTTTTAGAGTGGAAATCGGCGAGGTTGCACAGCTTGCTAAGGGCTCTGCAATGATCCGCTATGGTGAAACCAGTGTTCTGGCCATAGCCGCTGCATCTAAAAAACCCCGTGAAGGCATGGATTTTTTTCCGCTGAGCGTGGATTATGAAGAAAAACAATACGCGGTTGGTAAGATACCAGGAGGCTTCCTGAAAAGAGAAGGCCGTCCTTCTGAAAAAGCAATTTTAAACTCACGTTTAATTGACCGCCCGATTCGTCCGCTGTTCCCAAAGGGCTTCCGCAACGATGTCCAGGTGGTTACTACAGTTATGTCTGTTGAACAGGATAACGCGCCGGAAATCGCCGCGATGATCGGCGCATCCATTGCCCTCAGCATTTCAGACATTCCTTTTGACGGCCCTACCGGTTCAGTAGCTGTCGGGTTGATCGACGGCGAGTTCATTCTGAACCCGACCGAAGCCCAGCGTGAAGTCAGCGATTTAAGCCTGACCGTCGCCGGTACCAAGGACGCCATCATGATGGTAGAAGCCGGCGCCAACGAAGTTTCTGAAGAAACCATGCTGGAAGCGATTTTATTCGCGCATGAAGAAATCAAGAAAATCGTCGCTTTTCAGGAAGAGATCGTCGCAGCCGTCGGCGTGGAAAAAAAGGATTATACGCTTTATCTGCCAACGGACGAGCTGACTGCAGAGGTAGAAGCTTTTGTGGGCGGTAAAATGCATGAAGCGGTTCACACTGAAGATAAAACAGAACGGCTTGAAAATATTGACGCGGTTAAGACTGAAGTTGTTGAACATTTTGGCGAGCTTTATCCTGAACAGTTAAATGATATTGATACCATTTTAACCGCTCTTCAGAAAAAAGAAGTCCGCAGTCTGATTCTGGTAGACCGTATCCGTCCCGATAACCGTAAGATGGATGAAGTTCGTCCAATCACTGCGAAAATCGATTATATCCCGAGAGTGCATGGTTCCGGCCTCTTCACCAGAGGGGAAACCCAGGTGCTTTCCATCGCGACTTTAGGTGTCCTGAGAGATGCTCAGGTACTGGATGGCTTATCCAACGATACGGAAAAACGCTATATGCACCAGTATAACTTCCCTGGCTACAGCGTTGGTGAAGCACGACCAATGAGAAGCCCGGGCCGCCGCGAAATCGGCCACGGCGCACTGGCAGAGCGCGCGCTGCTGCCAATGATTCCGCCGGAAGAAGAATTCCCCTATGCTATCCGTGTCGTGTCTGAGGTTTTAAGCTCAAACGGTTCGACCTCTCAGGCCAGCGTATGCGGCAGCAGCCTTGCCCTGATGGCAGCGGGTGTACCGCTTAAGAAGCCGGTTGCCGGTGTGGCAATGGGGCTGATCAAGGAAGATGAAAAGCTGGCCATTTTAACCGATATCCAGGGCATGGAAGACTTCCTTGGGGACATGGACTTTAAGGTTGCCGGTACCAAAGACGGGATCACCGCGATTCAGATGGATATCAAGATCCACGGTATCGACAGAGAGATTTTAACCCAGGCACTGGAACAGGCCCGTATTGGCCGTATGCATATTCTGGGGATCATGAATGAAGAAATTTCTGAACCACGCGCTGAGTTATCACCATACGCACCGCGTATTATGACCATGACCATCAACCCTGACAAGATTCGTGACGTTATCGGCTCAGGCGGAAAGGTCATCAATAAGATTATTGAGGAAACCGGCGTTAAGATTGATATTGAGGACGATGGTACCATCTATATCGCTTCTGAAGACGGCGTTGCCGCAGATAAAGCAAAGGCGATTATTGAAGATATTGTCAAAGAAGTGGAAGTCGGAGAGGTTTATACAGGTGAAGTCGTTCGTATTATGAACTTCGGTGCCTTTGTATCTTTACCTGGCGGTAAAGACGGCCTGATCCATATTTCCAAGCTTGCCAAGGAACGCGTGAAATCCGTAGAGGATGTTGTAAAGCTTGGTGACGTCGTAACCGTCAAAGTTGTTGAAATTGACGATAAGGGCCGTATCAATTTATCAAGAAAAGCGTGCTTACCTAAGGATTGAGTGTTATAATATGGAAAAGTGCAAGGTAAAAATATACAACGCATCCAAATACCCGCTGCCGGAGTATCAGAGCTCCGGTGCTGCCGGGGTGGATTTATACGCGGATATAGACGAACCGATTGAGATTTCAAACCAGAATATTTACACAATTCCGACGGGAATTTATCTAGAACTGCCGCCGGGATATGAAGCTCAGATCCGGGCGCGTTCGGGTCTGGCCATGAAGCACGGCATTGCCTTGGTCAATGGGATTGGTACCATTGATTCAGACTACCGTGGTGAAATAAAGGTTATTTTAACAAATCTGAAGGCCTTTTCCCATACCATTCATCCCGGTGACCGCATCGCGCAAATGGTAATAAAATCCTATGTGACTGCTGATTTTGTAGAGGTCGACAGTGTAGAGGCTCTGACAGAAACAGAACGCAGTGACGGCGGATTTGGACATTCCGGTATGTAGGAATACAAGGTACAGAGGATCTGTGCCTTTTTTTATTAAGTAAGTGAGGTGATAATAAGGTGGCAACAGCAAGCAAAAAGAAACCGGCTAAAAAGCGCGCAGGCACATCAAAGGCCCGTGCGGGCAGCCGGGCCAAAAAGCAGGATGGCATGAGCCCGATGGTCAAGCAGCGGATAACCGGCGCGGTGCTGGCCATTCTGGGCCTTTATGTCGGATATGCTTTTTTGACAGCAACGCCCGGAATTTTAGATAAAATTGTGGGGAAGGTTATTTTTACCTACATGTTTGGCAATACAACCATCATGATTGCCCTTTATATGATCGCCTGGGGAATCATGCTGTTTTTTGACAAACACAGGGGAAACATACAGACACTGGTCATGGTGTTTTTACTGCTGGTTAATCTGATGGTGGTCTTTAGCCTGAATATTCCAAGGCTCATGACCTATAGCGTCCTGGATCTTTTCAGTGTGGCCAGTTATGGCGGCTACGGCGGAATTATAGGCATATTGCTTTCCTATTTCCTTCAGATGCTGGTGACCAAGGTCGGTACGATTGTCTTTCTGATACTGGCGTCTATCGCCGAAGCCCTGTTGATTGTACGGGCAAATTTTAACGAGTATTATCAGAAAATGAAGGAAAATAAATTTGGTGTCGCTCCTCTGAAAAACAAGGTTGACGATCTGGTCGAGGAACGGAAGCTTTCAAAAGAGCTGAGTGAAAAGAGCAAAGCTGCCAAGAGGAATAAGGAAAAACAGGAAGAGCCAGCGAGTGACAGCTATGACGGCCTGTTTCAGCGCTCAGAGACTGGAAAGGTTTCGATTGATACAGAGATTCTTGATTTTATTGATGATGTCAATAAGGAGCTGGATGAATCGGAACCCCTGGAGGATTCCAACGAGACACTGCCAGAGGAGGAGCAGGAAAGCCTTTTTATGCTTCCTGAAAAGAAGCAGAAGCAGAATAAAATTGTGGATGAGCTTCTGGATTTATCCGATGATGGGGAGAACCCTGTAAACCCTCAAATGGAGGCTGACGAGGTTTATCATTTTCCGGAAACGACTTTGTTAAATCCGCCAGCCTCCGGCTCTAAAAACAGAAAGGACGCAGTGGTTAAAAAGGCGAAGATTATCGAGGAAACACTTTCTAATTTTGGCGTACATGCCAAAATCGTCGGGGTGGATGTTGGCCCGAGTATTACCCGGTTTGAGCTTCAGCCAGACCCGGGTGTCAAGGTCAATAAGATTGTTAATCTGGCAGATGACCTGGCGTTGAATCTGGCAACCTCGGATATTCGTATTGAGGCGCCCATTCCAGGAAAAGCTGCGGTCGGCATTGAGGTGCCTAACGAGGAGAGCGTCATTGTCGGGCTGCGGGAGATCATTGAGACACCAGCCTTTGAAAATTTCAAAGGGCCCTTGCCCTTCGCGCTCGGCAAAACGCTGTCTGGCCAGAACATTATCGGGGACATCAGCAAAATGCCCCATGTACTTATCGCGGGTGCCACAGGCTCTGGTAAGAGTGTGTGCATCAACAGTATTATCATCAGTCTTTTGTACAAGGCTTCACCCGAGGATTTACGCTTTATCATGATTGACCCCAAAATGGTCGAGCTGAACCAGTACAACGCCATACCGCACCTTCTGATTCCAGTGGTGACAGACCCCAAGAAGGCATCCTATGCCTTGAACTGGGGCATTAAGGAAATGACAGACCGCTATCAGCTGTTTAAGGAAAACGGCGTGCGTGACATTGATGGGTATAATGAGCTGATGGCTGGCCAGGGCGGGGAAAAGCTGCCGCGGATCGTCATTGTGGTTGACGAGCTGGCCGACCTGATGATGACATCACCCAAGGAATGTGAAAATGCGATCTGCCGTATTGCCCAGCTGGCCAGAGCCTGTGGGATTCATTTGATTATCGCGACACAGAGACCCTCGGTGGATGTGATCACCGGGCTGATCAAGGCGAACATTCCATCCCGTATTGCCTTTTCGGTGGCGTCTAATACAGACTCCCGAACCATTCTTGATATGGCCGGGGCTGAAAAGCTGCTGGGCAAGGGGGATATGCTTTATTACCCCGTCGGAAAATCAAAACCGCTGCGTGTACAGTGTACCTTTGTATCTGACGCGGAGATCAACCGCGTAATCAATGCGGTCAAACCGAAAAAACAGCCAACCTATAATGATGAGATTGAAGAGGCGATTAACGAGCCACAGGAAGAAGAGGAAGCCAAAGAGGATGACCTGGACCCGCTGTTCGACCAGGCAGTGGAGACCGCTTTTACCTATAATCAGGTATCGACCTCCATGCTTCAGCGCAAACTGAAGGTTGGCTATGCCCGGGCAGGAAGGCTTATTGATTCCCTTGAGCAAAAGGGCATTATCTCAGGGCCAAACGGCAGCAAACCGCGAACCCTGCTGATGACACAGGAAGAATACTACAGGAGGTGACAGAGTGAAGAAAATCCATATCACAACCCTGGGCTGTGATAAAAATACCGTAGACGCTCAGCAGATGCTGGGAATGCTCGCGGAAAACGGCTATACCATTGAACCCGACCCGGCACAGGCTGAAGTGATTGTAGTCAATACCTGCTGCTTTATCCAGGCGGCCAAGGAGGAATCCATCGAGTATATTCTTGAATACGCCGGCTATAAGGAAAGCGGGCCGTGTGAGATCCTGATAGCAGCAGGCTGTATGGCAGAGCGCTATCATAAAGAGCTTGCGGAGGAAATGCCTGAGGTTGACGGCTTTTTAGGCGTGGGGCATATTGACAACATCATTGACCTGATTAAAGATATTGAAGGCGGAAGGGGAAGAGAAACGCTCTCTGGAAATATCGACCGCCCTTATGTGGAAGAAATGCCCCGCTATATCGAGAACAACACCGTTACAGCCTATCTGAAAATCAGTGAAGGCTGTGACCATCACTGCACCTACTGTGTGATTCCCAAAATTCGTGGAAGACACCGGAGCCGCAGTCCAGAGGCTATTTATAAAGAAGCGGCGTATCTGGAGAAAAAGGGTGTCAGGGAGCTGATCATTATCGCCCAGGACATCACCCAGTATGGGAACGACCTGGAGGGAGAGATAAATCTGGCAGGGCTGCTGACGCGGCTGTCGGAGGATTTTTCCTTCCGTTGGATACGTCTGCTCTATATGTATCCTGAGGGCATCACAGAAGAGCTTCTGGATGTGATCGCCAGCCATGACAACCTCTGCCATTATTTTGATATTCCCATCCAGCATACTGAGGATAAAATTTTAAAACGCATGGGGCGTCCAGTTAACAAAAAGCATCTTTTTGAACAAATTGGGCTGATCCGCGAAAAGCTGCCTGACGCGGTACTCAGGACCGCGATTATCACTGGTTTTCCCGGTGAGACAGAGGAAGACCATGAGGGGCTGCTCGCCTCGCTAAGAGCGCTTAAAATCAACCGATTGGGTGTGTTCAAATACTCGCAGGAGGAAGGAACCCCTGCGGCGGAGTTTCCGGATCAGGTGGATGAAGCGGTTATGGAAAGACGTTGGAATGAAATATACGGACAGCAGGAGGGCATAACAGCTGAAGCCAATGAAGCCTTTGTCGGCAGAAGCCTGGACGTTTTAATAGAGGAAATGGAGGCGCCGGGAACCTATTCCGGGCGAACCTATGGTGATGCACCAGAAATTGATTGTATGGTTTTTGCCAATAGCGGGGAAGAGGTATTAGACATTGGCAATTTCTATAAAGTAAAAATAATCCAGACACTGGATTATGATTTGATAGGAGATGTAGAAAATGAACTTACCTAACAAAATTACCATGGCCCGAATTATTATGATTCCATTCTTTATTATTGCCCTGCTGGTCAATTTCCCATTCCACGAGCCCATTGCGGTGGTGATTTTTATTGTCGCCTCTGCCTCTGACGCGGTGGACGGGCATCTTGCCAGAAGCCGGAATCTGATTACGGATTTTGGAAAATTTATGGATCCGCTGGCAGATAAGCTGCTGACCTGCTCAGCGTTTATCTGTCTGGTTGAGCTGCAGATGATCCCGTCCTGGGTGGTTATCATCATCATTGCCCGCGAATTCGCCATTACAGGTCTCCGGACGCTGGCGGCTTCCGACGGCATTGTCATTGCTGCCAGCAAATGGGGCAAGGCCAAGACCATTTCCCAGATGATTGCAATCATCGCATTGCTGCTGGTCAACTGGCCGGTTATGGCATTCCCCGCCTTGCTGCTATTCGGTAACATCATGGTTTATGTTGCCCTGGCCCTGACCCTTATTTCAGGTATTGATTATTTCAGACTGAACAAGGGTGTCTTTAGAAGTATGTAGGCATTTGAAAGTAAATAAATGAGAATAACAAACGAGCGCGGCGGAAGCCGCGCTTTTGTGTGAGGAGTTTTTATGGAAATTGACGTTCATGTAAAAAGAGCAATTTTACACATTCTGGATACGGGCGCGGGGATTCCGGTGCTTTCGGATACACTGCTGGGGCTGCCCATCGGTATTCAGGAATACTTGTATAAACATCTGACCCGGGCGATGAAGGATCCGGATATTAAGAGAACCCAGTTTGTGGACCCGCCAAGCCGTTTTTGTGAGCTGGTACAGCAGTATAAAAAGGATGACGAAAGCTTTACATCTGTCAGCCAGGAAATCGCGAGCCTGCTCTTTGATTTTATGGTGGAGAATGTCGGGGTGCCGTCGGCAGATCTGCTGGTGGTCGATTTTATTGGCGACGGAGAGCCTTATTTGGGTGTTTTAAAGCTGAATTACAAGCACAGCTATATCCACTATGTCGATCACGAGGACGGCCGTTTAAATGATATTCTTCGTCAGCCCTGCTCACTGCCCACAGAAGGGCAGCGGCTGGATGAGTTTGTGATCATCAATTTGAATACCGGTCAGATTTTTCTAAAGGAAAAAAAGTTTGAGATTGATGACAAAAAGGAGTACTATCTCTCCAACCGTCTGGTTTTATGTGAGGATGTGCTCTCCGAAAAACAGACATTTGATATTGTGGAAAAGACCGTTAAAAAAATTATTGCCAGCGAATACAACGGCGACATTGAAAAGCTGAACACTGTCAAGCGGGTCATCGCCGACGACTACGAATCGGACTCGGTCATTGATATGGACAGTATTGCCCAAGCCACCTTTGGCGATGATTTTACAGTGAAGGAACGATTCAGGGAGGAGGCTGCCAAAAAAGGGCTTACCCAGCGCAAAGTAGAGGTAAGCGATAATATTGAGAGCAAAATCTTTAAGAAACAAAAGTTTGTTACTGACTCAGGCATAGAGCTCTCGATTCCAACGGACTACCTCATGCGGGAGGACATTGTAGAATTCAGAAATAATCCAGATGGTACCATCTCGGTGGAGATAAAAAATATAGAAGGATTTGTACCGAAGTAAGAAGATGTGTGGATGCGATAAGATTCACAGAGTATCAGGATCAGGGCATCTAGAGAAGAATTCTTTGTCATTATTCAGATAAACAACTCTGAATCAAAGTTTAATAACATTGCAGAATTTTACCAGAAACAGTATAATGATAAGGGCCGGAGTTTTATGAATCCCGGCTGAATTGACATAAGGAGATGGAATTATGAATTGTGAGCTCGTTTCAGTTGGAACAGAACTTTTAACGGGAGACACCTTAAATACCAATGTTATGTTTTTGTCCAAGGAATTGTCTATAAATGGCTTTTCGGTGCTTTACCATACAACAGTGGGTGATAACCCGGGGCGTCTGAAATCTGTCATTATGCGGGCCTTGACCCGCAGTGACCTGATTATCACGACTGGCGGCCTCGGACCGACCCAGGATGATCTGACAAAGGAGACCATTGCGGAAATTTTTGGTATGGAAATGGAACAGCGGCCAGAAATTGTCGAGAAGCTCAAAGCGTTTTTTGACCGCCGCGGGGTAGAAATGACAGAGAATAACCTGCGTCAGTCTTACGTGCCAAAGGGGGGCGTCATGCTGCCCAACCCCAGAGGTACCGCTCCGGGAATTATGATTGAGAAGGACGGAAAAACTGTAATCATGCTGCCGGGACCACCACATGAAATGATGGGCATGTATGAGGACTGTGTGGAACCCATCCTGCACCAGCTGAAAAACCAGCTCGTGATTTCACGCTATTACAATCTTTCGGATATTGGTGAATCCACTGTTGAGGACACCATCATGGATATCATTGACCGGCAGGATAATCCAACGGTTGCCACCTATGCCAAGCTGGGCGAGGTGATGATCCGCCTGACCGCCAACGGGGATGATCCTGAAACCATTAACGCTTTGCTGGACCGGTATGAGAAGATCATCATCGAACGTTTTGGCGATCATATTTTCACATATTCCCAGGACAGCCTGGATGTGACGGTCGGTAAACTTTTAATGGAAAAGGGCCTGACTGTCGCTCTGGCAGAATCCTGCACCGGAGGTCTCGTGGCTTCAAAGCTGGCAGAGATTCCCGGAATTTCAGCGGCGTTAAAAATGGGACTGGTTACCTACTCCAATGAAGCTAAAATGCAGCTTTTAAAGGTGAGGGCCGAAACGCTTGAACGCTATGGCGCAGTCAGTGAGCAGACCGCACGGGAGATGTGCGAGCACCTTAAGGAAATTTCAGGCTGTGATATTACCGCGTCTGTCACTGGTATTGCCGGGCCTGGCGGCGGATCGCCAGAAAAACCCGTGGGACTTGTATACGTCGGGGTTTGCGCCAATGGAAAAACCACCATTAAAAAATATCTCTTTGAAGGCAGTCGAAAGATTGTTCAATTGCGCACCGCCAATAAAGTTTTTCACTTAATTCGCGAAGCAATCCTTGACAAAACAGAATGATTTCTTTATAATATAGATAGTGATAGAACGAACGTTCACAGAACGCTTTGTGAAAATAGAGGAGAAAAGTATGGCTGAAAAACGCAAACCATTAGAAAAAGTAGAAGAAAAAACAGACAACAGCGCAAAGCAGGAAGCCTTAAACGCTGCTTTAAAGAATATTGAAAAAACCTTTGGAAAGGGCGCCGTCATGCGTCTTGGAGACGAGAGTGCGAAGATGGACGTTGACGTTATCTCCACCTCATCCATTGGTATTGATATGGCGCTTGGAATTGGCGGGGTTCCCCGTGGCCGGATCATTGAGATCTACGGACCAGAATCCTCCGGTAAAACCACTATTGCCCTTCATATTGTGGCGGAAGCCCAAAAGGCCGGAGGCAACGCGGCCTTTATCGATGCCGAACATGCGCTCGATCCCGTATACGCAAAAGCCCTCGGTGTGGATGTGGATAACCTGATTGTATCCCAGCCGGACACAGGTGAGCAGGCCCTTGAAATTCTTGAAGCCCTGGTGCGGAGCGGGGCCATCGATGTGGCCGTTGTGGACTCTGTCGCGGCTCTGGTACCCCGTGCGGAAATTGATGGGGAAATGGGGGACTCCCATGTTGGGCTTCAGGCGAGACTGATGTCCCAGGCCCTCCGAAAGCTGGCAGGGATTATCAAAAAGTCCAATACCGCGGCGATCTTTATTAACCAGCTGCGCGAGAAGGTTGGGGTTATGTACGGAAATCCAGAGGTTACAACTGGCGGCCGTGCTTTGAAATTCTATTCCTCTGTCCGGATGGACATCCGCAGAATTGAAACTTTGAAAAAAGGAACCGATATGATCGGGAACCGTACCCGTGCTAAGATTGTAAAGAACAAAATGGCGCCGCCGTTTAAAACTGCCGAGTTTGATATCATGTACGGCGAGGGTATCTCCAGAGAAGGGGATATTCTGGACATGGCGGTTGAGCTGAATATTATAAAAAAATCCGGCTCATGGTTCTCCTACGGTGAGGAACGCCTGGGGCAGGGGCGTGACAAGGTGAAGGAATACCTTAAAGAAAACCCTGAATTTGCCGATGCGGTTGAACAGAAAATCCGTGATCATTTTGCCAAGAAGGATGAGCCCGAAGTGCCAGAGGAAGGCTCGGAAGCTCTGACCAAGGATCAGGCTGAAATGGCCGCGGAATTATCTGATGAGGATATGGATGAGTTCTTTGAGCTGAATGAGTTCGAGGAAGAATAAGCAGGAGGAAAACATGGAATTAGCAGAGTTAAAGCAAAAAGTACTGGAAGCCATGCGGGAAAACGGTGCGCCGATGAATGCCGGCGCCGTTCAGAAGGCACTGGACGTTGACCGCAAGGAGATTGATAAAGCCTTTAAAGAATTAAAAGCTGAAGGCGCCATCGTATCGCCAGTTCGCTGTAAATGGGAACCGGCAGACAAATAGAAAGCTGGCAGAAAAGGGTGCGTACAGTCCTGTATGTGCCCTTTTTTAGTGGTCCGCAGAGCACGGCACATTTTTGCGCTGTGCTCTGCGGTAAACTTTCATGCTGAGAGGTGAGAGAATGGAAAAAGTTCGTCGGATTCTTCATTGTGATTTGAACAGCTTTTACGCGTCGGTAGAGCTTTTATCTCATCCGGAGCTTAGGGAGCAGCCTGTGGCTGTCTGCGGCAATCCGGAGAACCGCCACGGCATTATCCTGGCTAAAAATGAAGCGGCAAAAAAATTCAAGATTCAGACAGCAGAGACCGTATACCAGGCAAAGCGAAAATGCCCGGAGCTGATCTTGCTGCCGCCCCATCACGACTTGTACCGCCATTACTCAAAAATGATCAATGAGATTTATAACGAGTTTACGGATCGGGTAGAGCCTTTTAGCATTGATGAGTCCTGGCTGGACGTAACAGACACCATGCATCTTTTTGGCGGCAGCGGTACCGCCATGGGTGATCTGGTGCGCGAAACCGTCAAAGAGCGCACCAGACTGACTATTTCGGTAGGCGTTTCCTATAATAAAATTTTTGCCAAACTGGGCAGTGACTATAAAAAACCTGACGCTGTGACTGTTATTACACCGCAGAACTATAAAAAACTGCTGTGGCCCCTGCCGGTCACAGATCTTATCTATGTTGGCAAGAGCGCTTTCAGAAAGCTGAAATGTTATGGCATAAGGACCATTGGCGATCTGGCCGTCTCAGACCGTTCTGTGCTTTCTCATGATATGGGAAAGATGGGGGAGATGCTTCACGATTATGCCAATGGCCTGGATGACAGCCCGGTGCGTTCAGCTACTGAGCCGCGGGAGGTTAAGTCTGTGGGTCATGGCAACACCTTTGGCAGGGATCTTGAAAATATGGAGGAGGTAAAAAAAGGCCTTTATCCTCTGGCTGAGACGGTTGCCAAACGCCTTAAAGGCTACCACCTGAAATGCCGCGGCGTACAGGTAATGATAAAAGACCCGGCGTTCCGCCAGATTTCGAGGCAGGTGACCCTGAGCCATCCGACTCAGTTGTTTAAGGAAATCTTTGAAGCGGCCGTTGCCCTAGTGGATAAATACTGGGATTTTACCCAGGGAATCCGTATGCTTACGGTAACGGGGATCAACCTGGTGAGCGCAGAAACATGTGAACCGGAACAGCTGACTCTTTTTGGTGCGGACAGCTTTGAGAAGCGTGAGAAGCTGGAAAAAGTGGAAGCCGCCATGGACAAGCTGAAAGAAAAGTATGGCGACGCCATCATTTATACTGGAACAGCGCTGACGAAAGCAGAAGGCAAGGAAAAAGACCCATCCGAATGAATCGGGTGGGTCTTTTTGGAAAGTTCGCTGTATGAGTTTTATAAAAAGAAGATTATCCTAAAATGACTGCGCTGGCAAGCAGAGCACCCAGGATTGCGCCAATCAATGGACCAACAACCGGAACCAGTGCGTAACCCCAATCAGAGGAGCCCTTGTTCGGGATTGGCAGGATGGCATGAGCAATACGTGGAGATAAGTCTCTGGCAGGGTTCATGGCGAATCCGGTGGTACCACCAAGTGAGAAACCACAGGACATGATGATGGCATATACGAAGAAGTAGTTCAAGCCAACATCACTGACATTTGTCATGCCTGCATGGCCAATTGCGACAATAAAGAATACCAGTGCGAAGGTTGCTGCAGCTTCGCACAGGATATTCTGGGGGATATTGCGGACCTGAGGACTTGTACAGAAAGTACCTCTGATGGTATCCGCATCTTCGGTGGCAGCAAATTGAGGTCTGTAAACAACCCAGACAAGGATTGCGCCGACTAAACCGCCAAGCATCTGTGCTACGATGTAACCCGGGACCGCTGCCCACGGGAATGCACCGATAACGGCTAAACCGACTGTCAGAACGGGATTAAAATGTGCACCGGACTGTGCGCCAAAGGCCATGGCAGGAAGCATAACTGCGAGACCCCAGCCAAGCATTATGTAAACAGCGCCGCCACCTTTAAAACCAGATTTTTCCAGGTTTACAGCAGCACAAACACCGTCCCCTAATAACACGAGTAGTGCAGTTCCGATAAATTCAGACATGTATGAAAGCATAGTGACTTCCATGATATTCCCTCCTTATTCAATTGTAAATAGAAAAATAATAGCGTTTACACAGCCGCAAAGCAAAACCGCTTTGCGGGCATGTAATAAATAATAACGATACAGCGTTTTCTTTCGCTACTTATATAATACACCCATTTGAGATAAATTCATATTGAATTAAAGTTATAACAGGTATAACCTGAAATTATGTTAAAGTTGAAGCCCTGCGAGTGTGCTTTACTGAAAATGCTTTACGGCATTATAAAAACAGCAGATCCGGAAATCTGCTGTTTCATCAGTGTCTTATTTGTTTTTACGTTCGGCGTCATGCTTCTGGACTTCTTTTGCCATCTGGCGCAGTGCATCGAGCGTGGAAATTTCATCCAGATCAGGGGCCAGCGTTTCAACTGGCTCCTCAGGAGCGGGCGCTGGCTGTGCCTTTTTAGGTTCGGCCGCAGTATCAGGCTTCCCCTTTTTTTCTGATGACACTCCGGGAGCAGGCGGGGCATCTTCCAGATCATCCAGAACCTCACCACTCAGGCAGCTGGCGATCAGATCTTTGAGGTCCAGGCCAGTACCATCCTTGACAGCATTGAAAATCTGGCTGGCGGCGCCGGTAACATCCTGAACCATCTTCGTTTCGTTGCCGTTACCATACATGGTGATCGAGTCCACCTTTTCCATTGGCTTGGCGGCAGCTTCCACCATTTCAGGCAGCTTTTCGATGACCATCTTGACAACAGAAGGTCCTGTCATCTTGCGCATGGCCAGAGCTTCCTTTTCGATGGCGGCGGCTTTAGCCTCGCCGATGGCCCGAATCCCTTCGGCCTCCTTCTGGCTCGCATAGAGCTTGGCGTCGGCGTCAAATTCAGCTTTGGCTTTGTCGGCTTCAGCTTTCTTTCCGATGTCCGCCATGTATTCATTTTCGCGGATACGGATTTCCTGCTGCTTCAGTTCAACTTCTTTCTGAGCCTTGATGATCTCAACTTCCTGCTGCTTACTGACCAGTGCCTTGTTCTGTTCTTCTTTTTCGATGTCGTAAGCCACATCGGACTGGGCCTTGGCGATGGCGCTCTCGCGGTGGTAGCCCGCGATCTGTACGTCCTTTTCTTTGGTCTTTTCTTCGACTGCTACCTGGTTAGCCAGCTCGATTTCTTTACTCTCGCGCTCGGCCTGGGATTGCTTGATCCGGGATTCCTTTTCAGCCTGTGCTCTCGCCACATCCGCTTCTTTTTTGATTTCGGCAGAATTTTTAACCGCCAGGTTTTTAAGAACCTCATTGTTATCTGTAAAGGACTGAATCGTCAGGTTGATGATCTCCATCCCCATTTTCTGGAGGTCCTCCTCGGCGGAGGTAACACACTGGTTGGCAAATTTTTCACGGTTCTGAACAAGGTCTTCAACGCTGAGGCCGCCCATGCCGCTTCGGATCGTTCCTTCCAGAATCTGCTTGACCATGTCGCGGATTTCATCAATGCGCTTGGTCGAGAACTGTTCAGCGGCTAACAGGAGATACTCAGGTTTACTGGAGATTTTAACATTGGCTACAGCGTTGACCTTGACACCAATGTAGTCCTTGGTGGGAATGTATTCGGAGGTATCGATATCCACCTGCATTGTGGAAAGACTCAGGCGATAAGCTTTTTCCAGGTAAGGGATAACGATTTTTGCACCGCCACCTGGCACTACCTTGATTTTACTGGTGCCGATAACATTTCCCTGGGCGTCCTTGATGGGGTGGGAAAAAGGCGATGAAATGAGCAGCGCCTCGGAGGGCGGGGCTTTTTTATAGCCTGTCAGCAATAATATAACCACGGCGATGATAACAATACCGATAATAATAAATGTAAGCATAATAATTTCCTTCCTCTCAAAAATTTTGTGCTTAATGCGCGTCGTCAGGGTTGATTTTCAATTTGTAGGTTTCGGGATTATCAGCCAGCTTCTGGATGAGTACCTTGCAGGTAATGCAGAGCTGAATGGTCTCAAAGTTCTTGTTTTTTTCCGCCAGGTCCTGGACTTTATTGATTTCGTCCCAGGTCAGCAGGCGAAGCTCTTCCGCCTCCTTTAGCGTATAGGCGGATTTATCGCGGATATAAGGCAGGACATCTTCAATTTTCACGGCTTACCTCCTTTAAAATAACCATTTCAAACATCTTTATTTCTTATATCTCCTTTCTTAATCTTATTATAGCACGTTCATCTTATTTTGTGGCGCTTTTCTAAAAATTTACCAGTCATTGATTTAAAGCAGCGCTTAGGGTAAAATAAAGAAGAAAGGATGCAGATGACGGTAATCGCACAAAAATGCGAAAAAAGCCCAAATTTCAGCGCCCTTTCACGAAGCGTTCATAAAACCGTCACATTCTCCATTTAGAATAAGGCTATCAACAAAAATAAAAGCAATATGCGACTTAAATAAATGGAGGATCAAATGAACGATCAATACACAAATAATCAATTTACAAACAATAATGATGAAGAACCAAAGGTTGAAAACGCTCTGGTGCCCATTGACGGTGACCAGAAGAAAAAGAAAAAATGGTCTGCGGGTAAAAATGGTTTCGCGAAGAAAACCGGAGCCATGATGGCAGTGGGCCTGGTACTCTCCGGCGCCTGCGGTTTTGGCGGCGGCATGCTGGCCAGCAATTTGGGCGGTAACAATAAAAGCGTGATGTACCAATCCGTAGAGCGCACCAGCACCAACTCCAATGAAACCAGCAATTCCGGTGCGATGACCACCCAGCAGATTGCTGAATCGGCAGGAAACTCTGTCGTAGAAATCAAGACTGAAACAGTGACAAAAGACAGCCGGCTTCAGCAGGCAGTGTCCGAAGGCGCGGGCAGCGGCGTGATCGTCACCAATGACGGCTATGTGGTGACCAACAACCACGTCATCGACGGTGCCAGCAAGATTACTGTAACCCTGAAATCCGGCGAAAGCCATGAGGCAACTCTGGTCGGCACGGACGCCACATCCGATGTGGCGCTGCTCAAAATTAACGCGAACAATCTGCAGCCAGCGGTCATGGGAGATTCGGACAAGCTGAGCGTGGGCGAGACTGTTGTAGCAATCGGGAACCCCCTTGGCGAGCTGGGCGGAACGGTTACCGATGGTATTGTCTCAGCTCTGAACCGTGAAATTACCATCGACGGGGATACCATGAACCTGCTTCAGACCAACGCCGCCATTAATCCTGGTAACTCCGGCGGTGGCCTGTTCAACGAATACGGCGAGCTGGTGGGAATCGTGGACGCCAAGTCAACGGGTACCGGCGTGGAAGGCCTTGGTTTTGCCATCCCGATTAATGATGTGAAAACAGTGGTCGAATCCTTATCTCAAAACGGCTATGTAAAGGGCCGCCCAAGCCTGGGTGTATCTCTGGTGGATGTCAACTCAGCTGAAACCGCCATGCAGTACCGTGTCTCTGAAATGGGCGTGTACGTGGCCAAGGTGGCGGATAATTCCGGCGCTTCAGCCGCAGGCATCCAGTCCGGCGATATGATTGTTTCCGTTGACGGCACGGCTGTGTCAAGCGCCGCAGATGTCAAAGCCGCCATCAAGAGCCATCAGGTAGGCGATACCGTTAAAATAGAAGTACAGCGCGGCGGCAGTATGCTGAATTTAAACGCCACACTGGGAGAGGAAACACCAACCACGAATAATTAACAGAAAAACGAGGTAAAGAAATGTACCGGATTTTAATGGTTGATGATGAAGAGAAAATACGGGCGATTGTAAGAAAATACGCGGAATTTGAAGGCAATGAGGTCGTTGAGGCCGCCGATGGTATGGAGGCGGTAAAGCTTGCTAAGAGCCAGGACTTTGACATCATTATCCTGGATATTATGATGCCGGAGCTTGACGGCTTCTCAGCCTGTAAGGAGATCCGCAAATATAAGGATACACCGGTTATCATGCTCTCTGCGAGGGGTGAGGAGTACGACCGGATCCATGGCTTTGAACTGGGCATTGACGACTATGTTGTCAAGCCCTTTTCGCCTAAGGAGCTGATGATGCGCGTGGGCGCGATTCTCAAACGGAGAGGCGGTGCCCAGGAGAATAAAGACGTGGTAAAAATCGGAGATCTGGAAGTGGATTTTGCCGGCCGGCGTGTCACGATTTCCGGAAAGCCGGTGGAGATGACGCCAAAGGAGTATGATCTCTTTTTTTACATGGTGCGCAACCGGGGCATCGCCCTGACACGGGAAAAACTTATCACCAATGTCTGGGGCTATGATTTTTATGGTGATGACCGCACCCTGGATACCCACATTAAGCTGCTGAGAAAAAGTCTGGGCGATTACAGCAAGTGCATCGTGACACTGCGTGGAGTAGGATACCGCTTTGAGGCTTAAGAATACCAGCATTAAATGGAAGCTTTTCGCTTATATCGCCCTTTTTGCGGCGGTCATGATCTTTGTAATCTGGCTGTTCCAGATTGTCTTTTTAAACGGCTTTTACCGCCAGACAAAGGTCAGTGAGCTCAAATCTCTGGCGAACACCATCTCTGCCAATATTGACAGCAATGATTTGAGCAATATTGTAACCGAGGTGGCGGGGCGGAATAATATCTGCGCGAAGATCACCGATACCCAAAACAATGTGGAGATCAATGTGGACACTGTTCCGCGCTGCGTGCTGCACCAGATGACAGCCCAGGATCTGACCAACCTGTACTTACAGGCCAAGCAGCACGGCGGCTCCTATTTTGAGAGCTTTTCCAAGGACAGCTACCAGCTCATAAATATTCAGAGCAGTGACGGCCGCCAGGGGGTGATCCCTGAAAAGAAATTTGAGCGGGATGAAAACCTGATTTACACTCAGATCATTACAGGCGGCAGCGGCAACCAGTATGTGATCATGCTTAACACCATGATTTCGCCTGTTAACGCCACGGTACAGACTCTGCGCTCCCAGCTCTTTTATATCAGCGTGGTATTTATGGTACTGGCCCTTATCTTTGCGGCTATTATGTCTAAGAAGGTATCAAAGCCTATTATCAAGATCAATGAAAGTGCCAAGGAGCTCGCGAAGGGTAATGTGGAGGTCCACTTTGACGGAGAAGGCTACCGGGAAATCACAGAGCTCAACGATACTCTGAATTACGCGGCAGAGGAGCTTTCAAAGGTAGAAAATCTGCGGCGTGAGCTGATCGCCAATGTTTCTCATGACCTGCGCACCCCCCTGACCATGATCACCGGCTATGCCGAGGTGATGCGGGACATTCCAGGAGAAAACACTCCGGAAAACGTGCAGATTATCATTGATGAGGCCAACCGCCTGACAAGTCTGGTTAACGATATGCTGGATATCTCCAAGCTTCAGGCTGGTGTACAGGTTCTAAATGAAGCCCCGTATAATCTGACCAAGAGTATCCGGCGGATTCTCACAAGATATACCAAGCTCATTGAGCAGGAGGGTTATCATATACGCTTTGAGGCGGACAGAGAGGTCTTTGTGAAGGCTGACGAGATTAAAATGGAACAGGTTATCTACAATCTGGTTAACAATGCCGTCAACTATGCCGGAGCGGATAAAGAGGTAGTGATCCGCCAGACTGTTTTGGCAGATACGGTGAAGGTTGAGGTGCTGGATCACGGCGATGGCATCGCGGAAGATTTGCTGCCCTATGTGTGGGACCGCTATTATAAAATTGACAAGGCCCATAAGCAGGCTTCCATCGGAACCGGGCTGGGGCTTTCCATTGTCAAGAATATCATGGAGCTGCACCACCTTCGCTTTGGTGTGAACAGCGCGCCAGGTATGGGAAGTAATTTCTGGTTTGAAATGAAGATCGTAGAGGATAATGCCGAAAAAAATGAAAATTAACATTGATTTTACAGGCTTTTTGCGGTATACTGACTAAGCTACTAAGCCAGATAATCGCGGGCAGCGCAGGCTGTCTGAGGAAAGTCCGAGCTCCGCAGAGCAGGGTGCCGGGTAACGCCCGGTGGAGGTGACTCCAAGGCAAGTGCAACAGAAAGTAAACCGCCGGCCTGGCCGGTAAGGATGAAAGGGTGAGGTAAGAGCTCACCAGTGGCGAGAGTAATCCGTCAGCTATGTAAACCCCACCTGGTGCAAGACCAAGAACGGATGTAAAAAAGGCGGCTGCTCGTCGCCGTCCAAATGGTAGGTCGCTTGAATCCATTGGTAACAATGGATCTAGACAGATGATTATCTAAGACAGAACTCGGCTTACAGACTTAGTAACATGAAACAAAAATGAAAGACCCTTTCAAACAGGCTGTTTAAGCCATTTGAAAGGGTCTTTTCTTTTTCAGGGCTCTCGGTCTTTGTTCAGGGGCTTTTTACGTAAAACAAGATAATTGTTATTATTTTGAAATGTATCCTATTTAATAATAGACATGGATTAAAATAGATGCTATAATGATGTTAAAATGTATATATTGAAGAACGAAGGAGGAAGATATTATGAAGATCAATATGGATAAGGCTGTTGTTGAGTTTATTCCAGAAAATCAGATTGAAACTGCTGAGCTTGAAGCGCTTTGGATTAAAATGGGGAACTGCGTGGGAGATAATAAGAAACTGTCACCGATCGGTGTATATATCCCGACAGAAAACAATGTAGCGCGCTTTCACATTGGTGGTTTAACAGAAGCAGAAGCAAAGGCGGCACCAGAGCTTAGGGCGCCCTTCGATTGCCAGGTTTACTGCCTAACCTGTAATAAAGTTCAATCTGTAAAAGAAGGAGATTTAATCCCTTTCTGCTGCGGAAAACCTATGGAAATCATGGATTAACCATTTAGTATTTACGGCTCTTCTAATGCAGGCGATCCGCTTTGTGAAGAAGGGCTTTTTTATTTTTTGAAAAAGAGGTCAGCTTCTCAAGCCGACCCCTTTTTCAATGAGATACCAGCAAATGGCGTAAAGCACGATGATAAAAAGGACAAGGATTGTTAAGGACCACACGACCGGGACATCTGTTACGCCAAGAAACCCAAAGCGGAAGCCTGAGACCATGTAGACAATGGGATTAACCTTTGAAACAGCCTGCCAGATCGGCGGCAGCATCGAAATGGAGTAAAACACGCCGCCCAGATAGGTTAGTGGCTGCAGCACAAAGGTTGGCACAATGGAGACATCATCAAAGGATTTGGCAAAGATCCCGTTGAGCAGCCCAGCCAATGAAAATAAAACAGCCGTCATAAGCAGGGTAACGAGGATGATGGGCCAGGAAAAGACATGAAGGGGGACAAAAAATAACGAAATCACAGTGACAAGCGCTCCGACCATGATGCTTCGCCCCAGACCGCCGGTGACGAACCCCAGAATGATAACCTGAGTCGGCACTGGCGCGACCAGCAGCTCCTCGATGTTTTTCTGAAATTTTTGAGAAAAAAAGGAGGAGGCGACATTGCTGTAGGAGCTGGTGATGACAGACATCATAATGAGCCCGGGCACGATGAATTCCATATAGGAAAAACCGCCCATCTCTCCAATTCGTCCACCAATCAGATTTCCGAAAATAACAAAATACAATGAGGTGGTGATGACCGGCGGTACCAGAGTTTGTACCCAGATGCGCAGATAGCGGTTGGTTTCTTTTGCAGCCAGGCGTTTTAGTGCAGTAAAATAAAGTTTAAACATTTTTTTCCTCCGATTGATGTTTAACATCGGTGATTTTTAAGAATAATTCTTCTAAACGGTTGGATTTATTACGCATGGAAACGACTTTTATCCCTTGTTTTGTGAGCTGTTCGAAGATTCCGTTGACTCCCTGATCGCGCTGGACCTCGACGGTGAGGGTACGGCTGTCCTCAAAGTAGTTTTTATACCCATTGATAACAGGCCTGGTTTCAAAAGGCTCTAAATCAAAAATAAAGGTTTCATACTGTAATTTCGACAAAAGGTTTTTCATACTGGTATTCTCAATGAGCTCACCGGACTGGATGATCCCGATATTGCGGCAGAGCATTTCTGCTTCCTCCAGGTAATGGGTTGTCAGGATGATGGTCGTTCCCTGTGCATTCAGGTTTCTCAGGAAATCCCACATCTCACGTCGCAATTCAATATCGACCCCTGCTGTGGGCTCGTCTAAAATAAGCAGGCGTGGCTCATGCATCAATGCCCGGGCAATCATCAAACGCCGCTTCATCCCACCGGAGAGCATCCGCGCCCGTTCATGGCGCTTTTCAAGCAGTCCGGATTGCCTGAGGTATTTTTCACTGCGTTCCAGGGCTTCCTTGTGGGGAACACCGTAGTAACCAGCCTGATTGACGACAATCTGCTGGACGGTTTCAAATGGATTAAAGTTAAACTCCTGTGGCACCAGGCCGATCTGCTGTTTTGCCTGGACCAGATCGGTATCAAGGTCATATCCAAACACCTTTACAGTTCCAGCTGTTTTATTCACCAGGGAGGTAACGATTCCGATGGTGGTTGATTTTCCAGCGCCATTTGGTCCAAGGAGCGCGTAGAAATCGCCCTGCTCCACAACTAAATCGATGCCGCGCAGCGCCACAACCCCTGATTCATAGGTTTTCTTTAAATTTTTTAGTTCGAGTGCAATGGTCATATTATTTTCTCCTTAAATGCGTTCGGCATATAAATCAAAATTAATATGCCATTCGCCGTCCTCTTTTACGGTAACGTCCTGCCAATGGAAATTATTTTCCTCAATTTTAGCAAATACCCATTTTCTCCTTTTATTCTCAATATCCGTAAGGACGATTATGCCATTTTCTTTTTTTGCTTCAAGCCGAATGATTTTTCCTGTAAAACAATAGGCAATATCCCAGGCCTGCGTGCCGGGATTATAGACGCGAAGCGTCGTCCCGCGTTCATAATCGGGCAGGATAATAATATCCTGTATTGCCATTCCCTCAAGAACCCACGAAAAGTGCCATTCGCCTTTAATCGAGTGCGAAGTGCTGTTGTCAATATAGTCAATTTTCCAGCTCCCGACAAGCTCTCCAAAATAATTAAATTCTTCGGGCAGCTCTATATTCTTACATTCACTTGTCAACTTTTTAAGAAAGTCCTGCATGCGTTAATTCCTCCGCTAATATAAAATAATCTGATGTTCGGTTTACCCGCCAGCGGCGGTTATCCTTTCTATACTCTAAAGTAAAAGGGATGGGTCTGTCAAGAAATTCCGTGTATTTTATCTGGATATCGTGTCATCTATGTACAATATATAAAGCTTTTGACATCTTCTCTTCTTAATGTCATCGAAGCGATTTTAAAAAAAGTGCACCCAACAGGAATATTCAAAAGCTACGGTCTACCAAGGGATAGGAGAGTATCGCGCTTATTGAAAATGTTAGATGCACCTGTTTTTAATATATCAGATATTCTGGGCTTTTGCAAGAGCTGTTAAGTTAAGCTTTAGATATGTTTTATCCTGTTTTGTTCAGATGTTTATATTGCAGATTCCCGGGTATAAATAGAATTGAACACACATACCTCTTACTTAAATCAATTAATCTCTCCCCCAATTTACTCTCCCCAAAAGAAGCCCCTGATCAAAGATCAGGGGCTTCTTTCATTATAAAGTCTTATCAAGCTGTTAAAACTAAACAGACTACGATAAGAATATTTGTTCTAAAAACACTTGCTTTTTGAAACGAACGTTTGTATAATAGAAATGTCATCACTTTTCTTTGAGGGGATAATCGAAATAAAGGACAGGATGGCGTGGGCTTGTATGGTGAAAACAGTAGTATCCACGCATTGGTTGAAGCGCTCCACGATCCTGAGCTGTATGGATTGTCCCCCCTCTATGGTTTCTTATTTTATTATCGGATATAATGGTGTCCGAATCATCCAAAAGGAGAAGACGCTTGTATTTATTGTTTTCGATTTTATGCCAGTTATTTATTTGTCTCTGCTACAGCCTGGCGATTTTTTATCTGGCGGTCACACTGACAGGCAGTATTTTTCTGATGAATTATCATACGCTGGTTACTATGACTGTGCCTGCTGTCACGGCGGGCCAGACTGAATATCCCTGAGTCGCTGAGGGCCAAGGTGTAAGATGTCTGACCGTCTGGGCAGTGAAACGGACCGCTCGCGAAAAATATAAAAAACCTGGATACTTCTGTGTTATACTGAGTAAAGACAATTAAAAAAGGAGAAACGCGATGGAAAGAAAAGCACTCACACAGGAATATCTAATTTTAACCACCAATGATAAAGGAAAGCTGCCGATGGCAAATAGTACGGAGACGAAAGCAGGTTTGGTGGCCGCAGGAATAATGGATCTGCTCCTGGAGGGCGCCATAAAGATTGAAGGGAAAAAGGTGGAGGCCGTTGGTCCGCTGCCCGGCAGCCTGGGCCATCTGGAGGGGCTCTACGCCTACCTCAGCGATAAGAGCCGCTCTGTTACCAAGGTAATTGAGGATTACTGCATGTCCTTTTCCAGCAGCCGGATTAATCAGCTTCTGACGGACACCGGAAATTCTCTGAGTGCGGCCGGAGCCGTGGCAGAGGGTAAAGGAGGGCTTTTCGGAAACAGGGATCTTTTTGTGCCTGAAAAAGCCTATAAGGAAGCATTGATCGAGACTTTGAAAAGGGCGGCGGTTCAGGTGGAAAGTCTTTCGCTGCACGACGCGGCCCTTGCCAGCCTTTTGAAAGAAACCAGAAATCTTAAGCCGTATTTTTCAAAACACGAAAATGATCTGATGAAAGAAAAACTAAAGGCCATCAAAAACCAGCAGGACAGCAAAATAATCCGTGAGATGGTCGGATATATCGATGATATTATGACGGTTATGATGGCTGCGGTCATTGCCACTGTCAATTAGGCGGATCAGGTTAAAAGGCCTGTGAGGCCTTTTTTTCATGAGCTTTTTTGGTAAAATATCCTGAGGTTTTTTAAATGTGTGCTAAAAGTTGAACTTTTTCTGTGATTAAGTTATAATGAATTTATATTTATTACAAAGGAGTATTCGGAGAGATATAAGTCCGTTTAAGGGGGCTGTTTATGGATAACCAGACAAAAAAAAGAAAGATACTCATCGTTGACGATATGGAGCTGAACCGCGCGCTGCTGTGCGAGATGTTCCAGACAAAATATACCATATATGAAGCTGAAAACGGTGCGCAGGCGCTGGAAATCCTGGAGCGGGAGAGCGAGAATATCGCGGTTGTGCTTTTGGATCTTATCATGCCAGTGCTCGACGGTTTCGGTGTCCTGACAGAAATGGAGCGTATGGGCCTGGCTGGCCGTGTCCCGGTCATCATGATTACTGCTGAGAACAGTGAGGGCGTTATGCAGCGCGGCTATGAGATGGGGGCAGCGGATATTGTCACCAAGCCCTTTAATCCAAATATCGTGATCCAGCGCGTCCACAACATCATTGAGCAGTATACCCAGAAGCTTCGCCTGCGGCAGCTGGTGGCTGAACAGACAAGGGCGCTGCGGGAGCAGGCGGAAAAAATGCGTGAAAACAGCGCCCAGATGATTGACACCCTCAGCAGTATTATTGAATTTAAAAACACCGAATCGGTGTCCCATATACACAACGTGCGCGTGATTACCCGGCTGCTGCTGGCTGAATTTGCAAAAAACCATAGTGAATATGGACTTTCCGACTCCCTGATTGAGATTATCTCCGAGGCGGCGGCCATGCACGATATCGGTAAGGTGGCCATACCGGACAATATTTTAAACAAACCCGGCCGCCTGACTGATGAGGAATTTGAGATCATGAAAACGCACACCTCACGGGGAAGCGAGATTTTAATGGAGCTGTCCGGCGTCCAGAATCTGGCTTACTATGATTACTGCTACGATATCTGCCGCCACCACCATGAGCGGTGGGACGGAGGCGGATACCCCGACGGCCTGGTGGGCAACGAGATCTCTATCTGGGCCCAGGCGGTATCGCTGGCCGATGTCTACGACGCGCTGACCAGCAAGCGGGTGTATAAGGACGCTTACACTCATGAAACCGCCGTCCAGATGATTTTGGACGGGGAGTGCGGGGTCTTTAATCCACAGCTGATCGAATGCTTTATGACAGCACTGCCCGAGCTTAACCGATCCATGAAGGGGGGCGAAATGCTGACGTCGACGGTCACCGCGCCCGGTGAGGTGTCTATGCCCGAAAAGAAGAAAAAAGAAGCGCACGGCGATCTGTCAAGCCGGACCCTATATCTGTTAGAACAGGAGCGGCAGAAGTATCAGATATTGTCTGAGCTTTCGGATGAGCTTATTTTTGAATACGACCTGCGCGCGGACAAGCTGACCTTTTCTGACCGTTTTCAGATATTGACCGGAAAGGATCCGTTATTTCCGCAGATCAGCCGGATATTGTCGGATGAGACGCTGGTCAACGCCGAGGATCAAAGGCGTCTTTTCAAAAAGCTTGAGCGCATTACGCCAGACAGGCCGACCTGCAAGGCGGAGCTGCGCATCAATCTGGACGGGGAGGGTTTCCAGTGGTATCAGGTTTATCTTTATCCTATCTGGGATATGGAGTTTGAGCCGATATGCGTGAGCTATATCGGCAAGCTCATCAATGTCGAGGAGAGCAAGCAGCGCAGCCTGATGCTTAAAAAGGAAGCAGAGAGCGACCCGCTCACAGGGCTTTTAAACCAGAGGGCAATGCGGGAGCAATCGATTCTGGTGCTCAAGGACCGGCGTATACAGAACGCCGCCCTGTGCTTTGCCGACGTTGATAATTTTAAATCGGTCAATGACGATCGCGGCCATCTTTTTGGGGATATGGTGCTCAAGGAGGTGGCAGAGATTCTGACCAGCAGTGTGCGCCATACCGATCTGGTAGGACGCGTGGGTGGCGATGAATTCCTGATCCTGTTCCACGACATTATCGACCAGAGAGACATCGAAAGGCGTGTTTCAGCCATCTGTAAAAAGCTGAACAAACGCTTTAACAGCTACGGCATTACCGGAAGCCTTGGCATTTCCCGCTATCCCCAGGATGGGGAGGATTTTGACACTCTTCTCCAAAAGGCCGACCAGGCCCTGTACCATTCCAAGGATCTGGGGAAAAACCAGTACAAGGTTTACGACGCAAGCTGTGCGAACCGGCCTTTCCGTTCATCCCTGACCCGGGTAGATAACTATAACGAAAAAATTGAGGAGATGGCCAGGGAATTAAAAAACATAACCAGCAGTTGACCAGAGGGGCTTTTGTCCCTCTGTTTTTATCTTAAAATAGAATGATCAATCACACAAAAGGAGTTGAATAGCATGAAAAAATATAACTGGGTGATTATTGGCACTGGCGTTATCGGTAATGAGATGGCAAGTGCGCTGAAACAGGAAAACGGTGAAATCTATGGCGTTTATAATCATCATGTGGAGAAGGGGCAGGCTTTTGCGCGTGAATACGGAGTCCGGAAAGTTTTCGAGAGTGAGGAGGCACTTTTGGCTGACCCGGAGGTGGATGTGGTTTACATCGGTACGCCCCACAATTACCACTATGAAACACTCATGAGGGCTGTCGGAGCCGGCAAGCACGTCTTTTGCGAAAAAGCCATTACCGTCAATGCAAGGCAGCTTGAGGAGGTGGCTGCGTTAGGCCTGGAAAGGGGCGTGGTGGTCATGGAGGGAATGACCATCTATCACATGCCGCTCTACCAGAAGCTGCGTGAGATGGTAGATTCCGGTGCCATCGGAAGGGTGAAGATGATACAGGTCAACTTTGGGAGCTGCAAGGAATACGATGTGAAAAACCGCTTCTTCGATAAGGCGCTGGCAGGAGGCGCTCTCTTAGACATCGGCATCTACGCCATGGCCTTTGCCCGGTTTTTTATGGAAACCAGACCCAATGTCATTCTGACCACGCCTCAGTACTTTGAGACAGGTGTGGATGAGCAGTCCGGTATTATCCTGAAAAATGACCGGGGACAGATGGCTGTCACCGCCCTGACCATGCGGGCCAAGCAGCCCAAACGCGGTGTGGTGGCCGGGGAGTATGGCTATATTGAGGTGGATAACTACCCCAGGGCACAGAGAGCAGTGATCACCTACACTGCGGACGGCAGGCGGGAGGTAATAGAAGCCGGGAAAACCAGGGACGCGCTCTGCTATGAGGTGCGTCACATGCAGGAGGCCGTTGAAAGCAGGGCCGGCATCGCGCCCCTTGCCCTGAGCCGCGATGTGATGGCAATCCTGACCGCTGTACGCGGGCAGTGGGGAATGCAGTATCCCTTTGAGTGATTGTTATGGGAAAAGAGCACGGCACATTTTTGCGCTGTGCTCTCTGATAAAAAACAAGGGCTTTGTCATGTCATCTTAACTTGATATTTAGTCCTAATTGTAGTAGAATAGGTGATATTAATCAAAGAAAAATTTGTTTTATATATTCTACCGCTAAAGTATGATGGCCGATTACATTTGTACCCCAGTCAAATACATTAGCCTGATTTACAGAAACCAACAATTCCGGGAATAAAGGCCTGAAAACAGAAAACAGACAGGGGAAGGCAGCGATGACAAAATTATTAAAAAAGATCCGGTTTACAACCATTGTTCTTATTTTGGGTGTGGCGCTGATTGTCAGCAGTGTATTTTCATTGCTGACAATCCAGAACTTAGAGGGAAATGCCCGTGTGATCAATTATTCCGGTATTGTCCGGGGGGCGACACAGCGGCTGGTAAAGCAGGAGCTGAACAACGAGCAGAACGATGCCCTTATCGGGAAGCTGGACGCTGTTTTGGAGGAGCTTCAGAACGGCGGAGAAAGGAACAATCTGGTTAAGCTGGCGGATCCAGAGTATCAGGGGCTCGTCAGCGGCCTGCAGAGTAAATGGGGCGAACTTAAAAACGCGATTTACGACTACCGCGCCGGAGGAGCCGCCGGGCCGCTGTATGGAATAAGCGAGGAGTATTTCGAGCTTGCCGACCAAACCGTTTTCGCCGCGGAGCGTTACACAGAGCAGGCAGTAAAAAACGCGAAATATTTTCTGTTTCTGGTTACCCTGATTTTCCTGGCCATGGTAGTGGTCTGCGCCTTTTTTGCCTCATCCCAGCAAAAGCGCCGCGAAAAGCTTCTGGCAGATGAGAAGGAAGCTCTGGAACGGCAGATCCATTTAAACCAGATGCTGAACGACATCCGGGCGCCTCTCGACGAGCTGCCAGAGCTCATGTACGTCTCTGATCTGGAAAACTACGACCTGTTGTTCATTAACAAAGCTGGCAGGGATTCCTTTAACTTTAAGGATACAGAGGGAAAGAAGTGTTATGAACTGCTTCAGGGGCTGGACGCACCCTGCCCTTTCTGCTCAACGCCAAATCTGAAGCCGGAAGAGTACTTTAACTGGGAGCACACCAACCCCATAACCGGGCGGCATTATCTCTTAAAAGACCGGCTGATCGAGTGGGAGGGCCGTCCGGCCCGGTTCGAGATTGCCTTTGATCTGACCGAGGCCATGAGGGAAAAGCAAAACCTGAAAAATATGCTTGAAACCGAGCAGGTTATTGTGGAGTGTATCCGTGATCTCTACCAGAACCATGACCTGCCCCAGGCCATTCCTCTTTTTCTTGAACGTATTGGTAAATTTCTCAGGGCAGACCGCAGCTATATTTTTGACCTGAGAGGTGAGCTGCTGAAAAATACCTATGAGTGGTGCGCCGACGGCATCAAGCCTGAGCAGGAGGATCTGCAGAGTATTCCCAGACATTACTTCAGCCGCTGGATCGAGGCCTTTACTGAGCAGGAATATATGATCATTGACGATTGTGAAGACCTTAAGATAACCACACCCCTGGAGTATGAAGTCCTTTCATTCCAGAATATCGAGCGGCTTGTAGCGGTTCCGCTGGAACGGGATGGCGAGCTTTACGCCTGTATCGGTGTGGACAATCCGCCGCCGGAGCTAATGCAGAATGCCGTATCAATCCTGCAGACTCTGCGCTATTTCCTGATGCTGGCTATCCGGCGCACCGAGGACGAGGCAGAGCTGACCAAGCTGAGCTACTATGATAACCTGACCTCCTTTTACAACCGCAACCGCTACATACAGGATCTTGAGGCCTTTACGGATTATGAGGATTCTGTAGGGATTGTCTTTCTGGATATGAATGGGCTGAAATCGGTCAATGATTTGTATGGGCACAGCAGAGGTGACCGGCTTCTGGTGGAATGCGCGCGCTGTATCCGTGAAGGGTTTGGCGAGAGCAATTTTTACCGCGTGGGCGGGGATGAGTTTGTAATCATCGCCCTCGGAGACACCGAGGCAGGTTTTTTTGACAGGGTTGAAAAGCTCCGCGGCTACTTTGAGCATAGCTCTCATATCAGTACGGCCATCGGCGCATACTGGACGCCGCGAGGTTCAGATATTGACGCGGCCATTACCGCGGCAGATGAAAGGATGTATTCGGACAAACAGGTGTTTTACCACGGACATCACACCTCCAAACGGTACCGATACATCAATGACGACGCGGTTATCCGCTCAGAAAAGCAGACTGAAGAAAAAATAAGCCAATAAAAAGAGCACGGCACATTTCTGCGCCGTGCTTTTTTTGTATGTTTTACATTAAATGTGTGCTTTCCAGCTTCTCGGTAAAGGTGTGGTTCAGGCGGATAACCGGTTTTCTGAGCACAAGGCCGAGGAGCAGGGAAGGGATCAGGAAAATGGCTAGACAGCCCATCTCGATCCAGTAGGTGTTCTGGTACATACCCGCAATGCACTCGCGCATGGCGTTCATGCTGTGGGCGAAAGGCATGAGTGGATAGAGTCTCTGGAAGAACTCTGGGAGCACCTCGATGGGGAAGCTGCCGCCTGAGCCTGCAACCTGGATAACCATCAGGATAACGGCGATGGCCTTGCCCACGTCACCGAAGGAGACCGTGAGGGTATAGATCAGATTCACATAGACAATGCTCGTGAGCCACGCTGCCAGCAAAAAGAGTATGGGGTGCTCACACTGAATTCCCAGGAAGAAAAGATCTCCCAGCGCAATGATGGTGCTCTGGATCAGCCCCAGAATCAGGAAGGTGATGTATCGCCCGAAGTAGGCGTGGTGGGGCTTTAAGGAGAGGGCTTTTTCTGTTTTTTCCGAGACATTTACGCTGATCATGGCCACGAGCACAACGCCGCCGACCCAGATGGCAAGCGTTGTGTAGAATGGTGCCATGGCAGAGCCGTAATTTGCCACAGGGTATATCTTTTCAGTCTTGAGCTCGACCGGAGCGGCTAAAAAGCTGCTGAGTTCAGCGGGGCTGCCGGAGAGCAAGGTCTCGATTTCAGCCATGTCGCCGCTGGCGGCGGCCTTTTCAACCTCTTTTAGAACGCTGTCCAGCTTTGCCTTCACAGCGTCCAGTTGATCGGCTGAGCGGGTCAGGAGATCCCTCGCCGTACCCAGGTCCGAAGCGGTCTCACCGGAAAGGGATGCGATGTCGTGGATACTGCCGTTTAGCTGGCCGAGGATACCGGCCACCTTGCCGCTGCCAAAATCAAGGCTTGAAAACAGGGTTCCCAGCTGGGGCTTCAGGTTTGTCTGATAGTCTGTTTTTGCGTCGCCGATGACTTTACTGGCCTGGTCAGTGAGCCCTTTGAGGGTTTGATAATCTGACGCTGCCATACCAGTGGTTTCAGAGATTTTATCCACGGTTTCTGTCAGCTTGTCCCGCAGGGCCTCCTGCTGGGTGATGATTTGATTGAGCTTGCCAATCACAGGCTGGAGCGCGGGCGCCATGTCCGGAAATTCATCGCTGAGTTTTTGAAGCGTGTCACGGAGTTCGGTGTAATGGTTGATGAGCAGTTGTACCTCATCGGCCAGACTGTCTAAGCTTTTGGCGGCCTCACCGGCGTTTTGGTCCACAGAGGCGAAAGCCTTGTCGATTTCGGATGATATTTTCTGGTAGCTCTCACCGCTCACATCAAAGACGGTTTCGATGCTCTGGGAGGCAGTGTCCATCGCACCCTGGAGTCCCCGGGCTGTGCCCTCTGCCTCCTGCAGAATGCCTGAGCTTTCCGAGACGCTGTTCCCAGAGGTTTCCAGGAAGCCGGTGGTCGAGGTCAGAACCTTCTGGGTAGATTCGGTCATGGACGCAAAGGCCCGCACTGTTTTTGCGGAGGTCTCCACCTCTGCTTCTATCCGCTGAAGATTAGTCTTAAGGCTCTCAGTCAGGGACTGATTGCCCTGCTTATCCGCGGCCTGATAGACAGACTGCAGCGCCTCAAGGGAGATTTCGGACACCTTTTCCACAAAGAGGCTGTTGACCTGCTCCTGGACAGCAGTCGCACCCTTATCGGTCACTTTGGGCGCGATGGCATTCTCCTTCTCATTGGTATAATAGATGATCGCGCTCTTTTTAATATCCGGGGAAAACAGGCTCATAATATTGGCGCTGAAATCCTCAGGGATCACAATGGCGGCGTAATAGGCGCCGGATTTCACGCCCTCCAGAGCCTCGTCCCTGTCTGTAAACTGCCAGTCCATCTGGTCATTGGCCTTCAGGGCTTTTACCACCTCGTCGCCCACGTTCATGCTCACAGAGAGGATGTCGCCCTGGTAGCCGGCATCGGTGTTGGCAACCGCGATTTTTATGTCTTTTGTGTTGCTGTAGGGGTCCCAGCTCCCCGCGATATTAAACCAGGCGTACATGGCAGGCACAACGCAGACACCCATCACGACAATGAGGGCAATGGTATTATTCCGGATACGGCTGAAGTCGCCCGTAAAGATTTTCAAGATTTTTTTCATTTTTCAGTCCCTTTCCAGTCGTCCTTAAACATGGCCCGGATTTCCTCATCGGTCATACCGCAGAGCTGCTGCTCCAGCTCAAACTGCTTGCGCATTTTATCCCGGAAGTACTCGAGGCAGATGAGGTATACCGAGATACCGATCAGAGATATGATCCACAGCACCAGATAAATAATTTTTGAGTCCAGGCTGAACATGAGCACCATGAAAACAAGGGGCAAAATAAACATGAGCAGAAAGCCCGCCTTTATCTTTTTGCGGTAGCTCTCCTCAAAGGCCGCCTGCCGGGCTTCCCGTTCTTCAGTCGTCCGGCCCTCCACGGCAAGGGCTCTGGCGATGATGGAGATGGGGTCCTTTTTCTGTTTGATACCGCCTTCTGTCTCGCTGACCATCATCCCGGTTTCGGAGAGCCGCCTGTCAAAGAAGTGGTTGAGGTTTAAGAGCAGCGGCCTGAGCCCCAGGCCGATGACCAGCCCCACAGGGATAAAGATAAGCAAGTGAAGCAGGTCTGAAACATAATGCGCCGCATAGATGCCTGCCACGGCCTCACGCATGGCGTTAATGCCATAGGTAAAGGGCAGCAGGGGATGAACCGCCTGAAAGAAGCCTGGCGTCATCTCAATCGGATAGGTACCCGCGGAGCCGGGAATCTGCAGAATAACAAGAATAACACAGATGGCTTTTCCGATGTGCTTAAAGGTAACCGAAAGGGCATAGATCAGGTTCACATAGACAAAGGAGGCCAGCAGTCCGGCGAAGATAAAAGCCGGCGGGCTTTCACACTGGATTTTCATCAGGAGCAGGTCTCCAAGGCATACCACAAAGCCCTGCAAGAGGCCAACCGAGATATACAGGAGCCACCTGCCAAAGTAGGCCTGTGTGGGTGTGAGGTTTTTAATATTTTCATCCTCGTCCACCTCCAGCTTAAAGATGGCGATAAGGACAATACCACCGACCCAGATGGCCAGATTGCTGTAAAAAGGCGCAAGGGCAGAGCCATAATTGGCGACCGGATAGATTTTTTCCGTTTCGACCTCCACAGGTGATTCCATAAACTCTGCTACCTGCTCAGGCTTTATACCTGTGGTTGAAAGAAAATTCTGGTACAGCCGGGAGTTTTTGATGGCATTCAAATCTGTTGAGACCCGGCTGAGCTGCCCGGCGAGGTCCACCAGGGCTCCCTGAGTACTGTCGAGAGCGTTCTCTGCCTCTGTCAGCGCGGTGCCCAGGTCATCGAGGATGCCCTGGAGCTGGCCCGCCGCCGGGGGCACCCCAGACAGAATCCCGGCGGTTTTCCCGGAGAGGGCGGCAAAGCTGTCAAGGGTCTGGTTAACCTGCGGCAGAAGGCTCTGCTGAAAACTGGTGTTGACACCTCCCAGAGCCTTGCCGCTGTCGGTGGCGATCGCGTTAAGGCTTTCGCGCGTTTCCGATGCCTGCGTAATCATGTTTTTAACACTGTCGTTTCCAGTATTCAGGCGGTCCAGAATTTTCTGCTGGCTCTCGATTTCCGATTCCAGCGACTGGATCAACCTGGCGAGCTCGGGTGAAGGGTGATCTTCATTGAGCTTTTTCAGCGCGTCCACAATCTCCTGGTTAAGGGACAGCATCTCTTTTGCAGAGGTGATACTGTTCTCAAAGCCTGCGTTTATCTCAAGGGCCTGCGCTTCCAGGTTCCCCAGCTGTGATGAGGCCGTCCCGCCGATCTGCCCCAGAACACTCTGACTCTGGTTCAGGATGTTTGACAGGCTGCCTGAAAATTTTCCAACGCTTTCACGGCTCTGGCTCAGACGGTCCTGTGCGCTTTCAAGTCCTTTCTGGCCCGAGGCGGCGGCGTCCTTAAGACTGTCAAGCGTGGCCTTGCCGCCGTCAATGCTGCCCTGCCCGTCAGCGATGGTTCCCCTGAAGTTTTCCAGCAGCACACGGTAGGTGTCCAGGTCGCTCCGGGTAGTGTCGATGGCAGCGGTGATGTCCGCGCTGGCCTGGTTGAGCTTTCCGGATATGCCCACTGCCGAGGCGGCCATGACCTTTGACACACTCTCAGAGGCCACAGAGGAAAAAGTGCTCTTGATCTCCTCCTCCAGCGTCTGTGCGCCGGTATCGGTGATTTTGGGCGCGATGGCGTTCTTCTTCTCATTAACATAGTAAATAATTTCGGACTTCTCGATCCGCCCGTTTAAAAAATCCGTCAGCCGGCTGCTGAAATCCTCGGGAATGATGATGGCCGCGTAGTATTTGCCGGATTTTACGCCCTCAACGACAAAGGTCCAGCCGAGCTGGTCGTTTTCTTTGAGATTGGCAATGATCTCGTCACCGGCGTTGAGCTTGCCAGTAACCGCGTTTTGGGTTCCGGCATCTTCGTTGGCGACAGCGACCTTGATCCCCTTTGTATTGCTGTAGGGATCGTAGTTTGCCCCGATATTAAACCAGGCGTAAAGGGAGGGGATCACAATAATGCCGATGGTTACAATGAGCGCAAAGCGGTTTTTCCACAGCCGCCAGACGTCCCTTTTAAAGATATTCCATATTTGTTTCACGTTACACCTCTGGGTTATTTTTACCCCTCATTTTAATTTTTAATAAATATTTTGTCAAGGTTAAAGCAATTTGACGCTTATATTGTGTATATAGACAAATTATGTTCATCTTCCAGAAAAGCACAGCACAATTCTGCGC
>OIET01000343.1_pt1 | contig 46872 bp, 45 predicted proteins | sample 1581871 | NCBI WGS metagenome assembly OIET01 (sample SAMN03279760, study PRJEB24777) | human gut metagenome | isolation source: fecal sample PR121 from 1 month old male Malay infant, vaginally delivered... | place: Singapore | collected 2005-09-16
GCCCCCATGCCCGGCAGCGTCAGCGTTGGCAGCCGGGCTGCCGCGGTGCTGGAAGGGCATTAATCATCGTTTCCCTAAGAGGAGTGCGAGGATATCCTGCTCTCCGAGCGGCGTGGCGTCCTCGCGGTTCACGGCGAGGACGGCTATCCGTACGGTGTCCCTATGGACTACCTGTACGAGCAGGGAAAGATCTATTTTCACGGGGCCAAGTCGGGGCACAAGATTGATGCGATTAAGGCCGACAACCGTGTCTCTTTCACCGTCTTTGACCAAGGCGTGCCTGTTGAGGGCAAGGTTGGCCCAGACGTGCGAAGCGTCATCGTTTTTGGACGGGTCTCACTCTTGGATACAACTCCCGAAACCATTGGGATTGCCCGACGCCTGGGCGAGAAGTACGACCCTTCCGGCTATGTGGCCGACGAGATCAAACGCACCGCCGAGAGAATCCAGCTGCTTGAGCTTTCCATTGACCGCATGAGCGGAAAGCGCGTGAACGAGTCGTAGGTCGACATTAGACGTGCGAGTGAACAATCAGGAATCGAGGAGTGAACGTGGTTCTGTTAGGAGCCCTCATAAACGACCTCGAGGCTGCAGTCGGCGGAGTTCTCGGCCTTCTCTTCAAGGGGCGGGTCTCGGAGCGCTTGGGGGACTTCCTTCTCAAGGGGCAGGGCCTTGCCGTGGTGCTGGTAGCCGTCCAGGGGATGATGCAGGGCGGCAGCGTTGCCATCGTCACGCTTTCGTCGGCGCTTGGCTCCGTGATCGGTCTGGGCATCGACATCGACGCGCGCATTCGTTCGTTGGGTGACTGGGCCCAGCGGCGCCTCAACCAGGCGTTTGCCGGCTCCAAACGCCTTGGGAACTTCTCGGACGGCTTCGTCACGGCCTCGATCTTCACCTGTACGGGAGCCATGACCATTGTCGGGTCGCTCTCGAGTGGCATCTTGCTTGACCACTCGACCCTCATCTCGAAGGGCGTCATCGACCTGGCAGTCTGCCTTCCCATGGCGGCGACCATGGGAATAGGTGTTCCTTTCTGCGGCGTGAGCCTCGTTGTCTACGAGGGCATACTCTCCGTGCTGGCAAGCTTGGTGGGGTCATTCCTCACCGACGCCGTGGTTACCGAGGTTGCCGTCACTGGCTCTACGCTGCTACTGGCCGTGGGCACTAACCTCCTTGGCGTGACCGACATCAAGGTTGCAAACCTCATCCCTGCAGCGTTTGTCCCCATTCTCTTGGTGCCAGTCGCCACGGCTCTGGGGCTGATGTAGCCGCCGGGCCGCGCATTTGCGGCAGTGACGCTGGTTGCTCAGATGCTTGTTACCGGCTCGTCTCGCTTTTGGGAAACCAACTGGGCAAACGCTGCGGCCCCGCGACGAGCCGGTAACAAGGGAGCTTCTCGGCCCATGCGTTGTTACCGGCCCGTGGCTTCCGTCGGGCCTTATCTGCGGAAACGGCCTGGGGCCAAGACGTGCCGGTAACAACGAGTGAGCGTGCCGGACGGGCATCCGCCGCTAACCCAGCTCGCGGATGAGGTACTCCGCAAAGCGGCGCGCCACCAACGGCAGCGTGGCCGAGTTTCTCCACCCCAGCGTGATCGTGCGCCTGGGTTCCTCGCGTATGGGCCGCACCACCACGCCAGACTCAAACCCCACGAGCATCATCTCGTAGAGGATCGTGACGCCCAGCCCCTGTCGCACCATGGCGAGAATCGAGTAGTCATCCGTCACCTCGTAGCACACGTGCGGCGAGAGGCCTGCCTGCTCAAAGGCGTGCAGCGTCACGGACTCGCGGCCCTCGTCCAGCAGGATGAACGGCTGCGTGGCCAGGTCGGCCAGCGTGAGCTCGTTCTTCTCTGCCAGGGGGTTCTCGGGCGGAACCACTGCCATCATGCGGTCCGGGCCAAACGAGTGGGACTCCAGGCCCGCGGCCTCGGCGTCTGCAAGGTTGGTGAACCCCAGGTCGCACTCGCCGTTGCGCACCCATTCCGCAATGGAGGTGTACTCGCTTTGCCTCAGGTTGAAGCGCACGGAGGGATACAGACGCCTAAAGTCGAGCATGGGGCGGGGGAGAAGGTTCCTGCTCACGCTGGTGAAGGTGCCAATCGTGATGGTGGCGCGCCCCAGGCCCTGGACTTCGCGCTTCTTCTCGGCAAGCGCCCGCTCGTCGCGCGCAACGGCCTGCAGGTAGGGCATGAACTGCTCACCGTCTTTGGTGAGCGTGACGCCGTCGCGGCTGCGCTCCACGAGCGTGCAGCCAAGCTCGCGCTCAAGCGCCTTGACCGTCTGCGAGACGGCGCTCTGCGTGTAGCCAATGCGATTGGCAACTTTGGTGAAGCTGCCCTCCTCGACCACGTCGATGAAGATCGCGTAGCGAGAGTAGCGCGCCTGTGCGTCTGGCTGCTGTGGCATGGTTGTCCCTTCGTCGGCCGGGTTGCCCGGTCTGCTAGCGATTAGTATAGCTACTTAACAGATAAGAATCATTCGTTTCACTAATAACAAGATCTGTTGCTTAATGTGTCCAAGACGCATTGAGCGGAGAAGTTCGAGCAGGTCTGGCGGGTGGTTCCCATGGAGATGGCAGAGACGAGCAGCGCGTTTGCAACGGGTGCCCCAGCGGGCGTCGTGCAGAGCGTCCGCTGTAGAGCGGGCATTCTCGCCCGCCATGGCGAGGCACTGTGCGAGGGCATTCTCGACGGTGTACCCATCGCGCTGGGCTACCTGGCGGTCTCGTTCTCGCTGGGCATCGCGGCGCGCAAGGTGGGTCTTGACGCGGTGCAGGGCTTCTTTGCGAGCCTCTTCAACAACGCTTCCGCGGGCGAGTATGCCGGCTTTGCCGTCATTGGTGCGGGCGGGTCGCTGCTCGAGATGGCCGTGGTTATGCTGGTTGCCAATGCCCGCTACCTGCTCATGAGCTGTTCCATGGCGCAGCGATTCTCGCCGGACACGCCGATCATCCACCGGGTGCTGGTGGGCTTTGACCTCACCGACGAGCTCTTTGGCATTGCCATCGCGCGTCCGGGCGAGGTGGACCCGTACTACAGCTACGGTGCCATGGTCGTGGCGCTTCCGGGCTGGGCGTTTGGCGGTATGGCCGGCGTGATTGCCGGCAGCGTGCTTCCCGAGCGCGTAGTGAGTGCGCTTTCTGTTGCACTCTTTGGGATGTTCCTCGCAATCATCATTCCGCCGGCGCGCAAGAGCCGCGTGGTGGCCGGGCTGGTGCTTGCTAGCTTTGCGACCAGCGCTTTGTTTGCGTGGGCGCCGCTCCTCTCGGGGCTCTCCGAGGGCGTGCGCACCATCATCCTCACGGTTGCGCTCTCTGCCCTTGCGGCTGCGCTCTTCCCGGTGGACGAGAAGGATGCTGGCGAGAAGGACACTGACGTTGCAGGCGTCGCTGCGGCGCGCGCCCTCGAGGGAGATGCCTGCCGTGCAGCCTAGCGTCGTTGCCTATCTCGTGGTGATGTCGGCAGTCACGCTGGGAACCCGCATCTTGCCGCTCACGCTCATTCGCAAGCCCATCACTAACCGGTTCTTTAGGTCGTTTCTCTACTATGTGCCCTATGTGACGCTCGCGGTGATGACCTTCCCGGCCATCCTCACGGCAACTGACTCGCCCGTCGCGGGCGCGGTGGCGCTCTTTGTGGGCATCGCGACCGCGTGGCTTGGGGCGAGCCTCCCGCAGGTGGCTGTTGGATGCTGCGGCGTGGTGTTCGTGCTGGAGCTGCTGCTGGCGTAGGCCGGCGCGTCTCGGCTCGCGGTGCGAAACTGCCTGCGGCGTTGCCGCCTCTGGTCGCGAGCTCGCCACGGGGCAACTGTTGGCCCTTACGCGGCTGCGGGGTAAAATCCCAACGTTTTCCTGGCAATGAACGTCGTTATGTGTCTGAAAATTGCCCCGTAGTACGCGAGACGCCATCGCCGCTCCGTCAATTATGCCAATCATGGTCCGCAACCCCTGCTGCATGGGCAACCCACATGTGGCCATTTTGGTCAGGTGTTCGTGCATGGCGCTTTGCGCGCGCAAACCGCCGATACTAGTGACTTAGCAACTGAGAACAACGCAGGTACCAAAACGCTCGAAGGGCTGGAAGCATAGTGAGTTCACTCAGCAAGACGCGGGAGAATGACGACAAGGTCACGCGGGGTCAGTGGCTGGCGCTGGCGGGACTGGCAGTTTCTGCTTTTATCTTCAACACCTCCGAGTTCATTCCCATTGGCCTTCTCAGCGACATCGGCCAGACCTTCTCGCTCACCGAGGCCCAGACGGGGATCATGATCTCGGTGTACGCGTGGGGCGTGATGCTCTTCTCGCTGCCGCTCATGGTCTTTGCGTCGCGCTTTGACTTCCGCCGACTGCTGCTGGGACTCATCGCCATCTTTGCCACGGGCCAGTTCCTCTCGGCGATTTCGCCCACCTACTTGCTTCTCATTTGCTCGCGACTGGTTGTTGCTACGGCGCACGCGGTCTTCTGGTCCATCGTGATGGTTGTGGCGGCGCGCGTGGTGAGCCCGCGGCACGCCTCCACGGCGATGGGTATCGTTGCTACGGGAAGCTCCATTGCACAGATTTTCGGCCTGCCGCTGGGTCGCGCCATTGGGCTTGCACTTGGGTGGCGCATGACCTTTGCCGTGGTGGGGATTGTTGCCGTAGCGAGCCTTGTGTATCTCGCCGTGGTCTTCCCACCGCTCAGCGCAGGCGAGAAGTTCACGCTGGACAAGCTCCCCGAGCTCTTCCGCAATGGGCCGCTGGTCTCGCTCTACGTGGCCATCGTATTTCTCGCCACCGGGCAGTACGTGGCATACAGCTACGTCGAGCCGTTCCTCTCACAGACAGTTGCGCTTAGTGCCGGCGGCGTGACGGCGGCACTGGTTGTGATTGGCGCCGCCGGCTTGCTGGGGAGCTGGCTCTTCTCGCGCTTCTACGATGGCCACAAGAAGGGCTTCATTGCAGCGTCGCTGGTAGGGGAGACCGTTGCCCTGCTGGCGCTGCTGCCTGCGGCGACCTCGCTGGGCGCCACCGTTGTCGTGCTTCTGGTGTGGGGTGCGTGCGAGATGGGCTTCTGCGTGGCTCTGCAGTCGATTCTCATCAACATTACCGAGAAGGACCAGGCGTCGGTGGCGATGTCGATTTACTCTGGGCTCTTCAACCTCGGAATTGGCGCGGGGTCGGCCATTGGCGGCGCTACGGTGACGCAGCTGGGTGTGGGTGCCGTTGGCCTTGTGGGTGGAGTGATTGCCGCCGTGGGAACCGTGGTTACCGTTGGCGTGATGTTCACGCTGATGCGTCGGAAGGCTGCGCAGGCGTAGCGGCGCTGCCGGACTTCCGGTTGGAAGCAGTTTTTGGTGAGAATCCCTATGTGACTGTCTTGACCGTGCGTAGTTCGGATAGGCACGACGTGCGAGAACTGCTGCAGAGAGGGACATAGGGCTAGCAAATCCCAGTTTCCTCAAAATTGTGGTTGAAGCCCCGGCCAGTCCGTGTTAGAGTTCTTACTTGCGCGGACGATGGTTCGCACAAACGGGTGGTGGCGCAGCTTGGTAGCGCACTTGACTGGGGGTCAAGGGGTCGCTGGTTCGAATCCAGTCCACCCGACCACGAAGCAGCAGGTCAGAGGCTTAGGTCTCTGACCTTTTTTCTTATACGTACTATTTGACGTACTATTTACGTACTGCAAACCGTGTCCCTCGTTTCTTTTGAAGTCCATTTTTGTCTTTTCTCCCGCCGTGAGAAACTGTTCGGTGAACGGTCACGGTACGCGTCTTCGTGCAAGATCATCGCATCAGTAATGTGCCGATTCGTCTGCCCTAGAAACCTCTCCCGCTGGCCTGCACACGTGGAATCCGCCCATTCTTCGGCCCCTCGGTTTCGCTAGGGTGCTCCCCTGTCGACAAATGTCCGCGACTATGCTCGCAGCATACGAACTTTCAGCCGGCCTTGGGTATCCTCGGAGTTGGGCGCATGTGTAGGAATCGTGGCGCCCTGGGGGAACTCCGGGCCATTGCGGCCGATACGGACAGTGGGGACAGGTCGGCCAACGCGGCCAGAGGTGCCGACACCAGCGGATAGCATGCGAACCGTCAGGTAACCCAAAGGGCGTCACGCTCCATCGGAGGATGGGAGGTGACACCAGATGAAGGAAGGCGACACGCATGCAGGAAGAGCAGACACCAGACCTCTCCCAGATGAACAGACCACTCAGCACGCAGGAGGTCTCGCGGTACCTGGGGCTGTGCGAGCGCCAGGTCCTGCGCATGGTCCATAACGGGCTGATTCCAGCAAAGAAGTTCGGCCACAACTGGTACTACTCGCCAAGGAAGATCGCCCGGCTGGTTGGGATGCTGGACCAATGACGCCGCCCGTGGGAGCGGCGTCGTGCGTTTTCTGCGCAGGCCGCCGTTACTGAAGGTAAACGGCAGGCAGACGGGTTGCGTTCAGAGTATCAATGACACATGCGGAGCCAGAGTAGACCTACTGGCTCACGGCATTGGGCATGGGCTCATCGCGTTGACAATGGGAGCAGAGAAAACTCCTGATTCGTTTCTCCCAGGGCAGCAGCGAGGTCATTCCGGCACTTGCACATGACTTTGATCGTTCGGTTGATTGCCTTGAACATGTCATTAGCGGGCATGCCTTCTTCTGTGCCGTCTTTCCCATGCGGGTCGTTCCCCTCGCCAGGTATGGCGAGCCTGATCGACTCTGACTCTGCCTCGAGTTCGACAATCCTTCTGCAAAGCCTTGCATAGATGGAGGACACTGAGCGCACGCCATGATTGCGGTCGAGGAGAACTGTCTGGCAAAATGCCTCAAGCTTCGAGCACTCCTCCAGTACATATCTCCCGTCCGTTGATAGCGCGAGAGAGGTTGCTACAGTTAAGCCCGTGCCCCCGGCCGCACCCAAAAGAGCGCCTCCGCCGGCGATGAGCATCGTTCCACCCGCCATCCCGGCGCCACCTGCGGCAATCGCTCCGCCACCGAGGAATGCAAGGCTTGCGCTCGCGAGCGCCGCTCCGTGCAGGGCGGAAGCCTCAAGTCCGAGCGCGGCGGCGAGGGTTGGAGCAATGGCCGGGGCAAAGTAGGCGGCAAGACCGCCGGTAGCGACCACGATGATTGCGGTGAAGGCGACACCCGCGACAAGTCTTCCTCTGGACCCATCTAGTCTGGCCTTCGTACCGTCCACTGCGTGCCCAAGGTCAGTGAGTTCCTTGGTTCCTATTACGTCCTGGCCAATGCAGAACACATCGTTTAGGTAGTTCGAGCACAGTTTGAGCCCCTTGTAATCACCGTCGTTGTTGGCATGCAGCGGCCCGTATGGCCTGAAGCGTCCCGCCTCCATTGCGACGAGCCATAGCCATGAAGCGTCCTCCCCGTCACCGAGGCGCGATTCGATTTTCGCGTATAGCGCATCGTCTGGGAAGAAGTATCCAGCGTCCGCTGCCCAGACAAGGCTCACCGCATCGACGACCTGCTTGCTCCACTCCTCTAGCCATGCCCTCTTCACTGCTGCACGCTTCGGATGCTTCTCCGCAGCTATGTCGTAGGCCACTATCGCATGCTCTATCGAGTGGAGAATTCGGGCCTGCATGAAGTCCAGCTTGAGACATCCTAGGTCCGCGAGACCGCGCTCGTATGTCTCTTCCGGGTCCTCTCCGGAGGTCAAAGACTCGTTCTCTAGCATGGCGCGAACGTCTACCACGCATGCGACGGTAAACGTCGCAATGCCGACGTAGTTGACCCGCAGGAAGAACTTGACGGGATCCCTGCTTGCGATGGACCGCACGGCCGCATCCGCGATGTCGACGCCGACGAAGATGCCGCTCGACACAGTGACCATGCGGCGCATCGCGGGGGTGCCCCAGGGTAGGATGTCCTCGGGGGCGATGCGACCGAGATCAGCAACCCCATGGATATCCAAGTCTCTGATTTCCCTTGCCGCTCTGCGGCAGAAGTAGAATCCCCGCACGACGCACTGGTTGACTAGAACGGGAAGGGCCTGCCTGCCTACCTCCTCCAGCATGCCGATCTCCGTACGAAGGTCGAACTTGCGAGCGGTCCCCTTCACGATCCTTCCGTTTTCATCATGGTCCGCAAGCAGGGTCCCGTTGAATAGCTTGCTTACCCAGAGGCGCAGTCCAGGCTCCTCCGCGGCTGCCCCCCTAAAGAGTGGGAGGGCAGAGACGTCCTTAATTAGGGAAACGATGGGTCCTGGGATGCCGGTGCCGCCCATGAGCGAGCCGCCTGAGCCGGCCATGTCGCTCACCATATGAAAGAACCAGCCGATCGTCCCGAAGGTGAGCTTCTCTTGGAGGTTCTTTCCGATGAAGGACCTATAGGATTCTGGTACTGGCACCACACGAAGTGCGCCCGACAGGTCCGTGCCAACCACGAGACCTGTGAACTGGGTGAAAATTGAGAAGAATAGCCCGTCGATGCCGAAGTGGTGCGAGAAGTCTCTGAGGTGGTGCTGCAGGCCACCGCCAAAGGCGTTCGCGTTGCCATCTGCTGCGAAAGGATGGTTCTTCTCCAGCTTCCTGATGGCCCCGGCGAGGTCGTCCCCGTTGTACCCCTCGCTCCTTGCCACCCTGATGACGAAGCGCTCGACCTTGTCCTCTCCCCAGCTACTCGCGCGATCGAGCGAGAACTCGCCGACCCACAACGTATCGATGAGTCCAGAAATTACGCCGCTGGCGGCAGCAACGAGGTAGTCAAGCCTGTCAGCCTTGTCCACGCTTGGATCCCAATTGACCTCATCTCCGAGCGTCTCGTGGATGCCCGCAGAGGTCTCTTTGCCCCGTGACGTCTCATCGCCAAGGGTGAGTGAGGGGGTGCCCAGAAGGGGGGGTGCGCTTCTGGAAGGAGATGTCGTACTGGACGAGTGGGCCGAAACCGTCGGTTGCCAGCTCGGTTGATTCGCCACTCATGGCCAAGATCCGCCTTTCGAAGTGCATGGCTAACATAACAGTGGTCGGCATTGACGAACTCATTGCAACGCCTTCGCCAAAGATGGGAGATCGTACGGAGACGAGGGATATGGCAGCTGTATTTCTGATATCAGACTATCACCCGAGGGAAGAGGTCAAGGAGCTTCTCGCCCGCTGCAGGATCGATGCGGTGAGCGATGGAGTCGAGGCCTCATTGGACTCCCTGGCGAAGGTGCTCCCAAAAACGTGTGGGAATTGGCCTACGATTTAGTGCCGTGGCGGAAGCGCTCATTAGAACACGACGCTCAGCGCGAGCTTCACCGCCCAGAGGAGGACGCGCAGGAACCCCCTCAGGACGGCGAGCGTGATCCTGCCAAGGGCCGAGAAGAGCTGTCTCGTGACGCGCCTCCGAGTCCGAGATCCGACGATGGCGAGACCGTAGCACGCACGCGCGACATGAATTCGAGGCTCGCGGCAGGCACGCCAATCCACGCAAGGACCCTTTCCGCCGCGTCGCGCGGGTTCTCGCCCGCCACCTCTAGATTGATAGGCCTGTTCGATACGCCCAGGCCGAGAGCGCCGGCAGGTCGGACGGGCCGTCGTCGAGGGTGGAGCGGACGTCCTCGAGCCGCGAGACGTCCACAAGTCCTCCGCCAACGCTCATCCACCTCGTGGCGCCGTCGACGTCCACTCTGGACATCGTCGCGAGCTCCTCCGACGTCGCGAGCTGCGTGCGCCAGGACGCCCAGCTGCTGGGGCCCGACGAGGTGCAGCGCGTGAACGTGCTCACGGTCATCGCCTCGGAAAGCTACGAGACCTTTGTGCGCGACCTACAGAGAGACATCAAGGAGACGCTGCGGGAGCGCCCCCAGAAGGTCGAGATCGACTTCTTCAGCGGAAGGACGCTTTCCGTGGACGGCGAGGAGGTGAGCTTCTCCGCGGCGGACTCGAAGACCATCTACAAGTACCTCATCAAGAATGACTTCCTCGACGAGGCAGACCGCCCCTCGGACGACTTCCGCGCGATGTTAGGGGAGGGGAAGTTCCAGGGCAACGCTATGCACGAACTGCCCGAGGGGCTCAACGACGAGGCACACGCCAAGGCGATAGAAACGCTCCTGCGTGGCGTCTACGACCTGCACGCCCTCGACGGCATGGTGCAGCAGGCTCAGGAGAAGGTTACCGAGAACGCAATCGTGAGGGAGAACTTCGGGCGCTCGGAGTTCAAGGAGCTGTGGGACCGAATTAGCCGCAAGCACAGCTACACCGTCTCCTTTGATGACGGGGAACTCGAGCGCAAGGCCGTGGCGAGGATCAACAAGGACCTTGCGGTGAGCCGGCTCCAGTACACCATGACCGCCGGAGCACAGCGCCACGAGGGGAGGCGCGAGGAGCTTGCGAGCGGGAGGTCCTTCGTCGCCGAGAGGAGCGAGACCCACGACGTGGACGAGGCCGCCTCTCCGGTCGAGGTGACCTACGACCTGGTGGGCGAGGTCGCCTCGGCGGCGCAGATCACGCGCGCCAGCGCCGCGAGGATACTCTCCGCCATTTCGCCGCAGGTCTTCTCGCTCTACCGGGTCAATCCCGAGGAGTTCATCAAGCGCGCGGGAGGGCTCATCCTCTCCGAGAAGGCCGCGATGGTCGTGGAGCACGTGGAGTACGTGGAGTACCACGAGACAGGCCGCAGCTACGACACCGCCATCTTCACCTCTCGAATGCCGGACAACGCGAGCAAGGCCTACGAGGCGAGCAAGAACGTCCAGCGCTTCGTGTTCCCGGACAGCCAGGGCGAGCGCAAGTTCGCGGAGGACTTGGACGCGGCGGACGAGGTTGTGGTCTACGCCAAGCTTCCGAGGGCGTTCCAGATACCCACCCCGGTGGGCAACTACGCGCCGGACTGGGCGATTGCGTTCAAGAGGGGCAGTGTGCGCCACGTGTTCTTTGTCGCCGAGACCAAGGGCACCATGTACACGATGGAGATATCGGGCGTCGAGAAGGCAAAGATTCGCTGTGCGGAGAAGCTCTTCGACGAGGCAAGCACGTCCGACGTGCGGTACCATCAGGTGGCGGACTACGACGACCTGCTCCAGTGGGTCGGGAGGCTGGAGTAGCAATGGGCAAGGAGCTGTTTGACAACATCCCCAGCAAGGTCGAGGACCTCCTCCGCGAGGTAGAGCTGGGAAAGATCGGCCTGCCGGACCTCCAGAGGCCCTTTGTCTGGTCGGACAGCAAGGTAAGGGATCTCCTCGACTCGATGCTCAAGGGCTATCCAGTCGGCTACATCATGCTCTGGTCGTCGCCGGACGAGTACGGGAACGCCAAGCACATAGGCGACAACGAGAAGACGTACAAGGAGCCGGACGACCTCGTCATCGACGGCCAGCAGCGGCTCACCGCCCTCCTGGCGGCGCTGCACGGGACGAAGGTCAGGGACAAGAACTACAAGGACAGGGCAATTAGAATCTCGTTCAACCCGCTCTCGAGGGAGTTTGCTGTCTGGACGCAGGCATACGAGAGGAACACAGAGTGGATCAGCTCCGTGAGCTCTGTCTTCGAGGCCGACAGGGACCACTCCGTGTCAAAGTTCCGCAAGTCCTTCATTAGGCAGGCCAACGATGGCAGGAAGAAGAACGGCCGGCCAGAGCTGACCGACGTGGAGGAGGACCTGATCGAGGAAAACCTCAACGACCTCCTCAACCTCGGAATATACACGCTGCCGACGCTCAAGATCAGCGCAAAGGCGGACGAGGAGGACGTGGCGGAGATCTTTGTTCGAGTGAACTCCGGCGGGACCAAGCTCACGGAGAAGAACTTCATCGAGACCCTCCTTGCCGTGTTCGATAACGAGGTGCACGAGCGTATCGATGAGTTCTGCGCGGAGTCCCGTGTGCCGAAGGACGGTACTGCCTTCAACCAGATCATTGAGGTCGATCCCTCACACCTCATCCGGGTGGCGGTTGGTGTCGGCTTCAGGCGCGCCCGCCTGAAGTACGCCTACATGCTCCTCAGGGGGAAAGACCTCAGGAGCGGCGTCACCTCGAGCAAGACCCGTGAGGATAACCTCGACACGTTCAAGAAATCGCTCGATCTCGCACTCAACCTCAACAACTGGCACGCGTTCCTCAACCTATTCGGCAAGGTGGGGTACCTCAAGGGGAGCATTGTCGCCTCCACCAACGCGGTGGTCTTCAGCTATGTCCTCTATCTTATCGGCAAGTACGACTACAAGGTGCCGCCGTTCGAGCTCAACAAGGTCATCACCAAATGGATCTTCATGTCCACAATCACCGGCTTCTACACCGGGTCGACGGAGTCCGAGGTCGAGAAGCAGTTCGCCGACCTGCGAGACGTGACGACGGCGGAGGGGTTCGTCGCCTACCTCGAGGCCGCCATCGAGACCAGACTGACCGATGACTTCTTTACCTACAGCCTTCCGAGCAGCCTCGAGGGCTCCTCCGCTAACTCGCCGTCGTGGTTTGGCTATGTCGCATCACTCGTGGTCCTAGGTACCCCCATGCTGTTCAGTACGTCGCCGCTCTCCCAGTACTTTGCCATCGGAGCGAGTGGGAAGAAGAACGCCATCGACAAGCACCACATTTTCCCAAAGAGCTACCTGACGAAGATTGGCTACGACAACGACCGCGACCGGAACCAGATTGCCAACTTCACGTACCTCGACTACAACACGAACATCGAGATAGGTGATAGGGCTCCGGCAGAGTATGTCGCCGCCTTCAGGGAGAAGCTCGGCGAAGAGGGGTATGCCAGGACCTGCAGGGACAACGCGCTTCCCCTCGATTTCGAGAGTCTCGAGTACCCCGAGTTTCTCGCACGGAGACGGGTGCTCATGGCAGGCACCATCAGGAAGGCATACGAGAGACTCTGTGAGTGAGGGCTTAGATCTACCGCACCTGCCAGGGGAAGTACTGGATCGCCACGTTGCCCCCGCCTCGCGCACCTCAAGGTGCTCCCCGCAGAAGTCTCCTGCCATCCGGTGCACTCCGCTGACCCTTCCCGCTAGGATGCTGTGGTACGCGTGAGCAACCTGAGCCGGCATGTCCCTTCCAAGAGATACATCGAGTCCATGCCGCACTCGTTGATGTGCCAGGTGCGGTACGCAATCTCGGTTATCGTCGGGACGTCTGACATACCCCTCGCCTCCCAAGCGCCTATGCCCGCAGATAGTGGAGTCTGTCTTCCTACGCGGAGGTGAGCTTGAGGCCAATCACGCAGGCAACCAGCCCGCAGACAAAGGAGATCTGCAGCGGCGTGGTGCCCTCCCCGCCGATGATTGCGGAGTAGGCAAAGGTCAGGGTTGCCCCAATGCCAACCCACACCGAGTACGCCACGCCCAGGGGAATGTCCCTGACGGCGTGTGAGAGCCCCAGCATGCTCAGGGCCATGGCAACGAAGAAGACAATTGTGGGGACGGGGCGCGAAAAACCCGCGGACTTGTCGAGCGCGGCAGCCCACACGCACTCGAGGACGCCGGAACCAACGAGAATTGCCCAAGACACGATGAAACCTCCTGACGAGAGGGAAGCGGATGTGCTGCCGTATTTTCCCTCCTGGTACGGCAGTGCTCGTCAGAATCCGAGTGCGTCGGATGCGGGCATTCTACCATGGCTTGTCGGTTGCGGAGGGGTGTTGACATTGTTTGTCTGCTGAGTCGTGAACGCCCTCTATTTGCAACTACATTTATCTGGCCGCTATACACGTAGACAGTCTTTTGCCGTCTCGGAGTCGCACCCCACTGTTGTGAACCCAGAATGGGAGATACTGCTGTCGAGTTGACGCTGCCCTCTGGTAGGTGAAAAGTGCGGGGTCATGAATCAAGAAAAGAAAGGGCTGATGCGATGGATGAGGACTTGAGGCAAAAGCTGAAGTCGTATTTCTCCGCCCCTGCAGACGCTTCGGTAACAATTAAGTTTGCCGGTTGGACCGATGACGACTTCATAAAGCTGGATGCCCTTGGGCTCCTGGAGCCACGCACACCAGAGGAATGTGAGAAATACTACGAGATTCGCAGCGAATGTATGGGCGAGTAGGTAAACAGCAGGCTTGACGACAACCTGCTAAGGATCTCCTTAATCCTTGGGGAAACAACTGGCGCAGTGGTTAACGCGACACATACTGATGACCGCATCGTATTGAATCGTAGACGGTGGTGCGCAATCGCTATCCAGCAAACCATGAGATTAGTAAGTCGTGTGATTTGCCTCTTCAAGAGGCTCACGTTATGAGGGACATGGCGGACGCTCTTGGCGTCAACGCCAGCCAGCCGATATCTGTCTATGCAAGTATCTCTAATGAGTGGGTGTATCGCCGTAACAGCGATGTACCGGGCAGTGTTCCATAACGCAGGCACTCGGGCGAGCTTTCGGTGTTGGTTGTACCCCGATTCCTGGAACAACTCCTTTGGAGGCACGGTTCTGAGGCTCGAGCCCCTCGCCAAAGACAAGCACGCTTACATGGTCCAGATGCAGCCAGTCCTACGTCAATTTGTGGGTGTCGGTCATAATCTTACTTACGCTGATGAAGGGTGATGAGGTTGTCAAGACGCTGGAACGTCTCTCCAATTTGATGCTGTTCCTCGCGGCTTTTCGGCACAAGGTATTTGCCTTCGGACACGAAAGCCCAATCCGCACGCGGCATCTTTGAACCTGATGAGATGTTCGCGTTGTACTGAAAACGGTCACTTTGAATGAAGCGGAAGAGGAACGACCCGTCGCATCCGGTGGGTCTCAGCACCCAGAAATCGCCAACAGCAATACCCCTGAACTGCGGGAACAGCCAGTTCATCAGATACGGTCGAAGCTTGCCGTAGAGCACGTCCCCAGGTTCGAATGCAATCCCGCCTTTCACGGACCCCTTGGAGGCGAGCTCTTTGTTTAACGTCCCCTGTCCAGGGTTGATGTCCTCGTATTCAACTCTTGGGAGTTCTGGCTGGTTGCTCATTTCAGAGACCCTAGTTGCGAAGTCTCCCAACTTACGCTGTTCCCAAGTGTTGGCGCAGAAGCTAGAATTATTTCATATGTAATGCATCTTGCGTTCTATGGAGGGCGCTCATGAAGTACTCGGAACTCGTTGACTCCGGTGCCACGCCTACTGAGATTCAAAGCTTCCTCACGGACTCGGAGAACGTCTCGGTAACGCTCAGAATGCCGCGCAGCCTTCGAGACTCCGCCAAGGAGGCAGCGAGCCTCTCCGGGATGAGCCTCACCTCCTACGTGAAAATGTGCCTAATCGATCGCCTTTCGGGTGCTGACCGGAAATGATTGAGCTCACCACCATGACTGTCCGACTCATAGACAGCAAGCCGGACGGAATCAGGATTTGTCACGTCGAGGGCGAGTCTCTCACGACCGTGGTCGTGCCCCGCGAGCTGCTCTCGGCGGCGAAGAGGCTGCCTGACATCCCGAAGAGGGGCATCTACTACCTCCTGGACGAGGACCACGGGGTCATCGGACGCGTCTACGCGGGGCAGACTACCCAGGGGCTGGCCCGGCTGGACGCCCACAAGTCCAAGAAGGAGTTCTGGAACAAGGCCATCATGTTCCTGGACGACGAGTCAAACATGGACAGAGACGTCCTGGATGCGCTCGAGGCGGACGCAATCGGCTACGTCCGGACGCACGGCTCTTACGAGACCGACAACCTCGAGACCCCGCAGCCATACGTGAACCCGTACAAGGAGCAGACCGTAAAGCGACTGCACAAGAGCATCCTCTTCAGGATGGCCGTTCTCGGCTACGGGCTCGACCGCACGGACACCGCAGTCGCCGCTGGCCATGCGCTCTTCCACACGCGGAGGAACGGCATCGTCGCGAACGGGCGTTACGACGAGCGCACGGGGAGGTTCACGGTCCTCGCTGGCTCGCAGGTCGACCTCTCCCGGCCCGTCCTCAAGAACGCCGGTGCCACGGACGCGAGGCGGGAGCTCTTCAGGGACGGGTCGGGGGTGGCTACCCTTCACGATGACGTGACCTTCGGCAGCCCGAGCTCGGCGGCGGTGTTCGTGCTCGGGGGGAGCCAAAACGGCTGGACCGAATGGATAAACAATGCGGGCGAGACGCTCGACGCCGCCTATAGGGGGAAGGGGACAGAGACCCGATGAACAAGCAGCAGCTAGCCGCCCGGATCTGGGCGTCGGCGAACGAGATGCGCTCGAAGATCGAGGCAAGCGAGTACAAGGACTACATCCTCGGCTTCATCTTCTACAAGTTCCTCTCGGACCGCGAGGAGCAGTTCCTGCTCAAGAACGGATTCGACAGGGAGAGCATGGAGACGGTCAGGGAGGACGACCCCGAGACCCTCTCCTACGTCCAGAACAACCTTGGCTACTTCATCTCGTACGACGACCTGTACTCGACGTGGCTCGCCAAGGGCTCTGACTTCGACGTATCGGACGTGCGGGACGCGCTCTCTGCCTTCTCGCGCCTCATCAAGCCGTCCCACAAGAACGTTTTCGACAAGATTTTCGATACTCTCGAGACCGGTCTCTCGAAACTTGGAGATACCTCTGGCGCGCAGACCAAGGCAATCAGTGCGCTCCTACAACTCATCCGCGACATACCCATGGACGGCAAGCAAGGCTATGACGTGCTCGGCTACATCTACGAGTACCTGATAAGCAACTTCGCCGCCAACGCCGGCAAGAAGGCCGGCGAGTTCTACACTCCGCATGAGGTTTCCACCCTCATCTCGCGGATCGTGGCGCAGAACCTGGCGGGACGCGGCGAGGTCACCGTATACGACCCGACCTCCGGCTCGGGCTCGCTTCTCATCACCATCGGCGAGGCGATCGCCCGGCAGCAGGGCTACCGCGGATCCATCAAGTACTACGCCCAGGAGCTCAAAGAGAACACCTACAACCTCACGCGCATGAACCTCGTGATGCGCGGCATCGCGCCGGACAACATCGTGTGCCGCTGCGGCGACACGCTCGAGGACGACTGGCCATGGTTCGAGGAGGGGCATCCCGAGTCCTACGAGCCGCTCTTCGTGGACGCGGTCGTCTCGAACCCGCCGTACTCCCAGCGCTGGGACCCGGAGGGCAAGGACTCCGACAGGCGATTCGATGGCTATGGTGTTGCCCCCAAGAGCAAGGCCGACTACGCCTTCCTGCTGCACGACCTCTATCACCTCAAGCCGGACGGCGTGATGTGCATCGTCCTGCCGCATGGCGTGCTGTTCCGCGGCGGCGAGGAGGAGAAGATCCGCACCGCGCTCGTGGAGAACGAGAACATCGACGCGATCATCGGCCTTCCTGCCAACATCTTCTTCGGCACCGGGATTCCCACGATCGTTATGGTGCTCAAGAAGCACCGGCCAAGCGACGACGTGCTCATCATCGACGCCTCGAAGGGCTTCGTGAAGGACGGAAAGAACAACAGGCTCCGCGCCTGCGACATCCGCCGCATCGTGGATGCCTATCGCAGCAGGAAGAGCGTCGAGCGCTTCTGTCGCGTGATCCCAAAGCAGGAGATTCGCGACAACGGCTACAACCTCAACATCCCACGCTACGTAGACTCGTCCGAGGCTCCTGAGAGCTGGGACATCTATGCGACGATGTTCGGCGGAATTCCCGTCGGCGAGGTCGACGCACTGAAAAACTACTGGGACGCGCTGCCTGGCCTATGCGACGAGCTCTTCGAGTCGGCTGGTGGTGCGACCGTGTGCCTCAGGTCCAAGAGCGTTGAGGAGACTGTGAGGAAGAGCCCCGCCGTACGCAGGTACCTGGAATCCTACGACGCACGCTTCTCCGACTTTGGGCAGTGGCTCTACGACGAGCTCGTCGACGAGTCCTCGCTCGTCAACCTGCCAACCGAAGAGGACGGGCTCGCCCGGGAGATATTCGATAGGCTCGGGGACGAACCGCTGGTGGACCGCTATGACGCATACCAGGTACTCGACGATTCCTGGCAGGGCATCGAGGCCGATCTGGAAGTCATTCAGACCGAGGGCTTCGACGCCGTCAAGAAGGTCGACCCCAACATGGTGACAAAGAAAAAGAACGGTAAGGAGGTGGAGGTACAGGATGGCTGGCGCGGACGCGTGCTTCCCTTCGACCTCGTGCAGCGCGAGATGCTCGCCGATGACCTGCTCGCCCTCGACTCTGTCAGCAACCGCATGACGGCCATCGACGGGGAGCTCTCTGAGATAGTCGAGAGTCTTACGGAGGACGATAAGGCTGCCCTTGGGGAGGCGCTCAACGACGCGGGCGACGCCTTTGTGGCCTCAAAGCTAAGGAAGGCGGTCAAGGAGCTGCGCTCCGATGGCGACGAGGACGAGCTGGCCGACCAGGCCGAGAAGGCTTGGACCCTGCTCGACGAGCAGAAGGCGGCGAAGAAGGAGCAGAAGAGCCTATCCGCGAGGCTCGAGGCAAATACAAAGTGCGCCATCGAAGGGCTTTCCGACCAACAGGCACGCGTGCTTCTGGATGCCAAGTGGAACCGTCCCATCGAGGGCGGAATCGCCGCCCTCTCTCGCGCCGAGATCGACGGCCTTGTCGACAGGGTCAGGGACCTCTCTAAGAAGTACGAGACGACGTTCGCCGAGGTGGACGAGCAGATTCGCAAAGAGGAGAGCCATCTCTCGCAGATGCTCGGACAGCTTACCGGCAACGAGTACGATATGGCTGGCATTCACGAGCTCATGGATCTCCTGGGGGGCGAGGCTCGATGAGTGGCAATGTCCCGGCTATCCGCTTCGCCGGATTCACTGAACCTTGGGAACAGCGTAAGTTGGGGGAGCTGGGCTCGACGTACGGTGGTCTCTCTGGCAAGGCGAACGGAGACTTCGGTCACGGCGAGGCTCGTTTTGTCCCTTACACAAACGTCTTCGACAATCCCATCGGCGATTCAACGAGGCTTGAGCGAGTCGAGGTTGACCCGTGCCAGAACGTCGTGCGCAGGGGCGACGCACTCTTCACGGTCTCCTCCGAGACTCCCGAGGAGGTCGGCATGTCCTGTGTCTGGCCCTCTGACCTCGGCAACCTCTATCTGAACAGCTTCTGCTTCGGGTATCGCCAGGATGGCAGTTTCGACTCGAATTATCTGGCTTACATGCTGAGGTCAGGGTCTTTCCGAGGCCAAGTCGAGATGCTTGCCCAGGGAATCTCACGCTTCAACATCTCAAAAGGAAAGGTGATGGAGATCGAGGTCCCAGTTCCCGACAAAGCAGAGCAGGCTATGATTGGCCGCCTATTTGTGGGCCTCGACAACCTGATCACCCTTCATCAGCGTAAGCACGACCAGCTCGCGACGCTGAAGAAGTCGCTCCTCGAGAAGATGTTCCCGAAGCCCGGCTCCGATGTTCCCGAACTCCGCTTCGCCGGATTCACTGAACCTTGGGAACAGCGTGAGTTGGGAGACATTGCCGGCGGTTTCGAATATGGGCTGAATGCTGCCGCCACAGAATACGACGGCGTCAACAAATACCTGCGAATCACCGATATTGATGACGACACTCACGAGTTCCGCCCCGATGACCTCACTTCGCCTCAGGCGAATCTTGAAGCTAGCACCAACTACCTTCTTGAAGAAGGCGACCTCCTCTTTGCAAGGACTGGTGCAAGCGTGGGAAAAACCTATCTGTACAGGCCTTTTGATGGGAATGTCTACTTTGCTGGCTTCTTGATTCGAGCTCACATTGGCAATGAGGCCGATCCGGAGTTCATGTTCCAATCAACGCTTACGGAGCGCTACCGGAGGTACATCGCCATCACTTCACAGCGTTCTGGCCAACCTGGTGTGAATGCCCAGGAGTATGCAGAGTTTGAGATGCCACTACCTTCGCTGCTCGAACAGCGAGTGATTGGCTCGCTATTGCGCTCTCTCGACAACCTCATCACCCTTCATCAGCGTAAGCACGACCAGCTCGCGACGCTGAAGAAGTCGCTCCTCGAGAAGATGTTCGTGTAGGAGGGTAGACCACGCATGGCCGACACATTCAAGAGCGAGGCAGAGTTCGAAGCTGCCCTCGTTAGCCGTCTTAAGGACTTCGGATGGATGGGTGGCGTGCTCCACCAGCCCGACGAGCAAGACCTACTCGACAATTGGGCCCAGATTCTCTACCGGAACAACCCGGGCATCGACAGACTAAACGGCTGTCCGCTCACCCAGGGCGAGATGCAGCAGATACTCGAGCAGATTGCAGCTCTTAGAACCCCAATGAGACTCAACGGGTTCATTAATGGGAGGACCGTCTCCATCAAGCGCGACAACCCCGATGATGCCGCGCACTTCGGCAAAGAAGTGAGCCTCTACATCTATGACCGGCTCGACATTGCGGCAGGCAGGAGCGTATACCAGATAGCCGAGCAGCCAAGATTCAAGGCGGCGTCGGCACGCCTCAATGACCGCCGTGGAGACGTGACGCTGCTCATCAACGGCATGCCGCTTATCCACATCGAGCTCAAGCGCAGCGGCGTCCCCGTGTCGCAGGCGTGCAACCAGATCCAGAAATACGCTCGCGAGGGCGTCTTCTCGGGACTGTTCTCGCTCGTGCAGATATTCGTGGCCATGGAGCCCGCAGAAACTGTCTACTTCGCCAACCCCGGCGCCACGGGCGACTTCTCGCTCTACCGCTTCCACTGGGCAGACTTCAACAACGAGCCCATAAACGACTGGAACGATGTGGTGAGGTACCTGCTCTCCATCCCCATGGCTCACCAGCTCATAGGCTTCTACTCGGTTGCCGACGACAAGGACGCGACGCTCAAGGTCATGCGCAGCTACCAGTACTTCGCTGCCTCGGCCATCTCCGACAGGGTGAGGAAGTCGAGGTGGGAGAAGGAAAGCGCAAGGGGAGGCTACGTGTGGCACACCACCGGCTCGGGAAAGACGATGACGAGCTTCAAGAGCGCCCAGCTCATCGCCGACTCTCACGACGCGGACAAGGTTGTCTTCCTCGTTGACAGGATAGAGCTGGGTACCCAGTCTCTCGACGAGTACCGCAACTTCGCGGATGACTCGATGAGCGTGCAGGCGACCGAGGATACCGACGTGCTCAGGGCGAAGCTCAAGAGCGACGATTACGCCGACACGCTCATAGTGACCTCCATCCAGAAGATGAGCAACATCCACGATCACGACGGCGGTCTCACGGAGCGCGACCTCGAGCGCATTCGTGACAAGCGCATCGTCTTCATCGTGGACGAGTGCCATCGCTCCACCTTCGGCGACATGATGCAGACGATCAGGAAGACGTTCCCCACGGCGATGCTGTTCGGCTTCACCGGGACGCCCATTCAGGACGAGAACCAGAAGAAGCAAAACACCACCACCGACGTGTTCGGAGACGAGCTGCACCGCTACAGCATCGCCGACGGCATCCGCGACAAAAACGTATTGCCCTTCGACCCCTACATGGTCTGCACGTATAAGGACCGTGACGTCCGGCGCGAGGTGGCCCTGGAGAGGTCGCGCGCGGACAGCGAGGACGACGCCCTCGCGGATCCAAAGAAGCGAAAGGCCTACCTCAGGTACATGGATCCCTCTCAGGTCCCCATGGCTGGTCGCAGGGAGGCCGATGGTACCTGGACGAAGGGCATAGAGGACTACCTCCCAGAGAGCCAATACTGTGGTACGGACGGCGACGGCTACACCGGCGGAGTCCCCTGCGACCACTTCAGGATGGTCTTCCAGGACATCGTCGAGGGGTGGACGACGCTCTCGCGCGGCGGGAAGTTCCACGCGATCTTTGCCACCTCGAGTATCCCCGAGGCCATCACGTACTACCGTATGTTCCGCGACGAAGCCCCGCATCTCAAGGTGACCGCGCTCTTTGACCCCAACATCGGCAACGACAACCCCGACAACCCCACGGGCACGATCTTCAAGGAGGAGGGCCTTGAAGAGATACTTGGGGGTTACTCGAGGCTCTACCCCGGCAAGGACTACTCCATCCCCACTCACGCCGCCTTCAAGCGAGACGTGTCCGCGCGGCTCGCGCACAAGAAGCCCTATGTGGGAATCGAACGGCACCCGGAGGAGCAGCTCGACCTCCTCATCGTCGTGAACCAGATGCTGACGGGCTTCGACTCCAAATGGGTTAACACGCTCTACCTCGACAAGGTGTTGGAGTATGAGGGCCTCATCCAGGCGTTCAGCCGCACGAACAGGGTCTTCGGCCCCGAGAAGCGCTTCGGAGTGATTCGCTATTACCGAAGGCCGCATACGATGCGGCAAAACGTGGACGATGCCGTCCGGCTCTACTCCGGGGACCGCCCGTTCGGCCTGTTCGTGGACAAGCTCGAGAGCAACCTGGAGCACATCAACATGTGTTTCGGGGACATCAGGGACCTGTTCGAGGGCTACGGAGTGCAGAGCTTCGAGAGGCTTCCCAGCTCGGACGCGGCATGCGCGAGGTTCGCCAAATTATTCAAGCAGCTGTCGGACCTAATCGAGGCAGCGAAGGTGCAGGGGTTCACCTGGGAGAAATCTACTTACAAGTTCCACCACGATAGCGGGGAAGAAACAGAGGTCGTGATGGCGTTCGACCAGCAGGCCTACCTCATCCTCGTGCTGCGATACAAGGAGCTCTTCGAGCGGGAGCCCGGCGAGGGGTCGGATGACGTGCCGTTCGACATAGACGGCTACCTTACGGAGATTGACACCGGACGCATAGACACCGACTACATGAACGAGAACTTCGCTAAGTGGCTCAAAAAGATTGACGAGGGCGAGGAGGCCAAGGCAGCCCTCGAGCTGCTGCACGGCTCCTTCGCTAGCCTCACCCAAGAGCAGCAGGCCGCGGCCGAGCTCGTCATCCACGCCGCACAGCGTGGCGAGCTGGAGGTCGTACCTGGCAAGACGCTTATGGACTACATCAACGACTTCCAGAAAATGGGTAAGGACTCGCAGTTAAATGCTTTGGTCTCTGCCATAGGCGTGGACGAGGGGAAGTTGCGCAATCTTATGGCGCGCCATGTGACCGAGGACAACATCAACGAGTACGGCCGCTTCGACGCGTTGAAGGAGACGGCGGACCTCGGCAAGGCGCGGGACTACTTCGCTGAGAAGGAGGGTAAGCCGATACCGCCGTTCAAAGTGAGCATGAGGTTGGATAAGCTCCTGCGTGAGTTTGTTGTACGGGGCGGTTTTGATGTTTAAGGCTGGTAGCTTGGGAACAGCGTGAGTTGGGAGACATTGCCGGCGGTTTCGAATATGGGCTGAATGCTGCCGCCACAGAATACGACGGCGTCAACAAATACCTGCGAATCACCGATATTGATGACGACACTCACGAGTTCCGCCCCGATGACCTCACTTCGCCTCAGGCGAATCTTGAAGCTAGCACCAACTACCTTCTTGAAGAAGGCGACCTCCTCTTTGCAAGGACTGGTGCAAGCGTGGGAAAAACCTATCTGTACAGGCCTTTTGATGGGAATGTCTACTTTGCTGGCTTCTTGATTCGAGCTCACATTGGCAATGAGGCCGATCCGGAGTTCATGTTCCAATCAACGCTTACGGAGCGCTACCGGAGGTACATCGCCATCACTTCACAGCGTTCTGGCCAACCTGGTGTGAATGCCCAGGAGTATGCAGAGTTTGAGATGCCACTACCTTCGCTGCTCGAACAGCGAGTGATTGGCTCGCTATTGCGCTCTCTCGACAACCTCATCACCCTTCATCAGCGAGAGCCGCCCTATTGACTTACGCTGACAATCAGACGAGGCTGGTGAGGGAGCGCATCACCAGGTCTACGTCCTTGTTCTCCAGCTCCTGGATGATATGGAGATAGGTCTTCTCAGTTGTGTTCATGCTGGCGTGGCCTAGCCTCTTCGCGACGCTCGCTATTGACACCCCTGCGAAGAGGAGCAGGGAGGCGTGCGTGTGTCGCAGTCCGTGAATCGTGATCACCGGTACCCCTGACTTCTTGCATAGCCTCGCGAGGGTGTTGTTCGCTGTCGAGTTGTAGACCTTCGCGTCCTCTCTGACAAAAATGGGACATTCTTCCGGGAGGTTCTTTACCAGGACGGAGAACTGAACTATCAGCTGCCAGTCAATCTGGACCTTCCTCACGGAGGACCGGTTCTTTGTCGGCACGAAGCCCCCGCCGTTCTTGTAGTCCCAAGTCTTGTTCACCGAAAGCGTCTGCCTAGTGAAGTCGAAGTCGGAGGGGGTAATTGCAAGCGCCTCAGAAAACCGCAACCCGGTTTTTGCGACAAGAAGGATGAACCACTCCCAGCTGATCTCTGAACCCAAATCGAGGCCGGCTAGCAACCGATGGAGCTCGAACTGGTTGAGGTAGCGATTCTTTTTCGGGCGCGGTGGCTTTCCCTTGACGATTGCCTTCCTGGTTGGGTCTCTGGGCACGAGCCCATCATCGACCGCATCAAGCACCGCGCCCTTGAGCAGATGGTGGAAGTCCATCGTGGTCTGCCGCTCGTGCTCCTTTGCATACCCGTTTAAGATTCTCTGATAGGAGATTCGATCAAGTTCTGACAGCTTCATGTCTGGCGCAAGTCTCTCTATCCAGGTATGGGCGAGATGGTACTTATTGAGCGTCACTTGCCTTACTGCGTTCTCCTTGTATACGGATATCCATTCCTTGTAGTAGTTGCAGAACAGGTCGTTGCCGGAAAGGTCGTTAAGCATCGTTCACCTCGATAACGCTTGCAGGGCGACTCTCTTCTTATGGATAAAACCAGCAGGATCGGGAAGGTGCAACAATGCATTTATGGCATTCATGACTTGGCCGGACAAGGACGCGCGGAGGCCGAGCGGAGCTCTTGCACAAGGGAACGCTGACAGTGCTTGAGGCCTAGCGGCATGCCCTAGCGGCGAAACGTACCCTTTTAAACGGTACGTGCAAGCTGAGCCAAAGAGGAGGACAGCATGAAGAAAGACCTTGGAAGCGAAGGCGAGCTCTTTCCGCAGTCGGTGTTCATCGTTGTGAGCTACGGCGAGGACGGTACCCCCAACGCTATGAACGCGGCATGGGCGGGGGAGTGCGGCGACAAGGAGATTTGCCTCAACATCGGGAACCACAAGTCGACGGCAAACATTGTGGCAAGGCGCGCCTTCACGGTGGCACCGGCCGACGTTGCCCACGTAGTGGAGGCCGATTACTTTGGCATCGCTACCGGCAACAAGGTGGACAAGGCAGCCGCGTCTGGCATGACCTTTGTCAAGTCTGAGCATGTGGACGCGCCCGTGATCGAGGAGTTCCCCCTGACCATGGAGTGCGAGGTCACAGACGTCCAGGGAGACGAGCATGGCGCGCGCATCGTTGGACGCGTCGTGAACACGCGTGTGGACGAGTCGATCCTCGACGACGAGGGACGCGTCGACTTTGCCAAGATGCGCCCGATTATCTATGACAGCACGAGGCGTGTCTACCGCGTTGTTGGCGAGGAGGTCGGCGGCGCCTGGAACGCTGGCAAGAAGTTGCTGTAGACAATAGGCAGCGAGGTAATAATTAGGCGGCGTCGCCGGCGCGTCTCCGCCATATAAAACTTTTTGGGCTTTGCGGCCAGGCGCACAATGCGCGACCGACACCAACGGTTCGTCGCTAGCTAGCGACAATTGCTGGCTAATTAACGTCGCGTCCCAATCGTATAGTCACGCCATCCGTTGTCGAAGGAAAGGCGGATGGCGATGGGTGGCAAGAAGAAACCCCGAACACGGTTTATCTGTTGGAACTGTGGACAGGCAGTGCCCCTCAAGTTCAGCGGGCAGGCATGCCCCAACTGTGGCGCGCCGCTGACGCCGGCGGCTTACGACACCCGGGCACAGGAGCTCGCCAAACAGAGGGTTCTGGTCGAGCGCGAGCTTAACAGGCTCCAGGCACAGCTTGATTCGGCAACCAAGAAGAACACCCGGTGGGGGATCTTCAAGAACTTCCGCTTCCTGCCCTCGCGACGCGCCATGGACGAGCTTCTGCTCCAAATCCAGCCGCTCAAGCAGCAGATTGAAGACCTCTCACGTAAAGGGCGCTTCGCGTCGGAGCGCTACTACGCGAGCGAATGGTTCCGTCAGTCACGACGCTTTTTGCGAGAAGACATCCCGGACATGCTCGGCTTCTGTGGCACCTCTACGTTCCCGTGAGGCAACGCTTGGTAATGCGTCGTGTTGCCACAGTCGAGAGCACCGATGAAATCGATATTGCCCTTCTCACTACGCACGGGCTGTACTCGATTGAGGTCAAGAGCCTCTATAGCTCTATTGAGGTGCGGCTTGACAATTGCAAGGATGCCTATTGTGTCACCGCTACCCCGGTCGGACAGGACGGCCAGCTCTTAACGAACGGCATCACGATTGACATGGGGGTAGCCCAAAACACGGCTCATGTGAGGGCACTGAGGACAGAGCTGGACGGTCTCGTTTCTCCCCAGCGTATTTTCAACGTGACAACCTATGCAAATCAATGCGGCTTTGAGATGCATGCACCTCAAGGTTTTCGGTACGCGTACGTTACAACGACAAGCGATTGCCCGGGGAATATCGTCGAGGTAATTTGTCGCATTGAGCAGAAGGTAGCGGCATGTTGGACTAACGCTGAGGTTGACGTGCTTGCGGAACGGCTGGCCATCTCCTATACCGATTCTGATGGGTCGAAGCAGGCCAATCATGCAAAGGCGTTGTCAACAGCGCGTCCCTCGGTTGCCGATTCCTCAAAGTCCCACAAGAAGCGCGCTCACAAGCCCAAGACAAAGGCGCAGCCCAAGTACCAGAGTCGCAAATCACAGTTCATCGATGAGGACGTTCGGGACTACCTGAACGGGGACTACGAGGACTAGGAAGTTGACAGAGCAATTGCGCTTTGTGGTTTAGACGTTGCTTAGTCCAGCCGGCTTATAAGGGCACCTTCAAACCTTGGAGTTCTCGTTTGGCGTGATGCTCCGAGGGAATATGTAGGGGAGAGCCAACGAGCTTGGCTTCCTTTGATGGCGGGCAGAGCTGGGGCAACTCCTTATGGGCGAAGACGATCGCAGAGACGGGACCAAGGATCAAAGGGACGGGACTAAGACGTCAGGCCCTTCTCCCGTAGCAGCATGGATATCCAGCATCGTGCAAGAGTGGAACCGCCGCCAGTTTGGTATGCATGCGTCCAGCGTGACCTACTTCTACTTCCTGGCAATCATTCCAATCTTTATCTTTATCTCGGTGCTCCTGCCCTTTACGGACATCGGGCAGAACGAGATAATCCAGGCTATCGACGCGGTTGTGCCAGACATCGTAAGCGACCTTCTGGATATGGTTGTGACCGAAGCCTTCCAGCACGCCTCGGCCCTCATTCCTCTTTCGGTGGTGACCCTCCTGTGGACCTCGATACAGGGGAACATGGCTCTGCTGCGGGGCATGGACAGCGCCTACAACGAGGAGGAGACCCGTCCCTACTGGATGAGGCTCCTCATCTCTTTTGTCTGGACGACCGTCCTTCTGATGGTCTTTCTCACCCTCATGCTTCTTGTCTTCAGCGGGAAAATCAGGGAGTTTGCCGAGACCTATCTGCCTGGCTACCATCTTCCTTTCCGGCTGCTGGACTTCTCGGCCATGCGCATTGTCCTCTCCATGATCATTGCCTGGCTTTTCATTGCCGCCACGTACTGGTTCATGCCAAACGGAAAGCGGCGCTTCCAGGACCAGCTGCTGGGCGCCGCCCTTGTTGCCGTTGCCTGGTTCGTGCTCTCCGAGGTCTTCTCGGTCTACGTGAACCATGTGAACAAGTTCACGGCCTTCTACGGGACGCTTGGCACCTTTGCGATTTCGCTCTTTTGGATGTACTGCTTCTTCTACATCCTGCTTGCAGGCGGCTTTGTGAACTGCTTCTTTGAGAAGGAAATCGGGCAGCTTATGGACCGAATTGGCTCTCGTGGCTTCTGGCTTGTGAGAAGGATTCGTCGCAAGGTCCAAAAGGAAGACCGCTAGCCCTTTGCCGGGCGGCCCTTGCGCTTGATCTGGAGTGGGAGCTGGGAGAGCGTCTTTAGGATGTTCTCGGCATCCACTTGAGCCCTGGCCTTCTCTTCTGGCGTGAAGCCTGCCGCCTCGAATGCCTCGTCGGCAGCGGCCTGGTAGTCGCGCTTATGCTTCTTGTTGAGGGTATTCCAGTCGACGCTAGAGAGCTTCTCAGCGAGCTCCCTGTCGTAGGGCAGCCGCCCCTCTTTCATCATGACCGCAAGGACGGGGTAGCCGGCATAGCCCTGCCAGTAGCTTGCGCTGTCATTGGAGGCATAGACGTCTCCATCCCAGGTGACGGTGTAGCGCTTTGCCCCGTTCGAGGAGGTCACCGACGCCTCCTGATCGCCCGTCTCGACGCGCCCATCCGCCAGGGCTGACCAAGCCTCATACACCTTCTGGAGGGGTGGCAGCTTCTCCATCGATCTTTCTCTCTGATGTTGTTTAGCGCCCGCTTGGGGCAGCCTTTACATCCACATCTTAGAGTTGCTTGCTGCTTCGTGTTGCGATTGCTCGGTGCCCCCTCTTGTTCTTTAGCGGTATTTGAGAATCGTGCTTCTCGCCAACTGGGCAAATGCAGCCTCCGATTCTCAGAAACCGCTAAAGAACGGGGTAGGGGGGTGGAGACTCAATCGGCATGTCCTAGAGACAGAGCTCAAGAATGAGGCTGAGCCTGTCGTTGGCAGTTGTCAGAGCTCTTCTCAGCCATAAGGTAGCCCCGCTTTAGCTGCCCCATCTGGCCTTCAGAGCACAATCGCAAGCATGATGCACAGCTGGGATATCCCATTGACCGCCTGCTCTCGCCAGTTGGCCTTTGCGTCGCGGCCGTCCAAGTGACGGGCAAACCAGCCCATGAGAAACATCCCCGCAAGTCCCACGACGAGAAACAGCAGAGAGGGCATGGTCGTTACGTGGGCCAGGGCTGCGGCGGGAGACCACTTGGCGCGGTCGACCACAAGCGAGACGAGCGCCAGCGCAAAGCCCGCGGGCATCAGGTAGCACATCTGCCGGTTGAGAAAGCGCGCATCTCTTCTCGCCAGCGCCAGAACGAGCTTCCAGCTCACCTTGAGCACGCCGGAAAGCACGACGAGAACAACGCCCACGCGGAACAGCGTGCTGTCAAAGCGCGTTGCCAGGACGCCCGCGCCCACGCAGAAGAACGCCACGGGCAGGCAGTCCATGAGGGCCATCGAGAGCGTGAAGCCCTCCGGGACGGAATCGCCCTGCCCTTCTCCACGGGGGCTCATGCGACCAGCCACGTGTGCTCCTTCACGGAATAGAGCGGGACGAACGGAATCATGATCGGCGTCGTGGACTTGTACCTCTGGTATTCAGGGTTGTCTCCGTAGTTCTTGTCCTGCCTGATCTCCAGGCGGCGCGCCCCGCCGAACATGACGTAAATGATGCCCAGATAGCCGAGGATGGCGCAGATCCATTGGACGGCGTTGGCGTACACGGAGATCCCGGACACAAAGACGCCGGTCCAGAAGACCATCTCGCCAAAGTAGTTGGGGCAACGCACCAGGCGGAAGAGGCCTGTGTCAACAAAGCGCCTGGGGTTTGCCTTCTTCGCGCGGTTCTTCTGGAGGTCCGCTGTCGTCTCGAGCACGAGTCCCGCGGCAGAGATCACCAGGCCAACAATGCAGAGGACATCGGTGCCGCGGTCGCCTTCCAGGCGGAACAGGATGGGGGAGGTCTGCAGCACATAGAGCAGCGACGCAGAGACCCAGATGCCCACCTTGGCCACGACGGAAACGCCCTCGTCGGACTTGACCTCGCCCTTCATGCGACGGTTGTAGGCGGTCTTAACGTCGCGGTAGATAAGGTATCCGGCAAGCCGGCATCCGTAGACAACGAGCAGGACGCACTGGAGCGCGGTTCCCACGGTAAGGGAGCCCCCAAAGATCGCCAGAAGGCCAACGCCTATGAGGGCGATCGCCGCTCCATAGCCAATGGAGATGAACCACACGTACTTGCGGAAGCCGCAGGAGCTGGCGATAAGTGCCAGGGCGAGAAGGATGAGGAAGCTCTGCATGTTTGTGCCTCGATGCTGAATTACGTAGGCCTGTAATGTGAAACCACCCCATTCTAGGGCCCGCCCGACCGGTGCGCCACCTTGCGGCGAACGGGCCGTTGGACAGCGGCCGCATCGACGCCTTAGTAGAGGACCTTCCTAGCCAGGGCGACAAGGGGCTGACAGTCGTCTTGCCCAAGCACCAGGAGGACCACTAGCTGCTGGGTCACCAGCTCTGCAAAGCCCTCCCTGGTGAGGCCTCCCGTGAACGCGTCTTCTCGTATGCGCTTGTCTGCATCCAAGGCATGAAGCATGTCATCCTCGATGTGCCCAAAGAACGAGTGCATCATCTCTCGGCCTTGAGCTCGTGGGCCCTGGTCGGCTGCAAGGTCCAGCACATGAGAGGGGAGAAACCCCGGGTAGCGAGACATGCCTGCCCGTGCACTATTGAAGGTCTTCTCGACGTGCGTGGCAAAGTCTTTCTCGGCGTCCGTGCCCTTGCGCGGGCCAAAGCTGAAGATGTCCGACCAGACGTCGGCGGTTACGGCAAGTACCAGCGCGTTCTTGCCGGGAAAGTAGTTGTAGAGCGTTCCCGGCGCAATGCCGCAGGCCGAGGCCACCGTACGCATGCTTATGCCGGAAAGCCCCTGTTCCCGGACGATGCCGCGACACACCTCAAGGATGTCTTCTCTCGACGTTGCCTTTGGGTTCATCGTTACCCCTAGAGGACGTTGAGGAGCGAGAGCCCCATGCCAATGACCCACATGTACATGACGGTCTTGGGAAGCATCAGCGCTCCCACCGCGGGCTTGCGCTTGGCCAGGAAGGTTACGGGAAGGTAGAAACCAAAGCTCAGCGCGATGGCTATGCACATGCGCCAAAGGCCGTACCCGCCAGTGTTGCCTGAGATGGCAAACAGGACAATGACCAGGATCCCGGTGATGGCAAAGGGGACGTTCCTGTAGAGCGACCAGCGGAGGTTCTCCTTGCCCGAGAACCAGTCGTTCTGAGGGAAGAGGCAGAGGACAATGCGCGCGGCTGCGGTGATGAAGATCAGCGTGGGGATGGCGGGGGAGACCTCGATGTTGGGGAAGATTTCTCTCCAGATGAAGTACAGCAGCACGTAGAACACCGTCATGGTCACCGATGTGATGGCGGTTCCCAGGCCAAGCTTTCGCTGGGTGTCCTCGCGTACCCCAAAGAGGTGCATCTGGACCCTGGGGATGAGGTGGAAGGCGTCGCCACCGCCAAGGCACAGCGTGAGCCAGCCATAGAGTACAAACACCAGGCGCCCATTGGCGTTTGCAAAGAAAATGATGGCTGCGACCAGGTCGAATACCAGGTACGCAATATCAAAGACGCTCTCGCCGATGCGCATGCCGCGCGGCATGCCCTCCTGCTTTGGCGTCACTGCTTCCTGACCCATGAGTCTCTCCTCCTTGGCCCGCGAAGTACTTCCGCCGGACCATTTGATGCAACATGAACATTGTTCATGTTTGCGCTTGGCGCACGCCCCGTCAAGCCGACATGCGAGATGGCTACACTTTCCCTATGGCTGTCTGATGCCAGCAGGAAGGAGCTTCAATATGAGTGAGGTTCGCGAAGGCTACATTCCGTTTAAGGGCTACAAGACCTACTACCGCATAGTGGGGCACAACGAGAAGGGCCACCTTCCGCTTCTTGTCCTCAACGGTGGGCCGGGCATGTCGCACGACTACATGACCACGTTGGATGCGCTTGCGGACTGCGGCCGCGAGGTCATCTACTACGACCAGATTGGATGCGGCCGCTCCGCCGTGCCGGAGGGCACCTTCCACTACAACGCGCAGCTCTTCGTCGACGAGCTTGTGGTTGTTCGCAAGGCCCTTGGCCTTGAGCACTTCCACCTGCTCGGCCAGTCTTGGGGCACCATCCTCATGCTTCTGTATCTGCTGCAGGAGAAGCCCGAGGGCATTGCGTCCATTGTTGTCTCGTCGGGCCTTCCCTCTACCAAGCTTTGGGTCAAGGAGGTCGGCAAGCTCAAGTCCTTCATGCCAAAGGAGATGCAGGAGGCCCTCGACGAGGCGGATCGCACGGGCAACTACGACACCCCCGAGGCAAAAGCCGCAGCAGACGAGTTCTATCGCCGTCACGTGTGCTCGCTTCCCGAGTACCCGGACTTTGTGATGAAGAGCTTTGCCGAGCCCGGCCCCGCCTACGTGGAGATGCAGGGCGTGAGCGAGTTTGTCTTTACGGGCAACCTCCTGTCCTACGACGTGGAAGACCAGCTCAAGGACGTGAAGCAGCCTGCCCTCGTGATCTCTGGCGAGTTCGACGAGTGCACGCCGCTTGTGGCAAAGACCTTCTACGACAAGCTGGCAAACGCGGAGGGCTGGCTGCTCATCGAGAACGGCACGCACCTCTGCAACGTCGAGTTCCCGGAGATTTACAACAAGGCGGTCGAGGAGTTCATCGAGCGCCACGAGTAGGACATTTCAAAATCATTGGGCGGCGGCCCTCCGGCTTAAGCTGGGGCCGCCGTCGTTCTTTTGGGGGCGGGACCTGCATCCGCCCGTAGACTAGGCTCTTGGGGACGAAGTTCCGCACCTCTCGAATATCGGTGAGCTGATCTGGGTTGCAACGCCCCGTATCGCCGCGTCAAGCGCGTGCTGGAAGGGAATGCGGTCCAGGCCGGTCTCTATCTCAAGGCGAAGCTTGTCACCTGCTGCCTGCGTGGCTCTTACCCGTGTGAGGGGCATCGCGTCGACTACCTTAATGACCTGGCGGTCGTTGTTAGCGACAGGGGAGAGAAGGAGCGAGACGTGCGCCGTCCACGCCTCGGACGCGGCCCAGAAGCCGTCAAGCGCCTGCGCCATGCCAGCCACGTTGTGGACTCGAAGGACACGGGCGCCACGAGCCGCTGCCGCAAGAGAGACGCCAATCGTCGCGTCGTCGCGCGCCGCGGCATCTGCGACACCGCTCACGGTTCCCACAAAGCGCTTGCGCGACACTGCGCACATGAGGGGGTATCCCAGGTCAGAGAGCCGCTGCGTGGCACGTAAGATTACGATGTTGTCCTCGGGACTCTTGCCAAACCCCACGCCCGGGTCCAGGCAGATGCGCGAGGCATCGACACCCTGCACTTCGAGGTCCTTCGCGCGTTCGAGAAGGTAGCCCTCGAGCAGCCCCATCACATGGTCAACCTGCGGCAGAAGCGGCTGGTCCTGCTCGTTCTCCCATGCACGGTCGCCCGCGGATGCGACGTTCATGAGCGTGGAGAGGTCGTCTCGGCCGGAGCTAGCCATAACGGCGGAGCTGCGCGTGGCCGCGCCAGATACGGGACCGGAGTGCATGACCACGCATCCGCAGGTTGAGTTTGCTGCTACCTGCACCATTTGGGGATTCGAGAAGCCCGTCACGTCGTTAATGATCTGCGCCCCAAGCTCAATGCATCGCTGCGCGACCGTGGGGTGGCGCGTGTCGATCGAGACGAGCGCTCCTTCCTTTACGAGCCAGCGAACCACCGGCTCGAGGCGGTGGTACTCCTCGTCTGGCTCGACGGGGGTGAAGCCGGGGCGCGTGGACTCACCGCCCACGTCGATGAGGTCGGCGCCATCGGTGAGCATTTGCGCAGCAGTTGCAATGGCTGCCTTGGGGGCGTTGTGGGCGCCGCCGTCCGAGAAGGAGTCTGGCGTGACGTTGAGCACGCCCATTACGCGAGGACGTGACAGGTCGAGTGCGACGTTCGAGCAGTTCCATGTGGATGCGATTGGCATAGCGGTCTCCCTGGGCGCGCGGCCGGACCGCCCCAGCCAGGTTGTTCGGCATGCGTGTGCCGGCCGGGCGCGGTTGGCCCAGCGGTGCAGATGATACAAGATGCGCGAGTGTGGGCGCAATGGAAGTCCTGAGACCGCGTGCCCTAGATGTCCTGGACAGCCTGCGATTCAGTCCAGATAAGCGCGCTAAGGCGGCTCCCAAGGTCCCCGAGACGGGAGACTCCGACCTTGGCAGCATTGCAGCTGCTCTTGCGGTTCTCGGTGCTGCAGCCCTGGCTGGCGTAACCGGCATTCGCTTCTCGTCTGATCGACGCTAGCCAAGCGTAAACGTCCTTAGCACGTCTTCGAGGGGGATGCCCTTAGGGGCATCCCCCCTTTTTTGCAAAGGGGAGCCAACCGGGTTCTGCTGATCTCTGCGCACATAACAAAGCAGGCCACATGGCAAATACCATGTGACCTGCGAAGTCTCTGGCTCCCCGGGCAGGGTTCGAACCTGCGACACGCTGATTAACAGTCAGCTGCGCTACCACTGCGCCACCGGGGAATGTTCAACGCGAGAAATAAGTATACGAATCGGCTCGAAGGATGCAAGTCTCATTTTGAAATATTTTCTCGTAAGTTGGATGAGCCGGGCTTGCCCGAACCCGCGGGATTCATTTACCGGGTAACGGGATTCCACTACCGGGTAACTTAATCCCGCGGGGCCCTCTGCCGTTTGTGTGAGAGCGTAAGCCCTGTGCTAGCATCTTGAGGATATTCAACACAGGCGGGCGCCGCATGCCCGCACACTCCTTCGACAGGAGGAACCTTGGCATCAGACATTGAGCCTGCGGAGAAGGACACGGCTCCGGCTGCACAGGAAGCATCGGCTCCCGCGACCCCCGCGCACACCACTTCGGCGCGCGACGCGTGGTATCCCGCCGGCAAGCGAGACCTCTTCATCCTCCGCGAGCTTGTCACGAAGGACTTCAAGCTCAAGTACCGTCGCAGCGTCCTCGGTGTCATCTGGAGCGTGCTCAACCCGCTCCTCATGATGATCGTCATGTCCTTTGTCTTCTCGTTCTTCCTCCGCTATGCGGATATCCAGCACTACCCTCTCTACCTCATCGTGGCCAATATCACCTGGCAGGTCTTCTCGGACTCCACCAACGCTGGCATGATGTCGATCATCGAGGCCGCGCCCCTGCTCAAGAAGGTACGGGTTAAGAAGTCCGTGTTCCCCATCGAGAAGGTCCTGTTCTCGCTGGTGAACTTCCTCTTCTCGCTCATTGCCGTCTTCATCGTGATGCTGTGGGAGGGCGTGGCGCCTACCCCCATGATGTTGCTCGCGCCCATCTGCATCGTGCTCCTCATGGTCTTTTGCGTGGGGCTCTCGCTGCTCCTCTCGGCGCTTGCCGTGTTTTTCCGCGACCTCGTGCACCTGTGGAGCGTGCTCCTCATGGCGTGGATGTACGCCACCCCGCTCTTCTGGCCCGTCTCGATGATCGAGCAGGTGCCCTACCATGCCGTTCGCGCCCTCATGTACGTCAACCCCATGTACAACTACGTCACCTTCATGCGCGACACCGTCATCTACGCGATGATGCCCCCCGTCGAGGTGATCGTGAGCTGCGTCGTGTGGGCGCTCATCTCGCTTGCCCTGGGCTATGCGGTCTTCCGCTCCCATGAGCGTCGCTTCATCCTCTTCATCTAGCATCTTGGCCGCTGGCCGCCTCGCGCGGCCGTCCGCGACCCAAACCGTAAGGTCAGGTGGCACACGTGCAGGACACCCTCAATCTGGACAACGGCGGCAGCGTCTTTCTCGGCCTCTCGTCTACTTCCCTCCGTGTGGGTGACAAGCTCCAGGTCACGCCTCACTTTCGTGGCGTCGAGAAGGAAGACTACCTCTGCAACTACGTCTGGAACCTCAACGGCAGCTGGGAGAAGGGCGACTTCGACTCCACCATCGAGCACGTGGGTCACAACATCGCAAAGTACAGCTGGGAGTTTGTGCCCGACAGGCCCGGCCGCTACCGCATTGCCGTTGACATCGAGGACTCGCAGGGCCGTTTCAAGGGCAACGTTGAGCGCTGGATCATCGTTGCCGGTCAGAACGGCTTCCTGCGTCCGCCCGTGCCGCCGGCGGATGCCCCCACGGCGGTTCTCGCCGACGACGTCTCGATGATCTTCAACATCGCGTCCGAGCAGTTCAACTCCCTGAAGGAGTACTTCATCGCCGCGGCCAAGCACGAGCTCACCTTCAAGGAGTTCCGCGCCCTCGACCACATCTCGTTTGAGGTCAAGCGCGGCGAGGCCTTTGGCCTTGTGGGCACCAACGGCTCCGGCAAGTCCACCATGCTTAAGATCATCGCGGGCGTGCTCGAGCCCTCCACGGGCGAGGTTCGCGTCGAGGGCACCATTGCCCCGCTCATCGAGCTTGGCGCCGGCTTCGACATGGAGCTCACGGCCAAGGAGAACATCTACCTCAACGGCGCGCTCCTAGGCTACCGCAAGGACTTCATCGACGAGCACTTCCAGGACATCGTCGACTTCGCCGAACTTGACGGCTTCATGGACATGCCGCTCAAGAACTACTCATCGGGCATGGTCGCGCGCATCGCGTTCGCCATCGCCACGGTGACCGAGCCCGACATCCTCATCGTCGACGAGACGCTCTCGGTTGGCGACTTCCTCTTCCAGCAGAAGTGCGAGCGCCGCATCAAGGAGCTCGTTGAGTCCGACAACGTGACCGTGCTTCTCGTGAGCCACGACATCAGCCTGGTGGAGCGCATCTGCGACCGCGTGTGCTGGATTGAGAAGGGCCATATGCGCATGATCGGCGAGACGGACGAGGTCTGCGAGGCGTACCGCTCCCTCCAGCGATGAGACAAAGGGAAACTCCCTTTGTCTCATCTGTGAATCGCGCGACGGGCATCAAAGTTGTCGCGCATACCAGAAGTTCGTGGTACAGTGTCCAAGACCTTTAAGCGCGCACGAGATGCCCGCAAGGCTCAGGGAAGTCCGCACGGCCAACGCATGCGGCCTACCCAGACACATGGCCTTCCATCATGGGATGTCTCGTGCCGGCTTACGTCGGTTCTGGCATCTTTTTTCTTGAAGGGAGTCCCATGGGAGAGCCAAGGCTCAAGGCCGTCATCATGGACGAGCAGGCCATGGAGCGTGCCATCACGCGCATTGCTCACGAAATCATCGAGCACAACGAGGGCTCGGAGAACATCCAGGTGATTGGCATCATTCGCCGCGGAGAGACCCTCGCCAACCGCCTCGCGTCCGAGATCGAGAAGATCGAGGGCAAGCGTCCCCCGGTGGGCTCGCTCGACATCAGCTTCTACCGCGACGATGTCATGCGCCACATTCAGCCGGTTGTCCACGGCACCAACATCCCCTTCGAGATCGACTCAAAGGACATCATCCTCGTCGATGACGTCCTCTACACCGGTCGCACCGTGCGCTCGGCGCTCGACGCCCTCATGGACTACGGCCGCCCCAAGTCTGTCCAGCTTGCCGTGATGGTCGACCGCGGCCACCGCGAGCTGCCCATTCGCGCTGACTACGTTGGAAAGAACGTCCCCTCCTCCCACGAGGAGGACGTGCGCGTGTGCGCGCGTCCGCTCGACGACCACGACGCCGTCGAGATCTGGGGCATCGAAGGAGGGGAGAGGTAATGCTCTCGGTCAAGCACCTCATTGACACCTACAGCCTCACGGCGGACGACATCACCCAGATCCTGGACACCGCCGCGTCGTTCGAGTCGGTGAACAACCGCGCCATCAAGAAGGTGCCGGCGCTGCGCGGCCGCACCATCGTTAATCTGTTCCTGGAGCCTTCCACGCGCACCAAGAGCTCCTTCGAGCTGGCCGAGAAGCGTCTCTCCGCAGACTCGCTCTCCATGGGTGGCAGCACCTCCTCGGTGGTCAAGGGCGAGAGCCTCGCCGACACCATCCAGACCATCTCCGCCATGAACGTAGACATGTTCGTGTGCCGCGCCAAGCTCGCTGGTACGCCGCAGCGCATCACCGAGAACACCGACGCCGTGGTCATCAATGCCGGTGACGGCAAGCACCAGCACCCCACGCAGGCAATGCTCGACCTCTACACCATCCGAAAGAACTTCGGTCACCTCGACGGCCTCAAGGTTGCCATCGTGGGCGACCTGGCGCACAGCCGCGTGTGCGGCTCGCTTGCCCCCGCGCTCAAGACCATGGGTGCCGAGGTCACGCTCGTTGGCCCTCCCACCTTCCAGGTGGACGACCCTGACTGGTTTGGCTGCCCCCAGACGGCGAGCCTCGACGACGTGATCGAGGACATGGACGTCGTCTACATGCTCCGCGTGCAGCTCGAGCGCATGGAGGGCGCGGCAATCCCGTCCCGCCGCGAGTACAACCGCCTCTACGGCCTTGACATGACGCGCGTGAACCGCATGAAGCCTGGTGCCATCATCTGCCACCCGGGCCCCATGAACCGCGGCATGGAGATCAACGCCGACGTGGCCGACTGCGCGCGCTCGCGCATTCTTAACCAGGTCAACGCTGGCGTCCTAACGCGTATGGCCGAGATGTACCTGCTTCTGGGAGGAGAGAACAATGGCCTTTCTGCTTAGGGGTGCGCACGCGGTCGATCCGCAGGTCGACCTTGATAGCGTCTGCGACGTGCTCATCGACGACGGCAAAGTCGCTGCCGTGGGGGAGGGCCTCGAGCCTCCCGAGGGCTGCGAGGTCATCGACGCCCGCGGCAAGTACCTGGTGCCCGGCCTTGTCGACATGCACGTGCACTTCCGTGACCCCGGCTTCGAGTACAAGGAGACCATCGAGACCGGCGCCCGCGCGGCAACGCACGGCGGATTCACCGACGTGGCGACCATGCCCAACACCGACCCGGTGACCGACACCGGCGCCGAGATCCGCTACCAGCTCGACCACGCCCGCCAGGCGGGCCTGTGCCACGTGCGCCCCATCGGTGCGCTTACGGCTGGCGAGAAGGGCGAGCAGCTCGCCGAGATTGGCGACATGGTCATGGAGGGCGCCTGCGCCTTCTCCGATGACGGCCACGGCGTGCAGAGCGCAGGCATGATGCGCACCTGCATGGAGTACGTCTCGCAGTTCGACCGTGTTGTCTCTGCCCACTGCGAGATTGAGACGCTCACCACGCACGGCGTGATCAACGAGGGCAAGGCCTCCACGCGCCTGGGCATGTTCGGCTGGCCCGCGCTTGGCGAGGAGCTCGAGATCTACCGCGACATCGAGCTGTGCCGCCTCACCGGCTGCCCGCTTCACATTGCGCACATCTCCACGGCCAAGGGCCTTGACCTCGTGCGCAAGGCAAAGGCAGAGGGCCTGCCCGTGACCTGCGAGGTCACGCCGCACCACCTGTTCCTGAACGAGGACGACATCACACCCGCCTACGACACCAACCTCAAGATGAACCCACCGCTGCGCACCCCCGAGGACATGGCGGCGCTCGACGAGGGCATTCTCGACGGATCCATCGACTGCGTGGTGACCGACCATGCGCCGCACGCGCCGCACGAGAAGGACTGCGAGTGGGAGATCGCCTTCTTTGGCACCGTGGGCCTCGAGACCTCGCTGCCGCTCATGCTCACCAAGCTCGTGAACCCGGGCCGCATGAGCTGGAAGCGTCTCGTGGAGGTCATGGCCGTGAACCCCAGGCAGATTCTACGCCTTGCCCCCGTGCGCATCGAGCGCGGCTCTGCGGCAGACCTCACGCTCATCGACCCTGCGGCCGAGTTCGAGGTCACGCCGGACTACCTGGTGGGCAAGTCCAAGAACTCTGCCTTCATGGGCTGGCACCTTACAGGCCAGGCGACCGACGTCTTCGTGGACGGTCGTCGCACGCTGGCCAACGGCGTGGTGGCCTAGGTGAAGGCGACAAGGGACAGCGCCCGCGCCCGTCTCTTCGACTTTGCCGTTGTCTCCAACGAGCAGGTCGCGGAGGGCGCGTGGTGCATGGTCTTTAGGAGCGAAGTGGCTGCCCTTCTCGCGCCGGGCGAGTTCGTCGAGGTCTTGGTGCCGGGCGACCACTCGCAGGTGCTGAGGGTGCCCCTCTCGTTCTCCCGCGCAGACGCTACGGAGGGAACCGTGCGCATCGAGTACGCCGTTGTTGGTGACGGCACGCGCCGGCTCTCGCTCATGCAACCGGGCGACACCTCCACGCTGGTTGGCCCCTGCGGACACGGCTGGAGGATTCCTGGCGGAGAGGGGCGCGCGCTTCTCGTCGCCGGTGGCATTGGGCTTCCGCCCGTGCTTGCGGCGGCAGAGATGCTGACGGCGGCGGGACGCTCTTTCGACGCGGTCGTTGGCGCGCAGTGCGGCTCCAAGCTGGTGGGCGTTGACGTGGACCTGCTGAAAAAGGCCGCCTCGGCAGACCCCGCGAGCCGCGTGGTTGTGTGCACCGACGACGGCAGCCTTGGGCGCGCCGGCTTCACCACAGATGCAATGGCGGAGCTTCTCGCCGAGCGCAGCTATGATGCCGTGCTCACCTGCGGCCCTACCGTCATGATGGCGGGGGTGGCACGTCTCGCCGAGGGTGCGGGCATTGCCTGCCAGGCCTCGCTCGAGCGCGTGATGGGCTGCGGGTTTGGTGCTTGCAGCTGCTGCAACGTGGCCATGCGCGACGGCACGAGCCGCTCGTGCTGCATGGACGGACCCGTCTTTGACGCCGGGGAGGTGGCGTGGTGAGCAAGGTGAGTATGGCCGTTAACCTGGGCGGCATTCGCATGAAGAACCCCGTGAACACCGCCTCTGGAACCTTTGGGCACGCCTGGCAGTTCGAGGGGTTCTACGACGTGGCGCGCCTTGGCGCCGTTACCTGCAAGGGGGTGGCGGCCGAGCCCTGGCCCGGTAACCCCGCGCCCCGCGTATGCGAGGTCTCCTCGGGGATCCTGAACTCGGTGGGCCTCGAGAACCCTGGCGCCCGCGCCTTTGCCGAGCAGTACGGAGACTACCTGGGCGGGCTTGCTTCGCGTGGGTGCGCCGTGATCGTGCAGGCTGTGGGCCACTCGGTGGACGAGTGCTGCCGTTCGGTGGAGCTTCTCGACGAGGTGGCACCGTGGGCGGCGGGCATCGAGGTCAACATCTCTTGTCCCAACCTCGCGCGCGGCGGCCGCCTGCTTGGCGGCACGCCCGAGGACGCTTCAGAAGTTGTCTCTGCCGTGCGACCTCTCACAAAGAAGCCGCTACTCGTGAAGCTGGCTCCCGCCCGCGTTGGCGAGATCGCCCGCGCCTGCGAGGCCGCTGGTGCGAACGCGCTCTCGCTGGTCAACACCGTGAATGCCATGTCCATTAACGTCCACACGCGCCGCTCCAGGCTCTCGAGGCCTACGGGCGGCCTCTCCGGCCCTGCCATCCACCCCATTGCCGTACGCATGGTGTGGGAAGCCGCGCAGGCCGTGAGCATCCCCATCAACGGCATTGGCGGCGTGGCCTCGGGTGAGGACGCAGCGGAGATGATCCTTGCCGGCGCCACCAGCGTCTCTGTGGGCACCGCGAACCTCTACGATCCGGCCGCGGCTTCCCGCGTCCTCGACGAGCTTGAGGCCTGGGCTGCCGAGCAGGGCGTATCCGACATCAACGAGCTGATTGGAGCCTTCGAATGCTAAGCGAGAACGAGGCACGCGACGCCGTCATCGTCGCACTGGACTGCGACCGCGACCGCGCCATCGAGCTTGCCGACACCCTTTCCGGCGTCGCCTCGTGGGTCAAGGTGGGTATGACGCTCTTCTTCCGCGAGGGTCCCTCCATCGTGCGCGCCATGCAGGACCGCGGGCTCTCGGTCTTTCTCGACCTCAAGGTCTTTGACATCCCGTTCCAGGTGAGGGGTGCGGTGGAGTCCGCATCGCTCTCTGGTGCCGACATCCTCTCCATCCACGCGCTGGGCTCCTCTGCCATGGTCGCGGCTGCGCGCGAGGGCGCCGAGGCCGCCGCCAAGGAGCGCGGCGGCAAGCGTACGCAGCTTGTATCGATTTCCGTCCTTACGAGCATGGACCAGTCCTCGCTTGAGGAGATTGGCATCGAGCGCCCGCTCAAGGAGGAGGTTGCCCGTCTTGCGAGCCTGGCCGTGGGTGCCGGTTCGGACGGCATCGTGTGCTCGCCGCAGGAGGCGGCAGAGATGCGCGCGCTTCTCGGGCCCGGCGCCCTCATCGTGACACCCGGCGTGCGCCCAGCCGGTGCCGCCGTGGGTGACCAGCGTCGCGTGGCCACGCCCGCAGCGGCCATCGCCGCCGGCGCCTCAAAGCTTGTGGTTGGTCGCCCGATCACGCAGGCAGAAGACCCTGCTGCCGCCATGCGGGCCATCGTGGACGAGCTTTGCCACTAGGTAGCTCCCGTGCGGCTTGCCGCGAGGCGTCGTTTGTGTTGCCCAAGCCGCCCTTTGTGTCGCTCTGATTGTGTGTAGGCTGCATTCCTGCTGCTAGTAGTCACAAAGGGCTTGTAAACTGTTCGAGGAATTGGCAAACTAGCTAGTTGTGTCGCTGGGGCGGCCCGTAGGTTCCCTCCCAGCCCCTCACAACAGTTTGTCTCGATGTTTGGAGGAACAATGGCTCTACCCCAGCTTACCGATGAGCAGCGCAAGGAAGCCCTCGAGAAGGCCGCCCAGGCTCGCCACGAGCGCGCCGAGCTTCGCGAGAAGATCAAGAGCGGCAAGGTCACCCTCGAGGAGGTCCTTGACTCCGACGACCCCATTGCCAACCGCATGAAGGTCTCTGCGCTCATCGAGTCCCTCCCTGGCTACGGTAAGGCCAAGGCCGCCAAGATTATGGACGAGCTTGGCATCTCCGCTACCCGTCGCGTCAAGGGCCTTGGCGCCCGTCAGCGCGAGCAGCTCATCGAGGCGCTCTCCAAGTAGTGGAGCGTTCCGCTAGGCTCTTCGTTGTATCTGGGCCGTCAGGCGTGGGCAAGGGAACGCTGGTCGCGAAGGTTCGCGGCGACCGTCCCTCGCTTGGCCTGACGGTTTCCGCTACGACAAGGCTCCCCAGGCCCGGGGAGGCCGATGGCGTCTCGTACTACTTCATGGATGACGCCGAGTTCTCTCGCCGGGTGAGCCAGGGCGAGTTCCTTGAGTGGGCCAACGTGCACGGGCATCGCTACGGCACGCTTCTTTCCGAGGTGAGGAGGAACCTCTCCGAGGGGAGGTCGCTCATCCTGGAGATTGATGTCCAGGGTGGCCTCAACGTACGCCGTATCCATCCGGATGCCGTGCTCGTCTTTATCGAGCCACCGTCGATGGACGAGCTTGAGCACCGCCTTCGCGGTCGTGGCACCGAGGACGAGGCATCCATCGAGTGCCGCCTGGAGAATGCGCGGCGCGAGATGGAGATGGGCGAGTCCTACGACGTGAGGATCGTGAACGACGACCTCGAGCGCGCCGCACAAGAGCTGGAGCGCACCATCGACCTGTACGAGTCAAATGGAGGATCTACCAAAGATGTCAGTGATTAAGCCCGAGATCGACACCCTGCTCGAGAGGACCGAGCACAACCCGTTCCTGCTCTGCTCCGTTGCGTCCAAGCGCGCCTGCGACATCAACAACATGCTGCGTGGCCAGCACCTTCGCGTGACGGCCATCCAGGACTTCGATGACATCACCACCGTAGCGTCCGGCAAGGACTCGGTCTCCATTGCCATGGGCGAGATCTCCGACGGCACCCTGGGCTTTGTCCAGGATGACTTCGACGAGGCTATTCGCGGCGAGAACGCGGGCATTCAGTAGGCCATGACCGAGAGACTCTGCCTGGTCCACTACCACGAGATTGGCCTCAAGGGAAAGAACCGCTCCACCTTCGAGAACCAGCTCGTGACCAACCTGCATCGTGCGCTCAAGGCGTTTCCCATCGCTAATATCCAGCGCATCTCCGGCTACATTGTGGTCGAGTCCGAGGACCGCATGGCTACGCCGGAGATGGCGCATGCCATTGCCAAGGTGCCTGGCGTCGCGCGCGTCTCGCTCGCCTACAAGTGTGGGCTTGACGAGGGCGAGTACAACGCCGCCGCCATTCGTGCGCTTCGCGAGGCTGGGGATTTCTCCACCTTCAAGGTGCACGCGCGCCGCAGCTCGACCACGTATCCGGTGCACAGCATCGACATGAACCACATCGTGGGGTCCGCGCTGTGCGAGGCATTCCCTGACAAGCTCGTGCAGATGCACGACCCCGACGTCACCGTGGTGGTGCACGTGGTGCAGGGGTCGACTTTCGTCTACGCCGCGTCTATGCCGGGCGTGGGCGGGCTGCCGGTGGGGACGGCCGGCAAGGTCGTGACGCTCCTATCGAGCGGCTTTGACTCGCCGGTGGCCACGTGGATGGTGGGCCGTCGTGGCGCCACCTGCATCCCTGTGCACTTCTCGGGCAGGCCCATGACGTCTGATACCAGCGAGTACCTGTGCCGCGACATTGTTGACTCACTTGCGCCTTCTGGCGTGGTGGGCCGCATGTACGTGGTGCCCTTTGGCGAATATCAGCGGGAGATCTCCCTGGTGGTGCCTCAGAGCCTGCGTATCATCATGTACCGCCGCGTCATGTACCAGGTATCCGAGAGGATCGCGCAGCTCGAGGGTGCAAAGGCCATCGTGACTGGTGAGTCCTTGGGTCAGGTGGCGTCTCAGACGCTCGACAACATTGCGGCGGTGAACCAGGCCGTCACCATTCCCGTGCTTCGTCCGCTCATTGGCTCTGACAAGCAGGAGATTATCCGTCGCGCGCAGGAGCTTGGGACCTACGACATTTCTTCCCAGACGGCGCCCGACTGCTGCACGCTGTTCATGCCGCGCCGCCCGGAGACGCATGCGCGCATGCGCGAGGTTCTCGACGCCTGGGAGCTCTTTGACCACGAGGCCATGGTGAACGCCCTGGTGGCTTCCGTCGAGTACGAGGACTTCCCGCAGTGCCCGAGCTACCATGCGCCAAAGGGGCCGCTGCGCGCGCACCACTCATCGCTTGCGCCGAGGGATGACGCACCGGCTGAGTGATGGTGTGCCTCCTCTCTGCGTGTAGACGCTGCAAGAACGGGCCTTCGGACGTCATCTTGGCGCCCGAAGGCCCTTCTCGTACGGAATCTCGTCCAAACCCCTGCTCGGGCGCCAACGTGGCACCCGAGGGTCCTTCTCGTACAGAATCCCGTCGTAAACCTCCCTTGGGGCGCCAGATTCTCGCCCAAGGTGAGATTTCTGCACGGGCGCGCCCGGTGACGCTTGGTTACAGGCGGTGACGCTCGGTGACACACCGGAACGCCCATCTTGCGACAGTGCGAATACCTACCATTCGCACCTGCGAAAACGCTGCGAATGGCGCGTTGGGATACCGTGAATTGGACTTCTTGCATGGCGGTATTCCGGCAATAACAACAAAATGTGACAGATGCCTGCCTGCAGGCTGTCGGCTTCGTGTCGGACTTTCTCAAAAGCTGTAGGAAGCACCTTCCAGCCGCCCTCATCATCGATGTGGGGAGGTGGTCGGCATGGCGCAGGAATCAAGAGCAGGCAAAAGAATTGGCTCTCGCGTTCATCGCAAGGCGCGATCGCTAGCGAGAAGGGCTGGACTCTCTCCTGCCATGAAGGCTGGGGTGGCAGGGATTGCGCTTGTGGCTGTGCTTGCGATGGTTGCGGGTATTCACCTTGCCCGGGGTTCTCAGGGAGCCTCCTTCTCCATTGAGCGCGACGAGAGTGCCGTGGCAGCTGAGGTGGCCGAGTCCGCCTCAGCGGAGACGCCATCGCAGGACAAAGACGCTGCCTCTGCAAGCGATGCCACGAGTGAGGACCCACCAACTGTGGTGGTTCACGTTGACGGCATGGTGGCGTCCCCCGGCGTCTATCAGCTCCAGGGCGCTACGCTGCGCATTAATGACGCCGTGGAGGCGGCGGGCGGGCTCGTTGAGGGCGCGGACACCTCGCGCCTAAACCTCGCCGAGCCAATCTCGGATGGCGAGAAGGTTCATGTGCCCGCCGTAGGGGAGGGGGACGCCACTGCGGGGGAGGCTGCGGTATCGACATCTGGGGAATCCTCTGGTAGCGGGCCCAGTGCGTCAACAGACGGCATCGTGAACATCAACACCGCCACAGCTACCGAGCTTACGACGCTTCCCGGCGTTGGGGATGCAACTGCCGCGGAGATAGTTCGCGACCGCGAGGCAAACGGCGCGTTCACGAGCGTTGAGGACCTCATGCGCGTCTCGGGTATTGGCGAGAAGAAGTTCGCCAAGCTCAAGGACAAGATCCGTGTCTGAGGGAGGAGAGGTGATCGCGCCTGTTGCAGAGCCGTCCTGCGCGGCCGATGCTCGCATGCCCGTACGCCCTGCCATTCCCATGACGCTCTGGGGGCTTGTGGCGGTCATCCTGGCAGAACGGGCCGTCTTGCGTTTTGGGATGCAGCTCTCGCTTGTCTTGCTTGTGGTGACAGCGGTGGCCGGAGTTTGTCTCTGCCTGCTTGCTACCTTTGCCATCAGGCGAAAGGCCCGAGGCCGTGACACGGCCCACGTGCCGGCCGTCCTTCCGTTTGCCCTTGCTGCGACACTTTCCGGTGCGCTCCTGGGGCGCCTTGCGCTTGCCCGCGTGGTCGCTGCTGTGGCGGCGCTTTCGACGTCATCCGTCTCGGCGTGGAGCCTCGAGGTCGAGGGCGACATGGCCGAGGGCGGACGTGGCTGGTGGGGTCGCGCTCGCGTGCTCGACGAGAGTGGCGGCAAGGTGGGGGCGGTCTGGCTTAGCTCGCCTGCCCGGCTCGAATGCGGCTCTGCGGTCTCGTGCGTGGGGCGCTTCAAGCCAATCGACGATGACGAGTGGGGCGTCTCATCGCGCATGCAGGGGCTTGCGGGCACGGTTTCGGTCGTGCATGTGACGGCTGTGCGCGAGGCGGGTGGGCCCCTCGGCGCCGTGCTGCGCATGAGACAGGCAGTGCTCGCGTCCTTCTCGCCAGACGAGTCCGATGGGGCGGCGGTACTTGCCGGCAGCGTCTGCGGTGACCGTGCCCCCATACGCTCGCGCGGGCTGGATGACGCATTCGCGACTTGCGGTGTCTCCCACCTGGTGGCGGTCTCCGGAGGTCATCTGGCGATTCTTGCAGGAACGCTGGCGGCACTACTTGGTAAGACGAGGCTGGGACCAGGCTTGCGAGGCTTTCTCGCCCTGGGTGTGATTGCGCTCTTCATCGTCTTCTGCGGGGCACCTGCGTCTGCCGTGCGCGCCGGCATCATGAGCTGTGTCTCGTTTGTTGATGTGCAATAAGAAGTGCGCCGGAATCGCATCGCGAATTGAGCAGCGATGGCATCGAAAACTGAGCAGTA
>OIET01000346.1_pt1 | contig 46743 bp, 44 predicted proteins | sample 1581871 | NCBI WGS metagenome assembly OIET01 (sample SAMN03279760, study PRJEB24777) | human gut metagenome | isolation source: fecal sample PR121 from 1 month old male Malay infant, vaginally delivered... | place: Singapore | collected 2005-09-16
TGATGGCAGGTGAATCCGCGGGCTCCGTACATGGCGCGGGCGGTCCGGCGACCGGACTCGCGCATGCGCTCGAGAAGGTCGAACAACGGAAGCTGCGCCTCGGGCAGATCGGCCGGCCCGCACATCCAATAATTCATCTCGGTATTGATGTTGATGGTGTACTTCGACCCCCAGATCGGATCGATGTCCTCGCACCAGATGCCCTGGAGGTTTGCGGGAAGGCCTCCAGGTTGGCTGGACGATAGCAACAGGTAGCGGCCATAATCAAAGGCAAGGTTCAGAAGGTACGGCACATGGCGCCCCTCGCGCGCGCAGGCGATGAGGCCGTCCGTAGGAATCGAGGGGGCATCCTCGTCCACCGAGATGTCCAGCGCCACGCGGCCATACTGCTCGCGATACGCTGCGACGTGATCGTCCAGAGCGCGGTCGAAATCGAGCCCGTCGAACCCGTCCATCAGCGATGAGGCGTCGGGCTCGACGGCGCCGGCGCTCCAGTAATCGGTCGACGACACCAGGGCGAGAACGACCTCGGTGGCTCCATCCACCACGATGGTCTCGCCCAGAACGCGCACGTTCCCGTCGCACGACGCCACGCGCAGGCCCACCTCGAACCCCACGCCCGCCGCGCCGCCGGCATGGGCAGCCATGATGACGCCCCTGTCGCGATACTGGCGAACGGAATCGTTGAAGCGCTTGCACCTGCCCAGGGTCGCGCGTAAAGATAGGGAGCCCTCCTTGGACGCGGTCAGGCGGGCGAACATGACGTTCTCGGCAAAGCTTGAGAAGTACTCGCGGCGGTAGTCCACCCCGCCGCACGAGAAGGAAACGCGGCACAGGGCGTTTTCCAGATCGAGCTCGCGCTCGTACGACTCGCAGGCTTCCAGGGTGACGCCGCGCTGCTCCAGGAACATCTCGCCCAGAACCTCGTAATGGCTCTGGTCGCGAGGCGTGGCGAACATGGTCAGCGCCACCAGGTCCTCGGCCGCCTCGACATCGCCCGCGGCGAGCAGTTCTCGAATCTTGCCCAGGTTATCCGCCGAGCTTGGATTGTTGCGATCCGCCGGCCCGCGGTACCAGATGGTCTCATCGTTAAGCGAAAGCTTCTCGTTCTCGACTCCGCCGAAGACCATGCCGGCGATATGACCGTTGCCAATAGGCAGGGCCTCGTTCCAAACGGACGCGGGAGACGTGTACCACAGCCGCATATTTCCTCCTAGCATGCGCGGGGCGTCCCTTGAACCGGAACCGCCCCGCGCTATTCAAATCTTGCTTGCGCCGCATTTGACGCGAATACTTAGGCCGTGGTGAGCACGCCCAGCGCAGTGAGCACGATGACTGCAACCAGCGTGGCCACGATCAGGAAGACGGGGCTCTTGCCCTTACGCACCAGGTAGCACATGAGCAGCGTGAGCAGCATGGGGATCACGCCGGGGATGAGGCCGTTGATGAGCTCCTGAATGCTGACCACCAACTCGCCCTGGGTGAACTCCAGGCCAAAGGTGATGCCCACCATCTGGGGAATCAGTCCACCGACCAGCACCAGGCCAAGGGCGATAGCCATGTTGGTGATGGTATCCAGGGTGCCGCGGGCGGCGCTCTCCTGAATAAACTTGGAGCCGCTGGAATAGCCGAACTTGAGACCGAAGTACTTAAGGGGCACGTTGATGACGTTGATCAGAAGCAAAGCGATGGCAACACCCAGAAGGCCGCCCTCGGCAGAATAGGAGGCGCCGATGGAGAAGCAGATGGGGACCAGGGTGAGCCAGATCAGGGAGTCGCCGATGCCGGCAAGCGGACCCATAAGGCCGACCTTGATGCCGCTGATGGCGCGGCCACCATCGTTGCCCTCGTTCTCCTCCATCGCCGCGGCGACGCCGCCGATGAAGGGGGCCGCGGTCTGATGGGTATTGAAGAACTCCAGGTGGCGCTTCATGGCCTGCGCCATGGCGGGGGTGTTGTTCTTGTACGTCCTCTTGAGGGCGGGAACCATCATGTAGAGGAAGCCCAGGTTCTGCATGCGCTCGTAGTTCCAGGACGCGCCGTACATGAGCGCGCGGCCGAACATCTTGTTAAGGACGGAAGGGGTGATGGCGTTCTCGCTCATCTTGGTGTTATCGGTGCTCACAGGTCATACACCTCGTCATCATCATTGGAAGCGGATTCGGTCTGGGCGGCAACGGGGGCGGGGGTCTCGGAACCGAAGCCGTTGCCCATCATGACGGTCAGGTAGGCCACGGCGACGCCCACAAAGGTGATGCCGATCGTGGACATGCCCAGGAAGGCTGAGGCGATAAAGCCCACAAGCAGGAAGACCCACATCTTCTTCTTCAGCATCATGTTGAGGAGCATGCCGAAACCGATGGCGGGAAGCAGGCCGCCGGCGACGTTCAGGCCCTTCATGACCACATCGGGGATCATGTCGAACAGGGACTGCACGTACTCGCCGCCAACAAGGACCGCCAGGAAGATCGGAACAACCTTGAACAGAACGATGATTCCCAGGGATGCGTACTGGTACAGGCCGATCTTGCTGATGTCACCGCGCTCCGCGGCGGCGTCGGCCTTCTTAACGAACGCGATGTCGGCAGTCTTGGCGAGAACGTCGAGCTGCTGGGTCACCACGGCGACTGGAACGGCGATGGCGATGCCCGCCGTGGCGCCCTGACCGGAAAGGATGCCGAGCGCGGTGCCCACGATGGCGCCGGAGATGGTGTCGGGCGGAGTGTAGCCGCCGATGCCGGTGACGCCGAGCCACATCAGCTCGAGCGAGGAACCGATGATCACGCCCTGGGTCATGTCACCCAGCACCAGACCCGTCAACGTACCGGTCACCAGCGGGCGGTGGATCATGAACAGGGGGCCGTTATAGTCGATCGTGGCGATGATTCCCACGAGAGCGACTAGCAAAGCTTGAACAAACATTAGTCGTTACCTCCAATAAAGTCCTTCATCTGGGAAACCTTGTCGGTGGGGACCATCTGGATCTCCACGTTGACCCCTGCATCGATGATCTTCTTGAAGTAGGAGCGGTCCTCCTGGGTCACCGCGACCCCGGCGGTGATCTTCTCGTTGGACTCGGTCTTGCTCATGTTGCCAACGTTCAGGAAGGGAATCTCGACGCCGCCCTCGATGCACTCGTACACCTCTCGAGGATTGGTGAAGAGCAGCAGCGTGGATCGAGTGACCTCGGACTTCTGCAGAACCTTGATGAGCTTCTCGGGGCTGAAGAACACGACGCGCAGGCCCGAGGGGGCCGCCAGCTTCAGAATCATCTGGCGGGTCTTGTCCTGCGCGACCTCTTCGCTGACGATGACGGCCTGCTCGATGTCGTAGCGCTTGAGCCACGTGGTGACTACCTGGCCGTGCAGCAGGCGGTCATCGATGCGAACGAACTTTACTGACATGCTTCCTCCTTGTACTCGGTTTTCTGTCCATAGGTCTTGAATCGCTCGAGCATGCCCTCCATCTCGGAAAGCGGCAGCTCGACGGGGGTTCCAACGCTCTTTGCGATGCAGTGCACCTGGGCGCAGTACTCAACCTCTTCCACGATGTTGAAGGCGTTGAGCAAATCGTTCGCGCCCGCCAGGATGCCATGGTTCGCAAGCAGCACCGCGCGGCGCCCCTTCATCGCCTTCACGGCGTTGTGGGCGAGCTCCGGCGTGCCGTAGGTGGCGTACTCTGCCACCGGAACGTCCACGCCGGCGACGGCGACCATATAGTGGGTCGCGGGTAGGGGCTCGCGCAGGCACGCCATCACCGTCGCGTACATCGTATGGGCATGGATCACCGCATCGATGTCCGGGCGCGCCAGATAGGTCTCAAGGTGCATCTGCCACTCGCTCGACGGCGTGCGCGAGCCCTCGACAACCTCGCCCTCCGAATCCATCACCACGATGTCGCTCTCACGGATGTCGTGAAAATCGATGCCCGAGGGCGTGATCGCCATGAGTCCGCGCTCGCGATCGAACAGGCTCAGATTGCCGCCCGTACCCTTGGTAAGGCCCGCGTTCACCAGCTTCTTGCCGTACTCGACAAGTGCCGCGCGATCGAAATCAGCCATACCCTCTCCTCTCTAACCCCGATACAGCGGACCGAACGCCTGGCAATAGGCCATATCCGCGGCTTCGAGGTCCTTGGTTCCAAATCCATCGACCAGCGAGGGCCTGAAGATACGCTCGTCCTTAACGTTGTGCAGCGTGACCGGGATGCGCAGCATGCTCGCCAGCGTGATGAGGTCGCCGCCCACGTGCCCGTATACCGATGCGCCGTGGTTGGCTCCCCAGTGGTTCATGACGTCCCAGACGGTCTCGAAGCCCGGAGCTCCCAGCCTGGGGGCGAACCATGTAGTGGGCCACGTCTTGTCCGTGCGCTCATCCAGGGTCTTGTGGACATCGTCCGGCAGCACGCAGGTGTAACCCTCCGCGATCTGCAGGGTCGGCCCCATGCCCGCGACCATGTTCAAGCGGATCATGGTCATAGGCATCTCGCCCGCCGTCTTGAAGTGGGACGAGAAGCCGCCGCCGCGGAAATACTCGTAGTTGGCTCGGCACCAATCGGTCGCGGCAAGGCAGGCATCGATATCGGCCTGGTCCATCTCCCAAAACGGCTTCATGATCGACTCGCCGCGCTCATCGCGCACGGCGCCCGATGCATCCAAGGCGGTTGCTCCCGAGTTGATGAGATGCAGCACGCCGTTGGCGGCTCGTCCCTCAAGCCGCTTGCCGCAAACGCGCTCGACTGCCTCGGGGCTCCAGTACGTGCGAACGTCGGAGAAGATGGGGGCCGTGTTGGTCAACAGGGTTCCCAACAGCATCGAGGCGCCGTTCAGGGTATCGTTCTCCGTGGCGAACGCGATGGGCTGGCGCGCCCCGTTCCAATCGAAGGTGGAGGTTATGACGGCCTCGGCGAAATCTCCGTTGGGCAGCCAATCAGTCCACTGGCGCTGTCCCTGGAAGCCGCCCGCGATGGCATTGCGGCCGCGCGACTCCTCGAGCCAACCCATCTCGGCCAGCTTTGGATTGCCGAAAAGGATGTCGCGGATGATGACCACCTGGCGCACGATGAAATCCCAGTCCTCGTCTGCCGGGACCACCTTGGAGTCAGTGATGATTCGGGGCAGCTCGCGGCCCAGGTTGATATCCACGCCCTCGGGGCACTTCTGCTGGATCCAGGCACGCGCGCGGCTGACCTCGTCCTCGTCATAGATATGCAGCGCCATGCGGCGCAAGATCTCGGTCATGTCGACAAACTCAACCGACATGCCCAGGTACTTCTGGAAGAACTCGACGTTTACCTGCGAGCCCGCGATGCCCATCGCGCTGGCGCCGAGGTTCACGTACGCCTTGCCCCGCATCTGCCCGGCGGCGACGGCAGCGCGCGCAAAGGAGATTATCTTCTTTGCGACGTCCGCGGGAATGGTCGCGTCGTCAGCGTCCTGTACATCATGGCCGTAAATCTTGAAGGCGGGCAGACCGCACTGGGCGTGCGCCGCCATCGCCGCGGCAAGGTATACGGCGCCCGGGCGCTCCGTGCCGTTGAAGCCCCAGACCGCCTTGATGGTCGCCGGATCAAGGTCCAGCGTCTCGGTTCCGTAGCACCAGCACGGGGTAACCGTGAGCGTGGCGACGACGTTCTTATCGAGAAACTCGCAACGAGCGGCCTCGGCATCCGCGCGACCGCCGATGGTACGGGACGCGACCACGCACTCGACCGGCGCGCCGTCCGCATAGCGCAGAGAGCTCTCGATAAGCTCCTTGGCGGCCTGCGCCATCGCCATGGTCTGCCCCTCAAGGGACTCGCGCACTCCTCCTTGGCGGCCATCGATGGCGGGTCGTATGCCAATCTTTGGATAGTTCATCTGACCTTCAACCCCTTTGCTTAAACAGAGCGCACAACGCCCTTTTTGACAATGATGTTTGCGTAGACCTCGCGCTCCCCTGTCGCCAACACGGCGTAGGCGCGCTTGACACGCTCGTAGAATTCTTGGCGGTCGATATGGCTTAACGCCGGCGGCTTCTCCTGCGAGCGGTCCGCGATGGCTTGGTACACGCTCCAAATGGGAGGCTCGGGGTCGCCCTCGACGGTCGCCATAAGCACGAGCGGGCTCTCAACGTACGTATCGAGCGGCACCAGCTTCAAAACACTCTCGAGCATCTCCGGCACGCCCATACCATCCGCTCGGACCAAGCGCTGGGCAAGCGCCGCAGAGGGAAAGTTACCGTCCGCGATTACGAGCTCGTCGCCATGGCCCATCTCGGATAGCACCTTCAAAAGATCGGGCCCTATATTTGCGGGAACGCCGTTCAACATAAGGCGTGCCCCTTTCGTTACAAATCGCTTGCTGCGCGCGGCAGATACGTTCCGCATTCCAGCGACGGGCCGACAACGCGTCGCGCGTCCTCCAGGGAGCAAAACGCACCCTGAGCGCAGAACTGGACCAGCAGGTTTCCCACGGCGGATGCTTCCGCGGGACCCGCGATTACCGGCAGCCCGCATTCGTCCGCCACCATCTGGCAAAGCACGGCGTTGCGCGACCCGCCGCCTATCACGCGAATCCGCCCAACGGGCTCCTCGGTCACCCGCTGCAAACGCTCGATAACCTGCGCATACTGCCTGGCGAGGCTTTCATACACCGAACCGAACAGCGTCGCGACGCCCAGGTCGCCCTCGATGCCCTCCTTACGGGCAAGCCTCTCCAGCTTTCCCAGCATGTTGCCGGGCCGCGCGAGGGAAGGGTCCTCGGTATCGAATAGGAAGGTCGATGCGTGAGAAGCACGGACCTCCTCGGCTATCCCCTGCCACGTGAGCCCCCGACCAAGGCTCTCCTCCATTTCGATCTTGAGCTGCTGGGCGATCCAAAGCCCGGTGCAGTTCGCAAGCAGAAGGGTCGACGCGTCCGGCCCGCTCTCGTTGGATAACCCTGCTGCGAGAGCCTCCGGTGTTGCGAGGGGCGTATCGCGGGCAACGCCAACAAGGGACCAGGTTCCGCAAGAGATAAACGCGTCGCCGGACTCCAGTCCAATACTCGCCACTGCGCTGGCCGTGTCGTGCTCGCACGCGCGCACCATACGCATGCCGGCATGGTCGCCGAGCCTCACCTCGCCCGCATCCGAGCCCAGGGGCCGAATAACGGGGACCATGGCATCGTCCACGCCAAGTCGCCCCAGCAGCTCCGCATCCCACCGCTTGGACGTAACGTCTACAAGCTGCGTGGTGGAGGCTATGCTCGCCTCCGTTCCGCGATCCCCGGTAAGCAGAAACGTGATCAGGTCGGGCACCATCAAGATCTGCGCATCCGCCGGAAGAGGGCCCTCGTCGCGAACCTGCGCCGCAATCTGAACGGACGTGTTGATATCCAACGCGGGGATTCCCGTCCTCTCATAGGCGTCTGCAAGCGTACCGTCCTCGAACAAGGCGGCGGCGAGCCCCTCCGTGCGGGCATCTCGGTAGCCCACCACCGGACCCAGCAGGCTGCCATCGTTATCGACCAAACCGTAGTCGACGCCCCAGGTATCGATGGCGCATGTCGTCGCCCCGGCTTCCGCCGCGGCCACCAAGCCCGCCTCGACCTGCGCGACGATCTTGTCCATATCCCATACGAGCGTCTCGCCATGGCGGACAAGGCCGTTTTCGAACCGATGGACCTCATGCAAGGAAAGGCTCTGACCGTCTTCGATGACGCCCACGATCACGCGACCGCTCGAAGCTCCAAGATCGATTGCCGCAGCGCGGCATTCCTCAAAACGATGTTCAACCTGTTCCATTTCAACCTCCCCTCATCAAGGCTTTTACCTGCTGGTTCTATAACATCACTGGTTTAGTGTGTTTGTGTAACCGTTTCAACTTGAACCGTTTACATTATTAGCAGGCAGCCCCTGGGAAGCCAGATTTGAACACTTGAACTGTAGTTATTTAGGGGACGAACGTATCTTTATGTTGTTTTTAGCCTTAGAGAAGCGGGGCCGCGTTCGTTTGAGCGGGCACAAGCGGGGGCTTACGCGCAGCAGTCCGCGAACGAAGAGCAATGGCGCTTGCGGAGGTTGAAGACATTGGAGGTTGCGCCATTAAGAATGAGGCCCCTACATTTCAATACCGCTCTGCTCGACGAGGCCGCTGCAATGGATGAGCCCGTCTCATAACTGGCCAAGCCAACAAGCAGGGAATTTTCACCCCGCCGCCAGCGCCATCGGCCGCAGCGAAGCTGGTTGTACGATAAGGTCGGCTCGGGCAGAGCCCAAGACGTTCCGCGCCAGCTGTAGCCGCATTCACGACAGCATTAACCACCTCGTCTGGGCGGTAATAGTATGGCGCGATAAAAGGAGCCGGCTGCAGCTGCCCTTTATGACCGCCATACGTTAGTGGGGAAATCCAATTTGGCCCTCCCCGCCTTATTCTTCTCATCAAAAAGCTTTGTGCACTTAGAACACCAGCGTAAGTTGAGCTCCCTGCTCCACCGGCCTTTCTTTATGTTCGCTCAGCAAAACCAGTCGGTCTTCGTATTGTTTCTCCGTCATTTGCAGCACTGTAACCTCACCAGCACTTGGAAGGTTGCATTTTAACCTTGCCACATGCGTTGACACCGATTCGCGGGTCAAGAGCAAGCGCGAATAGACTGAAAACTGCTCCATATGGTAGCCGTCCTCAATCAAGAACTTCCTAAAAGCTGCGTATGATTTTCTTTCCGCCTTGCTACCGGTCGGAAGATCAAAAAGAACCAGCAACCTCATAACCCTCATCCCTTATCACCTACTCCAACTTCACCAACTCCAAGCCTTCCAGCTTTGGCAGCATCAACTTTTTTGGATCCTTTTCTAAAACAGCCGTCCTCAATGAGGACAGCATCATCTCAATGCATTGCTGGCAACCGCATCTTTTTCCATCCATAGTCATCACGTGCTCAAAAACCCGAGCAAGCAGCACCTTGTCCTTTGGCTCCAACGGCTCTTCAATCCCGTAGCTCATCACAATCAAATCAACAAGTGGCCTAAATGGCTCGATAAGGTCATCGACAAGATTGAAGGCGTTATAAACGCTGTGGTGATGGATGCCCTGAGAAACAAGCCAACCTCCGCCAACTGCAGTCCTCCCAATTCCCGCCCTTAGGACACCGTATCCGTAATCGAGAGCCGCGCTCTCAGCGCTATCCCGTCTTGTGCCATCGAGAATGAGGCTTTTGAAATACTCCGCAGCAGCAGCGCCCTCGCGATTATCTTTGTCTCCGGACTGAACACCCTTGGCGTAAGCGCGCAACGTTTTTCCAGAAAGGCCCATCTCTTCTAATACGGCAGATTGATTGTTTATTTTTGCCTCTACGATTCGCTTCCAGAGCTGCTTTTTAAATGGAAGCGACATTGCCAGCTGATCTTCAACAATTCTTGCGTGTCGCGAATGCGCTCCCAACGGCAGCAGCAGCCCGTTAGGCATATGATCGCGTCCACAAGTCATTATCCCTATGCCGGCGTCCACCAGTTTTGACATACAGGCTATGGTCACTGTAACCATATGGCACTCGATAATAACCACCCAGATGTCCTCAAGCGGGATGGTCGCAACGCCACCATCTTCGACTTCGACGCTCAGCAGTCCGTGCCTAACACACAAATGCGCCTTATTCTGTATCAAGATTGTCCGCTGAGCCATTTTCTCAACATACTCCCCCGATTAAGCGCTACAATAGGTTTATGTCGAAAGCAGCTCACCTTGGGGAAGGGCGCGGCTCCAGACAAGGGGAGCCACATTGTGGCTTACCCGTAAAGTTACCCCCGTACAGTCAATTGATTGTGCGGGGCGAACTTTTTTTGGGCGAAAGCAATAGTTTTTCAATTGAACGGCTTACTTTTTTTCTCTCCGGTTTTTGTGCAGTATCCATATCTTGCACACATTTTTTACTCGAATCAATATAGCTTCTACGAACCCTGATCCTTTGAAAAAAGGCCACCAGGAAAGCAATCCAGAGACAAAATACAGTCGATTATTTGGCTATAAACCAGAAAGGTCCCCAGCTAGAGGGACCTTTCTGTCGATACATAGCGTATCACCTTGGGGGAGGGCGCGTACTCAAGACCAGATTGTCCATAACAACCAGTGGGAGAACAGCGTATCACCTTGGGGGAGGGCGCGTACTCAAGACTTGTTGGGGATGTTCGAGGTAACGTAGTAAAGCGTATCACCTTGGGGGAGGGCGCGTACTCAAGACTGTCTGGCAGTCCCATTGATTCTGACCTGCAGCGTATCACCTTGGGGGAGGGCGCGTACTCAAGACCCGGCGTCGGTGCTCATCTACGACGGCATCAGCGTATCACCTTGGGGAAGGGCGCGTACTCAAGACCTCGGGATCGGCACGTACACCTTCTCCTTCAGCGTATCACCTTGGGGAAGGGCGCGTACTCAAGACCGTATCGCCTCGGTCGTGCGGCACACAATTAGCGTATCACCTTGGGGAAGGGCGCGTACTCAAGACTCAAGGCGATTGTTGACCGCTCACCCATGAAGCGTATCACCTTGGGGAAGGGCGCGTACTCAAGACGTAATTTGATGGTCGCTCCGTGCCTTTGACAGCGTATCACCTTGGGGAAGGGCGCGTACTCAAGACATGGACTGGGAGCATATCTGCGCCCGCCTTAGCGTATCACCTTGGGGAAGGGCGCGTACTCAAGACCTCGTGCGTGAGGTCGGACGAGCAGCACTCAGCGTATCACCTTGGGGAAGGGCGCGTACTCAAGACTGAGAGACGCGTCATCACCTCGTCCGTTGCAGCGTATCACCTTGGGGAAGGGCGCGTACTCAAGACACGCACGCCGCGCAGAACGTTCAGTTCGTGAGCGTATCACCTTGGGGAAGGGCGCGTACTCAAGACTGCCGGCGTTGCTGGTGCGGCCCTTGTTTTAGCGTATCACCTTGGGGAAGGGCGCGTACTCAAGACGACAACCCCGATGCCGACCGCCTTACTCAGAGCGTATCACCTTGGGGAAGGGCGCGTACTCAAGACTGTGACATAAGAGCCTTTATGGCGCTCTCTAGCGTATCACCTTGGGGAAGGGCGCGTACTCAAGACTCTAAAGCCTATCTAATCCGCAAGCTAATAAGCGTATCACCTTGGGGAAGGGCGCGTACTCAAGACATAGGAAGCTGTTCAAGGAAGATAAAAAGGAGCGTATCACCTTGGGGAAGGGCGCGTACTCAGGACGACAATTGCTCAGAAGGCGCTTCAGGAGCAATGCCATTTGAAATTGCTAATCTGCTCCACTGGAGGTGCCATCATCTTGAGTAGACCTATATACCTCCGCATTTCCAAGAACTTTTTCCCGTATTACTTCAGGGCGAAGTTCAGATGTAAGCGATCCGACTGTCGGAAAAGCAATCCCCTTTCCATCTAAACAGTCTACAAATGACCAGTTTGCGCTATCGATATCGAAACCAGCAAACCTGCCGACCACATCGCCTACCTTTACGACATCACCCAAATAGATGACAACCGGGCTGCGCCTTAGCGCGGCCTGGGGAACCGGAGACCAGGCCTTCCTTCCACGATGAGCTTTTGCCACCCTCGGTATATAAGCATTGCTTTGAATGACACCCAAATCCGCCTTATAAACAGGGTCGGAGTACCACCTCCCCTTCTTTCCACCCCGACCCTTAGCGTCAGGATCAAACCATAGACGCAAACACAGCATTTCGCTTATCTTTACCATCGATTTACCATCCTTGGAAATTACTGCGTTGCCCATGACAATCTTTTTATTTGACCCCTTTTTTCTTCCAAGGTCCTTTCCAGATTCATCCACACCCAGATACGAATAAACCGTCTGCCCGTACAGTTCTCCCCTGCCCTTTCTTGGAACAAAACGAGTGGGAACGGTAACTTTCCAGCGCTCCCTCACCTCGTTTGCGAAAGTGCTCCAAGGCATAGTTCCCTCCAGAGCCTTCATTCGCGCAGAACGGCGCTGCTCACGAGTCATATCTCGCGTGACCTGCCAGTGAGTCTGCTTCATCACCTTCGCGGTCTTGATTACCAGGCTTCTGCTACAAGCAGCGATAACGCAGGCGTCGGTAGCATGATGCCTATCGTCAGATCGATCTTTCTCGCCGGTTGCACCAAAGTTCAATCCCCATTGACGACGCAACCATGCCGTGGCACGACCAGCAATCGGTACAATATGATTTTTCAAACCATCATCTGGAAATTGCAGGCAATCGGAAAGATACGCGCAGACCTCACGCGACATATACGCGGTATCCGTCATATTTCTACTCTGGAACTCCCCTTCCTTAGAAACCAAATCTTTCTCCAGGAGGAAGTTCTTCTTCCTTCTGGAAAGCTTCTTGTTTTCTTCCACCCGCCTCTTAAATGCATCCCAAGAAGGAGCGCCTTCGGTATTAGACGTCATCCATTCGTAGGGAGTCTGTTCGCGCTTCAACTGATTACTGCGCGCCAAAACAAGCACCTTGTTGTGACGAGAGTTGTCTCCCGTCCGAGAGAAGGGGAGGACGTGATCGATCTGGGTGTAAGTTTCTTCTCGAATCAGTCGATCAACTTCGATCTTTTCCCCCGAATAAATATCGAAGCATTCCTGCTCCTCCCAAAGACGATATTTCTCGATATAGTCACCCTTTACATCATCTGCTGAGCACCCAAGCAGCTCCGCAATCTGAGCAGCAACCCTTTGTCGATCCTTCTCGTTCCTCTTCTTTGCTTTGGCGATCTCGTCTTTTGCCTTTTTAGGAAGTCGCAACTCTCGATCAAGCTCTACATGTATTTCATCCGGAACGCCCCATTTGCGACATACGGCGTTAACCACTTTTCGCATTTGAGAAAGAGCGCGTATAACCACCGGATTATTATTTGTGCGACCAGTTAAGGCAATCCAAGTCTCATAGGGAATCAGCCTTTCACCCTTATCGATCGCCGCTCCCTGCATGCGCACTGCCCCAAGTCCGCTCGCATCCTCTGCATCAGTAAGAGACAGAACGTCAGGGTCTTCGAAGCAACCAAGCAAGATATCAAGTGCCTTTTTAGATCGATTACCATAACCGTTCAAAACTTTCGAGGAGTACGGCATGGCGCAAATAGACTCAATCTCCCCATTCGACAGATCGAGCGAGCTCAGCTGAGATTTCAGAACGTCAACCGAGGAAGAGTAGGCGACCGCCTCCATGACAGCGTCAGCAAGATCCCTGTCATCATGCAGTTTTACAAGAAGCTCTCTATTTGTCTCATGAAGAACAGATCGCAAGGAACGCCAGCCCTTTGGCTTGAACACCTCCCGGTTCTTCTCATCATCCAGCGGCACGCCCTTGAAGTAGTCGCCGGATTCCAAATCGAGCCGCTTTCTCAAGAAGCCATATTTCACCGCACAGGTCTTATTTCCTTTCATGGGATCAACCGCAAATAAGATGTCGATGCACTGGTCCCTTTCAACGGCGGACAGCGGATGAGTGGAGCCATCACGCTTTACGATTGTGATATTCCCCAGCGCACCATATGCCGCCACCATTTCGCTTGTCAGCGTGCAGCGTGCCGCCCTCTTCTCGTTGGGAAAATACGAGCACGTGCCCACAAGCCCGTACGTCCTCTTATCGAACTCTTCGCGTGACCTTTCCCAATCAAATACTTCAATATAGGCATCCTCAAGCTCTTGGGAAGCAACGGGGGAACCAAAGCCGCGCTGAGCTTCAAAGAGCGTGCGGACCTCATCGGTCAATTGGGCGTGGGTCACGCACTTATCGTAGTTCCCGCCGCGATTCCTACTTTGAGGAAGAGAAGCGAGCCACTCCCCGACCGTCCTATAGCCCGCATCCGCAAATGCCCTCTCATTCGCTTTGAGCGCCGCCAATACCTTGCCATCTTCGCTCGTACCGGAGTCGGATCCTTCACCGTGGGGAATATAACCGCGACGTTTACAGAGCGAATAAAGAACTAGAGCCCACTCACGGCTGGTAAGCAATCTGTTCAATCCGTCAGTGCGAAGCAGAATGGGCTGTTTATCGCCCTTTACTGTATGAAAGAATTCTTTGTCAGCATCTTCGGGAACGACGTCGAAACGCTTTAGGGTCTTCAGGCAATGCTTAAGGCGATCCTGGGTGCGATCGATGTTGCGACGTGTCGACCTGTATCCTCGGCGTATGACCGCCATGCTCTGCTTAGTCTTTGGATGCGTAGGGGCGTCAAACAATCTCGACCCCATTTCCAAAATCTCCTGATTATTTAGATCTAGCAACGCAAAACCGCAACTCTTAATACCTGGATCCATCCCCATCACCAAATAGCGAGGTTTTCCGAGCCCTCCCACTTCCCGATTGACCAAAGATTCCATGAGAGCATTCCCCCTTCTATAGATTGGATACCAGAAGGGTACCACCTCACATGGACATGACTTTCATCCTGCCGTTCGGGGAGCTTTTTGGCCCTCCCATAGATTCCTCCACGCCAACACGGAAAGAGCCGAGCAGCAAACAAAGCCTTCCATTTCTAATCTTTGGTCAAATGGACAATTAGCGCCGGCGGGCAACTTCCCAAGCAAAATGTGGGAGTCTCGCACAAAGTTCCAAGGAAAAATGTGTGAGCACAGCGCTTAGCTGGACTTTTGCAACAGCGGCTAAACCTCACCCAAATGTCGGTCCTCAAACTCCTCGATGCGCTCCAAAAACGCGCGACCAAAGTCCGCCGCCTTCTTCTCGCCGATGCCCGGAACATCCAAAAGCTCCTCAAGGCTATGGGGGCGCCGACGGCACATGCCGCGAAGAGCCGCGTCGCTGCACACCATATAGGGCGCCCAACCCCGCTCGCGCGCAAAATCCGTACGCAGCTCGCGCAGGCTCTCGAACAGCTCGGCGTCATCGCCCACGCGAGGCCGAGCATCCAGGGCGGCTTCCTCGCGCAGCAAATCGACCGCACGGCGGGCGCGGGCAGATCCGGAGCGCTTGCTGGACCTGCGCTTGATAGTGAATTCAAACGGCGTCGCAGACGCAGCCCCGTCGCCAGAGCTCTCTCCCAGCACCTCGACCGCACGCGGCCCCAGCGCGATCACGGGATACTGCCCTTGCGATACGGAAAGGTATCCGCGGCCCGCGAGCTGGTCCACCACATCCTTGATACGCGCCAGGGAGCAACCAGCCAGCCCGCCGTATCCCGCCGCCTCATCGAGATGGCAGTTGCGCACCCGCTCGTTGTTGGCGCCGTGCAGGGCATCGGCTATAAGCGTCTTGCCAAACCGACCCGCCCGCGGCGCCACAAACTCCACGATCGCGCGGGCAACCTGCGTCACGTCCTCCACCTCAAACTCGGTAAGGCAGTTGGAGCATGCGCCGCAATCATCGCTCTTTGCGGACAAGGGCTGGCTGGCACCCAGCTGCGCGCCCATCCGCGCATCCGGCAATGCGCCCTCGTCCCCAAAATAGCGGAGCATGTACTCGCGCAAGCACCCGGTAGTCTGGCAGTAGCCCTCCATCTGGCGCAGAAGACGGTAACGGTTCTGGCAGGCGCGCTCAAGCTGCTCCTGGTCAAGGTCGGGACGCGGCAAGCCGTCCTCGTCCAGCCCCGCCGCATCACGGCTCTTCTCTATCAAGAACCGGCGCAGTCTGAAATCGTTGCCGTTCCACAGCAGATAGCAGCTGGCGGGATCGCCGTCGCGGCCGGCGCGGCCCGCCTCTTGGTAATACGCCTCGATGCTTTCCGGCACGTTGTTGTGAATCACGTAGCGCACGTTGGGCTTGTCGATACCCATGCCAAACGCATTGGTGGCCACCATCACCGGCACGCGGTCGTCGATAAAGTCCGCCTGGTTTTGCGTTCGCTCATCGTTACCCAAGCCCGCGTGGTAGCGCCCCACCCGGATACCTTGGGGCATCAACGCCAGCGACAGCTCCGCGGAAAGCTCGTCCACCGCCTTGCGAGTCGAGCAGTAGATGATGCCGCTCTCCTGGCTATGCTGCGCGACATAGGAGCGTATCCAGGCAGCCTTCGCCTTATCGCCCAGCTCTTCCACTCCAAAGAACAGATTGGGTCGGTCGAAACCGGTCACCACGGTCTGCGGCGAGCGCAAATCGAGCATATGGACAATGTCCTCCCGCACGCGCTCGGTAGCGGTAGCCGTGAAGGCCGCTACCACCGGACGCTGCGGCAGGGCCTCTATGAATGCGGAGATCTGCAGATAGGATGGGCGAAAATCCTGGCCCCATTGGGAAACGCAGTGGGCCTCGTCCACCGCCACCAGCGGAATGCCGTAACCGCCGGGGGACGCCAGACGTTGCGCGAACTCCATAAAGCGCGGATCTGCCAAGCGCTCGGGCGCTACGTACATGATCTGGTACCATCCGTCTTCCGCGCGACGCAGTACCGTGTTCTGCTGCGGCACGGTAAGGGATGAGTTGAGGTATGAAGGATGCGCGCCCGCCGCCAGCAGCGAACGCACCTGGTCGCCCATGAGCGACACCAGCGGGCTCACCACCAGCGTGAGTCCCTTCAGCATGAGCGCGGGCACCTGGTAGCAGATGGACTTGCCGGCACCGGTGGGCATGACTCCCAAGGCATCGCGGCCAGACAGGATGGCCTGCACCATGCGGTCCTGCCCGGGACGGAAAGATCCATAGCCAAAGTAGGTTTTAAGCGTGTCCAACGCCTGGTTATTCATACGGCCGCCCTCGCATCTCGCATGGTCACACCTTGTAGGTCATAGCCTTGTACCCTCACCACGCTAGCAGAGGACGCCATCGACCTCCAGACCGGGTTTTCCTTAGGCTTGTTCCGCACGCTTGCGCGCCATGGCAACGCCTGCCGCGAGCCTTGGCTCAAGACTCAGAAAGTGCGGAAATCGGGTAAATCGCTAAAATAAAAAGTGCGGAAATCGGGTAAATCGCTAAAATAAAAAGTGCGGAAATCGGGTTGGAGGGCTATGTTCACGCGAAAGATATATGAATACCTGCTGGAATGGAAGCGCAGGGATAGCGGCAGAACGGCAGCCCTTATCGAAGGGCCCCGGCGCGTTGGCAAGTCCACTGTTGCCAAAGCGTTCGCACAAAACGAGTATCGCACCCACATCCTTGTGGATTTCTCAGCCGCATCCCAATCTGTTGGAGAGCTGTTCGAGGATGTCTCGGATTTGGACTATCTTTTTTTACAATTGCAGCTGCATTACGGAGTTCAGCTCCATAAACGAGAATCAGCAATTATCTTTGACGAGGTGCAGCTCTGCCCAAAGGCGCGGCAAGCAATCAAACATCTAGTCGCAGACGGTCGCTATGACTATATAGAGACCGGCTCGCTCATATCGATTAGAAGGAACGTCCAAGGAATTGTTATTCCCAGCGAAGAATATAAACTTCAGATGCGGCCCATGGATTTTGAAGAGTTCAAATGGGCACTTGGCGATACGGGCACAATCCCTCTACTAAAGAAAACTTTTGAAGAGAGGCGTCCGCTTGGCGACCAGCTCAATCGCAAGCTCATGAGGGACTTCCGTCTTTACATGCTAGTTGGCGGCATGCCTCAAGCCGTCAGCTCATATATAGAAACCAACAACCTCCAGGCAGTCGATACCGTTAAACGCGGCATCATCTCGCTTTACGAAGACGACTTTCATAAGATCAGCCCGTCCGGAGCGCTATCCCTTCTCTTTGACGCCATTCCAGCGCAACTCTCCAAAAAGGCATCTCGGTACCAGGTTTCAGCAGTGCTGGCCAATCGCCAGGCATCCGACGTACTTGAGGAGATATCAGAACTAAAGGAGTCTAAGACAACGCTTGTTGCCTATCACGCAAACGATCCCAATGTGGGAATGTCTTCAAGCATAGATCTCGAGAAATTTAAACTATACCTTGCTGATACGGGACTGTTTGTAACCCTTATGTTCAAAGACAAGGATTTTACCGATAACACCGTGTACCAAGCATTGCTTTCTGACAAGCTGCCGGCAAATCTCGGCTCGGTTTACGAAAACGTCGTTGCGCAGGAACTGGTCGCACAAGGACACAGGCTGTTTTATCACACCTGGCCAAAAAAGGGCGCAAACCGCAACTACGAGATTGACTTTGTTGTAAGCGACGGTAAAAAGATTTCTCCCGTTGAGGTCAAGTCCTCGGGATACAAAACCCATGCCTCACTTGATGCGTTTGGCGAGAAATATGCATCCAGGATTGGGCGACGCTTCCTGGCGTATACAAAAGACCTTCGACAAGACGGTGACGTCACCTGCATGCCAACATATATGGCGCGCTTTCTGTAAACAAGTCCAGAAACATCGCGCCCCACACAAGGCGCGAGGCGAAGATGATACGAACGCGGTCATAAATCCTGCCTTGCGAATCGCGTGCAAGGCCCACCACGCTTCGAGATAGATGCAGTCCGCGCGGATCATAGGGGTCGTCCTTAAACGCTGGACGAATCTCCCAAAAACCCGACTTCAAGCTCAAACCACCGATGCTCTCGGTATTCATCTTGGGTTCCTCAACAAGAGGCTGAAGGGAAGATGTCGTAGGAGCCCTTGCCCCCTGTCACAGTACTCGCCGAGCAGCACCAGGCGCGACCCCACTTCGGAGAGGTCGACGCCGGCGAGCGCCTCCTCGAACTCGTCCAGGCAGCCGTGGATATCAGAAATAGCGTAGATCATGGGAGGCCTCCGCCTTGTTGCCCACTCGCATATGGGGCTCATACCCAGAAATGCGTAGACCGCTTGAAGGCCGGCCGTATATCGCCATCTATACAAATCTATCAGGCGACTGCAAGCGCCCATCGATTGTGTAGACCGCCATTCGTATCGGACTCGCTTTTTCCGAAGCGTATACCCATGCGAATCCACGAAGAGCCTGAAATTTGCCATGGATTAAGTAGAAGCGCTCAATCCGGCAAATGACCGAATCGAACGCTTCCAACCGCATCTTGAAGCTGTATGTATTTTCGTTTAGCCTCTCAGCTCGCGATCCGCGAAGGGGCTTCAGTCCTCAAATCAAAAGATGCCAAGCATGCATCCCAAAACGCTGAGTACGAAGATTCCAAGGATGATGTAAATGGTCTTAACGTTTTTATTAAGCAGCCAGACGCAAATGAAAGTCGCGGCAAGGGGCAGCAAATTCGGGAAGATCTGATCGAAGATAGACTGCAGCGCGGTTTCCGTACCGCCAAGCGTAAACGTTAAGCTGGTGGAAAGCGAGACCATGGTCGCGATCATCGCGCCGATAACGGTCATACCAAGGATCGATGCGCCATAAGAAAGGCGTTCCATAAGATGCGCCTCTTCCGACTTCTCCAAAAACTGGGTTCCCAGCTGATAACCGAGTTTTCCCGCAAGTATTTTGGTTGCAAAATGAATCGCGGTGTACAAAAGAAAATAGAGGATGCTGCCCATCATGTTGCCGGTCGAGGCGAGGCCGATTCCGATTCCGGCGCAGATTACTCGAAACGTTCCCCAGAAGAATGAGTCACCGATTCCCGAAAGGGGACCCATCAGGCCAACCTTGAGGTTATTGATTGCCTTCACGTCAAAATCCGGATTCTTTGCCGCCTCCTCCTCCATGGCGACGGCCAGGCTTAGGACGAACGGAGAGACATGGGGCGTGATATTGAAGGTCTCGGTATGCCTTTCGAGGGCAGCGTAGAAGTCATCATCGCTCGAATAGATTCTACGAAGGGGCTTCTCGAGGGCGTACATGCATCCGTACGCCATCATCTTGTCGAACGACCAAGAACCCTGAATGGTAAACGAACGCCAGAATATACTGCGCTGCTCCGCGGGGGTCATCGTCCCGACGCCCTGCTTATTTACCTGAAAAGCCTGCTCGCTCATTAGAAGTCCTCCTCTTCATCAAACTTCATGTTGAATACTGCAATGAGGGCAACGCAAAGACCCGCAACCGCGACGCCGATAACATCCATGCCCAGGTAAACGACCGCAATGAATCCCAGGAACAGGTAAGGAAGAATCTTGTTGTTCGACATGATCTTGATAAGCATGGCCAAGCCGACACAAGACAAAACGCCAGCCGCAACGTTGAATCCGTCGAGTACAACCTGCGGAATCGCGTTCAGCGCCGCATTGATTCCGTCCGCGCCAAAATACAAGGAAATGAACACCAGCAGCGCCGAGGGAATGCCAAGAGACAGAGGCACGACCGTAAGATGCAGAATATTTGCCCTTTTAAGATCGCGTGCGTCCAGTGCCTCCTGGATCTTCGTTCCAGCCCAGCTCCCCGGGACGGCATAGCAGAAATTTCTCCACATCTGCAAGAAGACAGAAAGGGGCAGAGCCAGCGCGACGGCAGAACCAGCGCCAGTACCGGCATTTATCGCCACGGCGATGCTCAACGTACTCGAAGCGTACACCTCGGGGGGAACGGCGCTGCCAACCATGATGGAGCCCATAAACATTGCTTCAAGAGCCGCTCCGACGGTTACACCCGTCTGGATATCGCCCATAATCGCACCGACCAGCATGCCGGTGAATAGGGGGCGTGCCATCATGCTTGCACCAAATAGTTGTTCATCGACCGAAGCGAGGAACGCAACAACGGCGACTAGGGCTGCTTGAATAATCATTATCCCACCTCTCAAAACTATATCTCGTAAATTAGTTCCCCACCTAGATAAGTGTTTCGACGGGAACGCTCGCCTCCGTTGGGACCGGCTGGCACCCTACCGAGACTCCCATGGAGAGGAGCTCTCGAATCGCCCCGATTTCCTCGTCCGTAGCGAATACCGAAGACGTAAGCTGCCGGCGGCCTTCAAGACGCTTCATGTTGCCAAGGTTCACGCTGGTGACGAGTCCGGTGCCCTTCGCAAGCTTGAGAGCATCCGCCACGCTGTCGACGACGATAAGCATCTTGTATTTATCCGTCTTACCGGAGTTAAGAACCTCGACAGCATCATCAACGCTTTTGGAGACGAATTTGACGCCGGCGGGCACCGCCATCTTAAGCGTCGTCAGGCGGAGCTTGTCTTTTCTAACGTCATCGTTAACCACGAAGATGCAATCGGCATTGAGGGAGTTGGTCCACGCAAGCGCCACCTGGCCGTGAACGAGGCGCTCGTCGACGCGCAATAGCTTAATCATTAGTACTCAACCACCCGATAGTAGCGGCGTATATCAAGATCGTGATCGCGAAGGATCGAGAGATGGGTGCTCACGCGCTCCAGCATCGCGGACATGACCAGAGGGGAGACGAGCGGGCGGACGCTCTCTTCGACTCCCTCAAGTTTGAAGTCCCTAGTGTCCCATACCTGAACTTTGTCGGTATGCTGGCGCACGAACCGCTCGACTCGGTCAACCAGGGGACGGGTCTCGTCCTCGCTCTTAAAGAGCATGAAGCTCATTTCGGGATCGGTCATCTCAATGGTGCCGTGGAAGAATTCCGCAGCATGGATGGACTTGGTCGCGATCCACTGCATCTCCTCGAGCACGCACATCGCGAAGCAGTAGGTCTCGCCCCAAACGTTGCCGGAGCCAACGCACATGTGGAACGGAGTATCCTTGTGCCTCGTTGCGAACTCGAGCGCCGCGGCGTCCTGCTGCTCCCTCACGCCCTGGAGAACATCGGGCATCTTCTTGAGGGCGCCCATGAAGCTGTCGTACTCGGGGAACTCCCCGTTATTCTTCATGAAGCGGGCGGCGATGGCAAAGTACTGGATATAGATCTCCTCGACGAGGTTGTCGTTCGATGCCTTCTTGTTCTCGAAAACGTAATCCGAGCATTCGGACAGTGGGCAGCCATCCTCTCCAACCAAAGAAATGACCTTAGCACCGAGGGACTGGGCGTACTTCGCTGCCTCGATTGTCTCGACAGTGGTTCCCGAAAGAGATGCCGTGATTACGACAGAATCCTTGCCGAGCGACACCGGCTTTGCTTTCACGAGCTCCGCGGCGATCTCCCAGTACCAGGGGATAGAAGAATGCGTCTTGAGAAGGTAGGTAACAGGACTTGCCATGGAATAAGTACCACCAGATCCAACCAGGTAGAGGTTCTTGTAGCCCTTCTCGCAGATCCCATCAACCGCCGCGTTGATTTCGTCGATGTTATCAATTGCCTTCTCAAGTACCTCGCGATAGATCGCTTCGTCATATCCAACCATGTCAATTCCTTCCTCGTCATACCAAGATGCGGTGATCTAATTACTAAGCGTTGCAACCACTTGTTATTATAGATATACCTATTAATCAAAAATGACAACCACTATGACTTTTCAATCTACCATTTTTGCCATGAACGGTAGTTTTCCACCGTTATTTGGTATATTTACCTGACCATGTGGTTAGAGAAGAGTTATCACTGATGAATTCGATCGACGATATTGCTAAAGCGCTGCAAGACGGAATAGCCTCGGGCGCATATCCCTGCGGAACGCGCATCCCTTCCGAGAGGACACTCGCCGATACATTTGAAGTGAGCCGCGCAACGATCAGGTCGGCAATCGATATCCTTGTCGATACGGGCCGACTCAAGCGGGTCCATGGCAAAGGAACGTTTGTCATGCAAACCGATATCGACGATGCCGCCATACACTTCAAGGGTATGAACGAGCTCCTTAGTCGCGCCGGCTACGAACCGTCCTCGAGCATATTGAGGACCCAGCTCCGCTCGGCAGGATTCTGCCTCTCCCGTATCTTCGATGTCCCCGAAAGCTCTGAGCTATTCCAGATTGTCCGCTTGCGCTCCGGCAACGGAGTCCCAATCTCCGTCGAAAACACGTTCACGATCCCGTCGCTCATAAAGGGTATCGAATCGATAGATTTTAAGGTCTACTCCCTTTACGACACCTTCCGGATGAACCACGTCGAGATCCAGCACATCAACCAGAAACTGTCGAGTACCCGCGCCCGACAAAGCAACGCCCGAGCGCTTGGCACGGCGGAGGGCACCCCCGTCATGCGCATCCAAATCACCGCGCTCGACGGAGGGAACAACGTCGTTGAGTTCACCGACGTCGCCGTTCTACCTGCATTCTGCAGCTACTATACTGATGCCATCATCTCAGACGGCGTCTACTCGATCAACTACCAGGGCATCTAGGGATCCTCATGCCGAAGCTTTTCAATCTTCTCTCAAGCGACGTTGAAGAATACGTACTTCAATTTATTGAAACGCACGGCCTCAAAGCAGGAGACCGACTTCCAACTGAACGATCCCTTGCGGAGGAGCTCGGCATCACCCGCTCGTCATTAAGAAGCGGACTGCAGGCGCTCATCGACCAAGGAGTCATATATAGCAAGCAGGGAAGCGGCTCATACCTCTGCCACCCAAAAGCCGTTCGCTCCCTTGCAAAGTATTGCTTTCCCTTTGCCGACGAGAACCTTGCGAACAAGCGTTACGAAGCGATGCCGGTCGGATCCTTACCCTCCGACCTCGACTGGCTCGAAGACTATCTCATGGCAAGCAACGATAGGGACGTCGCCCAGCTTGACCTGTTTCTCGAATCAATTGATAACTGCCTCGTTGCGCTCACAGCTAACGCCCAATCGGCACAATCATGCGCCTTGTTCCCAAACTTGTTCAAACTGAACAACGTACCCGCTGGCATCGTCCAGACTCAGGAGGTTAGGGTCTTCGACAAACCGAGCAGCTCGGTTTCAAAGCTCCTCCGTACGCGCGAACCAGAGACGCTGCTCCTACTCCAAAACAGGTTGCTCCTTGGCGATCGTCAGATAGCCCTCTCCTACTCCATTTGCGTCGGCACACGCGTCGATCTCATATCGAGAACTGGTTTACCCCGCAGGCCCAATTAAACCTCCGGTAAAACTGCTGCACGACCATGAGCCGATTCTTTGCAACCGCTGCAACTTGAGTCTTCCGTAAGGGCGGGGCGCCTGGGAGATGCCACGCCAGCGCCTTCATGAGCGGCAGTCCAGGTAGTCACGTCGACCAACACGAGATATGGGCAATGGTTCCGGCAAACGATTCGAAATATGATGCCGTTCGACTCGCCGCCCTCGACCGATACGAGCAACATGCGAGGAAATTCCCTACGCCGCAGAATCGGTCGCCCATCATGGAGTAGCGAGGCACGGTCATCGTTCTTTGTACGAGCGCCGGGACCGACCTGAGGGACGGCTTTCTTGTGGCGCCTACCGCTTATCAGTCCGCTCCCAGGTTTCTAAATCGCTCGTAAAACGCTTTCAGGCGCGCGACGACTCGCGACAACTTCTTCGTCATGATTCCCGCGATCGCGGTGCCCGCCTCGGGAATACCGCCCCCCATTAACCACACCTCCCAGACCTCGGTGAAGCTGAGAGAGCCAGAGTCGAAAGGTGCCCGCGCCGCACCGCCTGACAGGAACGGCGATATGCGAAGCAAGCGCATGATACAATCGCTCGGCACATCCCAACCATCACTCCTATCACCGCAAAGGAGACCACGTGGCGAACGTCGTCGACAACCTTACCGACCGCGCACTTGAGCTGGCACGCCTCACCATTGTCCGCCGTATCATCACCGCGATCGCCGTCTTCGCGTCCGCCCTTATCCAGACGTTCCTTATCCAAGCGTTCGTTCAGCCCGCAGATCTGCTGCCCAGCGGCTTTACCGGCGTGGCAGTCCTTGTCGACCGCATCACCTCGCTGGGAGGCGTTCGAATCGACACCTCCCTCGGCATGCTCGCGCTCAACATCCCCGTCGCCCTTATGTGCTGGAGCGGCATCAGCAAGCGCTTTGTCATCTTCTCCATGGCGCAGGTCGCGCTGTCTTCGCTCTTCCTCAACGTCTTCCATTTTGCTCCGTTTTTGGGCGATAAGATCATGCTCATCATCTTTGGCGGCGTGGTCTCCGGCCTCTCCATCGCCATCGCGCTCAAGGCGGGCGCATCCACCGGCGGCACCGACTTTATAGCCCTATGGGTCTCCAACCATACCGGCAAGACCATCTGGGGCGTCATCTTCGCTTTCAACTGCTTCATCCTGGTCATCTTTGGCTGGATGTTCGGCTGGGACAACGCGGCGTATTCCATTGTGTTCCAGTTCATCTCCACCAAGACCATCGACAGCTTCTACCATCGCTATGACCGCGTGACGCTGCAGATCACCACGCGTCTGGCGGACGAGGTCATGACCGCCTACGTCAACCACTTCCAACACGGCATCAGCTGCGCGGAGGTCATCGGCGGCTACAGCCGCGAAAAGATGTACCTGCTGCACACCGTGGTCTCCACATATGAAAGCCAGGACATCATCAAGCTGGTGCAAGATATCGACCCGGGCGCCGTCATCAACGTATTCCACACGCTCAACTTTGTGGGCGGCTGGTGGGGAGGCCACGTGGACGAGCCCCTGCCCACGGCGGTTCCCGATCCCGATAAGCCCGCCCGTCTGCTCTCCAAACAGGCTCGTCGCAACGAGCAGTCGCGCCTGCAACAGGACGACGGCCGCTAAACCGCTACCTTCAACCTAGGCGCACAGCGCCGCCGGCTTCCGTAGAAGAAGACGGCGGCGCTTCTTTATTTATTGGAGCGAACGCTGAATATGCGACGATGCTACCCCTCGATAGCATCGATGGCGCGGATGAACGCCGAGCGCATGCCCGCCGCCTCGAGCTCCGCCACGCCGCGGATGGTGGTGCCGCCGGGCGAGCATACCGCGTCCTTCATGGCACCGGGGTGCGCACCCGTGGCAAGTTGCAGCTTTGCCGTGCCAGCCACCATCTGGCTCACCATCTGGTAAGCCGTGGCGCGCGGGATGCCGTGCTTGACGGCGGCATCGCCCAGGGCCTCGATTACCATGGCGATGAACGCGGGCGAGCAACCGCCCACGGTACCGGCGACGGAGAGCAGGCGGCTTTCAACCTGAACCACGGATCCCAAGAGCTCCAGCAAGCCGTGCACCAGCTCCGCCTCGGCATCGTCCAGCGTATGCTCTTTCTCGCACGCGATCACGCCCTCATTGATGGAAACGGGGGTGTTGGGCACGGTCGAGAGGTGATGCGTACCAGGAAGCAGCTCCTCATAGCGGTCGCAGCCCCAGCCCGCGGCAACAGACAAAACGGCCTTTGAGGCAAGGGCGCCTGCCAGCGGGGGCAGGACGGACTCGATCATGTAGGGCTTGATGGCGATAACCACCACGTCCGCAGCGTCGACAACCTCCGCCGCACCGGCAAGGGCATGCATGCCCCTGGCCCCGCAGCGCGGCACCAGCGCCTCGTAGCGGCCAGCGCACGCGTAGAGATTGCCCGCCGGCACGGCGCCGGACGCGATCCAGCCGTCCGCCATGGCGGATGCCATATTGCCAAACCCGATAAAACCAATCTTGCACTGTGACACGTCGACCATGGACGCCCTCCTTCGCAACCGCGCACGCGGCCTAGCTGTTGTTTTGCTCGTTGACTATTGTGGCGCGGCAGACGCAGCGCCGCAAATCGGAATGCCGGCTACAGGCCCGGGTAGAGCGGATGGGCCTCAAGCAGCTCGTCCACGCGAGCGCGAACGGCCGCGAGGACGCCCTCATCGTCCGCATTGAAGACCACGCGAGCGATAAGGCCGCCGATCTCGCGAAACTCGTCCGCCGTAAAGCCGCGCGTGGTACCCGCCGCGGAGCCGACGCGAATACCGCTGGTCACAAACGGGGAACGCGGCTCGCCGGGAATAGAGTTCTTGTTGACGGTGAGGCCGGCGGCGTCCAGTAGATGCTCGGCGTCCTTGCCGGTGACGTCTGCGGCGGTGAGGTCGACCAGACACAGGTGGTTGTCCGTTCCGCCCGAAACAAGCCGCAGGCCTCCCTGGACCAGGCCCTCGCCCAATGCCGCCGCGTTAGCGACCACGTTGTCGATGTACTCGGCGAACGACGGCTGAAGAGCCTCGCCAAACGCAACCGCCTTGCCTGCGATCACGTGCATGAGAGGACCGCCCTGGGTGCCGGGGAACACCGCCTTGTCGATTGCGCGGGCAAGCTCCTCGTCATTAGTGAGAATGAACCCGCCGCGCGGGCCGCGAAGGGTCTTATGGCTGGTAGAGGTCACCACGTCCGCGTGAGGGAAGGGCGAAGGATGGGCGCCGGTAGCGACCAAGCCGGCGATATGGGCCATATCGATCATAAGGCGCGCGCCCACGCCGTGCGCGATGGCCGCCATGCGCTCGAAATCGATGGTGCGGGGATATGCCGAGGCGCCTCCCACGATCAAGCGCGGACGATGCTCCTTGGCCAAGCGCTCAAGCTCGTCATAGTCGATGGTCTCCGTCTCAAGGTTAAGGCCGTACGGAATGAAGTTGTACAGCTTGCCTGAGAAGTTGACCGGGCTGCCGTGGGTAAGGTGCCCGCCCTGGTCCAGGCTCATGCCCAAAATGGTATCGCCCGGCTCCACCAGCGCGGCGTAGGCTGCCAGGTTGGCGTTGGCGCCGCAATGGGGCTGGACGTTGGCGAACTTGCAGCCAAACAGCTTGCAGGCGCGCTGGCGGGCCAGATCCTCGACCACGTCCACCTTCTCGCAACCGCCGTAGTAGCGGCGCGAAGGATACCCCTCGGCATATTTGTTGGTAAGCACCGTGCCCACCGCCTCGAGCACGGCGGGGCTAGTAAAGTTCTCCGATGCGATCAGCTCGATGGTCTGGCGCTGGCGCGCAAGCTCGTCATCGATCGCGGCGGCGATTTGGGGGTCGGAGTCGGCAAGGGATTTCATGAGCATGTCTGGCTCCTTTACAATCATGTTGTACTTCTTGCCCGCATATAAGGCTGCCGTGGCAAAGCGACCGCAGGAGCCGCGCCGCACAAGCGGGCAACATACCAACGCTACCCCGCGCGAGCACCGCTTACACGCCCGTTTCGCCGAAGCGGCGCAATTTAACATGACGACGGCTGCCCCGGCGCTATACTGTGGCCAACTGCCGCGACATCCCCGCGCAAAACCGCGCCGGCCGCACAGGAGGCACGCATGAGCAAGCGTCACACCGACATCGACCCGTTCAACGCCGGCGAGCCCATTTTGCCGTGGTGCGATCCCGATTCCTTTGATGATGATTCCGGGTTTGATATTGAGCACGAGAACGAGAGCACCCCGCACGAATACCCCGGCAGCTCCTCGTCCAGCTCCGCCTCAAGCCGCAGCAGCTCCCGGACATCGTCCAAACAATCCGCGTCCAAACGCCCAAAAGCGTCGGCGCGCAGCGCTTGTAGCTCGCTTGACCTTAACAAGCCTGCGAAGTCGAGCAGAAGGACCAAGAAGGCAAAGGCTCTAAGCTCAAGCGACCAGCCGGTAAGCACGCGCAACCGCACGCGTCCCGTTCTTATAGGCATCTTGGTGCTCTTTTTGCTAAGCGGCGGGTTTTCATTTGTCGCGCGCATCCCCGGCTGCATAGCGGGAACCTTCTCGTCCTTTTTCAGCTCATCCGGCAGCTCGCTTGAAGACGATCTTGAAGACGCGCTGCCCGGAGGAGCACCAGAAGCACCCAACTACTCTGCAGAGGATCTTTCGGAGGCGGAAAACGCGTGCCTGGATGCCACCACGTCGCGCATGGAGCTGCTCACCACCCCTGGCACAGCCGAATACCAGCAGGCAACCACGTTGATTGCGGACGATTTTAACCAGGCGTGCGAAGACTACCTATACTACAGTGCCGATGAGCTGGGTCTTAACGGCGAGACCGTGGCCACCTGGCTAATAGGCAGCCTGGATTACCAAATGTCGAGCGTCCACGCGTTTCCCAATGACACCCCGCCCTACGGCTCCGCCTACCTTGACGTCACCGTTGCGGACCCCTTGGGCCTGTATGACTCGTTTTTTACGCCCGCTTCCAACTACCTTATGGAGCAAGATCTACTTGGGTATGATGACGAGCCCGGCCCCAGCGATGAGGTACGCTGGCACCTGGGCGGGACGCTACAAGACGCCATAGACTCCTCAACGGAAACGGCCCAACCTTTTGTGCGCTTTGAGCTTGTCTACGCCAACGGCACCTGGAGCATCAGCGAGACCGAATACGTCTCTGAGCTTGAGCTTATCTTTGGCATGTAGCATTACAGGGCAAGGTGCCGCGGCACACCCCGCCGCCTTGCCCCAGCGCGACCTGATGAAATAAGCTTGACGGGCCTGACCCCCAAGCGCAATTCGATGTTCGTAAAGCTTAGGAAATGCTCGTGTTCGGCGCCATAGCGTCCCGTTAATCTGGCGTTTTATCAAGATGGAGCAGCATCCTCAAGGCTCCGTCATTCGTTCGGCTGCCCGAACCCTTCCCTGAACGCGCCATTGGCAGCATTGAAGAGCATTTGCCCTATGCTTGATTGGACGAACCATTCCGCCGAGGTCCATGCGCGCACGATGCAAGGTCGGTTGAACCAATTGAACCAAATACTGACGGCAACGCCAGGTGAAGAAAAACCTGACGGCTCCATCGAGCCCGCGGATATCAGCTTGCCAGGCGAGCGACGACTAACGATCATCGCGGCAGGCCGAGCAGGCTGGAGATATAGAACGCGGACCCAGGTCGAAAAACCCGGGCCCGCATAGTCATGCCTCTTGACAATGGCTTTCTCATATTATTAAAAAGGCCCCATTGCTGGAGCCTCTTTCAATTCAAGATGGTGCGGGCGAAAGGACTTGAACCTTCACGAGCCGGAGCTCATATGGACCTGAACCATACGCGTCTGCCAATTCCGCCACGCCCGCGCACTCGTTTATAATAAACCAATAATCGACTTGGGTTCAAGAAGTATTTTCAACTTTTTTGGACGAGCATCGCAAGCGCGCCCGCAACCCCGTCAATCTACCGCAAGGCCCCTACTCGCGGCACAGATGAATGGCAAACCCGCCAATCTCTTCCTTAAAGTAGACCAGCTTGGTGGATCCGTCCTCATACAGGGCGCGCGATTCCTCGTTGATCTCGAAACCACGATCGCTAAACCACTTCTCTGCGGCGACAATGTCGTTCACGGCAAAGCCAATGTGGCCATGAGTGCCGCGACCGTTCTGCTTCATGGTCTCAACCAGGGTGTCGGAAAAGAAGGACACGGGCACCTCGTTCACGGGCAGGCCCATCAGCACAGAGAAGCGCTCGGCGATTCTCTTCGCCTGCTCCGGATTCTCCGCGTTGATGCCCACGTGGGCGATATGCATGTCAAACAGCTCTACAGGGTTCTCGCTCATACCGTTCTCCCATCGGTCAGTGTGCGCCACGCGCACATGCGAAAAAACGAAGCGCCCGCAAGCATCCATGCAAGCGAGCGCCGTAGCACATAGAGCGCTGCGGAAACCGCAGCAATGCAGCCCTTTGGCCTACTGAGCCATAAGGTCGAGAATCTGCTTCTCGGCGTCGGCCTTGCCCATACCGGTCAGGAAGGGAACGCCGCTCACATAGGCGCAGGTGATACCGGCGGGGGCGACGGTGGTGGCGACCAGCATGTCGGCGCCCTCGCAATTGGCAGCGGCCTCGGAAATGGCGCACTGGACAATCTCGTACTGACCCTCGTAGCCGTTGGCGTTCAGCAGGTCGCTAACCTTCTTTGCCACGGCGGTGGAAGTAGCAACACCAGAACCGCAGGCAAGGACGATCTTCTTCATGAGAACTCTCTCCTCTCGGAAGTTACAGACAGGTACTAGTTTACTTCACTTTCCGCATGTGGCCACCTTCATAGGTGCCTAAGTTTTCTTCTTTTATCGCATCTTCTGCTATACCAAAGGCCGCGTCGACGGCGCGCCCGCAACTACACCCGGGACCCGCCGCACAACCGGGCCATGCACGCGCACAGCGCGGCAGCGTCGTCGCATGCCAGAATCTCGTCCACTTTATCCGCGTCCATAAAGATCTCCATCAACGCCTGCAAGGCCTCAACCTGCCAAGCGCCATCGTCCTCTTTACCGGCTTCCGTATGGCCCTTAAGACCCAAATTGACAATCAGCCGCGCGCCAACCGTATCGCCCATGCCCGCCATGGGCTCAAACGCAACAGGCGTTTTTGGACGAACAACCGCAATGTAGGGTTTGATGATATGGCACGGGTCCGCATGGGGAATCGCCACGCCCAGCTCTTGGCACGCAAGGCCGGTTGGATAGGCGCGCTCGCGCTCACGTATGGCATCCAACCAGGTATCCGCCACATAGCCGCCCGTCCGCAGATGGCGCTCGAGCAGCTCGAACACGTCATCGCTGCCACCAAGCTCGCAATCGCAAAACGTCAGCGCCTCGCAAAACAACGTCGCATCCATCGTAAGGCCTCCCGCCACTCGCCGCCGGCACCCCAGCGCTCTCATGCACCCGCAAGATCGCGCGCCGCGATACCAAAGCAGCCGGCAACGCACATGCGCCCCGGCTGCTGCATATCCTATGGTAGGGGCGGTGGGACTCGAACCCACAATCCTTTCGGCCGAAGATTTTAAGTCTCCTGCGTATGCCAATTCCGCCACGCCCCCGCATGACGCTACGGGTCGCCCCGCACGTTAGAAGTCTAACACGATACGCGCGGCATCCACCCTATGGCGGGAACTTCTTTGCACAGCACCTCATAAAGCGTTGCCGCCATGCCCGCCATAAGGCTGTTCTCGCTCACCGTTAGCGATCCGTATTCACCGGTGCGCATAAGCTCGCCTATAACCAGCGAGCCGGCAAGAATGACGGGTGCGCGCTTGGGCTGTATACCCGGAAGCGCCGCGATCTGCTCAACCGACAACGTGGAAAGCCGCCTTTGCGCCGCCTCCACCTGCGAAAGCTCCAAATCATGCAGGTGGACCAATGAGGAATCGTACACCTGCATGCCGCGATCCATCGCCACCAGCGTGGTCACGGTGCCGCCCACCGCCACCAGGCGCTCGGGACGGCGGGCCATCCGGGACCAGTAAGGCTCAAACTGCTCGCGAGCAAAGTCGCGCGCCGCTTCAAGATCTTCCGCGCGCGCCGGCTGGCAGCTCAAAAACCGCTCTGTAACGCGGCGGCATCCAATGTCCATCGAGCGGGCGCATTCAACCTCAAGCGGCTCGCCAGGCGTATAGCGACCAACCACCACCTCGGTCGACCCGCCACCCGAATCCGCAACGGCAATGCGCTCGCCGGGAAAATCATGTGCCACGCCGTAAAACGTCAGCTTCGCCTCGACCTCGCCGGGAATCACCTCCGGCACAAGCCCCAGGCGCTCAAGCCCGTCCAGCAGGTCTTGCCCGTTCGAGGCGTCTCGCGCCGCACTTGTAAGCGTGGTGCACACCGCTCGCGGGGCAAACGCCTCGATGTCCCCAACAAAGGACGAGCATGCCTTGAGCACGCGTGCCACGGCGGCATCCAAAAACCGCCCCGTCGCGTCGACGCCCTCGCCCAAATCCGTAATGACCGTCCTCTTGCAAGAATCAACGATCACGCCGTCCTTCACCTCGGCCAGCAACAGACGCGAAGACACCGTTCCCAAATCTATGGACGCCACGCGCACCATATCGCCACGCTGCACGGCGCTCTCCTCTCTACCCTATTCGCCCGTTGACTTCACAATCTGGTCCGCTGGGCCAGAATAGAAGAATAGGGAGTCCAACACCTTGTAGTACCAGGGGGAATTTGCGTAGACTTCGCGCTCCGCCCGCTCAACCTCCGCAGATGTGGACGGTTCGCTGGACGAGGAATCCGCCGCGTCCCCGCCCGACCCTTCGTCCGCGGAATCAGCGGCTCCCCCAGAGCTGGCAGTATCGCCGGAACCCGCAGCATCGTCGGAACCTGCAGCATCGTCGGATTGCGCGCCGTCGGCCGATCCATCCTGGGAAGACGCCTGCCCGTTATCGCCCAGCTGATCCGCGCCCTGCACGGTAATGGGGGTCTCGCCCGGCATCACCATGCCCTGCTCACGGGCCGCCTCCTCAATACCCTCTTGCGACAGGTACTTGTTCACTTCTTTTTCCAGCGACTCGTTGTACTTCTCCCTAATGGCCAGCTGCTCTTGCAAGATGCCGTTAGTCCTATGGGCGATATAGAGGTCGCGCACGGGAAAATAGACGCCCAGGGCGATCACGGCAACCACCAATACGTAGAACACAGCGCGATACGGTCCGGACGTAAAGTCGTAGAGCGCCCGCACCACGCGGTTGTCATTGGCGTACTTCATAAGGCTCGACTGCCTGCGCGCCTCGTACGCGGCGCGGCGGCTCGCACGTTCCTCGTCCACCGCGGAAGCCCCGGACCGCTCGCCCAAGCTCGCCCCGCGCGCCGGCCTGCGAGAAGACGCGTCCGCAGCGGCGCCCTTTACTCGCGCGGCACCGCCTGAAACGGCTCCCCTAACTTTATTGGCAAAGCCGGAGACCTTGCGGGCTGCCGGCTCTTCAGATACAGATACGAACGAGGCGGACGAGCCATGCCCAGTGCCCGCGACATCCGCGGAGGGCGAAACAGATGCCCTAGTCGCCCGGCGATCGTTCGCGGCAGAACGAGGCGTCGCCCCAACCTCCGCAGCGATGCCGGAGCGATGCACCGGCGGCCTATCGGCGCCAGCGCGCCTCGCCGCCGGCCTAGCCGTACCCTTGGGTGCGCGGCGATGCGTTGGCGTCTGCTTCCTATCCACGGGCTTCTGTTCGGCCTCGCCGCCCTTGGCCCCCTCGCCCTTATGGCGATGCGAGCGCTTGGCCGCAGCAGAAGCGGCCGCCTCGGAATACGCGCTCGAGACGGGCTTGACCTTCGGCGGCATTGGCTCGCCGGCGGTGCCGTTATGGACGGAAAAACCGTTGTGCTGTGAAGTGTTGTTCATGGGCGCCTTGTTTGGTTGAGGTACAGTTGCGCTTTCTTGCCTTCCAGTTATACCACGCGCGGGCGGCTCAGTTGTGCAGGCTTAGCGTTGAGCCGCGCCGGCGCGCCGCGCGAGCTGTCTTGGACGGCGCGAAGCACGTTAATACAGCGCCATCTCCATCAAGCCAAACAACGTGGTGCACGCGGGATCGCCCGCCTTGATCGAGCCAAACATCGCCTTCCAGATGAACTCGGCGAGATGGTCCGCATCAAAGCGCTCGCGCGCCGCGGGCGTGATCGCAGCATCGCTCTTTATATGCGACGCGATTCCCGCGCAGATGCCCCTGAAGCACTCCTCCTCGGCGGCGCGACTCCGCTCAAGGGAGCGCGCGTCAAGCGTAGAGATCTCGCGAAGCCAACTCGCCTGAAAATGCCCCAGGGACTCGCTTAGCTCCTCGGCCAGCCTGCGACAGTAAGCAAGCAGGCTCTTCTCGGCGTCGTCAGAGGACTCCTCGGCGTTTGAAAGCACGCCCGCTTCCTCGATGGCGGCGCGCCAAAAACGAGCTACGACCTCGGTCACCAACGACGCCTTATCCGGAAAGTAGTTATAGATGGTACCGATGGCAACGCCGCACTCGTTGGCGATGGTTCTAATGCCAAGCGACGCCATGCCGTCCTTCTGCGCGCGCTCGTACGCCACGGACAAAATCGTTTCGCGAGAAATCGCAGGTTTGCTCCCCATACCGCTCCCCTCCCGCCAAACAACGCCAAACGTGCTTGGCAACACACAAAATGAACTCTGTTCATCATAGCGGAACGCAAGTGAACAAGCAGGTGGAGAATTCATGGCGGAAATTTGGACAAGAAAAGTTCTCCTTGCGGAAAGCAATCCTCGTCCCTAAGATGAACCTTGTTCAGATGAACGGTGTTCACTACGAACATCGGCCACCTATCCACCTGCTAAGGAAGGGAATTTAGCAATGTCACCCATGCTCATGATCGCCAGCCTCGCCATCACCGCGGCACTCGTCTTCTACACCATCGGCGTCTTCGCCGAGCGCCGCGCCGGCCACCTCAATGGCCGCCACCTCGCCCTGTTCTGGGCCGGCCTCGCTTGCGACACCACCGGAACCACCGTGATGACCATCATGGCGCGCACCGCAGGAAGCGAGCCCGCGCCCGCCATCCACGGAATCACCGGCCTGCTCGCCATCATCCTCATGCTCTTCCACGCCGGCTGGGCAACCCTGGTCTACGTGCGCGGCCGCCGTCATGATGACAAGGCGATTGCGCAGGAGCAGACCTTCCATCGCTTCAGCACCATCGTATGGCTGCTCTGGCTGGTGCCCTATATCATCGGTTTGCTCGTGGGCATCCCCATGATTCACATGGCCACCGTCCCCGCCGTCGTCCTCAGCGTCATCGTCGTCGCCATCCTCTCTTTCTTCCTGCTTCGCCCCGCGAACAAAGTCGCTCGCGCATAGCTCAACCCTGCGCGATCGATCACGCGTCCAAGCAAAAGGACCTGCAGCCCAAACCGGCTGCAGGTCCTTTCTTCACATCAACGCCTCTTTGGGCGCGGTGGTACAGCGTGCGCTAGCGCAGGTTGTAAAACGCGTTCCTACCGGCGTAGCGCGCGCTGCCAAACAGCTCGTCCTCGATACGGATAAGCTGGTTGTACTTGGCGATGCGGTCGGAGCGGCACGGAGCGCCGGACTTGATCTGGCCCGCATTGGTCGCAACCACCAGATCCGCGATGGTGGAATCCTCGGTCTCTCCGGAGCGATGGGAGACGATGCAGGCGTAACCCGCCTCCTTGGCCATCTCGATCGCCTCGAGGGATTCGGTCAGCGTGCCGATCTGGTTCACCTTGACCAGGATGGCGTTCGCCGCTCCCAGCTCGATGCCCTTCTTCAGGCGCTCGGTGTTGGTGACAAACAGGTCGTCGCCCACCAGCTGGACCTTGTCTCCGATGCGGCGAGTTAGCTCGACCCAGCCGTCCCAATCCTCCTCGGCCATGCCGTCCTCGATGGAGATGATGGGATACTTCTCAACGAGCTCGCACCAATAGTCGACCATCTGCGCGCTGGTAAGCTCGCGGCCCTCGCCCTTAAGCTCGTACATGCCGGTCTGAGTGTTGTAAAACTCGGTCGACGCGGGATCCATGGCGTACATAAAGTCCACGCCCGGGGTGTAGCCGGCCTTCTCGACCGCCTTGTTGATGTACTCAAAGGGCTCGGCATTGGTCTTGAGGTTGGGGGCGAAGCCGCCCTCATCGCCCACGCCGCCGCCAAGGCCCGCCTCATGCAGCACGCCCTTAAGCGTGTGGTAGACTTCCGCGCACCAGCGCAGGCCCTCGGTAAAGGTAGGGGCGCCCACCGGCATGATCATGAACTCCTGGAAGTCCACGTTGTTGTCCGCATGCACGCCGCCGTTCAAGATGTTCATCATAGGCGTGGGCAGCAGATGGGCGTTGACGCCGCCCAGGTAGCTGTACAGCTCAAGGCCGGCAGACTGCGCCGCCGCGCGGGCGACGGCAAGCGACACGCCCAGAATCGCGTTTGCGCCCAGGTTTGCCTTGTTGGGCGTGCCGTCCGCGGCGATCAGGGCGGCGTCGACCGCACGCTGGTCAAACGCGTCCATACCGATCACGGCGTCCGCGCACTCCTTGTTCACATGGTCGACGGCCTTGGAGACGCCCTTGCCCAGATAGCGCTCGCGGTCCCCGTCGCGCAGCTCAACGGCCTCGAACGCACCGGTGGAAGCGCCGGAGGGCACCATCGCGCGGCCAAAGGAGCCATCATCGAGCACAACTTCCACCTCAACGGTGGGATTACCGCGAGAGTCCAATACCTCGCGACCGTACACATCGAGAATCTCACTCATATTCGTCCCCTTTCATTGGATACGAGAGCAAGCGGCCCCGCCGAGATTCTTCCCGGCGAAGGGTTAACCTTGGATAACTTCTTTAGTATGCCCGAGCGCGGTCCAACCATGCACGGAAAACCAAGAAACCAAAAGATTCAACAATGCCGCAACGCCTTAGTATGGCGCTCGCACCGGGAAGCCGGGGCAACCCCCTACAGATCGGTATTCCTACCCGCACGTATCTCTGCGGTAATCTGGACGAGCGCGTCTGGAAACGCGATACCCTCGCGCGAGCTTATGTGGGCTACATCCTCATATTCGGGCTTGGAGCGGCGCTCGCCACCAGGGAGAACAACGGTCTTGACGTGCACCGGGCCCAGAGACGTCTGCTCCACGCGCTCGTTGCGCTCAAGGACCTCGCGGTCCACCATCGTCCAGCGAACGCCAATGGTGGTGGTCTCCAAAAACATTAGCTGGCGCATGCGCTCGGCATCCTGAGGAGCGGCGATAACCTGCAGCTGGTAGGCGGGCCGACCCTTCTTGCCAAAGACGGGCAGCCAGTGGGCCTCGAGCGCGCCGTCGCGAAGAAGCGCCTGCGCCGCATGGGCCATGCCCTCTGCGGACTGATCGTCCACGTCGCATTCCAGCTTGATCACCCCGTCGACATGGGGCTGAGACCCCCGCGCCCGCTCGATGCGATGAACGCGTACCAGCGAGGGCACGCTGTAGCCCCTCTTGCCCGCGCCCATACCCGTCGCCAAGATTGTATAGGAGAAATCAGGAGCGCGGCGGGCATCCAACGCGGCGATAAGAGCAGCGCCCGTAGGCGTTACCAGCTCGCCCTCAACATCCAGGTGCGACGTGGGCAGCTCGCAGGCGCGGCAGATGTTCACCACCGCCGGAACGGGAACAGGGATGACGCCATGCTGGCAACGGATGGTGCCATGGCCGTCTGCTAGCGGCGTGGCGTAGACGGCATCGGGATCAAGGCTATCGGCCAAAACCGCTGCGGACACAATGTCGACGATGGAATCGATCGCGCCAACCTCGTGAAAATGGACCTGATCCACCGGCAACCCGTGCGCCTGTGCTTCTGCCTGGGCGAGGATCTCGAACGCGCGCGCAGCGATGGCGCGAGCGCTCTGCGTCATCTGCGCGGAGTCGATGATCGCCATAACGTCATGCAGGTTACGGTGCTCGTGATGATGCTCGTGGCGGTGGGCGTGCTCGTGGCCGTGGGCGTGCTCGTGATGATGCTCGTGCTGGTGGTCATGGTCGCCATGGGCGTGCCCGTGCGCATGGGCGTGCTCGCAGCAGTGATGGCCATCGTCCTCGTGCGCATGCTCGTGCGCGCGGCCGCACCGGTCCTCACCATGGCCATGCAGATACGCCATATCATGGTCATGGGTCTCATGGCCATGGCGCAGCACCACGTCGAAGTCGCAGGCACGCATGCCCGCCTTGGTCACGGTCGATATCGCTATCTCAAACTCGTCCGCAACGGAAAGACTCGACAACGCGCGGTCCAGCGCCGCCGAATCGGCTCCGGCGTCCAGTAGCGCAGCGACCAGCATGTCCCCGCTCACGCCCAGTGAGCAATCGATGTACAGCGAACCCATATAAACCCTCTCCCCCAGCAGCGCGAAGGCCCGCGCCTATTTCATATGATTGATGAGCGACGCCTGGTACGCGGCGCCAAAACCGTTATCGATATTGACCACGGAAACACCGTTGGCGCAGCTGTTGAGCATCGCCAGCAGCGCGGCGACACCGCCCAAGCTCGCCCCGTACCCCACGCTGGTTGGAACCGCGATGACCGGACAGCTCGCCAAGCCGGCCACCACGCTGGCAAGCGCGCCCTCCATGCCGGCGACGGCCACAATAACGCGCGCGTCGCGGATGCGCTTCTCGCACGCCAGCAACCGGTGGATACCGGCAACGCCCACGTCATAGGCGCGGTCCACGTGGTTGCCCAAATACTCAAGCGTGCGCGCCGCTTCCTCGGCAACCGGCAAGTCGCTGGTTCCGGCGCAAATCACAAGCACCGTCCCCAGTCCATCCGGATCCTTGGCATCTCCAACCATGCCCAAGCGCGCCACAGGGTCGTACTCCATGACAATGCCGGCGGCGGCAAGCAGCTCGCTCACGCCGGCAGCCTTCTCGCCGTCAAGACGCGTTACCAGCACCCGGCGCTGACAGGCCTCCAGCATTGACGTCACAATGCCCGCTATCTGCTCTTTTGTTTTTCCCGCACCATAGATGATCTCAGACGTGCCGGTACGGGCGCCGCGCTGGTTATCAACCGTGGCAAAGCCAAGGTCGGTCACCGGCGGCACCCGCAGCGCACGCGCCAACTCATCGGGCGACACTTCCCCAGCGGCCACCCGTTCAGCCAGCAGTTTTGCATCGGCTGCGTCCATCGTCCACTCCCCCTAGTCCATTACAAACTGTTCCAGATAGTCTGCATCATGCACCACAATATGCGAATCATGGCCCTTTGTAGAGATGACGCCCTTTTCGCGCAGACCGCGCAATATGCGGTTCACGCTGTTTCTGGACGAGATACCGCAGAACTGGGCTATGTCCTCGTTGGTCACGTCCAGCGAGATCACGGTTCCGTCCTTGCACGGCTCGCCGTATTTAACGCTTAAGTCGAACAGCAAGGCCCCCACCGCGCCTATTTTTCCGTTCATGGTCAAAAAGCGCGTGCGGTCAAACGCGTCTTCCAGGTTTCTCCGATAGTAATCCTTTACGTAATCAAGCAGACGATGGTCCTCGTTCACGTACTTCCAAAACGTCAGCCGAGGCACCACGTAAAACAGAGCCTCGTCCGACTCAACCCGTACGCTGAACGGAGACTTTGCCTTAGCGCTTTCCTCGTCCCGCAACAGCGAGACCGGGCTGGGTCCCTGCATATAGAACACGTTGAACTCGGTGCCCTCACGCATGGTGACGCTCGCCTTGACAACGCCCTCGATCAGGACATAGACGTGCGACTGATCGAATCCGTAGTAGCAAAGGTACTCGTGCCGATGTTTCTTAACTTCCGGATATCCCTTCGACCTCAAGTACTCAACGAGGTAGTCGTGGACCTTCTCCACACGCCTCACCCCTTTCTAACACGCTTGGCTGACAGGCTCGCTACTCTACGTGACAGAACAAAACGCCAAGTAACAAATGGTACCAACAATCGATACTTCCACCGGACGCTCGCCCCTGCATAGTTGCAGGTAGCGAAGCGCGGCGTAAAAGACCCGCCGCCAACAGCAGCGTTGATTGGGGAATCGCAATGTTCGAGGTAGACGTTTTGCTAGCTCGTCGCAACATGCACGTGCGCCAGGCTGAACCTATGCGGTGCATCCCGCGCTCCGGGCGCACGACGTACCGCCAAAACCCGCATCTTGGTGGCATTCTGGATTCATAGCCCCTTCATACTTACTGAAGGCCACGGCAATGTACGGTAGTGTTCTTATGTCCCTAGCGCAAAATGTTATGCACATTCATGCAATTACTAACGCAACAACCACATTTGGTACCCCGCCGCCATTCCCGCTCGCTACTAGGCGCGCTGACGCTTGACCTCGTCCCATAGGTCATTGAGCTCTTGGGTCGACAAGCCCTCGATCGCAACCCCGCGCTGGCGGGCGAGACCTTCCATAGCCTGCCAGCGCGAGCGGAATTTCGCCGTGCTCGCTCGTAGCGCGCTTTCGGCGTCGATCCCCTCTTTGCGCGCTACGTTTACCAGTGCGAAGAGCACGTCGCCAAACTCCATTTCGCGCTCGGCGGTGCCGGGGGCCTCCTTCCGGAATTCCTCGCGCTCCTCGTCCACCTTATCCCACACGTCTTGAACCGTCTCCCATTCAAACCCCACGGCAGCGGCCTTGCGCGATACCTTTTGGGCTTGCATCAGGGCGGGAAGCGAGGTGGGGACGCCATCGAGCAGCCCTTCCGGCCTCTCGCCCGCCTGCACGCTCTCCTTGTCCTTGGCCTCCTTTTCGGCAAGCTTCACGTTGTCCCAAATCGCCAGCACCTCCTCGGCGTCTTGGGCCGCGGCGTCGCCAAACACGTGCGGGTGCCTGCGAATGAGCTTTTGATCTATATCGCGGGCCACGTCCGCCATGGTGAATTCGCCCGCATCCGCCGCGATTTGCGCGTGCAGCACCACCTGCATCAAAACATCGCCCAGCTCTTCGCGCAGGTGGGCGACATCGTTCGACTCGATGCAATCGACCGCTTCGTAGGCTTCCTCGATCATGTTCTTGGCAATGCTGGCATGCGTCTGCTTTCGATCCCATGGGCACCCGTCGGGCTGGCGCAGGCGCCAGATGGTCTCAACCAGGCCCTGAAACGCTTCGCGAGAATCCGACAGCGTCGAGGTATCGCGCACCAGACTTGCCAGGCTACCGCTACCGGTGTTCTTCCACTCCGCCATAGCGTCTACTCCTCGTCCAAAATCACATGGCTAAACGCGCCGTCCTGATAAATGCCATAGCTGTGCGTGCCGTCCTTGGGAATTGACACGCTGCCCGGATTGAACAGCCACAGCCCCGGATGCGCCTCGCTTTCCTGATTCACCTTGATATGCGTGTGGCCGTATACCAGCGCGGAGCCCGCGGGCAGCGACGGCGCCCTGTCCACGCTGTTGTGCATCCCGGCGCCAAACACGTGGCCGTGGGTAAGAAAGAGCGTGCGGCCGCTCTCATCAATGAGCTGAGAAAAGTCTGACATACAGGGGAAGGACAGCACCATCTGGTCCACCTCTGCCTCGCAGTTGCCGCGCACCGCAGTGAGGCAACCGGTTGACGCCAGGTCGTTCAATAAAGGAATCACCTGTTTGGGCGCATAGTCGCGCGGCAGGTCGTTGCGGGGGCCGTGGTAGAGCAGATCGCCCAGCAACACCACGCGATCAGGCGCCTCGCGCGCGATCGCGTCCATAAGACGGCGGGTCCAATATGCAGATCCATGCAGGTCAGAGGCTATTACAAGCTTCATAGCCGTTCCTTTCTCATCGACGTCGCTGCTTTGCATGATAAAACGAAAAGGCGGGCGCGCACCCCTTTGGATACCCGCCCGCCTTGAAAACCCAGCCGTCAAACGTTTAAGGCCCTAGCGCAGGGCCTCTTTGTTGACCCGGTGCGCCGCAAAGGAATACACCAGGTTGACGGTCGCGTTGACCAGCGTGGGCACCCATAGCCCCTCCATAAGCATGATGTAGAGGACAGAGGCCGCGTTAACGATCAGAGCCATAACGATGATGGGCAAAAGGCCGGTCACGCGGCTGGGCACGTTGGCCGCAGTCGACCCCAAAAAGCCCAGCAGAATATCGAATAGCGCCGTCAGGGCGGTGAGCACCGCGATGATGATGCCGGGGAACGTCTCTGCGTGGATAAAGTTCATCACGGTGAGGGGGATGAACAGGCCACCCAAAACAAGCATGACGATGCTGGTGATCTTGAGCAACTTTTGCATTGCGGACATAGGCGTCTTCTCTTTCGCACGGTTGGTTGGCAGTTTTTGGACGAGGGTATTGTACCTGCCGCGCACGCCCTTGCACCCCGCAAGCGCCCGCTTGAGCGTGCGCTCCGCGCGTCAAACCGACCAACGGCCCCAACGTGCCCGACGAACGGCAACGCCGCCCACCCGTCACCTGCCCGGGCGCTAGCCCATCACGTAGCGCTCAAGCCGCTCTTTATCGTGGATCACAATGCGGCTTCCGCGCTCGCGCGTGGATATAATCCCCTTTTCGCGAAAGCCCCGCAGGATACGGTTAACGCTGCTTCTGGACGAGATGCCGCAGAACTGGGCGATGTCCTCGTTGGTGATGTCCAGAGTTATCATGCTTCCGCCCTCGCACGGGGCGCCAAATCGATCGTTCAGGTCGTAGAGAAATCCACCTACCGCACCCACTTTGCCGTTCATGGTGAGGTACCTCATACGGTACAGGGTCTCTTCCAAGCTTGAGCGGTAGTAATCTTTCACGCAACCCAGCAGCAAAGGGTCCTCGTTCACAAAATCCCAAAACGCCACCCGCGGAATCCTCATGTAGAGCGCCTCATCGGATTCCACCCGCACGGTAAACGGGGCCTTGGCGCGATTGCTCACCTCATCGCGCAGTAGCGAAACCGGGCTGGGCCCTTTGATGTAGAAGATATTGAATTCGCTTCCCTCTCTTAGCGTGACGCTTGTCTTCACCACACCAGAGACCAAAACGTAGACATATTCCTGGTCGAGTCCATAGTAGGAGAGATAATCGTGCCTTAGCTTACGCGTCTGGGCAAACCCCTTTTTCCTCAGATAGTCAACGAGATATCTAGACTCCTCCGCCATGCGCCGCCCCTTTCAGCTCTGTTTGGCTCGAACACTGTACACACCCAGCGAAGCGGTGGGTTGACATTTGTTAACTACATTGGGCACAACGCGCGCCTTCCGAAACCCCCATAGTTACCCCGGCCTCAACGCCAACGAAGGTATATGACAGAAAGGGATGGCCATGTTTGACATCGACGTGCCGTACGACCGCACCAAGCTGCACATCAGCCTGCCAGAAGAGTGCGTCGCCGGAGTGCTCGAGGGGCACCAAAGCGAATTCAAGGCAGAAGGTACCCAGGAGCAGCTTATCGAGCGGGCCCTCGACAACCCGTATTCGTCGCCCACGCTTGAGGAGCTCTGCCAAAACAAGCACGACATCGTGATCATCAGCTACGACCACACCCGCCCCGTCCCCTCAAAGGTCACCATGCCCATTCTGCTGCGCCGCATCCACGCCGCCGCCCCGCAGGCTCGCGTGCGCATCCTAGTCGCAACCGGCATGCATCGCCCTTCCACCCACAAAGAGCTAGTCGATAAATACGGCGAGGAGATAGTGGCGAACGAGGAGATTGTGATGCACGTCGCCACCGATGACGACGCCATGATCCATATCGGCACCCTTCCCTCGGGCGGCTCCTGCATCATCAACCGCATCGCAGCCCAGGCCGACCTGCTTCTTGCAGAGGGCTTTATCGAGCCGCACTTCTTCGCTGGCTTCTCCGGTTCGCGTAAATCGGTACTCCCCGGCATCGCCTCATACAAGACCATCATGTACAACCACAACGGTCAGTTTATCCACGATTCCCACTCCCGCGCCGGCGTGCTCGACGGCAACCAGGTCCACGAGGACATGATGGCCGCGGCCGAGATGGCGGGCCTGAGATTCATCCTCAACGTAGTGCTCAACGGCGACCATGAGGTCATTGGAGCGTTTGCGGGCGATATCCACGACGCGCACGAGGCAGGCTGCTCCTTTGTGAGGGAGCTGGCAGGCGTCAAGGCCGTACCCTGCGATGTCGCCATCACCACCAACGGTGGGTACCCCCTTGACCAAAACATCTACCAGGCTGTCAAGGGCATGACCGCGGCGGAGGCAACGCTGGACGAAGGCGGCGTCATCATCTCTATCGCCGGCTGCAGCGATGGCCACGGTGGCGAGGGCTTTTATCGCAACATCGCCGAGAATGACCCCGCGGAGTTTGAGAAGTCCTGCATCACCCGCGCCAAAAGCGACACGCTCGCCGACCAGTGGACCGCGCAGATCTTCGCCCGCATCCTGGCCCATCATCCCGTCATCTTGGTCACCGACCTTTGCGACCATGACATGATCCGCGCCATGCATATGACCCCCGCCAATACCGTGGATGAGGCGATCGCCATCGCCAGAGACCTCAAGGGAGCGGATGCAAAGTTCGCGATCATCCCCGACGGACTGGGGGTTGTCGTCACTCGCTAGCGCGCCGCAACCCCATCTTCTCCTCGCGCCCCTTCCCGCAAGCACCCACTTCCCTTAGCCGAACGGCGCGCCATCGCGTCCAAGCGGCAATCTGGCAGCCGTGGTCGATTTCCCTCGCGTTCAAAACTGATGAGAACGCCTTTTGGACGTTTTTGCGCGGTTTCGAAAGGCTGAAAAACGTCCAAATGGCGTTCTCATGAAAACAGCCGCGGATAAACGGTCGCGGGAGCAGACAACAAGCAACGTCCGTGAGCAGCCACTCGGAAATGGGGCTCGGGAAATGGGGGCTAAAAAAGGATGCGAAGCAGAAAGGGGATGGCAGTCATATGCAGCTGCCCCCGTGCGCTTTCATCCCACCTTCTTTTTCGCTTCATCAAGATAGGATCCTTATGTTTGAACATCTTTTTGCCGAATTCGCCTCAACCGCCCTGATGATTGTCTTTGGCGTCGGCGTCCATTGCGACGAAACCCTCAAAGGCAGCAAATACCGCGGATCAGGGCATATGTTTGCCATCACCACCTGGTCGTTTGGCATCTCCGTTTGCCTCTTTATCTTTGGAGGCGTATGCATGAACCCGGCTATGGCCCTGTGCCAAAGCATTGTGGGCCTTGTTCCTTGGAGCAGTCTGGTCCCTTACGTCATCGCCGAGATGCTCGGTGGCATCGCCGGCGCCTGCATGGCGTGGTTCATCTACGCCGACGACTTCAAGGCATCCGAGTTCGAGGTCGATCCCGTAGCCATACGCAACATCTTCTCCACCAACCCCACCACGGAGTCATACAACCTGCCGCGCAATTTTGCGATCGAGGCATTCGACACGTTTGTCTTCCTCACCGGCATCCTCTGCATCGCCGCGAACGTGGGAGAAAACACCATGATGCTGGGCATTGGCGTGGGTCTTTTGGTCTGGGCGGTAGGCATGGGCTTGGGCGGCGTCACCGGCTTTGCCATGAACCAGGCGCGCGACCTTGGCCCCCGCATCGCCTATCAGATCCTCCCCATTGCCAACAAGACCGACAACAACTGGAAGTACGGTCTGCTGGTCCCCGGCATCGCCCCCTTTGTTGGCGCGATCGCAGCAGCCCTGTTCACCACGCTGGTCCTGGGCGTCACCTTCTAGGGCCCTTTCTAGAACCATTCGGCACCGTGCAGGCAAAGAGCGCCCGCAGCGACATCCAATGCGCTGCGGGCGCTCTTTTTTGATACGGGGCCCGTATTCGCCACGATGATGCGCGAAGCGACACGGCGCCAATCAATCGACACGGCAAAAATTCTGGACGATGCTATAGTAATCCGAGACTTACTTATACGCTTTTCAGGCGATTGGAAAAAGCCGAGCGCCATCGGCTTGGAGGCCCCATGGAAGATACCCCGCGCATCGCAGCAAGGCGCAAGCGTGAAAAACTCGTTGTCTCGCAGATGATCACCATCTATTGCGCCGGGCACCATCCGGCAGCGTCCCGCACCAAGACCGCCCACTGCGGCGGCGCCATATGCCCAGACTGCGCCGAGCTTGATCGCTTTGCGGTGGCGCGCACCCAACGCTGCCGCAAGATGGAGACAAAAACGTCTTGCAACAAATGCGAGCACCATTGCTATAGCCCACAGATGCAACAGCGCATTCGCGATGTCATGCGCTATGCGGGCCCGCGCATGCTCTACCATCACCCCATCGCCGCCATCCGCCACATGCTGGGCAAATAGCCATCCCTATCGGCGCCGGAGCCAAATCCGTTCACCGATGCTACAGCAGGGCCTCCTCCCAAGCGGCCTCTTTGAAGCCCACCAAGACCGCACCGTCCGTAACCACGATGGGGCGCTTCACCAGCATGCCGTCGGTCGCCAGCAGGGCGAAGGCCTCCTCATCCGACATGCCCGCATCCAGCTTGGCCTTGATGCCCAGCTCACGGTACTTCATGCCGCTGGTATTGAAGAAGCGACGGAGCGGCAGTCCGGAGCGCTGCTGCCAGGCAGCAAGCTCTTCAGCCGTGGGGTTATCCTCCACAATATGGCGATCGATGTACTCAACCCCATGCTCGTCCAACCATTTCTTAGCTTTCTTGCACGTGGTGCACTTGGGATATTCGATAAAGAGAGCGGTCATGTCTGACTCCTTGTTGGTAGCGTTTACATTGCCGCGATTCTAGCACGCGGACGCATGGGTCGCCACGGGCTCGCGACCATTTAGAGAAGCCGGGGAACCCAGCGATCACCCTGCCGTTATTCATCCAAAAAGGCGGCGTTAAATTCGCGTCAAGCAAGAGCGGAGAGCGTGCGAAAACCAGCCAGGCATGCCACAATTGCCCATACGCATACCCCGCAGAGGAGGAGCCATGTCGCCAGCACATTCGCCCATCGCCCCGGTCGCCGCCCCAAACGCCTCGGCGACCGTCCGGCCCATCGTCGACTGCCACACCCACACGCGCTTCTCTGACGGCGAGCCCACGTTTGAGGAGAACATCCGCGCCGCTGCCGCTGCGGGCTGCCGAATCATGGTTTCCACCGACCACCTCACCCTGCCCGCCAG
>OIET01000357.1_pt1 | contig 46087 bp, 35 predicted proteins | sample 1581871 | NCBI WGS metagenome assembly OIET01 (sample SAMN03279760, study PRJEB24777) | human gut metagenome | isolation source: fecal sample PR121 from 1 month old male Malay infant, vaginally delivered... | place: Singapore | collected 2005-09-16
AGCGAGGCTATGCTCGCTAAGTTTATTGGCGCTTCGGTATTCCCGGCAGGCTTGATGATGGTAATATTATGCGGCGCAGAGCTGTTTACAGGCAATAACCTGATGACACTGGCCCTGATGGATAAAAAAATTACCATCAAAGGGATGCTGACAAACTGGGTGGTTGTTTATATCGGCAATTTAATCGGATCGATTTTGTTGGCTTTTGTTTTGGCCAAAAGCGGTCTTTATGCAGACGCGGTGCTGGACAAAGCGGTGGCCGTTGCACAGGCAAAGGCTGGGATGCCTTTTTCAACAGCGCTTATCCGCGGTATTCTATGTAATATGCTGGTTGTTTTAGCGTGCTGGATGCAGGCCGGCTCAAAGGATATGATCGGCAAAATCTTTGCGATCTGGTTTCCGATCATGCTTTTTGTTTTTGCGGGCTTTGAACATAGTGTTGCCAATATGACCTATATTCCTCTTGGAATTTTCCTGGGGGCAGATGTCAGCTGGGGGCAGATGTTTATCAACAATCTGCTGCCTGTCACACTCGGCAATATTATCGGCGGCGCCATAATCGTACCATGCGCTTACTATTATGCATACATTCGTAAAAATAACTAGAGAATGATAAAGGAATACCTTTATATATATAAGGGTATTTTTAATATAAATTTGAAAGCGGTTTATGTCTTCTGTTTTATCTGTGCTATAATGAATGAGAAAATTTAAATGTTTACAGGAGAAATGAAAATGCTGATTGGAAAAAACATAACCATTGGGATTACGGCATGTACGCCGGTTGACCAGATTCCTGGACTCATCCGGATGCTGCGAAATGAAAAAGCAGAGGTAAAGGTGATATTAACCCCGAATGCCCTTAATTTTATTACACCGCTTCCATTGCGGCGCGCGTCGGGGAATCCGGTTGAAATCGACCAGTTTGAGGAACCAAAGGTATGGGATCCTGGGCACAAAACCTCTGACCAGTCTGATTTGCTGCTGATCGCTCCAGCCTCGGCCAATACCATTGGCAAAGCGGCCAATGGCATAGCGGATAATTTACTGACGACGACCATTCTTTCTACCACAGCCCCCATTGTGTTTGCCAATAACATTAATCCGATGATGTACAGCAAGCCCAGTGTGCAGCGGAATATCCAGACTTTAAAGGAAGATGGCTGTATTTTTGTTGAAAACGGGAAGAGCAGAGCGCCCAACCGCATGCCGTCTAATGAACAGATTTTCCAGACGATCATCAAGGCATTGGAGAAAATGACAGAAGTTTAGAAAATAGAAAAGTAGGGTAAAAAATTGTCTTTGTTGGAAACTGCATGGACATTTTTAAATAAAAGAGATAAAATATAATAGGAAATATTTTCAGAATCAACTAAAAAAATAATCCAGTAAAACAGGAAATGTGGTGAAGTTATGAATGGATTAGTAAACTGGGCGGCAATTTCAGAATTAAGCCATCCGGCAGGCAAGGCGAGCCCAATGAACAGCGACCCTGCAAAAATGTGGGGCGCGGTTGCGCATATGTACAATAAAATGGCACAGCTGGAAAGAGAGTACACACAGAATCAGCTGGATGCTTTGATTATTACAAAGGAAGATACAGTATTGGACGTGGGCTGTGGGCCTGGCAGGCTTTCAGTGCCGATTGCCGGTATGGCGAAAAGTGTCACCAGCCTGGATGTGTCCCAGCAAATGTTGGAAAAGTGCCAGGAAAACGCTGCCGCTGCCGGTGTGTCAAATCTGACCACCCGGCTTTTGAATTGGGATGATGTGAAGCCCGGGGAGAATATCGAAAAGCACGATATTGTCATCGCGTCACGGACAACAGCCCTCGCTGATCTCATCAAGCTGAATGCACTGGCAAATAAATATGTCTTTATTCTCTGCTGGGCCAAAAACCCCAGCTTGAAGCATGTGCACGACGCTTTGTTTTACGGTGTGGATGATGCGCTGAGGCCAATACCTCCAATGAACCGTCTGCTTGGATATAATGTGAATTTTAATCTGCTCTATGATATGGGCGTAAACCCTAACGTTAAAATTGTGGCAGATGGCTTTCACTGCGATTACGAAAGCCGGGAAGCAGCCTACAATGATTTGAGAACCCTGCATCCAGTACCGGAAGATCGGGAAAAAGTTTTCAGGAAAAACGTGGATGAGTGGCTTACGGATTTACCGGGAGGTGGCGTCTCTTTCAGGCGTGAGACTGAAACCTACGTCATGTGGTGGAAACCGGGAAAACTGGAGCTTTAAAATTAAATAGGCATTCGAGTCTACAGGCCTAAAGGAAGTCCCATGGCTGCGGACCGATGAGTGTAGGGGGAAACGCCTGCGCTTTCCGTATTTGAGAAGAATGCAATTGAGCTGTTTGATACCAAACGGGCATATTCTTAAACGGAGTATGCCCTTTTTTATATATAAAATATAGGGAAAGAAGGAGATGTGAGAAATGAAAAAATTAAAAAAAACCCTATCTGTTTTGCTGGTGCTGGTGCTTCTCAGCTTTGCTGCAGCTGGTTGTTCACAAAATAACGGTGATACAGCGAAGTCAGACAATGCGGACGGAGACCGCACCATTACCGATATGTCAGGCGTTGAGGTGACGGTTCCGGCAGAAGTGAAGTCGGTTATTAACCTCTGGCCGTCCAGCAACCAGATTATGATCACACTGGGAGGGCAGGATAAACAGACTGCCTACATGGCCACCCTGCAGAAGCCAAGCTTTACCTGGATGCAGATCGTTAATCCAGCCATTATGGAAAAACAGACAGTCGGCGGAAATGGCGACGTGACCGCTGAAGAGCTGTTGAACCTGAAACCGGATCTGGTCATTACCTCCAGTGATGAGGACGCCGAAGCTTACCGTGCTGCAGGGCTTAACGCAGCGTGTATGATGTTCAATAATTATGAAGGTTTAAAGGAATCTGTCTTAAAAACCGGTGAAGCGCTGGGAACCAGCGAAAAGGAACGGGCTGACAAGTACGTTGAGTATCTGGAAAAGAACATTAAGCTGGTTCAGGAACGTTTAAAGGACGTAAAAGATGAGGACAAGCCTGTTGTACACTATGTCGATGGACAGAGCGGCACCAGTCCTTACAAAACAACCGGAAACGGTACAATGCAGGAAGAATGGCTGACCATGGCTGGTGGAAAATTATCCACTGATGGGATTCTTCAAGGAATGAGCAAGGAAATTACACCGGAGCAGTTTTTGAGCATTAATCCGGATGTGATCATTGTTGGCGGAACTGGACAGGCAGACGCCTATGATGCCTTGATGAGCGACGCTTCACTGACAAACCTGAAGGCGGTTCAGGACGGTAAGGTTTACCGCAACCCGCAGGGAACCTTCCAGTGGGACCGCTTTGGTTCAGAGTCTGCGCTGCAGGTGCTTTGGGTGGCTAAAACCCTATATCCGGATAAATTCGAGGATATTGACATGAAAAAGGAAACCATTTCCTTCTACAAAGATTATTTAGGCTATGATCTTTCAGATGAATATGCGGATGCGATTTTAGCTGGCAAAAATGCCCCGGACGGACGCTAAGCCGGATTAAAGGGCATAAAGAAATAATATGAAAGAATAAACAGTCAAAGCCGCCGATTGTCCGGCGGCTTTTTTGAAAATAAAAGGACAAAACTGTATGGCGAGAGATATAAAAGAAAACAGGGTGAAAAATCCGGAAGACAGGCCGCTTGGACTGGTTTTGACACTGGCGGCGGTTATTGTTATTGTACTTATTTTAACAGCGCTGTGTGTGGGGCGTTATCATGTGCCGGTAATACAGGCTGTCAAAATACTGCTGTCCCAGATATTCCCCATCACCCCAACCTGGGATAAGACAATGTATGATGTTATTATCAACCTGCGGCTGCCGCGTGTACTGGCTGCTGTCCTGGTCGGCGGTTCCCTGGCATTGGCCGGGGCCACCTATCAGGGGATGTTTAAAAACCCTCTGGTATCGCCAGATCTTCTGGGGGTTTCCGCCGGAGCCTGTGTGGGCGCGGCTATTGCAATCCTGATGAGTCTGGGGAGTGGAATGACACAGGTGCTGGCCTTTGCGGGCGGTCTTTTAACCGTGTTTGTCACCACCTCCATTCCAAAGCTGATGCACCGTAATTCAACCATGATGCTGGTATTGGCCGGTGTGATCGTAGGCGGATTTATGAATTCGATCATTGGCCTCACAAAATACATTGCAGATACGGATACCCAGCTGCCTGACATGACCTACTGGCAGCTGGGGAGCATCGCGAAGATTACCTATCCCACGCTTATGGCCATTGCGCCGATTATGATCATCAGCGGCGCAGTGCTTATTATCATGCGGTGGCGGATTAATATTTTATCTCTCGGGGATAATGAGGCGCGGTCTCTGGGCGTTAACCTGCGCTTTGAGAGAGGGATTGCCATCATCTGCTCTACCGTGCTGACGGCTTCGGCTGTATGTATGAGCGGAACCATTGGATGGATCGGGCTTGTTATGCCTCACCTTGGAAGAATGGTGGTGGGCAGTAACAATGTGCGGCTGCTGCCGGTCACCACACTGCTCAGCGCCGCATTTCTGATCATCATTGATACCCTGGCCCGGACGCTTACCGGTGGGGAGCTTCCCCTTGGTATTTTAACCGGCTTTATCGGAGCGCCCTTCTTTACCTGGGTATTGATCAAGCAAAGGATGAGTGCGTGATATGGCCTTACTGGAAGTGAAAAAAGCTGGCTTCTCCTATCCAACTAGGGAAAATGTCTTTACCGATATTTCATTCACACTGGAAAAGGGAGAGATTTTTACCATCCTTGGACCAAATGGAGCGGGTAAGTCAACGCTTCTTAATTCCCTTGCAAACTTGACGCCTCTGACAACCGGGGAGATATTGGTGGACGGTGCTCGTCTGGATAAAATGAGCTCCAGAGAAACGGCCTTTAAAATTGCCTATGTGCCTCAGACCACGGAGATAACCTACGGCTACTCTGTGCGGGACTACATCGCCATGGGAAGGGCCGCGCATGTGGGAATGCTGGTGACACCAAAGAAAAAAGATTACGAAATTGTAGATGAAACCATTTCGCTGCTCGGCATTGAACACCTCGCGCACCGTCTCTGCACTCAGATCAGCGGTGGTGAAAAGCAGCAGGCATGTATTGCCAGAGCCATCGTTCAGCAGCCGGAAATTATTCTTTTTGATGAACCGACCTCCGCGCTGGATTACGGCAATCAATTAAACATTATGCGGCTCATCAAAAAACTGTGTGGCCGGGATTACGCAGTTATCATGACTACCCATAACCCGGACCAGCCGATTTTGCTTGAGGGGAAGGCAGGCATCCTGGACCGGGACGGGCACATGTTAACAGGCACAGTAAGCGATATATTAAGTGAAAAAACGCTGAGTGCCGTATACCGCACGGCCCTGCACCTGGTCTATGTGGAGGAGGCAGAGCGGATGGCATGCATTGCGGCCAAGATTTAAGGGTTTTGACAAGAAACGGCCCGGATGTTATAATTTAGAAAAATGATTGAAAGAGGTGTGTTGATGTCGGTTTTGTCTGTTTACAGGGTTCTCAACTAAATACAGTTGAAAGGGTACAGTGATGATGGGGGCAAACCCCTTTGTTTCGTTGACCTTTTTAGAAACATACCAGACAGACGACTTCAACTTATCGAATCATGGCGGTGCAGCGGCTTTTGCGGTTGTACGGTTTTATATTTGATTTATACTGCCCGCAGGAGCGTTCTGCATCTTTAGAGGTGTGGTGTGTTGGCCGCGGGCTTTTTGTGTTCAAATTTACGACGAAAGGGAAAGTTTATGAAGTACGCTTCGGATCGTTGTGCTTAGCAGGGGCTATTGCATGACATCAGAATAATGAGTTGTGTATAGCCCTTGCTTAATCCTAAAAAATAAATTAGGAGGAGCATAATGAGCTATATCAAGGCAGGCGACGTGCTGCCAAAAGAACTTGTTGACAAAATTCAGGATTATATTGACGGAGAATACATATATGTGCCCCGTAAAGAGACAAACAGAAAAGGCTGGGGGCAGAACACCAATCGAAAACAGGAAACGCTTTTGAGAAACCGGGAAATTTACCAGCAGTATACGGAGGGGGTGTCCGCCGCCCGTCTTTCGGAGATTTATTTCCTGTCTCCCAAAAGTATACATAAAATTATTGCAAAATGTAAGCTGGAAAACCAGTGATAAGAGTGCCGCAGCTAAAAGTCCTGCGGCGCTTTTTTATTTCAGAAAAATAAAGGCGGTTGTTGTGCCAATTTAAGAGCATGTATAATGTTTTTGCAGAAAAGGGGCAATTCCTGAAAAAAGATTGGAGAAAAACAAATGAAAAAGAAAAAAATAAAAGAAAACATTTCGATACAGGATGCAGAGACAGAAAAGATAAAGGCAACCGTTGTAAAAATAATGAATAAGCAGGCGCAGGTCCGGGCTGGGGACAAGCTGTTGACCTGTCTGCTGCCACAGACGATGGTTTCAGAGAAAAACGCGCTGGTGGTTGGAGACCGCGTGGCAATAAGCTCTGTGGATAACGATACGTATAGATTATCTGAAGTGCTGCCAAGAGAAACAGAGGTTTTCAGAGGAAGCCGGCGTTCGCCGGGAGAAAGGATAATAATAGCTGCCAATGTGCACTATCTTTTGGCCGTTGCGACAGCCGAGTATTTCAGGCATCAGGCAGGTTATCTGGAATCTGCTGTTATTGCGGCCAGACGGGCAGGGGTTAAAATCATTATTTTGATCAGCAAATGGGATCTGGTCGGTAAAAGAGAAAAGGAACTGCTCGAGAAAAAAATAAACCTTTACCGGAAAACCGCAGACCTGGTCTTTGCCGGGTCAGGACAGGCTGAGATAGAAGCCATGATAGAGGAAGTGTCAAATAAAACAGGAGTGGTCGTGGGCGACCGGTCTTGCGGTAAATCGCCCCTGATCCATAAAATTCTGAGCAGGCTCTCGGAGGAAGTGAAAACCCCGGTAAAATTTCCAAGCACGCACAGCAGCCAGATGATGTATGGCCCTCAAAATACCTGCCTTATTGATACCCCGGGCTTTCGTGATTTTGCGCTGCAGGCCGTTGCAGAGAATGAAAAAAATACCACCTTTCCAGAAATTGCCCGACTGGTCCATCATTGCGCGTTCAGCAGATGTACGCATACGCATGAGGAAGGCTGTGCGGTGCTGCAGGCCCTTCGGGAGGAGTCTGTTGAAAGAGAACGGTACGATGCCTATCAAAGTATGGGAGAGAAACCGTCTAAGCTGCAGCAGAAGCCAGACTACAGGCGAACAGCCTGCACAGAAAGCTTTGTGTGTAAGGTGTGCGGTGCTCACGTTGCACCCGAAGGAGCTGGCAGTGAGCACAGGAACCATTGCCCTAAATGCCTGTCAAGCCTCCATGTCGATAAAAAGCCCGGGGACCGCGCCTCCTTATGTCATGGTGTTATGGAGCCAGTGAGCGTCTGGGTCCGGAAAAACGGAGAGTGGGCGGTTATTCACAGGTGCCGTCTGTGTGGTGCGCTCAGTTCAAATCGCATCGCGGCAGATGACAATCCGGCGCTGCTCATGTCCATTGCGGTTAAGCCGCTGGCGAGGACACCCTTTCCCCTCAATAAGCTGGAAGAAGTGTTTGGCGGAAAGTGTGAGCCTTAAGAACACTCAGAAAGCGTTTCGTCCTGTTGCTTTGGGGTATCTAGAAAGAAAAAACGAAAGCAGGTGTCATAATGATGCATCATATAGAAATTTTCGATCCGGATATCCAGTGTTATGCCGGCGAGTGTGAGCCCATGGGCAATAAAGAATACATGCGGATCACCACCATGGTAGAGAATCTGAAAATAGCGGGAAAAGACATTATCCGTTACAACCCTATGCAGGAGCCCTCACTCTATAAGGAGATGCCTGAGATCCGGCAGCTTATGGATGAGAAGGGAATAGAAGCTCTGCCGGCAGTAATGCTGGACGGAAAAATTGTCAAGAGCGGCGAGTATCCATCCAACAAAGAGCTGCTGGACTGGTCGGGATTAAGCCAGGAAGAACTGGTAAAAACCATCATGCAAAAGAAAATGTCAAATTGTAAATGCGGCAATGACCTGGATTGCTGCTGTTAAATAAAGGTTTCTGAGAGGACCGGCAAAGCTTGCCGGTCCTCTTTTCTTAATAAAAAGCTTAAAAATTTAATGTCGGTTTCCAAAAAATTTTACACCATGACGGGTTAAAAGAAAAAGCACCAGATTACGTCTTGGAAGAGCATGACCAGTTAAAATCGTTAAAATATAGACAATTTAAGAGGGTCGAAAAGGCTTGACAACCGGTTACACTGCAACTATACTAGTCTTAACTGGTCATGACCACTAATGATGACCGAGGGGGAATTACTTGTGGATAAAATCGAATTAATTGAGAGAAAGGCGTTTAATATCCGAAATGATATTGTAAAAACCATTATTGAGAATGGTGATGGTCATGCCGGACCGTCCCTGTCCTGTACGGACATTCTGGCGACACTGTACTTTGGAGTGATGAAAGTCGATGTTAACAAACCCAAATGGGAAAAAAGAGACCGACTTATCCTGAGCGCGGGACATAAATGCCTGGCGCTGTACGGGACGCTGATTGAAAAGGGATTTGAGAGTGAACGGGTACTGCATAGCTATAACCATTTGGGGACAATCGTGCCGGGGCATCCGGATATGAAAAAGTTCCGGGGTGTGGACTTCAGCTCCGGCGCTCTGGGGCATGGGCTGCCAATTGGCTGCGGTATGGCTCTGGACGCAAAGCTTAAAGACCACGACAGCCGTGTGTTTGTCCTCATGGGCGACGGCGAGCAGGGAGAAGGCTCTAACTGGGAAGCCGCAATGTTTGCAGCCCACCATAAACTTGACAATCTGGTTGCCATTATCGACCGGAACGGTCTTCAGATTAACGGTACAACAAAAGAGGTGCTCAACAGCGCAGATCTTGCGGAAAAATATAAAAGCTTTGGATGGGCGGTAGAGATTGTGGACGGCCATGATGTGGCGGCAATGCTGAAGGTTTTTGAACAGACGCCTGCTCAGGCAGGAAAGCCAACGATGGTTATTGCCAATACTGTCAAGAGCAAGGGAATGTCTTTTGCAGAAAACAACGTGAAGTATCACCACTGGAATCCTGGAAAGGATTCTGAGGAGGCCAGACAGGCATTGGAAGATTTACGCAGTTATCAGGAAGCAAAGGGGTGGTCATAATGGCAGGAATAAAGTTGAACCCAAGAGATGTCTTTGGCGAAGTGCTTCTGGAAATTGGAAAAACAGATGAACGCGTTATGGCGGTATCCTGTGATTCCGGCGCGGGCTCCGGCATGAATTCTTTTAAAGAGGCGCTGCCCTTACAGTATTTAGAGGTTGGGATCAGCGAGCAGGACGCCATCGGCATTTGTGCCGGTCTGGCGGAATCCGGCAGAGTGCCGGTGGTATCAGCCATCGCTCCCTTTATCAGTATGCGGTGCTTTGAACAGATACGAAATGATGTGGGCTACGCGAACATGAACGTAAAGATCATTGGCTCAAGCAGCGGTCTGTCCCATTCTAATCTGGGCTCTACACACCAGGCGCTGGAGGATATGGCAATTTTAAAAACAGTGCCGAATATGGTGATTTTTAATCCCGGCGACAGCTATGAGGTAGAAATGTCGCTCAGAAAGGCTGTGGCCTGCAAAGGGCCTGTTTATATCCGGATGCCGCGAAACGCCATGGAAATGCCTGTGAATCTGGAAAAGCGCAGCTTTGAAATCGGCAAGGGAGAGAATCTTCTGGACACTGGCGATGACGTGGTCATTCTGGTTACAGGGACACTGAGCGTTGACGCGCTGGAAGCAGGACAGCGGCTGGCAGAAAAGGGCTATAGAGTCAAGGTGCTTAATTTTACAACCGTTAAGCCACTGGACAAAAAGCTGATCCGCGACGCTTATAAAAACTGCTGGCTTATGTGCACAGTCGAGGAGCACATAACCACCGGCGGCTTTGGGAGCAGTGTGCTGGAGCTTCTTTCAGATATGCCGCACCACGCACCGGTTCACGTACTGGGCATTGAGGCCGGGTCCACTCAGACGGGGCCATACCGTGAACTTTTAGATTATTATGGTTTAAGCGCTGATAAGCTGACAGAGACCATTGAAACTTACATTCATAATTTAGCATAAGGAGAGAGACATGGAGATTAAATGCAGTTTAAACACATTCAAGAAAACAGACGTCACATTCATTGACAGCGAGAAGGCGTACATCAGCAGAGTGGCCGACCAGCCAATGGCGTTTGAGACCTTTCAGGCCTTAAAGCCATACGTGAAATCCATTGGTGTGACCGATGGATTTAAAAAGGTCATTGACACCTTTGACGTATCAGAAGGCCAGACCCCGGCAGGCTTCCGGGTAGAATACGAGCTGGAGGAGGACGGGGCCCTCAGGGCAGACCTGGTAAGAGATATCAGCTATGACAAAAATGGGGTGAAACGCCCGACCAACGTCCTGTTTTCAGCAGACAGCGCCAATCCTTACGAAGTAGCGCCCATCAAAAATATTCTTGCCAATCTGACCTGTAACCCTGGGATCATCTATGATCTGTTCATCAATAATCCAAAAGCAAATGTCGGCAGCCAGTTTAAAACAAGAGACGAGGTTATGGCAGAAATCGGCAGGATTCTGGGCCCTGGAGCAGACATCAGCGTTGAGCTGAACGACCCCTTTGGCAAATCGGACGCAGAGATTCTGGAAGAAGCCGCTAAATTTAAAGAGATGCTGTCCGAATACCGCGTCGTCATCAAGGTACCGCACACCGGACCAGTCAGCAAGGAAACCGTTGACCAGCTCCTTACAGGCGACAAGAAATTTTCAATCCCCTGCGACGCACCGGGAACAGCCGAAGCGCTGAGAGGCCATAACATCGCATTGATGCTTCAGGAAAATGGCTACCGGGTCAATTTTACCTTAATGTTTGAGCCCTATCAGACAGCACTTGCGCTGCAGGCAAAGCCTTATTTTATCAACAGCTTTGTCCGCCACCGCTTCATGCAGTCCGAAATCATGAAAAAAGGCCTTGCGGCTTACGATGCAACACGCGACCCCAGATATCTGGAAGACATAAAAAAAATGTTCATCGAAAAAGACTACCTGTGCAAAGGCCAGGAAATGGATCTGCTGAGCGTCAAGCAGGCAGCCGAGGATCTGCTTAAGTACCGGCACTTTGAAGACCATGAAGGCTCTGACGGCCTGGACAGTGTAAGACATAACCTGAGATGGTTTAAAAACACCAACCTGGACGATTCAAGACTGATTATCTGCAGTATGGAAGGGCCGCTCAATTACCCGGATATCGACAAGCTTTTAGTCGAGGACGAATTCAGCGATCTGGTCAACCGTGTAGTTATCACCGCAGAGCCAAACTATCTGGCACGTTTTACCTCCTGCAACCAGGTAATCAGCTATCAGCGCCGGTTTATGAACGCGGCCAACGGCGCAAAATAAAATCAGAATAAGAAATGAGGTCATGAAATGAGTTATGTAAACATGGAAAAAATATTGAAGGATGCCAGAAAAGGCGGGTACGCTGTCGGCGCCTTCAACATTGTCAATCAAATGACAGCAAAGGCGGCGGTGGAAGCGGCAGAAGAGCTGAGTTGCCCGATCATTCTTCAGACCTCGGTTAAAACCGTCAAGCAATTTGGAATTGAAGAAATGATGCAGTTTTTAAAACCGATTGTGGAAAATGCAAAGGTAGATGTGGCGGTGCATCTTGACCATTCGACCGATGTGGATTTTACCATCGCCTGTATTGACGGCGGATGGAGCTCTGTTATGTACGACGGCTCAAAGCTGCCGCTGCCAGAAAATATTGCGAACACCAAAAAAATTGTGGAAGCCGCCCACGCAAAAGATGTTACCGTCGAAGGTGAGCTTGGAGCTATCGTGGGCGTGGAAGACGATATTGTGGTCGATGAAGACCAGAGTGCTCTGGCAAATCCGGAGGACTGTAAGGTTTATCTGGAAGAGACAAAAATTGATGCCTTTGCCCCGGCCATCGGTACAGCCCACGGTGTATATAAAGGCGAGGTTAAAATTGATTACGACCTTTTTGAAAACATCAACAGCTTTTCGCCCTGCCCGTTGGTACTGCATGGCGGTACCGGTCTGAGTACAGGCACCTTTAAACGGCTGATCAGTTTGGGTGCGGCAAAAGTCAATATTTCAACAGCGATCAAGATTGCCTACTGCGGCGGTATGAGAGACTATACAAAGCTGCGGCCTGATGAAAATGACCCACTGAAGCTGGATGCCTTTGTAAAAGATAAGGTCAAAGAAGTGGTTAGAAATCACATCACACTGTTCAGTTTATTGGAAGATTAGGAAGTGAGCATATGGATTACAAACCAAATTATCTCTGTGATCTGCACAGCCACACAACCCGCTCAGACGGAAATGATACCCCAAAGGAATTTCTGGATACCGCGGCAGCCCTGGGGATGAAGGTCGTAGCCATTACAGACCATGATGTGCTGCCGCCGGAGAAGATTGAAGTGGGCGGGCTCATGGTTGATGTGGAACGCTATGCCCAGAAGAAAGGCATGAAGGTTTTAAAGGGAATTGAGTTTTCCTGTGAAACAGAGGTAGAGGATGTGCATCTGGTAGCCTTTGGCTGTGATTACTCTAGCCCTGAAATCCTGGCCATGAACCGGATTATTGTTCAAAGTAAAATTGATTCCTACAGGAGGCTGACTGAACTGCTGACAGAGAAGGGCTTTCCCATCAGCTGGGAGGAAGTGCTCAATTACAATGATATCCCGAGAAAGCCAGAGGATGTGCAGAAGAAAATCATCTTTAACCTTATGGCCGAGAAAGGCTATACTGAAACCTGGAGTGACGCCAAGCTGATGATCCGCAACACACCGGAATACAGTGTGAAACGTGAAAAGCCAGACCCCCTGACCATTATTGATATTGTACACCGCGCGGGAGGAATCGTCATACTGGCGCACCCCTATCTCATTGACGAGAGGGTTAAAACAAAGGCCCTGGAATGTTCGAGAGCAGAATATATTGACCGCCTGATCAAGGGCGGGCTGGACGGCATTGAGGCCTCCTATACCTATGACAAAACAACCTATAATGGCGCGCTGACAAAGGAAGAAATCATAGAGCAGGTACGCAGAGACTACACTGACAAGGTTGCGATCATTTCCGGAGGCTCAGACTACCACGCAGATTATAAAAAGTCCAGCAAAAAAGTCCGGAACATTGGCGAATGCGGCATTACGCCAGAGTATTTTTACAGCAATGAGCTGTTGTCCAGACTGTAGGTGAAAAAATGGGAAAACATTATGATTTGATTATTTTTGATCTGGATGGGACGCTGGTAGATTCTGCAGCGGATATTGTGGCGACTGTTAAGTATATTATTGAGAAATATGGATTTGAACCAAAATCAGACACTTTTATACGGAGCTGTATTGGCGGCGGAGCACGCAATGTTCTTCTAAAGAGTCTTGGAGAGGATAAAGAAGTGTTAATCGACAGTGAGATTTTGCCGCTGTTTAAAAAATATTACGAAGAAAACTGTGCCGTGTACACCAGCCTGTATCCCGGCGTTAAGGAAATATTGGACCATTACCAGAAAATGGGCAGGCCAATGGCTCTGGCGACCTATAAGATCAGAAGCGCTACAGAAAAAATTATGAAAGCCCTGGCGTTTGACCAGTATTTTGACTATCTGGTAACCGCAGATGATGTTGAAAAACCAAAACCTCATCCGGAATGTATTCAAAAAATACTGGCACACTACCAGATGCAGCCAGAACAGGCAGTGCTGGTGGGGGACACAAAAACGGATTTTATGACAGGCCACAACGCAGGTGTGGATGTATGTGCGGTAACCTATGGATACGGCAGCAGTGAAGTGCTGAAGGATCTGGGACCGGCCTATATGGTGGATGCAATGAGTGAAATAAAGGAACTGCTCCTTTAAAAAAGAGAATATAGGAGGAAGACGATGGTTGATTTATCAAAAATGGATAAGTGGTCATTAGGAAAGTGTTTTGACCATTCGGTACTGCCCAAGGACACAACAGAAGCGGATATTCGCAGAGGCTGTCAGGAAGCAAAGGCTTATAACTGCGCGGCTTTCTATTCAGCATCACCTTATTGGACACCTGTGGTAAAGGAAGAGCTCGAAGGAACAGACATCCATATCGCCACAGGCTTGGATTTTCCCTTTGGCGCGTCAACGGTAAAAATGAAGGGACTCGAGACCGAAGAGGCTGTCCGACTCGGGTGTACGGCGCTGGACATGGTCATGAATATCGGCGCCCTCAAAGACAAGAATTACAAGGAAGTGAAGGCAGGTCTGGATGCTTTTGTAAAAGCGGCTGAAGGCAACCTGACGAAATGCATCATGGACGTTAACTTTTTAACCGATGATGAAATTATTGCAGGCTGTAATTTAATTGCAGAAGCGGGGATTGACTATGCGAAAACCTCAACAGGACAGTTTGAAGGGCCATCGATGGATCAGTTTTTACTCATGAAAAAAACATTAAAGGATACCGACATTAAGCTGAAGGTTGCCGGTGTTAAATTTCCGAGACCTCAGAATGCCTACGCGTTTTTACTGGCAGGAGCAGATTTAATTGGAACCCGTGCAGCTGTGGCGATTATAGATGCCTTAGACCAGATGCGTGAGATTGGCATTGTACCGCCGCTTCAAAAGTAAAGCAGTGGATTCAACAGATTATACCAGGAGAAAAAAATGATCGATTTAAAAAAGTTAACCAAGTGGGATGCCGGAAAGCTCTTTGATTATGCCATTCTGCCAAAAGATACCGATGAAGAAGCCATCCGTAATGGGTGCCGTGAGGCAAAGGCTTATAACTGCGCGGCTTTCTATTAGTCTTCACCCTACTGGACACCCATTGTGGTAGAAGAATTAGGAGATACGGACGTTAACATTGCGACAGGGATCAGTTTTCCCTTCGGTTCACAGCCTTCGGCTGTAAAAGCCATGGAAACAGAGATGGCTGTGAAGGCAGGCTGTACATGTCTGGATATGGTCATCAACATAGGAGCTTTAAAAGACAAAAAATATGATGTTGTCAAACAGGAGCTTGTTGATTTTAAAAATGCGGCTCAGGGACGTATGACAAAAGGAATTCTAGACGTTGCGTTTCTCACAGATGATGAGATAAAGGCTGGATGCGAGCTGATCAAGGAAGTTGGTCTTGATTATGCAAAATCAGCGACAGGACAGTTTGAGGGGCCGACGATGGAGCAGGTTTTGATTATGAAAGAAACAATCGCGGATTCCAATGTTAAGCTGAAGGTTTCTGGCGTTAAGTTTCCAAGACCTCAGAATGCATGGGCCTTTATTATGGCAGGGGCAGAGCTGATTGGAACACGGTCTGCGCCGGAAATTATTGATTCGATGGATCAAATGCGGGAAATTGGGTTACTGCCGCCTTATGAAGGATAAGACAGCTGATAAGCCAGGATATAAATTAAAGGATAAACAGGACAAGGAGTAAAAAATGATTGATTTTTCAAAAATGACAAAAAAAGATGTTGGTAAATGTTTTGACTATTTCATTGGCCCAAAAGACACAACAGAAGCGATTATCCGGGAAGAGTGTAAAACAGCTATTGAATACAATGTAAAAGCCTTCTGCTTCTCTTCTTCAATTTGGTCATCGGTGGTTGCAGAAGAATTAAAGGGAACCGATATTTTGGTCGGAGCAGGGATTGGATTTCCGTTTGGACAGCAGACCAGCGCAGTTAAATGCTTTGAAACAGAAGAAGCTGTAAGAATGGGAGCAACGGTATTGGATAATGTCATGAACGTTGGCCTGATGAAAGACAAAAAATACGACCAGATTCTCCAGGAATTTAAAGATTATAAAAAAGCAGCAGGTCCGGCGATCACAAAAATGATTCTGGAAGTATGTATGCTGACAGATGAAGAAATTCGTATTGGCTGTGAGCTAATTGCAGAAGCAGGCTTGGACTGGGCTAAATCATCAACAGGACAGTGGGAAGGCCCGACGATGGAGCAGGTACGCATTATGGCTAAAACGCTTGAAGGAAGTGATACAAAGGTAAAAGTATCTGGTGTTAAGTTTCCGAGAGCACAGAACGCTTACTGTTTCTTGATGGGCGGAGCAGAGTTGATTGGTACCCGCCAAGCGCCGCAGATCATTGATTCTTTGGATATGATGCGCGAAATTGGCGTTGTTCCAAAATATAAAGGATAAAAATAATTACAAAATAAAGGAGTAAAAAAATGGTTGATTTATCGAAAATGACAAAACATGACATGGGGAAGCTGATTGATTTTTCTGTTTTGGGCAAAGACTCAACAGAAGAAGATATTCGCAAGGGATGCAGGACTGCCATTGAGTACAACTGCAAGGCTTTCTGTTTTTCGTCCTCTTACTGGACACCGGTCGTTGCCGAAGAGTTAAAGGGGACAGATCTGCTGGTCGGTGCGGGAATTGGTTTTCCTTTTGGTCAGCAGAGCAGCGCTGTAAAATGCTTTGAAACAGAAGAAGCCGTCCGTATGGGGGCGACTGTTCTGGATAACTGCATGAATGTTGACGATTTAAAAGAGGGCAAATACGACAAGGTTTTACAGGAATTCAAGGACTATAAAAAAGCAGCGGGTCCGGCTATGACTAAAATGATCATTGAAACCTGTATGTTAACCAAAGAAGAAATTGTAACCGCTACCAAGCTGGTGGCTGAAGCGGGCATCGACTGGGTTAAGACCTCAACAGGGCAATATGCAGGACCAAGTGTCTCAGACGTTATCCTGATGGTAGAAGCCCTCGAAGGCTCTGACACGAAGGTAAAGGTTGCCGGGGTTAAGGCGCCGCGTCCGCAGAATGCGTTTGCTTTTATTTTAGCCGGAGCAGAATTGATCGGAACTCAGGGCGGCAAGGAAATTTTAGACGGTGTTGATGATTTACGGAAAATTGGATTAATTCCCGCATACCAGGGATAAAACAAAAACATACTGCCAAAAATCAGAGTTGGGGGACTTTGATCAGAGATTTAATATTAAAAACTAAAACTAAGTTATAGAGGAGAAATAAAATGGGAAAATATTTAGTTGGTATGGACGCCGGAACGACCGGCTGTAAAGTATGCGTTTTTGACCTTGAAGGAAACCTTATTGGGAGCGATTACCGTGAATACCCATGTTATTACCCGCATGAAGGCTGGGTAGAGCAAATTCCGGAGGACATGACACCGGCATTGTTCAAAACCTGTAAAGAAGCCATCCGTAAGGCGCAGGTAGATCCAAAGGATATCATAGCTGTGGGGCTTTCTTCCCAGGGGTCTGTTATCGGTCTTTTAGATGAAGATGGCGAACTGATCCGGCCATTTGTAGGCTGGCAGGATCTTCGAGGCAGCGAGGAAGAAATAAAATGGATTACGGATCAGATTCCAAGAGAAGAATATTATCAGCTGACCGGCGATCCGCTGGGAATGTGCTTTAGTATTGCGAAGCTGGTATGGCTTAAACATCATGAGCCGGAAAACTGGAATAAAACAGCCATGTTCTCCACACATCAGGACTATTTTCTTAAGCAGCTCGGCGCAGACGGATATTATACAGACTTTTCATCTGCAAGCCGCGAGGGTATGATGGATATCAACAATAAATGCTGGTCGAAGCGTATGCATGATATGTTGGGAATTCCGCTGGAAAAAAGAGCTGAGCTGGTAGACGAACCGGGAAAAGTCGTCGGACATATTCCAAAAGATGTCGCTGAGCTCACCGGATTGGCAGAAGGAACACCAATCTGCGTTGGCGCACATGACCAGAACTGTAACACCTTCGGTTCAGGCGGTGTGGATGACGGAACGGCAGTTGTGGTAATGGGTACCTTCGGCTCATGCTTTATCGTGAGTGATGAACCGATTCGTGATCCAAAGGGAAGACTGGTCGTTAAAGGGAATCATGGGGTTGGCAATTATACCATCGAGGCCTTTTCAAATACGTCCGCTTCAAGCTACCGCTGGTATCGGGATACCTTCTGTGACATTGAAAAATTCTCGGCTGAGCTGGTCAAAACAGATCCTTATGAACTCATCAATGCACAGATCGCAGATGTCCCGCCAGGAGCAAATGGCATAACCTTCTTACCATACCTGCAGGGGGCGTCAGGCTCTAAAATCAACGATAAGGCACGCGGTGTTTTCATCGGAATGTCCCTTGGAACGAAAAAAGCCGATATGGCAAGAGCGGTAATGGAAGGCATCAGCTTTGAGGTATATGATATTATCAACGCCGAACTGGAAGCTGGAATTAAAATTAACTCCATTCGCCTGACAGGCGGCGCCGCAAAATCTCCGATGTGGTGTCAGATGCTGGCTGACATTTTTAAACTGCCGATCCAGCTGCTGAGTGCAGGTGAAACAGGCTGCTTAGGAGCAGCTCTGTACGCTGGTATTGGCGTGGGCGCTTATGAAAACTGCCGGGACGCAGCTGAAAAAGCAGTTAAACTGACTGAAGTTTTTGAGCCTGATCCAGAAAAATTTGCAGCTTACGATAAAGCTTATCAGCGCTTTATCAACGTTTATAACGCCTTGGACAACCGTATATTCTAATAAAAAAACATATACGTACTGGCCAGGTTAATGCTGGCCAGTATTTTATTTTGGAGGAAAAAATGGATATGCAAAAAAGCGGTTTTAATATTTATGAAAGGCATGATTTTGACTGTGAATGTGGGAGGCATCATAAGATGCCGATTGGAGAGGTTGTGATCGCTTCGGGTGCCGCCAGAAAACTGCCTTATTATGTCAAAGCGCTTGAGCTTGGTAAAAAAGGCATACTCGTAACAGACGAGGTGATTTTTGAGTCCATTGGCAGAGAGATCTATGCATACTGGCAGGAGCAGGGTCTGAAGATTGAATGTTATGTGCTCAAAGGCCGTATCCGTCCAGATGAGTACACCGTTGGAAATGTTATCTGCAATACGCCTTTTGACGCTGATTACATCGTATCATTGGGGGGCGGAACAGTCACGGATGTCGTCCGTTATGCGGCAACACGCCTGAATTTAGAATGTGTTTCGATCCCGTCGGCTATGACGATGGACGGCTTTTTTACAAACATGTCCATTATCATTGTCGATGGGCTTCAGGTGACATATTATCTCAATTATCCCAGCCTGATTCTGGCCGATTCCGATATCATTGCAAAAGCGCCGAGCGTTATGAACGCTGCCGGTGTGGGCGAGGTGATCTCTAAAATAAGCGCAGGTATGGACTGGTATGCAGGAAAATTGATCAAGGATATTTATTATTGTGACCGGGTAGAGGCAATGATGGGCGAATGTATTTCCGAGGGAACTGCGGATGAGACAATAGAGGGCATTGTGCCAGGAGAGAAAAAAGCCATTGAAAATTTAACAGACGCATTGTATAAAAGCGCGGTGGCAATGGCGTGGTATGATTCATCACCCTGCGGCTCCGGCGCTGAGCACCAGCTGAACCATTTCTGGATTAAATGTCAGGATGAAAAAGGTGTGCCGCAATCAATGCATGGCCAGGAGGTCGGTGTTGGGGCTGTGATCAACACCATGATTTGTGAAGAAATTATGGCCATTGATTTCGAGCGCTTCGATGTTGAAAAGGCCGTTGAAAAAATCTGGGACAGAACTGAGTGGGAGAAAGAAATCCGGGCGGTTTATGGTGAAGGCGCAGAAAGCATTCTGGAATTACAGGCAGAAAACCACTCCTTTGACAAAGCAGCGAGACAAAACGAAATAGAAAAGATTATCAAACATCATGAAGCCCTGGCCAGACGGTTTGAGGCAATGCCAACCTCCGAAGCTCTTATTGAAAAATTAAAGAAAGTGGGCGGCCCATGGCACCCAAAACAGTTACAGATTGATGAGGATGAGCTGGTGAAGAGTCTGTACTTTGCAAAGGAAACGCGCAGCGGCCGTTACAATGCACTGTGGATGGCCGAGGCCCTTGGCATTATGGAAGATGTTGCGAGTAAAATAATAAAAAAACTGGAATTCTAAGGCCATTCCGGTTTGAATTGGAGCTATAAGAAAGTTTGCGTTATAACAAAGTGGTTTACGATATTGAAAAAGCGTTTAAGATTATGGTATGATATAGACACACACTTTCAGGAGGATTAAAGATGAATAGTATTGAAAGAAATAATCCAAAGCCACTTTATGTTCAGCTGGAAGAGCTGATCCGAAATAATATAGATACCGGCATTTGGAAACCACAAAATGCAATCCCCTCTGAAAGCGAGCTGAGCAAAGAGTATGACCTGAGCCGTATGACCATTCGGACGGCTTGTCAGAATTTGGTTCAGGAAGGCGTGCTCTACCGTGTTCCAGGGAAGGGTACCTTTGTATCAGAGCCTAAGATTATGACAGAGTCTTTAGCTTACATGGGCTTTCGGGAGCAGCTTGAGCGTATGGGGTACGAAACGACAACAAAACTGTTGGATTCTGCCATTATTCAGGCTTCTGGCAGTGTATCGAGAAAGCTGCGTATTCCAGAGGCTGCGCCGGTTATGCTGATTGAGCGTCTGCGTTATCTTAAGGGAAAACCGATCAGTCTGCATTATTCTTATATCCCGGTACAATTATGCGAGGGCATCGAGAAGCATGATCTTGTCGATGAGCAGTTATGTGTTATCCTTGAGAAAGAATACCAGCTTTTACCTACGCGTATACAGGAAACGCTGGAATCGGTCAAGGCGTCTAAAAAAGAATCCCAGCTTTTCCGTGTGGAAGAGAGCTATCCGCTGCTGATTCTTGAGGATATTCTTTTTGCGCAGGATGATACGCCCTATGAGTATTCGAAGGTTGTCTTTCGCGGAGATAAAATCAAATTAAAATATGAGTTTCATAATTTATAAACGAGGTGAGACCAGCAGCTTCAAAAGCCTTATAAAACCTGGATATTGTTAAAATCGCAGGTCCTTTGGGCTTGAGCTGCTGGTCTTTTCATTTTGAATAGCGTTAACCGACTGATAAACGTAAGCAATTAATATCAGGAGGAAACAAAATGTCAGATAATTGTAAAATGCAAAAGGAGTATGTAGCGTTTTTAAAAGCATTGATTGAAATACCTTCTCTTTCCGGAGAAGAAGGCGAAGCAGCAGTATTTATTCAGAATGCTTTAGATCAGATTGGTGTCACACCTAAAGTCGATGAAGCCGGCAATGTCTACGGAGTAATCAATTGTGGAGAGGGGCCAGTCGTCCTGCTGAACGGACATCTTGATGTGGTGCCAGAAGGAAGTCTGGAGGCGTGGAAACCCTACAGCCCTTTTAAGGCAGCTGTGGAAAGCGACGTTCTGATCGGAAGAGGCGCCAGTGACTTGAAAGCAGGGCTGGCAGCGCAGTTTTTTGCATTTAAGCGGATTAAGCAGGCCTTGGATGCAGGTGCTTCTTTAAAGGGGAAGGTTATTTTTTCGGCGGTCGTACATGAAGAGGCAGCGGAAATGCTGGGAATGCAGTACCTCATTGATCATACCCTTGAAGGTGAAAAGATCGATCTGTGTGTTCTGTGTGAGCCGAGTTCAGGAAGAGTGGCGCTGGGGCATCGTGGAAAGGTGGAGCTTGTCGTTAAAACAATGGGAAAGACGGCTCATTCCTCTCAGCCAAAGCAGGGCATCAACGCCCTTGAAAAAATGCTGCCTGTTATGCAGTATATTTTCGAGGAGATGCCAAAAACTCTTAAGGGACACCCTGTTTTGGGGGATAACTCTGTTACAATAACCGACTGTATTGTTCGGCCGGGAGCACAGAGCATTATTCCTGACGAATGTGAAATATCCATTGACCGGCGTTATTCGCCGGATGAAACATTGGAGGACGTGGTGTGTCAGCTTAAGGCTGTGCTTGATGATTTTGCAGAAAAGGACCCGGAATTTAAGGCAGAGGTGCATCCGCGGACTTACTGTGAGAAAACTTATACAGGCTACACCTGTGAAGTTAATAAATATCATCCGCCCTGGGCGACAGACCAGCAGATACCTGTTGTAAAAAAGGCCCTGGATGCATTGGAGAACGCAGGTCAAAAGCCTGAATGCTTTTACTGGAAATTTGGGACAGATGGTGGATATACCGCAGGACTGCGGGGAATTCCGACCATTGGATATTCTCATGCCGAAGAGAAATGGGCACACCAGCCCAAAGAGCAGGTTAAAATTTCACAGATGATGAAGACCATCGAGGGAACAGAGGCAATACTTGCCGCTATCCTTGACTTGAAAGAGAAATAACAGGATAGAACTCAAAAAGACCAGCCATGCAGCTGGTCTTTTTTACGGAGTGTAGTCAATTTCGGCCTTTCTTGCCTGGGAATGCTGGTCCTTTCGCTTGATTTGGTAGAGTTTATGGTCTTTTATGAGGCGGGCGCCGGTCTGCTGGAAATGAAAGGCGACCCTGGCGTCAACACACTGCCTGTGCAGGCTCAGGATCCAGTCGTAATGGCAGACACGCGCATTGAGTCCGGATTCGCCGCCGACGGTTACCTGGCATACCCAGGAATGATCGAGCCAGGGAGTGAGGTCGATGGGACCAAGCAGAGGGGAGCACACAATGCTTTTATAGCGGATGGGCGCCTCTTTAAAAAGCGGCAGCCGATAGTCGGTCATGGCCTGATTTTCGACAGTACAGCAGATATGGACATTGGGATAACCGTCGCCCCAGTCCTCTGGAATACACTCATAAAAGCGGTGGATACGCTTTGTGATAAACATGAAGCTTAAGTCGGAGCGCTCACGCATCATGGCCCACACCTCAGGCCGCCAGGCGTCTGCGGCGTCCAGAAAAAAGTCGGAGGTAAAGCAGGTATAGACCAATTCTCCTGGCGGGATTTTAAAACTTCCATCGCGTTTTTTCTTCAGCAGCAGGTCAAAGCAGGAATTTTTAGAGACCTGATGGCTGTCGCGGTCGTATTTTTCATCCATGCGGTAGACATAACAGTTCTGGCACCCGGTGCTGATCTTTTGACAGCCATGCCAGGGATTCCAGGTGATCGACATAGGACCCTCCTTCTAAAATAATAAAGGCGTTCCGTTTTGGAACGCCATAGCGTGTCAAAAAACTTGAGAGACGAAGCCTTTTACCTAAGGAAGAAAAAGGCGTCCTGCGGACACTGACTTTACATGGATAGCTTTTCCGCTAAAGTGGAGGCTTGATCTCACCAGTGTCCGGCTGTTCCGGTATTTCGGCTCGATTCCTGGTCGTTATTCGCAGCGCCTGGACCTTTTTTCTTATCTGGATAAAAGGCGCAGTCTCGGGCTGTACCACTTCTATGACAGTCTGAGGCGTTCCGTTTTGGAACGCCTCAGGTGCTTTAAGCGCCTTAACCGCATTAATAGACAATGACAGGGGTACCGTCCTCGATGCCGTTATAGATGGCCTGAGCCGCTGCGTAAGGTGTGTTGACACAGCCGTGTGAGCCGCTGTTTACATAAATGCTGCCGCCGAAATCCGTGCGCCAGGAGGCGTCATGAATTCCGATATCGCCGCCATAGGGCATCCAGAAGGTAACGGGTGAGGCATAGCCCTCGCCCTTTAAGGTAACATTCATTGCCTTGTAGTCAAGGTCGTAAACACCGCTTGGGGTGGCAAAGCCGCCGCTCAGGCTTCCTGTGACAACAGGAGTGCCAACGACCAGACCGCCGTTTTTATAAAACCACATGTATTGTCCGCCAAGGCTGATTTCAACATAGGTGTTGCCATAGTCTGGAGAGTTATGGCTTGCGGCTGTCTTCGCGTAAACCGGTTCACGCGTTACAGGCTGTCCGGCCTGGATAATTGGAATGAGGGCAGCGACCTCTTCATCCTGGTCGATCAGCCAGCCATAATCGCCGCCGGCAATGCTGACGCTGCCGCCGCCGCTTGTCCGGAAGCTTCGCGTGATGCCGTAGGTATCGTATTTATCCGATAGATTGGCCACATAGGTGGTCATAAGATCCTGATTAAACTGGACGTCCATATTGCCGTCCACAGCCAGCCAGGTATTAATGGTATTTTTATCAAGTACCTCTGTTGCGTCGCCAAAGGTATAGGTAACTGTTGCGTTCAGATATTTGTTCATGGTATCCATGGCCGCCTTAACCTTGGAAGAATCCTTGGTAAAGGAAGGCGTTTTATAGCAGCCGGCCGATTCCAGATCCAGCTCGGTATCACCGGATAAAATAGCGTTTTTTACGGCTTCCTTGAGCTTGGCAGGGTCCAGCTCATTGCCGTTGACCTCTGGCTCAATCACGTAGCCTGTACCGTTAAATTTAGGATAAGCATTGGCAACTTTGACGACCTCCGCCCCGGACACAGCCTGAAGCTGGTTCAGCGCATTGGTAAGCTGAGCGTCATCATAGCTGAAAGTCGCTTCCAGGTCCTGATGTCCTGAGGGCACCAGAGACATCGGCCAGGCAAAAGCATTCTGATCATTTAACATCTGGGAAATTTTACCGTCAGAAATATAGCGCATATTCACCTGGTCTGCAGCGATCGTTTCGGTTTTTCCGCCGCGTTCCTTCAGTGTCAGTGTGTGTGTCGCTGCGTTCTGCTGCATTTCTTCGTCCACCTGAGCGGCGGTTTTGCCAGTAACATTGAAGCCGTTCATGGTCGTGTTAAAGTAGAACCGTGTGCTGAAATAAAAGCTTAAGGCGAGATAAACGGCCAGAATAATGCCAATGCCGACACCAATCCCAATCCAGATTTTTTTATGGCTTTTCTTTTCTTTAGAATCCGGTGGCTCCCCGCCGTCAAGGGAATCATTGGCAGTGCTGTCATCATCGAAGTTGAGAATCTCGCCGGCCGCATCGTCATCATTTTCAGTTCCGCCCTCTGGCGGCTCAGGCGGATCAATGATGGTTTCCTCCTGGGCCTCCGGCGCAGCAGGTTCATCAATGATGACCTCATCTTCCGGAGGGACGGGACGCTCAAAAAGAGAGGCGTTTTCAATCGCCTGCTCTTCGGGGGTACGCTCCTCGCGCTGATCTTGTAAATTCTTTTCATCCATAAGATTAAATCCTCTTTTTTTGCAGTATATAATTGATTTTATCATTTTTTTGAGCAAAGGTAAATCTTTAATTTGTGAATATTAAGCCCTTCTATGAACTTTAAGAATCGTTTTATGGTCAGGGCCGGGTTGACAGCGTTACTTGACGAAACGTATAATAAAATCAGGTTTGTAATTCAGAATACTGTATATTTGGAGGGAAAGAACCATGCTGGAATTTTTTATAAAGCCTGTAACGGCTGACGGTGGTGTAAGCTATATGCCGACAGGTGCAGGATATGCGGTGCTGATCGGTCTGATGGCAATTGTGCTGGTCATCGCATCGCTTGTTGCCGAGAAAAACGAACGCCGCCAGATCAGCACCAGGCATCTGACCTTTTGTGCCGCTGCCATTGCTCTGGCGGTGGTCACATCGAATATTAAGATTTTTCATTTGCCCACCGGCGGTTCTGTAACACTGTTTAGTATGCTTTTTATCACGCTGACAGGTTATTGGTACGGTCCCAAGACAGGGGTTCTGGCGGCAATCGCCTATGGCATTCTGCAGATGGTGATCGACCCTTATATTCTATATCCTCTGCAGGTGCTTGTCGATTATGTCCTTGCCTTTGGCGCGCTTGGCCTATCTGGATTTTTCAGCCAGTCAAAGAACGGGCTCATAAAGGGCTACCTGGCTGGAATCTGTGGCCGCTACGTATTTGCTGTGCTGTCCGGCTGGCTGTTTTTTGGCTCCATGGCCTGGGAAGGCTGGGGGGCACTGCCCTATTCAATGGTATATAATGCTGTCTATATTTTCTCGGAGGGCGCACTGACAATGATTTTACTGGCGGTTCCATCGGTATCGAAGGGGCTGGCCCGTGTTCGCCGGATTGCGGAAATTTAATCCTTTATATAAGATAGGTCTGGTTCCTGACCATCAGCATTACACTTAATGAGCGCGGAATGTGAGGGGATTTTACTGGGAAAACATCTCGGCAGTTGGTGCGGTAGTACAGGCACTAGTACAGGCACTAGGACAGGCACTAGGACAGGCAGTAGTGGGGGCGGTGGTGCGCCATTCATAAACAAGACTAAACAAGACGAAAAGAGACAAGAGAATGGATAAACTGGAGAATAAAATGAAAATGTTTTTTGCCGGAGTTGTTTAGTCTATTATATAAACAGAAGATAACTTTCAAAAAATAAAACACGCTTGCACGGCGCGTTTTATTTTTGTTTATTTATTTGTACAAACAAGGTCTACAGCTCAGCCTCTTCCTTGCCGAGCTTTTTCCGTTCAACCAAGCGGCCCATAAAGAAAGCCAGAATACCGACGCCGATACCAGTCTGGAGACAGAAGATCAAGGATTCCACTTCACCAGGAAGCTCACCGTTGATCATGGTTTCAAGCACAGGCGTAAACCAGGGCTCATATTCGCCGCCCTGAATCTCTTCAATCATTGTGCTGCCTGCGTCATCAGAGCCGCCGAATTCAGCGCCCTGGAGGGCAAATAGCGGTACGACAACCAGTAAAGCGACAATTACGAGAAGAACAATCACTAATTTTTTGTTTTTACTCATTTTACACTTCCTCCGATGCTAAAAAACCAATGGACTTGAGTTCCGGGCTTGCATACGTTTCTAAAGCGATAACGATAATAACCGTTAAAATCCCTTCAATAATAGCAAGCGGCAGCTGGGTCGGCGCAAAAACCCCCAGGAATTTTACCGCAGAAGCGGCTACACCACCCTGTTCAGACGGGTAAGCCATCGCCAGCTGAATACTGGTAATACAATAAGTGAACAGATCCCCCAGTGCAGCGGCCAGAAAAACGCCAACCTTACGGTTAACCTTCATTTTCTGGCAGAGCTTGTAGATACCAAAAGAGACAAAGGGACCGGCAATTGCCATTGAAAAAGTGTTTGCGCCCAGCGTTGTCAATCCGCCGTGGGCCAGCAGAATGGCCTGAAATAATAAAACGATAATGCCAAGAATACTGACAGCGCTCGGTCCAAACAAGATGGCGCCAAGGCCTGTACCTGTCATGTGGGAGCAGCTGCCTGTTACAGATGGGATCTTCAGTGATGAAATAACAAAAATAAAAGCGCCTGCCATGGCCAATAACGTAATGGATCTTCTGTTGCCGGTCAGGGTTTTTTTAATCGAGAAAAAACCAGCAGCTAAAAATGGAATACAGATAACACCCCATGCAATACAGTACCCCACAGGAAGGTAGCCCTCCATAATGTGCATTGCGTTTGCGGCGGGTACAATCCCGAATACAAGCGCCCACGCGCCAAGCAGTGTGACAATCCTTCTTTGATTCTTTGTCATTTTTACCTCCTCGAAAAATGAATTTTACCGGGCTACGATTCAAGCAGGCTGCGCAGCAGCACGAAAAAAACCGCTTATCGGGCAGATAAGCGGTGAAAGTACGAAATAATGAATCCTGAAACCTTTTAATTTCGTCCAGACACTTAGCTATCTCCTCGTAACCAAATGTAATACAGTTTTAATGATCAGCATCCTGACTCGACTTGCGTCTCACAGTGGCGGGACCGTTTGGGATTTACACCCAATTATGCTTTAACCATCGCTTATGATGGAAACCATTAAAGTGTGCCGGAGAACCGACTACGCTTTTAATTATAACACCTTATGTCATAATGTCAATGGATAAAGTTGAATTTTTTTAAAAAAGAATAGATTAAGCTATACACATACCCCCTATATGTATTTTTGTATTTGGATTAAAAGCATAAGAAAAAAATATGAATATCTTTAAAATATTTTCGTTTATTTGACAAAATCGTAAAAACAGACTACAATAGGTTCTGATGTTGGGTTTTATAGCTTTTAAAATATAATTGGTGCATTAGAATAAGCTCGATTATTAAAGTGGTGATTTAAAAGACGAAAGCACTTTGTTGAAACTACAGCAGATTGGTCGTGCGGATATTGTAAAAACTTATATAAGGCCTGCTGCCGTTAAAATAAAAGCGGTGTACTGGAAAGCCTGATAAAAGATGTGATTTTGGAGAGAATAATGAGTGAGCGTACAAAAAGAGTCGAGACTTTTTCAAAAAAAGAACTGACAAAGACAAACATAAAACGTGTCGATATCCCGGAAGGTTTTGAGCGGATTGGTGTTAACGCCTTTAAAAATATGACAAAGCTGAAGGAAGTCAGAATTGCAGAATCGGTTAGGGAAATATGCGGCCACGCCTTTGAGGGCTGCACAATGCTTTCAGCCGTCAGTATGCCATCAGAGCTTAAGCTGTTGGGAGAAGCCGCCTTTATGGAGTGCCGCAGATTACAATCGCTCGAGATTCCCGAGGGCATACACGTCATAAAAGACCGAACATTTAAATTCTGCCGGGGGCTGGAGCATATAACACTGCCTAAACAGCTCACTCGGATTGGGGAAAACGCCTTTTACAATTGCGATAAGCTGGCATATATTGAGCTTCCGGACGGCATTGAAAAGCTGCCGTTTAGAACCTTTTATATGTGCAAAAACCTGGAATCCATCCGGTTTTCGCAAAATTTGAAGTATATCGGCAAGGAAGCCTTTGTAAACTGCAGCTTCCAGCAGCTCCAGCTGCCGGAGGGCCTGGAGGTTATTGATGAATCCGGCTTCTTGAAATGCAAGAAGCTCACAGCGCTAAAGCTGCCAGAAAGTGTAAAAATCATTGGAAAATGGGCGTTTCATGGATGCCCTAATTTAAAAACAGTTGAAATAAGACACGACCCCGATGAAGTGGGCGAGTGGATCTTTAACCGAAATGATGTAACCGTACATTGTTTTGAGGGCTCCAAGATCGACCGTTATTGTAAGCTATACGATTATAAAGTCCGCTATTTCCAGTAAAAATCCTCAGTAATTCTTGATGTGTATCGGGATAGGCTGCCGCAGATTTTATAAGATAAGTCTAAAATAATAATAGCCTTTTGCTGATAAATCAAACCCTTCAGCGGATATCTTCAAAAAATAAAAAACGCTGGAAAAGCCCTTGAAATGGTACTTTTAGCAACTGTATTAAAAAAACTCAAAAATAGAGGTTGCAAAAAATAAATTATAATGCTAGAATAAGCATTGTAAACGAGATGACAACAAATTGTATCAATTGTAGCTATTCTTTAAAAGAACGACTCGTTTGTGAAATTTAATAATAACTGTAATGAATTGCCGCATGATAATCATTCTGGTTATATGCAGCTAGGGTGTTTTTGAGAGTTTATCAAGACGCCTGAGGGAAGTAGGTGTGAATCCTAGTACAGAGCCGCTATCGTGATGCTTGCCGGAAACCACTGGTAAAGACGAGTCGGAAACCTGTTTGTTACAGTCTTGATGCAATTAATCCTCGTCACTAGGGTTGTTCATCGAAAATATAGACGCTCTACGGCTATTCTGGGGCTTCTATCACAGATATTCATAATCAAAATTATTGTACGAATCAAAACATCTATTGTTTTGGTGGCGTATGGTTTATTTGAATTGGATTTCTATGATAGGAGCCCCTTTTTGTATACAAAATTTTTGACAGGAAACAGAGAGGAGGCCGTATCATGGCCAAAACAAAAACCATTACCATCGAGTGTCCAAAGTGCCACGAAGCCTTTGAGATTAAAGGATATGAAACCATAAATGCCAGTTTGGATGAGGCGCTGAAGGAAAAGCTCATTAAAACAGAGTTGTTTAAGCACACCTGTCCAGAGTGCGGTGAGGCTTTTTCAGAACCCTATTCGCTCAAGTATCAGGACATGGAAAAAGAATATATGGTGATTTTGGATATGGGCGATGTTGATACAGCGGCGGCAGCGGAGGAGGTTTTGGAGATGTTTCCAAATTACCGGATCCGCATTGTGAAGGATGTGATGGACCTTCTGGAAAAGATTCATATTTTTGAGTCCAACCTGAATGATAAGATCATCACCTATCTGGATCATAAGATATACGAGGACGTATCCGCAAAGCTGAGGGCTGAAAACTCGCCCATCGCCATTGACAAGGTGCTGTTTGGCAGCTTTGAGTTCCAGAAGAAAAAAGTGGTGTTCGGGGCGCTCAACAACGCTGGAAAGCAGATTTTTATCGATACTCCCTTTGCCGACTACAAAGCCCTGGCCAATTCGCCGAGGCTGGTGCCCTGCTTTAAGGAAAAAGAGGGCGAGTACGTGATTGATAAAGCCTGGGCAGAAGCGCTGGCGTAGCAAGGTTTACAATGCTTGCTCCAAAGTGGAGCACAGCAGAAAGATAGATGGTAATATTTCAAAAATATGATGTTGTGAGAATGGGAAAGGAGTGAGCTTTATCGAAGAAGGTAAAAGTGTGAAGGAGGCGCCTGTCCGCCGTTAAAAGGGCAGGAAAAAGGACCGCTGGAAGGCCTAATTTCCAAACGGTCCCGTGGAGTCTGATATTTCCATATAGACTCCATAATTATATCTCATTTTCGACCAAAGGGCAATCTCTTTATGGAAAGCCCGATTCAAAAATAAATTTTAAAGGAGATTTTAATTATGGCATTCGCAAAATCAGCAAAAAGAGGTTTGGCAATTTTAGGTTCAGCAACAATGATGGTAGCTTTCGCCGCGCCGACATTCGCAGCGCCGGCACAGGCGGCAGACGCATCAAACAATACGTATTATGTACAGGTGGACGCTAATCTGTTAAATCAGATTAAAGGTACAGCTGGACAGAATATCCTTTATGGTCCGACAAAAGTTACCGCAGCAGACGTACAAACAGCAACGGGTAAAGCTCCAGAAGCACAGACAGTTCTGGATGTTTTGAAAACTGCTTGTGGCGCAAACAATGTTATTTCTGGTAGCTGGGGTGCTTCAGGAAGCTTTTTAACAGGTTTTAATAAAACAGGTTTAAACAAGCCTGCCTCAATTTCACAGGCCGAATATACAGCTAAGGGACATGGCGCAACAGATGTTATGTTTGATTATAATGTCAATGATGGTGCAGCGGGCTCTTTATCCACTGCTGAGTATGCTGGTACTGCTGGCTGGATGTTCTCTGTAAACAACGAATCTGCTCCTTCTGTTTCACCTTATTATTACTCAGTAGACGATTTAGTTTCTGATACCAGCAAAGGTTACGGTGATCAGGCAGTTATCCGCTTTGAATACTCATTAAGCGGTGGCGCAGATATCGGTTTAACAGACAGCTGGGTTCCAAATTCAGTTAACGCTGATGGTTCTTACAATTGGAACGATACCCTGCAGATTGTCAAGGAAAGCGGTCGTGTGGATATGACACAGTCAATCCGAGACGCGGCAAACGCACAATAAGAACAGTGTAGATAAATAGATTAAGAAATAAGGGGAGACGCTCCTTATTTCTTGTTTGCTTTTTAAAGCCACTAGAACGGAGGAAAGAGATGATTCAGCAAACGAAACACTATCTACAAAGATGCTTAGTTCTTTTGCTGGTGGTAACGGTCGGTTTAGCGAGTGTTTTTTCAAACTCGGCCCTTGCTACAGGTAATGACAATCAAGAGGCAATAACGACATCTAATACTTTTGATGAAACTAAAGATAAAGAAACAATACTTATAAGCACAGCGGAAGACTTTATTGCCCTGCGAAACTATGTGGCAAGTGGTGAAATTCAAGATGACCAGTCCAAAGGTGTGGCCGGAGGAAAAGCACGTAGCGCCAAGCTGATGGCAGACATTGATCTTTCAGACATTGATTTTACAGAGACAATGACACCCAGCAGTTCATGGGACGTCAGCTTTGATGGTGGTGGTCATACAATTACTGGGTTTAGCGGAAACACCTATGGATTGTTTGGACAAAGTTTAGCAGTTGGATATAACTACAATAGTGATGGCACAAAAGAAAAGGTCAAAACAACTATTACAAATTTGCATGTAGATGGAAATATTGATACTGGTTCAGAAAAATTGACGGAAGAATCAACCTATAATTATGGTTTGTTTGCGAATAACCTTATAGGTGGAGTGATGGATCTTGCGTATTGTGAGATTAGTAATTGCGTTGTAACGGGTAACATAAATATCGAAATACCCTCGGATAGAACTATAGGTGTTAATGTTGGTGGAATGTTCTATACCGGGCCAGGAACAAATGCTAATTCAAAGGTGCCAATTAAAAATTGTTTAGTTGATGTGGACATTGCTGTTATTAATCATTCTGAAGCGCCAGTTGCGATATATGGCGTTGCCAGAAGTGCTGCGATGGATCATTGCATATCCCTATCTTCAGTAAATATTTCTGGAGAAGGCAGCAGCAACATTCTAGCCTATGGTATGTGCACTGCGCCTAAATATAATAAATTATCTCCACAGGCGTTTTTTAATAAAGATGCAACTAATGCTGATTCTTGGAGCGATGATCTTAGTTATTATGACAATGGGAAAACCTCAGAGGAACTGAAAAAAGCCACTACCTATGATGAAAGCTGGGATACAAATGTTTGGACAATAACGGATGGTAAATATCCGGTACTTAAAACTTTCGGTGCTGAGAGTACCCCGGATATCAGCGAGCTGGAGAGCGTTTTAAAAGAAGCTAAAGCTATTACAAACGACGATAAACGTTACACGGACAGCAGTTATCAAACACTACAGAATGCGATAAAAACAGTGGAGGATGCAATCAGTAATCTGTCCACAGCAGATTTACTACTGAAGGATTTTGTTTTAACGCAGACCTCTCTTTTAAAAAATGCAACCAATAACCTGATCGCTCAGGGTCCATGGGCAGAAGCGGTGGAAAATTTAGACGCAGCTCTGCAGGCGGCTAATGAAGTACCACAAGACATTGTCTATACAACAAGCAGCCAGACAAGCTTTGATAATGCCTTTAGCATTGCCAAGGCGTTGGATAAAGACAAATCTGACGCTGAAAAAATAAAAACAGTGGCAGACAGCTTGCAGGAAGCTATAAAACACTTGACTGAAAACGCAGATACCACAAAATATTATTCGGTCAAGGATAAAGCGCTTAGTATAACAAACCAGGACTATATCTATACAAGCGACAGCTGGGAAAAATACAAGCCTGTTTATAAGGTTTATAGTTCATTAAAACCTAAAGACACACCAAAAGAAGAACAAAGAAAGCTTGACGATGCGGCGGACAATCTGGCGGAGGCCTACACCTGGCTGGTCAAAAACGCGGATTTCACCGCCATGAGAGCGGCCATCATAGATGCCGGAATGCAGGATGAAGAGGACTACACACCCGCCACCTGGGAAGCTCAGAAAAAAGCGCTGGATGCAGCAAACCAGTTTGATCAGAAAAACACACCGGACCTTGATCAGGAAGAGGTTAATAGGGCTACCAAAGCCCTTGAAACAGCTACCGCCAAACTGGTGTTAAAGACAGACTGGGAAGCTCTGCAGACCGCGTTAAAGAATGCCGCGGCTGTTGAAGCTCAAGAGAAAGCTTACACAAGCAATAGCTGGACGCCCTTTAAAACCGCTTTGGATACTGCAAAGGGCATTGAGGAAACCAATACGACCACCCAGGCAGTTGCCGACGCGGCAAAAGCATTGAACGGTGCCCAGGCAGCGCTGGTCAAAAAAGCCGATAGCACTGCGCTGAACAGCGCCATCGCCGAGGCGGATAAGCTGAAGGAAGCGGACTATACCAGCGCGAGCTGGTCAGCCTTTGCTGAGGCCCTGGCAAACGCTAAGGCTGTGGATCAGAACAACGCCACCCAGACGGCAGTGGACGCGGCCAGGGATGGTTTAGAACTGGCACAGAGCAAGCTTATCGAAAAGACAAGCTTTGCAGGCCTGAATGAAGCCATCCAGGCGGCCGAAGCCTTAAAGGAAACCGATTATACCAAGGATTCCTGGAAAACGGCCGATGTGGCAGCTGCTCTGGCAGAAGCCAAAGCCATCGAGCAGGATCCGGAAAACACACCGCAGGCCGATGTGGACGCCGCGGTACAGAAGCTGACAGACGCCATGGAACAGCTGGTTAAAAAGGGTGATCCCAAAGCCCTGGATGAAGCCATTAAAACGGCCGAAGCCCTGAAAGCAGAGGACTACACCGCCAGCACCTGGGCGGCCCTGCAGGCAGCTCTGACAGAGGCCAATGCCCTGGACCGCGGCAACGCAGATCAGGCAGCTGTCAACACCCAGACCGAAAAGCTGGTAGCCGCCATGGACGCACTGGTCATGGCAGCCGACAAAGCGGCTCTGGCCGAGGCCTGTGCCGCGGCTGAGGCAAAGGACAGCGGGATCTATACCCAGGCCTCCTACGAGCCCCTCCAGACAGCCCTGGCAGAAGCCAGAAAAGTCCTGGACAACGGCGACGCCGCCCAGCAGGAAGTGGACAAGGCTCTGGAAGGCTTGAACAAAGCCCTGGCAGGCCTGATCAAAATTGAAAAGGCCGAAGCGGAGGGCTATCAGGTCACCGCTGAAATTCCAGAAAACGCAGAGCTGAGCATCACAAAACAGGATGAACAGAAAGCCGAAGCTGCGCAGAAGAACATCCGTAAAGATTACAAGGATGCTGAGCTTCTGGCGCTTTTCGACATCAACCTGGGAGACTACCAGCTGGGTAAGGGCGAGAGCGTGAAAATCACCATCGCACTGCCGGAAGCCGCCTGGGGCTATGACAGCTACAAGGTCTACCATGAAAAGGAAGATGGCAGTTTCGAGTACCTCGATGTGGTGTATGATGCCGAGAGCCATACCCTTACCTTTACAGTGAGCAGCTTTTCCGATTTTGGCATCGTTGGCTTTAAGAATGCCAGCGACGACAAGCCGGATGAAAACAGCGGCTCAAACAATAACGGCGCAGGCCAAAACAGCAGCCAGAATAGCAGCGGCACAGCAAAAGGCAGCGGCGCAAGCGTTGGCACAGGCATCCCAGCCGACAGCCCGAGCGCTGTCCTGGCAGCAGCCGCATTGGTGGCGGCAGCCGGACTGGTAGCCTTCGTGGTTTACCGCAGAAAGACAACTAAATAACCTCGACTTTTAGAAAGCACTGGATTTTCTATCAGGTCACAACAGGCTCTCCCCAACAGGGAGAGCCTTAGGCGTAAATAAAAAAATAAATAAAATAAGGATAAAATGATGAAACTAAAAGAATGGAAGCGTATGCTGAGCCTGCTGCTGGTGCTGCTGCTTTTGGCAGGCAGTCTGCCTTTGTCCGCCCTGGCAGAGGAAATGCCCGAGGGTCTGCATCAGCTGGAGCGCATTGGAGACACCTATGCGGACGGGACCCTGCAGGAGGCGCAGACAGTAGCAGCTGAAACCACCAGCGAAAGGCCCGACGGCTCCTATGATCCAGAAGTTATTGACCAGATATACCGGGGCGGCGAGCCCTCCCTGACAAAGGACGAGGCCGGAAACTACCTGGTGCGGGACGTCGATGATCTCAATACCCTGAGAATGGATCTGGCAAAACATGTAGATTACAGTAACACCACAGTTATCATGACCAATGATATCGATGCCTCTGGTTTAATGCCTTACCCTGTTCACCGCCTCTATAGTGATGGAAATACCGCATTAAAAGACACGCAAGAATATGTTTATATATTTGATGGAACTTTTAATGGTATGGGTTATACCATTAAAAATTATACAGATAGTACTTCGGGTTTGTTTGATGTGTTGGGGAACAATTGTCAGATTGGCAATTTAACCATTGAGACTAAGCAACAGATTACAGAAGCGTCTGGATCTTTAAATTTACCAAATGATACAACTGGAAAGATAAACCGCTCTATTGGAATTATCGCAAATAATGTAATGGGCGCCTATATGACACGGTGTGCCACTAATGGTGATGTAAAAATCAACCTTGAAACAACAGCCAGTATTTCATGTGGGATGATTGGTTCAGGTTTCTCTTTAGGAAATTATTTTGGTACTGAAAGGGATAAATTTTTAGCGGAAAATTGTTATAGTACGGTTAGCTATGAAAAAAACGATACTTTTAAAAACATCACTTTAAATACGGTGTCTTCAGGTAATAGCGCAAACTGTTATTACGCGGGAAAAATTACTGGATTTTCTGTTGAAAAGAACCAAATGTTGTCGATTCCTTTCAACTCATATAGAACTAATACAGATTGTTATTATGACAAGATTGCGCTGGGATTAGAGGAGGAAAATATAAATTCTGGTGGAACCGGCGTTCGTTCCAGCGAGATGAAGAAAAAGAGCAATTTCAAAAATTGGGACTTTGATACGATATGGCAGATTGAAGAAGGAAAAAACTACCCAACGCTCAACAGGGAAAATACAAAATTAAAAGCCAGGATCGTTGCAGAACTTGAAATTCAACTGGAGCCAATGGTTATTGACTATAACAAAATAAGTGTAACCGGAGAACTTCCAGTATTAAGAACAAATGTTAAGGATATTGTTGTAAAGAATGCCGGCGATAATCCATATCATTTGAAGGTTGAATTTGACGCTGTAAAAAATGGAGCCGAATATGTAGGTGTCTTAGGTGAACATGCACAAGGTGTAGCACGTTTTAATGATAAAAACGACATTTCATTGTCATATGATCAAAATGATGAGGTTGATTATTTTCTTCCCACTAATCTGTTTGATAAAACAGCTTATACACAAGAGGGAAACGTAAAATATCAAACAGCTACAGCATGGGGTAGTTTGACAATTTCAGATAAAACCCCAGCGTTAACGGAAACTCGTAAACAGGAATTAAACGCAAAAATAGATGAAGCCTGTGAAATTTTATTTGAAGATGAAAAAATTTTTGGAAAAGGAGAAATAAGTGCACAAAAAGCTTATGATCCTTATTTGATATTTGCTTTGATACGTTCGGACTCAAAAAAAGTAAATGAAAATTTTTATGATGAGTATTATAAAAATATAATTCTAAAAAAATATGAGAATTATCGAAATTCCGGTAAAACAAACGGCTTTATCACAACCGATACCTGTAAAGACATTATGATGATTACAGCTATAGGATATGATCCACGCGATGTAGCAGGCTATAATTTAATAGATATTATAACTGATGCTGCTCTTTATGATGATAACAAGGCATATATGGCAAAGCCTACACGAGCTTTAGCTTATGGTTGCTATGATTTTGAAAATGATAATGGATACGATATTAAACAGGTTATCAATGATATGGCTGTTCAAAAAACTGATGCTACAGGTGTCGTTCAAAACGGAGATGCTAATGATGTCGCAGATATGTGGTCAATGTATATACAACCAATTTTTCAATACTACGACCCGAATGCAAAGCCGGGAGACGATTACTATGCAGTAAAGGTACGAATAGAGAATGAACTGCTTCCGAGATTTCAGCGATCACAAAGCTATATCGGCAGTTTTTGGGGCGGTTTCTGTTTAAGCCTTACTAGCGATAACAATCATTGGGATATTAGAAATGCATGGACAAATGCCCAAGCACAGATATGTTTGGGTATGGCAGGAATTACAGCGTTTGATTCTCGATTTGTTGTGGGTAATCAGACAATGTATGACAATATTATAAACCGAATTGATTATGAAAAACGGGTTGGAGAAGATACGCTAACATCCGGCATCGGCCCGGAACAGATCATCCGCGGCGTCACAGCCTTAAAACGCGCAGAAGCAGGGCAAACCGGCATCTACGACTGCCGTGACGTCAAGGGAACCGCCTATGTCAAAAACCTTATTGACAGCATGGACACCAGTGATAAAGAAGCTGTGGGCGCTGTGTGGAGCGCTTACCAGGCTTTGAGCGACGGCAAGAAGGCCAGCATGAACCAGGAGGATGTCAAGAAATTGACGGATGCTGTCAACGGCCAGGGTAAAGCCCTGCTCCAGACGCAGCTGGAAAAAGCCAACACCCTAAAGGAAACCGGCTATACCGAAGAAACCTGGAAACCCTTTGCGGAAGCCCGGGACAGCGCCAACACCGTATACGCCAATCCGAACACCACCGACGCAGAATGCCTGGCCGCTTACGCCAGCCTGAAGAACGCCATGGACGCGCTGGAAATGAGTTTTATTCTTGGTGATGTTAATGGTGACGGAGAAATCGATGGACTAGATGTTACATGGGCTATGCAGTACAATGTTGGATTCCGAGTTTTAAATGAAACGGCTATAAAGGCCGCAGATGTTAATTCGGATGGAATAGTAGATGGTTTAGATGTTACTTGGATTATGCAACATAACGTAGGCTTAAGAACATTTTGAAAGGTAAAAAAACAATGAAAAAAAGAAAATTCAGCAAACTAACAGCGATTTTCCTTAGTTTTTGTCTTGTCATGGCTTGTATTTCGCCGGTTTTTGCGGAAGAGAACACCCCAAAAAGAGAAGTTTCCTTAAATATGCAAGGCGAAAACAACGAACAGAAAATCGAACAAGGGAAGGAATTTACACTGACCTTAAATTGTGCAGAACCATTTGGTGTTATGAATGCCCAGGTGGTTTACGATAGCAGTAAGGTTGAGTGCATATCATGCGAAACGCCTATAAAGACAGGCAGTAATATGGTTAATGATAACAAAAATATTTCTGCTGTCATGGTTAATATAAGTCAATTGGATTCTGATATTGTGGCACCTGATACGATTATCATGTCTATTGTGTTTAAAGCAAAAGAGGATATCACTGGAAACGCGAGCTTTGAAGCTAAAGTCACAGCTATGTATTTACTGGATGGCAATCTTGATGGAACTAAAGTAACACCAACCGTTACGAACAATGTAGGAGAGATCATGATCACAGCTCCGCCGACAGACATCAGCGAGCTGACCAGCAAAATCGCCGAAGCCGAAACCATTGACGGCAGCCTGTACACAGCGGCAAGTTATCAAAACCTGGAAGCAGCCATTGCTGCGGCAAAGGAAATAACAACTGAAAACACAAAAGAAGAAGTTGCCGCGCAGGTCAAGGCTCTGGACGACGCAATGAAACAGCTGGTTAAAGCGGTTGATAAAACGGCCTTGAAAGCGGTAGTCGCTGAAGCGAAGAACTACGATGAAGCCCTGTACACGCCGGACAGCTACGCGGCTCTGACCGAAGCGGTCGCCAGCGCCCAGAGTGTATTGGACGCGGATCTCGCAGATAACACGGAAAACCAGAAAACAGTGGCGGATGCTGCGCAAGCAGTTAAAGACGCCATTGCGGGGCTGAGTGCCAAGGGTGACCAGGAAGCGCTGGCTGCCAGCATTCAGGCAGCGGAAGCAGCACTTGCCAGAGAAGATGTCACCTACATGGCAGACACTAAGACAAGTGTTGAAAATGCTTTGAGCGCGGCAAGAGCCCTGGTTGGCAAGGAAAACGCAACCGATGCAGAGGTTTCCGCAGCCGTTAAAAATCTGAATGACGCGGTTGCCAAGCTGGTGATTGCAGCAGACAAGGACACCTTTAACGCTGCGGTTGCACAGGTGCGCGAATCCTTCAAGGAAGAAACCTACACCAGCAGCAGCTGGAAAGCTGTAGCGGAAGCCCTTAGTAATGCCGACGCCATGGCAGACCGTCTGGCAAAAGGCCAGGTACCGGCCGCAGAAGCGGAAAAGGTATTGACCGACCTGCAGAATGCGACAAAGGGATTAGTGCCAAAGGCAGCAAAAACCGAAGACTTAACCAAAGCAATCGAAGCAGCTAAGAAATTAGATGAAAGTCATTACACCGCTGACAGTTATGCCGTTGTGAAGGAAGCTTTATCCGCAGCCGAAAAGGTTGCCGGAAACCTGAATGACAGTACTCAGGAACAGGTGGATACCGCGGCAGCAAATCTTAATGCAGCCGCTTCTAAGCTGGTGACCGTGGCCACCGATGAAAAGACCGGTGTTGTGGTCAATGGACTTCAGCCTGGTGAAGGCATCAAGGTTGACGACAAGTCAAAGGATAAGGAAGCCGTGGCCGGTGTTGATGAAGCCATCAAGAATGCCAGTGAATTTGCAAACGCGAAGGAAACAGAAATTCTTTTCCTGGCCGACATTACACCAGAAGTGACAGAAAATGCGGACGGCAGCTTTACCGTTACCATCCCGCTTAAGGCGGCTCAGCTTAAATACGACGCCTACTATGTAGGCCACAAAGGTGCAGACGGGAGCTTTACCTGGCAGGCTGTAACCCCAGATGCTGATGGAAAGATTACCTTTACCACCAAGAGCTTTTCTGAGTTCACCGTTGTGGGAATGAACAGACAGGATGAAAGCCCGAGCACAGACGGCAATCAAGCGTCAAACGCCGGGACTACGGGCAGTGACAGCAATAAGAACAATGCCTCCGGCGGAACCATTAATCCAGTAACAGGTTTACCTTATACTGAGGATGAGATCAGCAATGGCGCGCTGCAGGCAGTGGCAATGCTGGCGCTTATCGGACTCTGCGGAGTAGTTTTTTATCGCAGACAAAGAAAAACAGAGCATTAATTTAAAATAAAAGGGTATCAGCCCCTGCCTCCTTTTAAAGGGGGCAGTAACAGGTATCTTTGAAATAAAAAAGAGGAGAAACGACAGTGAAAGGATTAAGGAGAAAAGTTAGAGGCTTAATGTGTGTTTTGATAGCGGCAATGGCGCTGCTGCTGGGATCGGCCCGGGCAGAGGCCTCCGGCGCGCAGACTGGAACCATCACTTTTAGTGTTGAGCGGTTTACCATTGGTCAGGGTTATTTTGTCGAGCCGGTTCAAATACCGATTTATGCGGGGGATACCTCCAAGGATGTTCTTGACCGGATGCTGGAACCCACCGGTGGCTATACGCAGAAGGAAGGATCAGAAAGCTTTTATGTTACTGCCCTGAGAAATGCGGATTCGGGTACACTCGATATTCCTTATTACATTACCGATATGAGCGGCTATAAGATTACCAATGACAATAATGACGGTAATGCGAAATATCCGGATCTGGGTGAGTTTTCCTACACAGAGCATTCGGGATGGATGTACTCGGTCAACGGTGTTTTTCCCAATTATGGAATGGACAGTTACATTCTTAAAGACGGCGATGTGATGCGTGTCCAGTTTACCATGTGGGGAACCGGTGCGGATGTCGGTGACCCTTACAATGCCGGGCAGTATGGTCTTGACATACCCAACCGGGACAGCTTGACAAAGGCCATCGCGGCGTTTAACGGAAGGGCGGATAAAGAAGAATTGCTCGAAGTTTCTTTCATAGCAGACGCCTACAGCCACGCCATGGAGACCCTTGAAACCATTGATCCGGGCATTACAGATCAGAATGACCTTGATCAGGCACAGGCATATTTGGAATCCGCCATAGCATCGAAAAATTTGCAGGCGATCACGCTTGACCGTGACAAGTTAAGCCTCAGCTACGGCGGCGAGGATCAATTGAGCGTCGGTTATACTCCCGAAGACTGCCGGGTGGATGAGGGTGTAAAATGGACCAGCAGTGACCGGGATTGTGTCTATGTTGAACAGGATGGGCGGATTTACGGCGACAGTATCGGCACCGCTATAATCACCGCAACCCTGGGCAATTTCACCGCCAGCTGTGAGGTGACCGTGAGCGAGGAAAGCGCCGAAAAGCCTCTGCAGGGTATCAGTCTGAACCAGACTGAAGTAAGCCTGCGCAAGGGAAAGACAACCGCGCTCAAGGTCAGCTATAATCCGGCAGATACCACGGATGACAAAACCGTCACCTGGAGCTCGGATAATGAAAAAACGGCAACGGTGGACGCCAATGGCCGCATTACAGCGGTGGCAAAAGGTGAAGCGGTGATCACAGCGCAGGTGGGCAGCTTTACCGCATCCTGCCGGGTAACCGTCACCGAGGACGACCCGGTAGACCCGCCGGACATTACGGATGATGATATTGCCGCGGCCAGAGAAGTGGTTCGGCTGGCAGCGATTTTAAACACCAATCCCAGCCCGACTCTGGACGAGGTAAAGGTGGTCGAGGATGCTTACCATAACCTGACAAGCGTACAGCAGTCTGTTTTAACGCCGGAGCAGGACGCCAATATTCAGCTTGCCATTAACGGCGGCTACAGCAAGGTGCTGGCTGTGACGGCTGACGCCTGCGAGTCTGCGGTTGAGGCGGTTCAGACGGCAATCGACAGCGGCGGAAAGCCTGACGATCAGAGTCTTTTTGATCTGGTACAGGCCGAAAAAGCGCTGAACGCTGTTGGACAGTATGAGGACTTTTTAACCCAGGATCAGGAAATCTATGATCAGGCTGAAAAGAAAATGAAAAAGGTGACAGACACTTTAAAAGATGTCAACGCATCGGATAACGGCGTCATGGTCAAGGGGCGTTCCCTGACACTGCCGTGGACAGTAAAGGTGGAAGCGCAGAAGGCGGAAGTCACCTCTGAGCAGCAGACAGCCCTCGAAAACGACGCCCAGTATCTGGACCCGGCCATTGAAAGCCAGTATGAAATTAAGCTGAAGGATTTTGGCGCTGCGGAAAGCGCGGATGCCATACCAGAATACGACACTCAGGGTAAGACTTTTAAGATCGCAATCCCCTCAGAGAATTATACCCCCCCGACCCTCGGCGAACATGAACAGCTGACTCTTTTGCATAACGGCGAGCGTATCGGCTTTGAGGATGAAAAGGGCAATGCCCTGATCACCTACGACGCCCAGAATAAAAACTTCAGCTTTTCAACGGGCAGCTTTTCCACCTTTACGGTGGTGTCGGACCATCGCATCGCCATTGAGCGCTTTACGCTGACCGATACGGAGAAAACACTTTTACTGGATATTGCAAATCCCAGCTTTGAGCTGAGTGTGCTGAGCTTTACACCATACAACACCACGGATAAAAGCCGGCTGACCTATACCTCCTCGGACCCGTCAGTGGCCAGTGTGGATGATAAGGGCATTGTCACCGGGCACATAAAAGGCACGGCGGTCATTACCGCTGAGGTCTGCGGGATTAAAAACCAGTGTACGGTGACAGTAAAGATGAACCGGTATGTGGATTTTGAGAGCTACTGGCCCACCTTTAGGAAGAACAACAGCAACATGGCCATTGTGGACGCCAGCCTGCCAAACGCGGGAAACAACCTCACAGAAAAATGGATCAACAGCGATATCAATGTGGGGGGCAAGCAGATGACTGCCGGTACGCCGCTGGTGGTGGACAACTATGTTTTTGTTTCCACCCAGAACAATAAGCTCTACAAGCTGGATAAAAATACCGGGGCCATTGTCAAGGAAGCCAAGCTGGCCATGAAAGTAGGCTTTTTCTCCTACGCCACCTACGGTGACGGTATGATCTTTGTGCCGGAGGAAGACGGAACCATTGAGGCCTTTAACGCCGATACCCTGGATTCGCTCTGGCGGACCGAGAGCTTTGGCGGGCAGAGCAACTGCCAGGTAACCTATGCGGATGGCTTTATCTACTCGGGTACCTGGAGCGGTTCGACCAATAAAGGGAAGTTTTTTTGCGTGGATACCACGAGCAATGGCGATATTTACCAGACCAACGGTATCCGGCGTGCAAAATGGGTCTCCGATGATGACAGCGGCTATTACTGGAGCGGCGCGACCGTTGTTGGCAACGCGGTGATCTTCGGCGGGGACTCTGGCGTACTTCAGTCCAGGAATAAGTCCACGGGCGCGCTCATCGACCGGTATGCTACCGGCGGCGTTATCCGCTCAAGCATTGCCTATGACGCGGGGACTAACGCCCTTTATTTTACAGCGGGCGGCGGTGTCACTTCCAACGGGATTACCGGCGGCGGGAAATGCTACAAAATCGGTGTGACCAGCGACGGGCATTACACAGGGGCTAAAATTGCGGATCTGCCGGCGGCCTCGACCACATCGCCGGTGGTTTATAATGGCCGTGTGTACGTGACTACCCAAAAGGTAAACGGCTCTGGTCATGAGGAGGATTATAACAAGTCTACGGTCATTGACCAGAGTAATACGGAGAATGGAAAGCTGGCTGTTCTGGACGCGGATTCTCTCAGAACGATCTATCAGACAGATATCGGCGGTCCGTCAAAGGCCTCGCCGCTGCTAACCACTGCCTATACGGCAGACGGGCAGCAGACGGTTTACCTTTATATCACGGTCAACAACCACGACGGTGCCATTGTCCGCGTGAAGGACTGGGCGGGAAATACCACGCCGCAGGCAGAGGTCATTTACCGTGCCGATGGCGATGAGCAGGAATATACCACCAGCAGCCTCAACTGTGATGCGGATGGTACAATTTACTACCGGAACGACCGGGGACATCTGATGGCTCTGACCGGCACCTCTGAGGGTGTACGGGAAGCGGCGGCTGTAGAGGGCCGTTTAGGTGTGCAGAAGGGCAATAAGGAGGGCAGCGACGGCATGACAGCCAGAGCTTCCGGAAAAACGGCAGGTCAGGCTGAGGACGAGTTTAAGCCCTGGGATTTTGACGGCGCCATGCTGCCATACAGCAAAAGTGTGTCGAAAACGCCGTCGGGTACGGAACAGCTAAAAAAAGCGGCGGTTGTGCTAAGCTGTACGGCTGTGGCGATGGCGGTGCTGTATATTACGGGATGCGGGCTCTGGCCCAAGCTGGTTAAAAAGCCATGATGGATCGAGCAGCGGAAAATATCCGCACACATACGGCAAAAAGAAAACGGACGCTGGTTTCAGCGCTGATCATTTTCCTGCTGATCCCTCTGACCATCTGGTTCGGCATTCGCTTTCTGGATGACCGGAAATACCTGTTTATCAGCCTGCTGATTATTTTCTACACGGCCATCCCGTTTGTCATGCGGTTTGAGGGACGCCGGCCCGACGCGCGGGAGATTGTTGTGATCGCTGTGATGGCAGCTATTACGGCCTGCGGAAATCTGGCGTGCTTTATGCTGGGGCCATTCCAGGCCGGGACGGCCCTGGTGATTATTGCCGGCATCTGCCTGGGGCCTGAAGAGGGATTTCTGACTGGCGCTATGGCCAGGCTGGTCGTCAACATGTTTGCCAGCCAGGGGCCCTGGACGCCCTGGCAGATGTTCTGCTGGGGGCTTCTGGGATTTCTCGGCGGGCTCTGCTTTAACAAGGATCAGGAATTTTCGAAAAAGGAAGTCAATTTTAAGGTGGTTATGGGGCCGCTGATCTGTATTGTGGTATCGCTGGCCCTGGGCTTTGGTATCTGGATACTTACCGGCGCCCAGGGACCTTTTGTGGGCTGGTGGCTTTACGGCTTTGGCGCCCTTGGCCTGCTGGCCGGTGTGCTGCTCCAGCGCAGGCGTCTGCCGGTTGACCGGCTGACCCTGGCGGTTTTTGGCTTTCTGGCCACCTTTATCATCTATGGCGGCATCATGAACATTGCAGCCCTGGTTATGTCCTCGGGCATTTCGGGCTCTGGAATGGGCTTTGACTGGGGCTCCATGAAACTGCTCTATATTTCCGGCGCACCCTACGACGCGGTGCATGGGCTGGGAACAGCCTTCTTTGGGGCGTTGCTGGGCCCAGTGATGATTGAGAAGCTGGAGCGGGTTAAGATTAAATTTGGTCTGTATTATTAAAAGGCTGGAACAGATAAGAAAGGGATACAAAATGAAAAGAGGTTTTAAGAAAAAAGGGATTTTACTGTTGGCGCTTCTCATGCTGACCGTACTGACACTGGCCGGGTGCAAAGACCCGATCAGCGGGTTGACCGAGGGAAGTTCGGATGAGGAAGTGGTTCAGCTGGCGGATACAAATCCGCTGCCGGAAAATGGTGTTGTGACAGCGGCACAGTTCCGTTCCATTGAAGGACAGGATAAAGTGGTGACCTTTAACGGCAGCAACATGTATGGCTACCAGTATACCTGGAGCTTTAACGGCAAGGATATCCATAATCCTGAGGATCAGAACCTGAAGGTAGACTTTACAACGGAGGGTGACACACTCAATAATGTTAAGGCCGCGGCCGGAGATGCCGCCTACGGTCTGGGCATCACGTTGACGGGCAATAAAGGGCTCATTACAGTGCCGCAGCTCACTGTTACGCTGCCGGAAAAATGGGACGCGGATTCGGCTGTTCTGTGTAAGCTGAACAACGGCCAGCCTGCCAAGATGAGCAACGTGACCTTTGACAATACTTCTGAAACCACGAAGATGACCATGAATATTGTGGAAACCGGCGGCGATTACTATATCGTGGCTGGAAAGACCATTGCTCCGGTACCGACAGC
>OIET01000378.1_pt1 | contig 44390 bp, 50 predicted proteins | sample 1581871 | NCBI WGS metagenome assembly OIET01 (sample SAMN03279760, study PRJEB24777) | human gut metagenome | isolation source: fecal sample PR121 from 1 month old male Malay infant, vaginally delivered... | place: Singapore | collected 2005-09-16
TAGAGGACGACCGGCAGTATGATTTGTTTTTCGTTTTTCTGCTGCTCAACACCTTTGTCATCCAAAAGCATCACGGCAGTCTGACGGAATTCAGCGTTTTTCTGGAGCGGTTTGAGAATGATTTGAGCGAGACGAGAGAGGAACTGGAGGCTTACAGGAATCTGACGACTTTTGACACTGCCGCTGGACTCGGTTTGTTTTTTGAGGAAAGGCTGAATATTATACATAAAAATAACCCGTGGAAATGTGTGGATTTTTACATCTATACCCGATTCCTCTACGCTATTCTGGTTGCCTGCGATTTCTACGCAACCTCAGAATACATGAACGGCGCCCCGGTTGATGATTTTGGCGTACTGGATGACGTCACGCCCTATCTAGATGCGTTCAATGCCGATCCCGTCACACAAAATATCCGAAAAATTAAAAAAGATCAAGCGCCTGATGGCGATATTAATATTTTAAGAAGCCGGTTGTTTTTAGAAGCAGAAGAAAATCTGCTTCATAGCCAAAAGGATAATGTGTACTATTTAGAGGCGCCCACGGGCTCTGGGAAGACGAAAACCTCCATCAATCTGGCTTTGCAGCTCATAAAAAAGGATCAACAGCTCAACCGGATTCTCTACGTTTTTCCCTTCAACACCCTGGTCGAGCAAACCCGGGATTCCCTGGAAGAATGCTTTGGGAAAGCCCTCGGCGAAAAAATGGGGGTCATTAACAGCATTACACCCATCAAGAAATACGGGGAAACGACCGATGAAGGCGAATGGGATTATACAAGACAGGATAAAATTGATTATGAAAAGTCTCTGCTGGCCCGGCAGTTTATGCACTATCCCATTGTGCTGACCACCCATGTGAAATTTTTTGAGGGTATTTTCGGAACAGGCCGCGAGGCGGTATTTCCGCTGGCGCATCTGGCGAATTCCGTCATCATTCTCGATGAAATACAGAGCTATAAAAACCGGATCTGGAAGGAAATCATTATCTTTCTGAAAGCCTATGCGCGTATTTTAAATTTTAAAGTGATCATTATGTCCGCAACCCTGCCAGATTTAAACCGGCTCAGTGTTGGAGATGAAAAGGTGACTTATCTCGTGAAAAACCGGGAATTTTATTTTCAAAATCCCCTGTTTAAAGACAGAGTAGAGCTGGATTTCTCCATGCTGGAGCTGGAACCGGAAGAAACCTTTGATGCGCTTTTAAAAAAGGTCCTCGAGGTTTCAAACGCCCTCAGGAAAAATCCAGACGCTGAAAACAAAATTGTGGTTGAGTTTATCAAAAAAGCTTCGGCTGTTGATTTCTATAACCGTTTGAAGGACGTTGTGGAAAATGATCGGGTATCCATTGAACTGATGACCGGGGATGACCACAAGGCGGAACGCAAACGGATTATCAGCCAGGTGCGAACAGCAGAAAATATCATACTGGTAGCCACCCAGGTCATAGAAGCCGGCGTCGATATCGACATGGACATTGGCTTTAAAGACACCTCTATTCTGGACGCCGAGGAACAGTTTCTCGGGAGAATCAACCGTTCCTGCCGGAAAAAAGGCGCTGTCGTGTATTTTTTCAACCTGGATTCACCCGATATGATTTATCAGAAGGATATCCGTAAAGCCGATAATTTGAGGCTGACCGGCGCCAACAAGGCCATGCAGGAAATCCTGATCAATAAAGAATTTTCAAAATTTTATGCCTGCGTTTTAGAAGGCCTTGAGGCGCAGAGCCGAAAAGAAAATGATTTAAATCTGGAAGTTTTTCGGGACCGGCATCTGTGGACTTTCAATTTTCCCGAGATACAGGAAAGGATGCGCCTGATTGACGATAGTCGGAGGAAAGTATCCCTGTTCCTGAATACGGAGGTTATCAGTGAAGACGGCGAAGTCCTTGTTGGAAGCCAGGTGTGGAAATCCTACGGAGCGCTATTGCAGGATGCGGCGATGTCCTACGCCAAAAAGCGGGTCCGCCTGTCAGAGGTGCAGGCAAAGATGGACTACTTTATCTATGAAATTGACAAAAGCTTTGCTGATGCCTGTGTGTTGTGCCAAGACGAGCTTTTGGGTGAGCTGTACTATTTTAAGGACGGCGAGCGATTTTTTGAAAACGGAAAATTCAGCCGTGAAAAACTAAAGCGTGAAAACGACTTTCTGTGAGGAAAATAAAATGAAGGTTAACGGAACTCTGGTCAATTATTATTTTCATTGTAAAAGGCAGTGCTGGCTGCATGGAAACCGCATCAACCTGGAAAGCAACAGTGAAGATGTGAAAATTGGAAAAGCCCTGCACGAGATAAGGGCAGAAGAAAGTGAATCGACGGAAATCAGCATTGAGAATATCCGTTTAGATAAGATTACGAAGGATTATCTGGTCGAGGTAAAAAAATCGGATGCGGATTATGAAGCGGTCAAATGGCAGGTACTGTTTTATTTAAAGGTTCTGAAGGATAAGGGGATCGAGCGCAGAGGAAAAATTGAATTTATCGAAAAGAAAAAGGCCGAGCGGAAAATCTATTATGAGGATTTAACCCAGGAGCGCGAAAAAGAATTAGAGGAAATCATTCGCGCCATTGAGACACTGCTGGAAACCCCCTTTCCGCCTGAGCGGGAGACGGGTAAAAAGTGTCGTCAATGCGCGTATTTTGACTACTGTGTTTTATAGGAGAAGGTAAAATGGGAACAACAAAGTATTTAACCTCCATGGGTGAGCTGAGCCGAAAGGATAATTCGCTGTGTTTTCGAGTGGGCAGCCGCAACAAGTATCTTCCGGTTGAGCAGGTCAGTGAGATTTATTGTATGTCTGAAATATCGCTGAACACCAAGCTGTTGGATTTTCTGGCGAAAAATGAAATCATTGTACATTTTTTTAACTATTACGGCGGTTACAGCGGTACCTTTTATCCCAAAGAGCATTTGGTCAGCGGGAGACTGCTCATCGCGCAGGTAAAAGCATTTGAAAATCGGCGTTTAGGCATTGCGAAGGCCATCGTAGGCGGCATTGGAAAGAATATCGATGAATTGCTGTATCATTATTATAAGCATGATAAAAAAGACGTCAAGCCGACCATTGACTGGATCAGGCATGACTTGCCTGATCGGCTCGGCAAAGCAGAGGATGTCAAGCAGGTTTTGCAGGCCGAGGGCGAAATCTGGCAACGGTTTTACAGCAGCTTTCAGTATTTTCTGCCTGAAGATTTTATCATGAACAAAAGGGTCAAACGGCCTCCGGATAATCCAATCAATGCTTTGGTCTCCTTTGGAAACAGCCTGCTGTACAGCAAAACCGTGTCGGTGATTTATCAGACCCATCTTGACCAGCGGATCAGCTTTCTTCATGAGCCTTCAGAGGGACGTTTTTCTCTGAGCCTCGATTTATGTGAAGTTTTTAAACCAGCCATTGTTTTCAAGACAATTTTTGATGTGGTCAATAACCGAAAACTACAGGTAGACAAGCATTTTGAAAAAAAGCTAAATTATTGTATCCTGAATGAGGAGGGACGAAAAATTTTTATTAGCGCCTTTGAAGCCCGTTTGGACAGTGTGTTTGAGCATCCAAAGCTCAAACGAAAGACCAGCTATCGGACTGCGTTGAAGTTGGACTGCTATAAGCTGATCAAAGACATTCTTGAGGAAAAGCCATTTATCCCCTTTAATATGGGAGAGAAGCTATGAGTACAGATAAAAATTTTAATTATAATTATGCCTTCGTGTTTTATGATATTAATGAAAAGCGTGTGGCTAAAATTTTTAAAATTTGCAAAAAATATCTTGTGCATTATCAGAAATCTGTATTCAGAGGAGACATAACCCCTTCAAAATTGATTGCCCTGAAAAACGAACTGAAAAAAATTATTGTTGAAGATGAAGACTTCGTCTGTATTGTAAAACTGCTGAATGGAAATGTCTTTGGAGAAGAAGTCATGGGCATCTCCGAATCCTCAGAAGACCTTTTTCTGTAGCCCTGTTTTACCAGGCGCAGAAAATTTTAAAAAGTCAAAATCCTTTTAAACAAAAGGTTTGAGCGCCATTTGAAACAAGAATTGGCGAAAATCTCTGCGGCTGGTAAATTTGTAGAGAAATGGCTTGAAATCAAGGGGCTTAGAGAATATAAATAGAGGAAGAATGGCTTGATTGTTATGGTTGAAGATTAACATGAGATGTATTTAAATTGGCCCGGACGCCTAATGAGCGGATCGCGGACTGTTGTTGAAGATTAACATGAGATGTATTTAAATTCTTTTTATTATTTGTTGGCTTTACGTTTTCTTCTGGTTGAAGATTAACATGAGATGTATTTAAATCTTTAACCGCAGCTTCCAGTTTGTTAACGGCAGCTGGTTGAAGATTAACATGAGATGTATTTAAATATTCCTTTTTTTCGGAGTTTTTTCTCGGTTGATCGCGTTGAAGATTAACATGAGATGTATTTAAATCCGAGTATGATCCGAAACTGGGCACAGATGGAATGGTTGAAGATTAACATGAGATGTATTTAAATCAGAAAAAGTAGATGTATTTTCCTTCTCTTTTCCAGGTTGAAGATTAACATGAGATGTATTTAAATGGCAGAACAATATATTAAAATGCTGGCTGGTTTCAAGTTGAAGATTAACATGAGATGTATTTAAATGCCTTAGTTTCGGCATAATCTTGGTACTCTGCTTTAGTTGAAGATTAACATGAAATGTATTTAAATCCGGCGCGGAAAATTAATTCAAAGGAAGCGATCAAAGTTGAAGATTAACATGAGATGTATTTAAATGCTGTGAAACATGAGATCGCCCTGGCAAAGAACTACCGTTGAAGATTAACATGAGATGTATTTAAATTTTCTTCCATTCTGTTTTGTTATAAGGTATGTTTTAGTTGAAGATTAACATGAGATGTATTTAAATAAAGACAACGCCAAAGCCGAGGAACTGAAACACGCCGTTGAAGATTAACATGAGATGTATTTAAATTTTAGAATTTTGACTCGAGGATCATCTCGGATCGTTGTTGAAGATTAACATGAGATGTATTTAAATCTCAATAAGGCACATGGGCAATAGTTATGTAGAGGCGTTGAAGATTAACATGAGATGTATTTAAATCCTGCGCAATTCCGGTGAGGTGCTCCAACACCAATACGTTGAAGATTAACATGAGATGTATTTAAATTAACAGGCTTTGAATGTTCCGTCTTGTCCTACCTTTGTTGAAGATTAACATGAGATGTATTTAAATTCGGAACCGTTGATGAAATCGCGAAATACTTAAAAAGTTGAAGATTAACATGAGATGTATTTAAATGGGGTTAGGCTTCCCCACCATTCGCCAAAGGCTTCGTTGAAGACTAACATGAGATGTAAGGTGTTATATGAAAGTTGAAGAATAATAAAAGCTATATTTATCAACATAAAACAAAAACCGTCAGCATACGCTGACGGTATAAAAAGCTTTTATTCTTCCTCGCTATTCTCGAACAAAGTGTCCTCCTGTTCGGCATAGAGGCTGTCCAACTCCTCATTAAGCAGCTGGTTTGCGAGGATAACTTCTTTGATTTTCTGGACCAGGCCGGAGGCGGTCAGCAGACAGGCTGGGATGATGATAAACCAAAACATGTGAAACATACTGACTTCTCCGCCGGTAAAGAAGGTGTATATCAGTCCCCCAAAGCACCCGAGCATGATGACTACGGTCACGATGAGGGTAGCATTGAAGGACATATCCATGGTCAGGGCCACAAAAATGCACAGGACAAAAAGAATCAGGTAGTCCATAGCAATAAAACGTCCTGAGGACAGGGCGGTGAATACCCCCATGCCCAGCATGGCAATCACAAATAAAATCAGGCGCAGGGATACGGCGGAATATTTAAAGGCACCGAGGGACACGGCATCAACATTTTCGTAGGTGACGTCATCCAGATTATTATCAGAATATTCTTCCTCCGGGGCTTTATCCAGTGGGAGTTCATCAAACAAATCTTCCTTGACGGTCTCCATAGTATCTTCAAAAAAATCGGCAAAAGGATGGTCTGATGCCTCCTCGGAAGTCGTGTCATTGACGGTTTCCTGGAAAATAGCATCATCTTCAGCTAAAAAGTCTTCTTCCTCGAAGTCTTCGCCCTCAGGAAAATCCTCAGGCCCGTTTTCTTCGAAAAGAGTTGCCTCCTTGGAGTGCTCTTCTAAAAAGGAATCTTCGTCGTCAAAGGCGTCATTCTCGTCAAAGTCATCTTCTTCAAAGAGGGCGCCATATTCGTCGCTGTCTGTTTCAAAAGCGTCCGAGTCATCGGGGTCATATTCTTCATCATAAGCTTCAAAATCAGCCTCTTCGTCCCCGGATGTTTCCAGCGGATTATCATCGAGAACTTCCTTGTCGACGGCGGCTCTTGCGGCCATATACCGGCTGTAAGGAATATCCTCCATTAATTCTTCGGCTTCTTGCAGCAGCTCGTCGATTTCGGCCAGATCGGGCTCGTCAACGCCAAGCGGGAGCTCCATTGGTTCTCCATCATGACGGGCAATTCTTCCTTCTGGCGGGCCGTCGGCATTGTCCTGGTTTTCGACAGAAAGGTCTGGTTCAGAAATTTCTGTCTCCACCCAGATATCAGCAGGCGTCTGGGTGTCTGTCCCGGACGGTTCTGCCTCTGAAATCTCCGGATTGGGCGTTGGGATGGGTTCAGTCTGTGTAAGAATGACAGGATCTTCTGGCATTTCAATGACTTCGGCTGGTTCTGCAGCAGGCTCTTCCTCAAAGGAGTTAGCGGGTTCTGCTTTTTTCAGTTCGGCCAGGGCTTCCTCTACGCCGAGGATTTCTTCGGTGTGGAAACCAATGATGCCGCTTTCATGGGTTTTCTGCTGGCTCTTTAAAACAGCCTGCTCAAAAAGATCCTCAACAGGATCCTCCAGATGATGTCCGGTGGATTCTACGATTTTCTGTTTGATGGATTCTACGGGAATTTCCGCAGAATCAGTGAGATGGGATATTTTATGATCGATCCGGTCCTCAAAGGCGGAGAAAAGGGAAAAAAGATCCTTCTTTTTTTCCAGAAGCTCTTCGACTTCGCGGCTCTCTGGATTACGTTTATCCATAGTCTATACCATGCTTTCGTTTATAGTTAAATTTATTATAACAAAAAGCTGAGTCAGAATAAAGTAAATTTACGAAAAAGTGACAGTATCTTGAGTTGTAAAATAAAACGCATAGAACAAATGAACTTTTTAAGGTGGTTTTATGATGACACATGCGCAACGCTCTGAACTCATGGAGCTTGCAACGAAAGCTTTTCACTATAACTATGATCTGGGCCGTGCTTCGGCTTTGGATAACGATTTATCCCTTTACAGCCAGTCGGACCCGGAATTTGATTTTATCAATTTTCTGTACAACGCATTTGAAATTGAGGAGGATATGAAAAATGAAGAAAAATAACATGCTTTTAGTGGGTTTCACGGTGCAGGGGTATGACCTGCGTGATGGTTCTGGTTTTGAAGATTTTACCGCTGTTGTCGTTTCTGGTTCTATCATTGATGTTGAATACGGGCTTATTTGTTCGTATCGAAAACGGGGCTTTGAGCTTACAAGTGTTATCCGTGACGAAACATTTGCGTTTAATCCTACTAATTTGCACCATTTCTTTAAAAATGGCAGTTTTGAAGGTTTGGAGGTTATTCAATTATGACTAAAGATCAACGCAACAACTTAATCGCCTATTTTGCCATTGCTTTAAGCGACGCTTATACCTATGGATTGGCTCAATCGAATCTTGAACACGATACGGTAAAGGCGGATCGGGCAAGACATCAGTCAATGGATGAATTTTTAAACTATCTATTTGCTATTGAACTAACGGAGGATAACGCCCCATGAGACTGCCCAATAAAGAAAAAGAAGTCCCCCGTCTGGCCTTATCCCTTGAGGAGCTGAAAAAGCTCTATGACGATGCGGTTTTTCAAAAGCAGTACAATCACCGGCTCCCGTTGATCATGATTGTGCCCGAGGGTAATCGCATCACCATCTACCAGCCGCCTGCCTTTCCCAGTCAGGCAAGCTACTATCATTATGAATAAAGCAGCATGAACATTCAGCCTGATTCTGCTTAACCGCTACAGGCTTGAAAATAAATATAAAACTAAAAGGAGAAACATTTATGGAAGCAAAATTACTCGGCTATTTACCCATGGACTTTGAAACAAAGGAAGGCAACCGCATTGAAGGGGTTAAGCTCTTCATTGTTTATAATGACGATGCCGAAAATCTTCAGGGTGCCCGCACAGCGGATATCTTCGTTTCACACAAAATTGCTAAAGACTACAATTTCAAGGAGTACCTGAACAAGTTTGTCTTTATCTACTTTAACAACAAAGGCAAGTTCTATGCCATGGACAAGATTGACGTTGACGCTGACAAGAAAGCCTGACAGGTGACGCCATGGTTTTTATCACAGGTTTCATCATCGGCGCGGTCTGCGTCTACGGTGTTGTCAAGTGGTCGGTGCATTCCGGCTGTCAGGGCGAGTACAAGTTCTGTACGGGCTGTCCTTTAAAAGGCGGTTTCCCCATGTCGGATGACTTTGACGATGTGGAAGTACCAGAGGAGGTCACAAGGAATGTTTCAGACAAGCCTGACACTAGCCCTCGAAAATTCCGCCAGTTCTTTGACGAGTAACCCGGCGCCAACGGTCATGCCCTCACCGACTGCCAGCCCATCCCCTGCGGTGGTGGCAGAGTCGGTGACGGACACCGTCAACGCTTTGAATACCATCATTGAACGACTGGATCAGATCACCATCATGATGTATCTTGCCGTTGGTGTGACAGCGGCCATCATTGTTTGTCTGATCTTATACAAGTGTATATCCGCTTTTGTCGATTACTGACAGGCGGTTATATAAATCTAAAAGAAGGAGGTACGCCTATGCCTGAAGAACCGGTTGTCAACGCTTTTCTGATCACTTCCGATCTTATCAAGCCTGTTACCACCTCCATTAACTCCGGCCTGGGGGTTATGGTCCCCATCGGCCTTGGTATTATGGGCACCATGATCGGCATCAGCCTGATTCGCCGTGTCATTTATACCTTCCTGTAAAATCTAAACGAAAGGAGCACTATTTATGGAAATCACCACTGAAATGCTCAAACCAGTCACTGACTCCATTAATTCCGGCTTAACCACGCTGGTTCCTATTGGCCTCGGCATCATGGGCACCATGATCGGCATCAGCCTGATCCGCCGGATTATCTACACTTTCCTGTAGAATCAACCAATCATTTTTAATCCTCTTAAAAAAAACCTGCCACCACTCCCCCTGTGGTAGGCAGGTTTTTAATTTAGCAGGCAGGTCTTTATTGAAAGATTATATAAAAAACAAATATAAAAAACAAAACAAAATATATTAATCCGGGGCCTATAATTTTATGTTTATCAATCCACTTTCTAATATCTTTTAATACAGGAATATTTAATTTACTTTCTGGCGCAAATATTAGTAAAAAGGAAAAAACTGTAATTAGCATTAAGGCTAATAAAGTTAGCATTTTAAACATGATCATTACCCCCTATCTATAGTGTATTTATTATATCATAAAAGGAGTAGTTATGGAATCTATTAATAATAATAAGGTTAAGTACCGATTTCTAGTTTTTATATTGGCTTTTATGGTTGCAATTGCTCCTTTAGGTAATATAAAAAAGGTTGAAGCTCTTAGTCCTAGTGATTTAAAATTGGTATCTCCATTTATTATTGGACTTATTCTTACAAGTTTAGTAGCTTCTGGTGCCATCTCCGGAGGTTATAAAGTATCCCCCGCCGATCTTTCTTCCATCACCGAAAAAGCCCAGGCCAACCTCCAGGCCGCTGGATCTGCCGCCATCGACCAAGCTAACAAGCTCGGTGAAGCCATCAAGTCCGGTGCCGAAAGCGCCAAGATCAAAGCTCTTGCCAGTGGGGCGGTGATTTACGCGTTTTTACAGGCTATACAAGAGACTTTATTCCCGGATAAAACAATTGATCGTACTTGGACTTTAGGTAAAAACGAAGTCATATTGTCGGATTTTGGGGATTATGTTGTTACTAAAGTTGTTTCAGATAATTATGTCAAATTAGGCATCCCAAATCGGCCTTGGTTCTTATCAACAAATATCTTCAATACTGGAACATACTATGTGAATGACGATACTACGTTTGATGGCAATTGGGGGCCTGCTGGTTATCTTCATTATAGAAGATCAATTGACGGCACTATTAAAAGTACTGCAACATTTTATTGTATGACAAAGAACCCGTCGGCCCGATATTCTATTGCTATTGGATATAATTCTGATTCTGTTTGGAAGTATTTTGGTTCTGCTTTAGGGATACAAAAATTTATTGATCAGATTTCCGGGAATGCTATTTTAGACAATGATGTTACACATATTGCTTCCGCTCCATCGGTAAGTTTACCGACTCGATTGCCTACTACCATTGTAAATAATATTAATAACTGGGATGGCACTAGCGACTTAGTCCTATCACCACCGCTCCCCTACGACATCCCAGACGATGAAGCCTTAGTCGTTGACCCTACCTATGGCGGTGAAGTCATTGACCCAACAGATCCGGTTGACCCGCCCGCCGAAGAGGGCACCATCGTCTTGCCCTGGCTCGCCGCCCTTCTCGGTCTCCTCGGCCTTGGCAATCCCAGCTTAGAAGGCATTGAAGCCGGGGTAAAAACCGCCATTGATAAGCTGATCGAAGGCATCACCGCCACCGCCCAGGACGTTTTTGACGGCAGTAAAGAAGCTTTAGGCAATATCACCGATGCCCTGACCGGTATAGACGCCGGTATCCAGTCTGGTATAGACGCTTTAACCGGTTCGATTTCCGTACCGCTTGCCAACATCGCGGACTTTGCCTTATCCGTCCCGGACTTCTTCGCCATCCCAGAAGGCAAGTCCATTGCAACACCCATCATTGAGCAGATACCAACCGTCTTTCCCATTGTTGACCAGATGAACACCGCTTTGAACAAAATCACCGTTGAGACAAGGCCCCTGATCATTTATTATCCCTACCTTGACGGCTCTACCAAAGAAATCAATCTTAACTGGTACGAGCCCGCCAGACAACAGGTCAAGCATGGCGTGGGTCTGCTCTTCAAAGTGGTAACTGCTCTGGCCTGCTTCGCCATGGTCTCCAACGTCTTTGGCATTGGCATCCGCGTCGGAGCCGGACAAGCCTATACCGATAACAATTCCGGTGGCGGCAACAGCCGTAAAAAGGAGGATTAAACCATGCTCGAAAAATTCGGCCTTTATAACTGGCTTTACAGCCTCATATCCGGAGCTGTCGGCGCTTTCCCAAAAGTTGAACTGCCCCCCGACGCCATGACCGTCTTTGACAACATCACCGACTACTGCGCCGTCATTGGCCACTATATCCCCTTAGATATCTTCCTGGCCTGCTCCGGCATCATTCTGGCGGTCTGGGTGATCTGCGCCATCATCTCCGCAGTCCTTCAGCTCCTATAGCACACATCGCGCGTCTGCCCTTCATGGGCAGGCGGGCGGTGTGCATCGGGTGTCACGTCTCGCGTCCCCTTTCGCCATCGTTACCGGGTTACCGTTACATCGGAAGTACACTGTCCCTTGTTTCAGTCGGCGCTTACGCATCGGCCACGCCCTTTGTCCTTCCGCCATTGGCAGAAATTATAAGTATAAGCACTCTTTTTCAGCGGTTTATGCTTCCTCACGCCCCTCATCCGCTCTGATCAGCACGTATCAAACACAAAACAAACAAAAAAAATAAAAGGAGAAACACTATGAACTACATTATCCCTTTTATCGCCTTTACCATTTTCTTTATCTTTTACATGATGAAATTTAAGCCCATCATCGCCCTTGTCCTTGGCATTGTGGACTTCATCAAGCTCGATAAAAAGAAGTTCCGGGGCTTTGGATTCTGGCTTTACTGTGGCCTTGGCGGCTCCGGTAAGACCATCTCCATGGTCGAGTATTTAAACCGCATGCACAAAAAATACCCCAAACTTAAAATTTATACAAACTTTAATTACAAATACGCTGACGGCAAAATTACCAGCTGGCAGGATCTCATAGACTACGACAACGGCGATGACGGTATCATCTTCGGTTTTGATGAAATCCACCTGACCTTTGCGTCTCAGAAATGGCAGGACTGCCCGGACAACATGCTTGACTACATCAGTCAGCAACGAAAGCTTCACAAGCAGATCGTGGCCAGCGCCCAGGTATTCACTCGAGTGGACAAAAAGCTGAGAGAACAGACCAACTTTGTCATTGAATGTAAATCCCTGTTCTTCGGCCGATGGATTTTCAATAAAGCCTTCAATACGGCCGAGTACCTCGCCAACGATGAAAAAGCCGACCGCGGCGCCAGGAAAAGACACCGGGCATGGCGGTATAACTTTGTGGCCTACAATAAAATCCGCAACAGCTATGACACCATGCAGCTCATGAAAGAACTCAAGAAGGGCAAGAGCCCTCTGGAACAGCAGAAAACCAGCTTAAAACAGCTATTGGAGGTGGATTAAATGTGTTTGACATCCTGTTAGCCCTGTTCATCTTCGCCTACTTTATCTGGGCCATTGTCTTTTGGATTAAATATTTGTATGAAAAATTGAAACTTTGAGAGGTTTAAAAAATGAATGAAATAGATGTATTACTTTGGAATATACTACAGCTTTTTTTGCCCTTTTTGGTTATTTTAGGCTTATTGTTTCTTTCGGTTATTGTCTCTGGATTATTGGACACTTCTTCAGAACATCTGCACGATATTAGAAATGATCCGGAACTCCCGCCAAAACCAGAAGAAGAAAGTTCTACCGTCAATAACATCACCAATATTGAAGTAACGGAGGATTCCGATCATGAACATTAAATACATTCCTGTCATTATCTGCGGGATTGCCTTTTTTCTGTCCCTGCTGGCCTATCTGGCCTATTTGCTCGTCCCGGTCAAATACCTTTACACAAAGCACTATGTCACAGAAATGATGGCCTTTATTTCCATTATTCTGTGTCTGATCGGGACGGTCTTTTTACTGACCATTGAGATTATTCACTTAATATAAAAAGAGAGAGGTTTAAAAATGAACGCTGTTGAACTTTATAATGATCTGTTTTCTTTAGGTATTTTATTATTGATGCCCGCTTTTTTCGCATGGTTTTTATGGGTGGCATCCCTTATTTTGGGTGGTGATTTTATGCTTGCTAAAGTAATGTTTTTCACGCTTTTAATAACCAGCTTTGGCCTGTTGATTGCTTCGGCTATTGTGCAATGCCAATATCCAGAGGTTGAAACCTATTTACAGGAAAAGAATAAAGTGACCTGTGAGTGTTCTTGCTGTCACTGTAACGGTGTCCCAGGAACGTCAGAAAATGAATAATCCGGTGCGGGTGCGCTAAGCTAGTATTACCTTAGCGCACCTCGGTGACTTGTGACAAAATTACGAAAACGGCTTATTTTAGCCATTGTAAACCATCTGCAAGTTTGTGACAATGTTGTGACAAACTTCTGTGACAATACAACTTCTGTGACAAAAAGGGGGATAACATGAAGGATACGCGCTCAAGAAAGTGGCAGATAACCATCAATAATCCCAAAGAAAAGGGATTTGACCATGAGCGGATTAAAGAACAGCTTGGTACCTTTAAAAGCTGTGTGTATTGGTGCTTAAGTGACGAGATTGGCGAAACAGGCACTTATCATACGCATGTCTTTATGGCCTGCTCCGATGCCGTGCGCTTTTCCACCATCAAGAAAAAGTTTGAACGTGCTCATTTCGAGATGGCTAAGGGCACCAGCAAAGAAAACCGGGATTATATTTTCAAGGAAGGTAAATGGGAAAAGGATAAAAAGAAAGAAACGAACTTACCGGAAACCCATGAGGAGTTTGGCGATATGCCCGTAGAACGTCAAGGCCAAAGAAATGACCTCATTGACCTGTATGACATGATCAAACAAGGGCTATCAAACTTTGACATCATTGAGGAAAACCCGGCTTACATGATGCACATTGATAAAATCGAGCGGGCACGGCAGATTGTCAAAGAGGAAAAATTCAAAAACGTTTTAAGGGATTTAGAAGTCACTTACATCTGGGGAGAGACCGGAACCGGAAAAACACGGTCGGTCATGGATCAGTACGGCTATGAGAATGTGTACCGCATCACCGACTATAACCATCCCTTTGACAGCTACAAAGGCCAGGACGTGGTGATTTTCGAGGAGTTTAGAAGCTCCCTCAAGATTCAGGAAATGCTCAACTACTTAGACCGCTACCCGCTGGAGCTTCCGTGCCGTTATCTGAACAAGATCGCCTGTTACACCAAGGTCTATATCATTTCAAACATTCCGCTGACCTGTCAGTATGATTACATTCAGCAGCAGTACCCAGAAACCTGGGAAGCCTTTTGCAGACGGATTTATAACATCCAACATTTCACAAGGGAAAATCCTGTTGAGGATGAAAAGCTTGAGGGCTTTGAACAGCTAAGCTTTTAAAAAACGTCTTTACCGGCTCGGATCAGTGCCGCAGCCATCAAATTTTCGTGATAAAATATTGTTTTATACGTTATAGGGGGTAACGATCATGGGACAGCATTTTACAGAAGATGAACGCAAGAAAATTCAGAATTATTTAGAGATTAAAATGTCTAAAGCGCAGATTGCGAGAGAACTTCATAAATCTTACTCGGCGATATGCCGTGAAATCAAACGGGGAACGGTAAAGCAGATCATTAGAGAATATCAAGAGGTCTATGCTTATAAGGCCGATTATGCTCAGATCGTGCATCTGGAAGCTTGCTCAAACAGAGGGCCCGTTTCTATTCTCTCTGAGCCATCAAACTTTAAAACCGATTTAATTCGCCTGATTAAAGAGGGTTATTCGCCTGAAACAGCCATTTTACTTTTAAAACAGACCTACGATGTCACCATCTGCTATAAAACTGTCTATAATGCCATTGACCGCGGTGATCTGGAAGGTTTAAGGCTTTCGGATCTGCCGTACAAAAAGCCTCAAAAGAAGAAAAAGGAAAAAGAGACAACAAAAGAGGTGCCCGCTGGCCGCCGTTCCATTGATGAACGTCCCTTAGAGATTTTAGACCGCCTTGATTTTGGACACTGGGAAATGGATACTGTCGTTTCAGGACAATGTACCACTTCAAAAGCGGCTCTTTTGGTTCTTACTGAGCGTAAGACCCGTTTTTCTTTTGTTTTCAAGTTGCCAGAAAAAACCAATGAAACGGTTAAAGCCTGCCTTGATCAGTTGGAACTTGCTTATAAAGAGCACTTTAAAACGATTTTTAAAACAATCACAATGGATAATGGCGCTGAATTTGTCAATCAAAAAAATATTGAAACCTCTGTCTTAAACCTGGAAGAAACCCGGCTGATCGCTTATTATTGCCATCCTTATTCTGCTTATGAAAGAGGTTCCAATGAAAACTATAACCGTTTTATCAGACGTTTCGTTGAGAAGGGCGCAGATATTGCAAAGCTCAGCGAAAGCTTTATTCATCATGTTATGGATTTTATTAATAATTACCCTAGAAAAATGTTTGGTTTTCAAAGTTCTAGCTGTTATCTTGAGAACGAACTTTCGATTCTAAATATCATTTAATTTATTTCGCGTTTTACCTTGCAATTTAGGAAAAGTGACAGTATTCGTATTTAAACTGTGAATAACTTATGGTATAGTAGTAGAAAATTGTACACAAAAACACTTGTTTTGCTCGGAAAAGAAAAGCCCTAAAATAAAGGAACGGGGGATTCATCCACAGAATGCACACAAAAAACTGTGGAAATGTGGATAACTTTATAAAAGAGTAATAAACAGGGCTGGCAAAAAACAAAAAGTGTTCAACGGCTTAATATTACAGTCTTTTTGTTAAAATTAGGACAATCTTACACAGAGTTATCCACAATAAGTGCACAAAATCGGGTAAATTGTGGACAACTTTTGTGGAAAACGGGTGTTTTTCAAAATATTGTGGTATAGAAAGAATAATGGAGCATAAATTGTGGATAACTTTATAAAAGAGAACGAGCGTTTAGAAGATTTAGGAATTAAGGGACTCAAGATCATTCAAAACCCGGATTATTTCTGCTTTGGCATTGATGCAGTGCTGCTGTCATGGTTTGCTTCGGGAGCAGTGCGCAAAAAGAGCCGGGTGATTGACCTGGGGACAGGAACTGGGATTATTCCGCTGCTTTTATATGGAAGAACAGGCGCTCAGAAAATCCAGGCCCTTGAAATTCAGGAGAATATGGTGGAGATGGCTGGGCGCAGTATAGCCTGCAATGGACTGGAAGAAAAAATTGAGATTATCCATGGTGATATCAGGAACCCTGGTGAGCAGGTACGGCCGACCAGCTATGATGTGGTGGTCAGCAACCCGCCTTATATGAAGGTGGGGCATGGGCTTAAAAATCCTATGGAGACCAAGGCCATTGCGCGCCACGAAATTCTGTGCGGTATTGAGGATATCGCAATTTTTGCCAAGCGGATGTTGAAGGACCGCGGCAAGCTGTTTTTAATCCACCGTGCAGACCGTCTGGCGGATATTATGAGCGCGATGCGGGACCACCGTGTCGAGCCCAAACGCCTGCAGTTTATCCATCCCTATGCAGATAAGCCGGCTAATCTGGTTTTGGTGGAGGGCATGAAGGCAGGGAAACCTTATCTGATTACAGAGGCGCCCATCGTGGTCTATGAAAAGGATGGGCGGTACACACAGATGATCAATGATATCTATGGAACATCTGCGCCCTATGACCGGATTATAAAAAATAAAACAGCGCCGGAGTTGTAAAGCTCCGGCGCTGTTTTTTATCCCATGCGTTTTTTAATCAGGCGGATATCGTCTCCGGCAAAGACAATGTTCAGGAAGTTGCCGCGGATTCTGGAAGTCAGACGCTCGTCGTAGTTTTCAAGAATCTGGGGCATGGTCAGGTTGGTGGATAAAATGATTTTTTTATGCTCCTGCAGCCGGGTATTGATTACCTCAAAAAGCTGCTTTTTGCTGAAATCCGAGTAAAACTCTGCCCCGAAATCATCGATAATCAACAAATCAGCGGTGAAAAGTGGGGAATATATTTCATTAATGGGTATATTATCATTGAAAATTTTACTCTGAATATCCTGGACCAGGTGAGCGGCGGTGATATAGATAACATTGTAGCCCTGCCCGATAAGGGCGTTGGCGACACAGTTTGACATAAAGGTTTTACCCACGCCGGGTTTGCCGGTAAACAGGTAGTTGTCATTTTGCGACTCGAAATGCAGACAGTAATGCTGCATTTTTTCCTTGAGACGGCACATTTTTTCCCTTGGTGAGCCATTCTGAGCTTCAGCGGCTTCGTTTGCGTAATAACCCGGGTTAAAGGTATCGAAATTTTCGGCCTGGGCGTGAACATTCAAATCATAGTTGTTAAAGGCCGCCCGGATGAGCTCCTGTTTTAAACAGGAACAGACCTGTCCGTCCACGTAGCCGGTATCCTTGCAGATTGGACAGTCGTAGCGGAGCGTCAGGTAATCCAGCGGATAGCCGTTTTGGAGCAGCAGGGCTTCCTTCTGCTTTTTTAAGGCCCCGACACTCTGGCGGAATTCGGCGATGGCTTCAGGATTTTTGCGGGACACCTCACGGGTCATTCGGATTCCCTGAAGGTTGATGGCATGGTCGAGTTCAGCGAGCTTTGGAATGGAGGCATAAAGCGCCTCCTGTTTTCGCTTAAGCTCAAGCTTGTTGCGGAACTGCTTTTGCTCAAAAGCATCGTAGACTTTTTTGGTTCGTTCATTCATTGTCGTCACTCCATAACCAGGCTTCGTCTAACTGGTCAAGCTCTTCATAGACCTTTTTGCGGTCTTCGCTGATCACGACGTCGCCCTTTGACTGATGGTAGCCCTTTTTAGGCTCTGCGTTAATTTCTTCCAGGCTGGTGTAACCCTTCTGGGACCAGCGTTTTAAAATGGCGTCGATGTAGCGGATATCCTGTTTGCTGGAACGCTGCATGGCCGCGGTGATGATGTCCATATCAAAGTGGTAGTCGTCTGCCCAGCGAATGATCATTTCCTTTTCCCAGGCGATGGGCGCCCGACGAAGGCCGAGATATTTGAAAACATCATAGACCAGCTTCTGTTCACCTGCGCTTTTTCGGATATAGGCATCGGCCTCTGCGGCTTCACGGATACCGGCCCTGTACCAGCCCTCGGCTACGGATTTCAGGTAGTTGATGATTTGTTTTGCCGTGAAGGGCTTTTCCTTTTTACCAATAAGGTTCATGGAATATTCCACCAGAAGGATCACAGTTTCCGGGGTAAAATGGTACTCAGTGATCCAGTTTTTAAACATCTGAGTTTCCTTCTGGGTGATGGTCCGGCTGCCATACATCTGCTGAATTTTGGAATACATGTGGGCAACACGAGCCTCCATGCTGTCAGGATCCTGCTTCTGGGGCGTTTCTGCTTTTTTAGTTTCGGCCTCTGTCTTGGTATGGTGCGACATCAGCCTGGCAGAAATGTTGTAATAAGTGACGATGATGTCTTTTGTGCCAACGTATTCCAGGGAGAGGATGCCCTCCTTTTCCCAGTATTCCCATGCCTTGATGACATCCCCCTCAGTCAGGTCAAAAAGCTTGCTGAGTGCCAGGTTGTCAATGGGCTCAAGGGAATGGTTAAAGCAGTGCTTCAGCCCAAAAAGATACACCTTCACATAATCGCCCCGGGCCCGGGGCATATAGTGATTGATAAATATATTTTCGACTGGCGTCATGGCCATATTGTCGTTGTCGATGATAAACTTGAACTGATTCATTTGGAAAACACATCCTTGATTAAAGAGTGCTCTTATTATAGCACAAAACCCTGCAGTTTTTTATCCCAATTGTATACGAGATGTAAATTCTTTCATTTGTTGGCTTAAAAACGGGCACTTTGGGTTGCCAATCAGTTTAGGTATGATATAATAACAAAGTTAAATGCGTGTGCGAAAGGAAGACTATTATATGGATACTTTTATCATTGAAGGAGGTCACCCGCTAAACGGTGAGGTGGCAATCTCCGGAGCAAAAAATGCAGTATTGGGTATTATTCCCGCAGCCATCCTTTGTTCCTGCTCAAGCAAAATCGATAATGTGCCCGACATTAAGGATGTTAACAAGATCGTTGCAATCCTGGAAAAGATGGGGGCAGAAATATACAGAGAAAATGATACTTTAATTATAAATACGGACAAACCAATCAATTATGACTGTTCGGAATATGAAGAAGAAACTGGAAAGATGCGTGCGTCTTACTATCTGCTGGGAGCGCTGCTGGGCCGTTACCACAAGGCCATTGTTCCGTTGCCGGGTGGCTGTAATATTGGAGACCGCCCCATCGACCAGCATATCAAGGGGTTTGAAGCGCTTGGAGCAAAGGTGCTCATTGAGCACGGCCAGGTTAAGATGACAGCGGACCGTCTGATCGGCGCGGATATTTATCTGGATGTGGTCAGCGTTGGCGCTACCATCAATATCATGCTGGCGGCGACCCGCGCAGAAGGCATGACCATCATCGAAAACGCGGCCAAAGAACCGCATATTGTGGATGTGGCAAACTTCCTGAACCTGATGGGAGCAAATATTAAGGGCGCGGGAACAGATACCATTAAGATCAAAGGTGTGGATGAAATGCATGGCTGTGAATACTCCGTCGTACCGGATCAGATCACAGCAGGAACCTATATGATGGCGGCTGCCGCAACCTGTGGCAATGTGCTCGTGAAAAACGTTATTCCGAAGCATATGGAGGCTGTCACCGCAAAAATGCGTGAAATGGGCGTCGAGATCATTGAAGAGGACAATGGTATCCGCGTCATTGGAAAAGAAAATATTAAAGGCTGTAAGGTGAAAACACTGCCTTATCCAGGCTTCCCGACCGACCTGCAGCAGCCCATGGCAGTACTCATGAGCATTGCCAGTGGACAAAGTGTTATTACTGAAAGTATTTTTGAGAACCGTTTTAAATATGTGGATGAACTGCGCAAAATGGGCGCAGAGATTGCCATCAACGGACGTGTCGCCAATATTACCGGCGTTCCGACTTTGTCCGGGACTAAGATTAAAGCAACTGATCTGCGCGCGGGTGCTGCCATGGTCATCGCTGGGCTTATCGCCGAGGGCGAAACCCGGATTACAGATATCCAGTATATTGACCGCGGCTATGAAAAGTTAGAAAGTAATATCCGGAGTCTTGGCGGCATTATCCGCCGTGAGGCCATTGAAAAGAAAGTCGAAGACTAAAAATGAAGACACGAAAAAGACGCCGCATCCGGTTTAAACCGCGGTTTTACGTGTGGGTGGCGGCGCTTGCTGCTGTGCTCATGACGGCGTTCTTTTTCATAGCCACCCATCCGGCAAAGAAGCTTGAGAAGAACTCCCAGACAGCGCTTCAGGCGGTGGAAACCCTTCAGACCGCCCTGTCAAACGCCGCGGAAAAGGGCACCAGCGCCTTGAAGACCGAAGAAAGTAAGGAACAGGAGGCCATTAAAGAGCGCATCCGAAACGGTGATACCGATGGACTTAAGGTTGTTTTTATGACCTTTGACGACGGCCCCAGCGAGCATACCAATGAGGTGCTTGACATTCTGAAAAAATATCACATCAAGGCCACCTTTTTTACAAATGGCCGTGATAATGAAGTGGCAAGAGCTGCCTATAAGAGGATTGTAGATGAAGGCCATACCCTTGGAAATCACAGCTGGAGTCATAAATACGACCTTTATAAAAATCCGCCGGCTTTTTATGAGGACGTTGCGAAGCTGGATGCATTTCAGCTTGAAGTGACAGGAAAGGGTGAGATATCCCATATGTTCAGGTTCCCTGGTGGTTCGCTCAACGCTAACGCAACCTGTATACAGGGGATTCTTGACAGAGGCTATAACTATGTGGACTGGAATTCCTCGGCTGGTGACGGGGGCGGTAATCCCGCCAGCACCGACGCGGTTGTGAATAAAATTATGAGCGAGGTTCATCAGCACAATGTGAGCACTGTCCTCTGCCATGCAGAGCTGCGGGACACCACACGGGCCGCTTTGCCTCAGCTTTTTGAGACGCTTAAAGCGGAGGGGTACACTTTTTTACCTATGGAATCAGACCTTTCATATCCCAGACAGGTATGAAAAAGAAAAAGTTGAAAAGTTCTCCCGGACCGCTAAAGTCCGGGGTTTTTTTGCTGTTTTTAAAAGAAGTTGCGTTAAGTAAAGATTAAGTAAGATTCGATAACATGTAAGCAGCGACACTTCTGTCTTAAAGCGCAGAAGAAGTTCTATTACCGATCGAATTTTCGATAGTAGGAGATTCGCATGAAATTTTGTAGTTTATACAGTGGAAGTTCTGGAAACAGCCTTTTTGTTTCACACAGTAAGACAAAGCTTTTGATCGACGCAGGCCTCAGCGGAAAGCGGATTGAACAGGCGCTGTGCGCCGTCGATGAGCTGCCCGCACAGCTTGGCGGTATTCTGGTAACACATGAGCACCGCGATCATATTCACGGTGTCGGTGTACTTTCAAGACGCTATGACCTTCCGGTTTACGCCAACTTTGCCACTTGGGAAAGCATGCGGGACAGCCTTGGAAAGATTGCGGAGCATAATGTCCGGGTTTTTGAAACCGGCCAGGCCTTTGTTATCGGAGATTTACAGATCGAAGCTTTCAATACCTCCCACGACGCGGTGGAATCTGTGGGCTTTACCATTGACAGCGGATGCAGCAGTGTGGGTATTGCCACCGATACGGGCGTTATCACGCCCAGAATTATGGAAGCCCTGAAGGGCAGAGATCTTGTGGTGCTGGAATCTAACCACGATCCCGCCATGCTGGAAGCAGGACGCTACCCCTTTCCGCTTAAGCAGCGTATTAAGGGAAACCATGGGCATCTCTCCAATGAAATATGCGGCGAGACGGTCTGTACCCTGGTGAAGGAAGGGCTTGACAAGGTTGTTTTAGCCCATCTCAGTGAGGAAAATAATTATCCCCTTCTGGCGTACCAGACCACTGCGCGGATTCTGGAGACCGAAGGCATACAGCCCGGAGAAGATTTGTCGTTAGTGGTGGCAGGCCGTAAAAACAGCAGTGAAATTTATGAACTGTAGAGGAACTTTCATCCAAAATTAAACGAGGTGAAAGAAAAATGTACGAAAATAATGAAAGACCAAAGAGAGAGTCCCATGTGTCCGCCGCCATCGCAGGCGGTGTAGTCGGTGGGATCATCGTGGCGATTATTCTCGTGGCTGTCCTGTACTTTACAGGTACCCTCGGCGGGGGGACCCGTACCGAGACTGTCGCGGGCCAGAAGGTTATCGTCAACGATGTGAATGTGGACTCTCAGGTAGAAGCCGTGGCACAGGTTGTCCCTGAATCCGTGGCCGGAATTGAGACCACCATGACCGAAAATACCATGATGGGCACTCAGGAAGCTGTGGGCGTAGGCTCAGGATTCATTGTGACGTCTGATGGTTATATTGTCACAAACCAGCATGTTATCAGCGATAACCCAAAGGAAATAAAAGTTTCTCTGGCTGACGGAAATAACTATACAGCCCAGAAGGTTTGGGCAGATTCCAGCCTGGATATGGCTATTATTAAAATTGACGCCAAAAATCTTCCAGCAGTTACTCTGGGAGACTCTGATAATTTAAAAGTCGGTGAGGTGGCCATCGCCATTGGGAATCCTCTGGGGCTTCAGTTTGAACGAAGCGTCACCGCGGGGATCATCTCCGCCTTAAACCGAAGCCTGGTTGTTGACAGCAGCCTGGTAGCGGAAGACTTGATCCAGACAGACGCCACCATCAATAAAGGGAACAGCGGCGGACCGCTTGTCAACGCAAACGGTGAGGTCATTGGCATTAATACCTATAAAAACGCCCAGGGTGAAGGCATGGGCTTTGCCATTCCCATCAATGTGGTCAAACCCATCCTCAATCAGGTCGTGACAAGCGGTAGCTTTACGCCGACTGTGATCGGGATCAGCGGCTATGATAAACAGCAGGCTGCTTATTACAACGATGCAGAGCCCATTGACAAGGGAATTTATGTTGCCTCAGTGCAGGCAGGCGGCGGTGCGGCCAATGCGGGTATCCAGAAAGGCGATATCCTTTTGACCATTGACGGCAAGGATGTGAATACCATGCTGAAGATGAAGGAAATCCTCTATGGACACAAGCCGGGAGACACCGTTAAGATTACTTATGAACGCGGCGGACAGACAAAAGAAGCCGATGTGACCCTGCAGGCTGGAAATTGATAAAATTTATGAAACAACGGTAAAGAACCGCTGCTAATGCGGCGGTTCTTTTAAATAGAGAAAGTTTACGGGCAGTGCCAGTGCCAGGAGCTGGCACTGAAAAATACCAGAGAAAGAAGGCATCTGGCCTGGCGGATAAAAGAAGACATGAAATTTTCTTTTGTAACCATTCACGTTAATCATTTAGAGGAGTCCATCCGGTTTTATGAGGAGATTCTCGGCCTTAAGGTTTTGCGCCGCTTTAAAGCGGGTCCGGAAAAAGAAATCGCCTTTATGGGCGGTGAGGGGGCAGAGCTTGAGCTCATCGGAGACGCTCGCGACAGCGAGGTGAACGTCAATGAAAAGATCTCGCTGGGATTTGAGATTGCGTCGGTGGAGGAATGTATGGAGACACTTCAGAAAAAAGGCGTGCCGGTTTTAAGCGGACCCTTTCAGCCAAATCCCAAAACCCGTTTTTTCTTTATTCAGGACCCGGACGGCGTGATGCTTGAGCTTATCGAACAAAATTAATTTTCAAATCATGACACAGGATGTCAGTGTTTGGGTGGTATGATAGAGACAAATACAGAACATCAGGAGGAAAAAATGGAAAAATTTTGCCAGTCCTGCGGGATGCCGATGAGCGAAGAGGTATGCGGAACAAATGCCGATGGCAGTGCAAACGACGATTACTGCCAGTACTGCTATGAGAAAGGCGCTTTTACAGCGCCGGATATGAGCATGGAAGAAATGATTGAAATCTGCGTTGGTCCGATGGTGGAGAATAATGCAGAAATGACAGAGGAACAGGCGCGGGGAATGATGAAAGAATTTTTTCCAGCCCTGAAGCGCTGGAGAGTGTAGCCCAAAAGAATGCCGCATCGCTTTGTGGCATTCTTTTTTTATTTGCAGCAAGCCTTTTCATTTGACAAATGGACGGTAACGCCATAAAATTAGAGTAACGCCAGAAATTTGAAGGAGGCACCAGTATGGAGCTGCCGACCCAGGATGAAATATTAAAGCTGATCTCCATTATTCAGAGGAAGACTCAGATGTATTTAAATAAACAGACCAGCGAGCTGGGGCTGACCAGCGGACAAGCGCCCTTTATCATGATCACCTGTGAAAATGAGGGCATACCGCAGAACCGCTTTGTTGAGCTGCTGGACATGAATAAAAGCACGGTGACTAAAATGGTGGCAAAGCTTGAGGAAAATGGCTACCTGACCCGAGAGGCAAACGCCTGTGACAGCCGTTCCTTTGACGTTTACCCCACCGAAAAAGCCTACGAGGTGCTGCCAGAGCTGCAGCGCATTGGCACCGGATGGGTCGATGAAATCACAGCAGGCATGACAGAAATTGAGAGAGCCATTTTTTTTGACCTGCTGAGGAGAAGCGCGGAGCGGGCAGGAAGGTACTTTGATGACCATTAAAAAGCCAGCCCAGTGCTGGCTTTTTTGGTAAATCAGAGGATGCCGGCTTTCTGGGATAAGAAACCGGTGGTAAATTCAGCCCAGCTGTAATTGCGCATATATTCGCCAGCGTAGCTGTTGATGGCGCGGATATCGCCCTTTAGAAAATTATAGTAATCACAGTCCAGCTTTTCGGTATCCACAGACAGGTAATTGCGTTTTTTGATCAGGATATCCCCGGCATTGACGGCTTTAAAGGTCTTTATCATGTCTGCGGCAACGGTCTGGAACTGGCTCTGCAGGGAATGGGACAGGTCCCGGTCTTCCCACAGAACAGAGATCAGCTCAGCGGTGGTAGAGCCAGAGCCCTTTCGGTCCACCAGATAAGCAAAAAGCTCTTTGGCCTTTGCGCGTCCAAAGCGCAAAGGCGCGTTGTCCACAAAGACCTCAAAATTGCCGAAGGTCTGTACCCGAACCCGTTTTTGGCTGACGGCTGGCGGCAGTCCGAGATTGTCAATCTCGGACTTTACAGCTTCGACGGTGGGGGGCTTCAGCAGATAACCGCTGGCATGTACTGAAAAGGCATCCAGGGCATAGTCGGGAAAACCGGTGGAAAAGATGATCTTGACCGACGGGGCGGCCTCTTTGAACCGTTTGGCCAGCTCAATGCCGTTCAGACCATACATTTCAATATCCAGAAAAGCAATGTCCACTGGATTTTCCCTGAGATAGTCCAGTGCGGCAAAGGGGTCTTCAAAGCCCTTAAAACGACTGCCGGGCGCGGCCTCCTTTAGGATTTTAAGCATGTAGCCCAGGGCCAGCGCTTCGTCGTCGACTGCGATGATATTCATTCGGTGCTACCTCCTTTTTTAGGCAGAATAATGGTGGCAGTGGTGCCGCTTCCCAGCACGGTGGTAACTGTCAGGCGGCCGCCGCACTGATTTTCCAGACGGCTCCGGACATTGTCGATGCCGATATGGCTGCGGCCGTCCTCTTTTTTGACGGAAGGGTCAAAGCCCACGCCGTCGTCAGAAATGGTGAGAATAACACTGTCCTCTGTTTCCTGGGTGGACAGGGTAACCGTACCTCCTGAAGGTTTTTTGGTTACGCCGTAGCGCACTGCGTTTTCCACTAAAGGCTGCACCGTCAGAGGCGGCAGAGAAAAGTCGCTGACGCCAATGTCGTAGGCGATGCTGAGACGTTTTCCAAAACGCATTTTTTCCAGAGACAGATAGTTTTCAATGTGGGTCAGTTCCTTTTCAAAGGGAATGGCGCCGGTGTGAGACAGTGAGTCCAGGTTGCCACGGAGAAATCCAGCGAACTGCCCGACAGCCTCCTCGGCCTTTTCAGGATCAATGGCGCAGAGCTGTTTGATGGCGGTCAGAGCGTTGAACAGAAAATGAGGCTGGATCTGGCTCAGCATAATGGCGATACGATTCTGCACCAGCTCTTTTTCAAGCGCCTGCGTTTTGCGGGCAGCGGCCAGGGTGTTCCGGGTATAGCGGACCATATAAGAAAGCTGTGCCAGAATAAAGAGCGTGAAGCCAAGCTTGAAGAACAGGTTAAAAGGCAGGAACCCCAGATAGTAGTTTACAATATCCCCAAAACCAATAAAACAGATACCGCAGGAAAACAGAATAAAGCGGGTATCGCGCTGTGGGTTATGGGCATTCTCATAAATAAGGCTGAATAAAATAATGATCACGGCCGCTGCGTCAAGCAGGGTGAGCGGGGTGAGGAGCTCATAGCCGTCCCAGATTCCCAGAGACTGAACCAGCAGAAAGAACAGAGTGAAGGCAAGCCCGGCGTAAACGCAGCCCGAAATCGCATAGCGGGCCCGGCTTTTTACAAAGTCCAGGAGATAGAGCCCCAAAAAGGGCATGATAAGGCTCAGACTCAGAATATCCAGAATGTTGGTAAAAACATTGGTGGTGACGAGCAGTGAGATGATATGAAAATCAAGAAAGATCCACAGTCCGCTGGCGATGGTAAACAGGGACAGGTGGAAAGGCGCCCAGCTCAGCGGTGTCCGGATGATTTTTAAAATAATGACGGCTGCCAGCAGAACCAGTCCCATGAGCAGGATAAAGCCCCCCAGCAGCAGGGATGAGCCTGAGGTGGTGACCAGGTCTCTGAACAGGACGCCGGAATCACCCATGAAAAGATTTTCAAGGAAAAGATTAAAAGCCTGCTCATTGTTGCTGGGGTAAATATTTTCCAGGCGGATGGTGATGGTATCGCTGGCGGCAACGCCACCGGGCGCGAGGAGCACATCCCATTGGTTACCCGGTGATTTTGAAAAAGAAGGGTAGGCTCCTGGCTGGCCAAAGCTGTAAATTTCAGTGCCATTTTTATACAATTGCACCCGGATATTGCTCACGCGGAAAAGAATGGGAGAGCCGTCGTTAATATTCTGGCTGAAGTGGCCGGTGAGAATAACCGAAGGGTTTTGGTCAGAGTCGATTTTGGTATCAGCTGTCAGAGGCTGTGGTGCTGCGCCGTCACTGGCCTGCCAGGTGCCTGTGAAGGTCAGCGGATCCAGCACAGTGTTCAGCTCATCCGTCCGGTGTTCCTCTGCGATGGTATAGGCTAACAGCGTAACAGAGAACAGCGCAATAACCAGTGCCAGGATTTTGAGTACAATATTGGATTTCATAGAATGTGCCTTTATCCCTTCTGTTTTTTAAGTTATACCCCGCAGCCTAAATTAAAAAGCAGTGCCCGAAATGCCCAGACACTGCTTTTTTCTAATCCGCGTAATTGTCAAAATACCCCTGGATTAATACAATGGGTGTTCCCTTGTCACCGCTGCCGGTGGTTAAGTCGCACAGGCTGCCGAGCAGGTCGGTCAGACGGCGCGGCGTAGTGCCCTGGGTTTCCATTTTTCCCACAAGGGATTCCTTGGGTTTATTGGCAATGTATTCGGAGATCGCTGATTTGAGGGCGTCTCCAGATAAATCAGCAAAGTTGTTGTCTGCCAGATATTTTAGCTTGACTTCGTTGGGGGTTCCGTTTAAACCGTCGGTGTAAGCCGGACTGACAACCGGGTCGGCCAATTCCCAGATCTTGCCGACCGGATCCTTGAAGGCGCCGTCGCCAAAAACCATGACCTCGATACTTTTGCCGGTAGCCTGGTGCAGTCTTGCCTGTACCTCATGGACAAAATGCTCACACTCCTTTGGAAAGAGCTTGACCTTTTCCTCGGTGGCTTTGTTTGAGCCCAGGAGGCCGTAGTCAGCGTTGTAGCCGCTGCCGTCCACCGGTTTGGTCAACAGGTCGTCCAGGCCCAGAACGGTTAGAGCGCCCGCTGCCTTTAACAGCCGTTTGGAGCGCTCGCGGGTATGGATATCGCAGGTGAGTACATGCTTTTCATAGGGCAGAATGCTGCGGCAGTCATTGGCAAAGACAAAACGGACCTCGGCGTTTTCCTCTTCGCAGAGCGTCCTGTAGTAAGAGACATAATCGACGCCGGTAAAGGTGTGGGGGTTGCTTCCGAACAGATCGCGGTAACGGGCTTCGTCCAGCACGTCTGTCCAGGGGTTTACGCCCTTTTCATCAAGCTGGTCGAGATCGACCAGATGATTGCCCACCTCGTCTGAGGGATAGCTCATCATAATGGTCAGCTTTTTAGCGCCCCGGGCGATCCCGCGCAGACAGATGGCAAAACGGTTGCGGCTCATGATTGGAAAAATCACGCCGAACTCGCCGTCTGGGAATTTAGCCTTTACATCCTCCGCGATGGCGTCGACGCTGGCGTAATTGCCCTGTGCCCGGGCGACCACAGCTTCAGTAATGCCCACAACATCACGGTCGTTTAAATCAAAGCCCTCGCTCTGAGACGCCTCCAATACAGAATCGACCACGATGCCCGCAAGATCGTCGCCCTCTCGAATGATCGGTGCCCGTACGCCTCTGGATACGGTGCCGGTTGCTCTTGTCATATTGTACCTCCCGCGGCAGTGCCGCTTTTTTTCAGAATAAATTAAAATGAAAGCTGTGTCATATCCCCGATGCTCATGCGCTTTCAAAAAGAATTATATTATAAAACCTCCGGCGTGTAAAACAATTATTGCGCTCAATTTAAAAAAGCGGCTTATCGGCCGCTTTTATTTCGTCTCTTTTCTGCATACATCCGCATGTCCACCTGGTCAAAAAAGTCGGCGGCGTTCATTTCCCCAGGGTGGTATTCCTTAATTCCCATGCTCGCATTGATGGAAAAGCGGGAATCACCTTTATAAAAAAGGTGCTCTTTAATGTCCCGTGACAGGGCGGAGAGGACGGGTTCTGCCTGTTCAAGGGAAAGAGAAGGAAAAATTAAGATAAACTCATCACCGCCGATGCGGGCAGCCCAGCCTTTTCCGTTGGCCGCGGCGTCTGTCAGCAGGGAGGCCATCTCACGCAGGACAACGTCACCGGTCTGGTGTCCGTAAGTGTCGTTGATAATTTTGAAATCATCAATATCCATCATGGCGGCGGTAAAGGATTTTTTTCGTTAATACAGCGTGAAACCTCGCGTTCTGCGTAATTTTTATTGTAAAGGCCGGTGTAAAGATCACGGACAGAAAGATTGTTGAGTTCGGCGATAACATCTGTGATGATCGTGTTGTCACAGTGTCGGTCATCATTGATCATCAGGCTGGCAGTGACATCCTTGGCCAGTTCCAGAACGCAGCGGCGTCCATCGAGGGTATGCGGGGTGGAGAGGATCAGAAAGACCTTGTTTTCCAGATATTCCAGCTTGATGACAGGCTCCTTGAGGCTGAGTGCCCGAATGGAGGAACAGTTGTGACAGGGGGTGTCGCGCTGCCAGATTGCGTAGCAGGGAATATCTTCGGCCTCAAGACGGGCATTCTTACAATTATAGACACAGTAATCCGCTGGTGTGACAAAGCGGTACTGGTCAAAAAAAGCCGCGGCAGACTGGTCAATCAGATTGTGCAGCATGGCGTCAGAGTCTTTTATTTTAAACATGATCTTTTCACCTCGTGACCGCCCTTAGTAGACGGACTGTTTTTCTGTGATTATAGTACCAGTGCAGATCACGGTTGTCAATTAAAATCATTCTGAAAATAAAAGGTTTCGCTTTTACGGGTTTTACCGAAAGGGGTGTATTTTTACCAAAGTGGTTGCGGGTAACCCTGCTTTTCGTGATAGGATAAATAAAAAGCTTATTATTCAGGAGGAAAAAATGGAACCGAAAGGAAAAGCCCTTTTAAAGGGCGCAGGCATTGTTTTTCTGATATGGGGTATCCTTATCACAATTTTTGGCGTCGTACTGTTTTCAACAGCGGCGATGCTGCAGCAGCTGGGCGACAGCCATGAAATTCAGCAGATTGCCACAGAGGGCGGTCTTACAATGGAAGGCCTGGTGCACACGGTCAATATGATGTCAGTATCGCTGATCGTCAATGGCGTCTGCATTGTTATCCTTGGGATTTTGGGGATTATTTTCTGTAAAAGCATTGGGAAGGCACGCTTTTTAAGGTTCTTGAGTATTCTGGTCATTGTGTTCAGTGCGGTAAATCTGGGTATGAGCATTCTCTATGGTTTGACTGCAATGATCCCGCACATGGTCAGCATTGTTCTGGGCATTGCCTATTTTATCGGCGCAGACCGGAATGTCAAGACCATTGATTTGAGTGTGGAGGAAGTGGATGCTGAGGACGCTGACACCCTGGCGGAGGAAGTGCAGGAGCAGGAAACAGAAGAAGTGAAGGAAAAGTGAGATGATCATCCCACTGCGGGCAGATGCTGCCTTGCGGTGGGATTTTTTTGATTTCAAAAAAGTGTATTATTTTTGCAAAATAAAAAATGTAAATATTTTCAGCGAAGAATATCCGTAAATTTTGAAGAAAATTAGAAAAAATACAAAAATCTTGTTAAGATAACCGACTTTTCAGGTTGACATTCATTATAGAAGTTATATAATGACATTAAACAATGATTGACAATATTTCAGATATAAACAAAAGTAAAAATCACAAAGGTTTGGAGGGATAAAAGATGAAAAAGGTCATTGATGACGAGCGGCTGATGGTTAAGATCTGTGATATGTATTACAATCAGGATTTAAATCAGAAAGTCATTTCAGCTCAGCTTGGCTTGTCCAGGCCAACGGTTTCCCGGATCATCAGCAATGGTAAGGAGCGGGGAATTGTAAAAATCATCATCGACAACCTGGAAGGCACCGACTATGTGGAGCTGGAGCGGGAGATCGAAAACCTGTATGGCCTGCGTGAGGTCATCGTCGTTGACACCAAGAAGGACATCGAAGACCAGAAAAACGAAATTGGCCGGGCTGCCGCCCAGTATCTGGAGCGTGTGGTTAAGGACGGCAACATCGTCGGGGTATCCATGGGTACGACCCTGGGGTATATTGCCAGACACGTTGTGGGCAACGCGACCAAGAACATCACCTTTGTCCCGCTGATCGGCGGTATGGGCCATCTTCGGATGGAGCTGCATTCCAACTACATTGTAGAGGATCTGGCAAAGGTTTTTGGCGGGGAGTTCATGCTCATGCACGCACCGGCAAGGGTTTCCGGCAAACAGATTAAGGAAGAGCTTTTGAAGGAGGACGGCATCAGCAAAATTATCCGGATGGGTGATAAGCTGGATGTGGCACTGGTGGGAATCGGAGTTCCCAACAGTACTTCTGCCATTATGGCTACCGGCTATTATGACCGGGTAGAAATGAACAAAATGCGCGAAAAACATGTGGCAGGCGACATCTGTATGCAGTTTTATGACATAAACGGCAGCACAACTCCCTTCAAAATTGATAACAACGTGGTCGGCATTGAAATTAAAAAGCTGCGCCGCGTACCGCATTCCATCGGTGTAGCCTGCGGCATTGAAAAGGTCGATGCCATCAAGGGCGCCATCAACGGCAAGTATATCAATACACTGGTTACGGATGTGGAAAGCGCAAGAAAGCTGATTGAAGAAGAATAGCCGTAATTTACGGTCATTAATACTTTTAGATTTTTTAAATTAAAAGGAGAACCTAACAATGAATGAAATCCTGAACCTGGCCATCAACGAAATGGCAAACACTGAATTCGACTGCTCCTGCGGGAGACATCACAATTTTTCAATCCATGACATCGCCATCGGGAAGGGCGCGATCAAGGAGCTGCCGCGTGTGGCGGAACCCTTTAAAGAAGGAAAAATCCTCATCGTTTACGATGATAATACCTATAAAGCAGCTGGAAGAGAAGCGAAACAGCTGCTGGACGACGCAGGCTTCAATGTCAAGGAATTACTGTTTGATCGTGGTGGAGAATTATTGATCCCGGATGAAAGTGTTGTCGGACGTATTCTTGAAGAACAGGAATTAGACGTCAGCCTGATGGTAGCCGTAGGTTCGGGTTCACTGAATGACTCTGTTAAATATGTATCCTCCCGCACAAAGGTGCCTTATATCATTGTCTGCACCGCGCCTTCTATGGATGGCTATGTGGCCGATGGTGCCCCGCTGATCTGCAACGGCTATAAATATTCTTATCCGGCATGCCTTGCTTATGGCGTTGTTGGTGATACCGACATTATGAAAGAAGCGCCGATGGAATTAATCCATGCGGGTTTTGGCGATGTCGTAGGAAAAATTACCGCTCTGGCAGATTGGGATTTATCCGTTAAGGTCAATGACGAATACCGCTGCGAAACCTGCGTAGAGCTTGTGCGGCGCGCTCTGGACAAATGCTTTGGCCAGGCAGAAGCGTTAAAGGAACGCAACGACGAAGCGACCTTATACTTGATTGAAGCCTTAACCCTGACCGGTGTGGCCATGGGGCTTGTCAATATCTCCCGCCCGGCTTCCGGCGCAGAACACATGCTGTCCCACTACTGGGAAATGGATTATATCGCGAGAGGCCTGACACCCATCCATCACGGCACACAGGTTGGTGTTGCGACACCGGTCATCGCCATGTTCTTTGAAGAAATGGCAGACCTGCTGCCAGAGGGAACCGGAGCGCTGTGCCCGCCGCATGAAGAAATTGAAGCGCTTCTTCGCAAAGCCGGCTGCCCGGTAACACCCAAGGATATCGGCATTGACAGAGATTTATTCCACAGAAGCCTGATCGAAGGCTACAAAGTACGTCCACGGTATTCTGTTATGGAATTTGCAAAAGCCCACGGCCGTCTGGAAGAAATTGCAGACAAAATTACAAATACAATTTACGGAGAATAAACATGCGATTTGAAAAAGACCAGGCATTAAATGATGTCAAACTGTTCGTACTGGATATGGATGGCACCGTCTATTTAGGCAACAACCTGATCGAAGGGTCCTTGGATTTTATCCATAAGGTTAAGGAAACTGGAAGAAGCTTCATCTTCTTTACCAATAACGCATCCCGCGTGCCGTCTTTCTACAAAGAAAAGCTGGCAAAAATGGGTCTGGAGGTAGAGGAAAGCGATGTTGTCACCGCTGGTGATGTCACCGCGGAATTTTTGAAAACCTACTACCCAGGCAAGCGTGTTTACCTGAACGGGACACCGCTTTTGGAAAACAGCTTTAAGGAAAAGGGCATCAATCTGGTTGATGATGAGCCAGATGTGGCGGTTCAGAGTTTTGATACCACCCTCACCTATGAAAAGCTGGATAAAATCTGCCGTTTTGTCCGTAACGGCGTACCTTTTGTGGCTACCCATATGGACACCAACTGCCCGACAGAGGATGGCTTTATGCCAGACTGCGGCGCAATGTGCGATTTAATCACCTCCTCCACTGGTGTGAAGCCGCGTTTCCTGGGCAAGCCTTTTAAGGAAACGGTGGATATGGTATTGGAAATCACCGGCTTCAAACGCGACGAGGTTGCCTTTGTCGGTGACCGTATCTATACGGATGTGGCTACCGGTGTTAAAAACGGCGCAAAAGGCTTTCTGGTACTTACCGGTGAAGCGGATATGCAGACTGTTGCAGAGTCTGAAGTCGAACCCGACTGTATTTATGATTCATTATACGAAATGAGCAAATACCTATGACGCCAAATCCAAATTCCGCAGAAATTTGGTAGGACACGCAGAGTGGTAGCGGGCGTCCGGCAATAAGGCTAACGCATTTTTAAAAGAAAGTTATCCTGAGAGGATATAAAAACTTTCTTTTAAAAATGTGATCTGTTTAATTCTTTATTGTCGATCTTCGCTTATCGTTATATAATAATATATAGGATTATTAGTAAAAAATGGAGAGTGTCAGATGAACGATGGCTTAAAGTATTTTATATTTCTGGCTTTTGCCATGATGGTTCTGCAGAGCTTTTTATCCTATCTTCAATATAAAAGCTACCAGAAAGCCGTAAGCGCCCTTCAGGGAAGGGGCTGGATCTTAGGCATTGGCATGCGCAAGGGCGGCTTTCATATAAAAGGCGGCGCCATTATTGTGCTGGCATGGGACCGGGGAACCAACCAGGTTATGGCCTGTAAAAGACTACAGGGCATTGCCATGTGGAAGCGTTTTGAAGATGTGGACGACTATAACGGCATGACACTCAATGAAGTGCGCAAAATCGGGATCGAGGAAGATCTTGCCATCAACCCCCGGTTGCGCGAAAAAGAACCCTATAGTCCGCTGTTGGTTGATAAGCGCCGTAAAAAAGGCGCTCTCATACAGGCTATTGAAGCCATAGACAGGCGTCTCGCAAAAGAGATGGAAAAAGAGGAACAAAAAAAGGTCGTGCAGGATGACGGATTAGAACGGCAGGAGTTACAGGCACGGCTGCGCGCAAGACAGCGTGAAATCAGAAAAGAACAGTCCGGCAAAGGCTGAGGGGCCTTTCAGGGCTGTGTGAGGGGGCGGTTTATCTTCAGGTGAAGAACAAATGCAGAGAACGTGTAAACGTTGGCCGTAACGCATACGGCAGGATTAATGGTTTTATTTATATGAGTATTTATTAATTTTTAGAAGGAGTGATTTTATGGAAGCTTTACAAACTTTCGGACAAGGCTTTATGGGTCTGTTCCAGAACGGCGCGAACTACTTTATCCAACTTTATGTCTTACAGTTACTGCCATGGGTTATTATCATGATAACCTTTATGCATATTCTGTTTAAATTAATCGGACTGGAACGAATCGAAAAGCTTGTTAAACTGTGCAACAAATTTTTCTTAACCCGCTGGATTCTGTCACCGGTGATCGCCATGGTATTCTCTGGTAACCCGATGACTTATCCTTATGCCCGTTTTTTACCGGAAAACCAGAAGGTAGCCTTCTTTGACCCTGGTATTTCTTTCTGCCACCCGGTCACCGGCTTATTCCCGCACGCCAACCCAGGCGAACTTTTCGTATGGCTGGGGATTGCCAGCGGTGTCTATGTACAGGGCTTACAGTTCGGTATCGGCATCGAATCTCTTGGTGGTTTAGCAGTGGAATACTTCCTGCTTGGGATGGTGATGGTACTGCTTCGCAGCATCTTTACCCAGGTAATCTACAACGCTAAGTACAAAGCAAAATACGGCCATGCACAGGGCTCAGAAACGGAGGCATAAACCATGTATAATGCAGTAAGAATCGAAAAAGGACATGGCGGATGGGGCGGACCGCTCGTTATCCAGCCAACTGAAAAGAAAAATAAAATTGTCTCTATTACTGGCGGCGGCATCGACCCGTTAACCCGCAAGATTGCCAAGCTCACTGGCGCAGAAGCCATTGATGGTTTCTCAAACGGTGTGCCGGATGATGAAATGGCCTGTGTTATCATTAACTGCGGCGGTACCTTAAGATGCGGTGTATACCCGAAAAAAGGTGTTATGACCGTTAATATCACCCCTGTTGGCCAGTCTGGCCCCTTAGCAGAATTTATTAAAGAAGATATTTACGTTTCCGGCGTTGTCGAAAGCGGCATCACACCGGCAGACGGTTCAGAAGTCCCAGTCGAGGAAGACACTGCTGAAGAAGAAGTGGTTGAAGAAGCCGCTCCGGCAGCGGATGCCCCAAAAGAAAACTGGGTCGCACGCGGCGGTAAAGCCCTTGCTGGTTTTGCAACCAAGTGTGTACAGGGCGGTAAAGAAGCCATTGATATTACCATCAAAGACATTCTCCCGTTCATGGCTTTCTATTCATTGCTCATCGGCCTGATCGAATTCTCCGGTTTAGGTGCTCTGATGGGACAATACGTTTATCCGTATTTAGGAACCCTTCCGGGTCTTTTGATACTGGTAATTATTTGCGCACTTCCTATGATTTCTCCGCTGGTTGGTTCCGGCGCGTTAATTGGCCAGGTATTATCCGTTTTGGTCGGTTATGGGATCATGATTGGCGCATTTCCGGTCGTTTTAGCACTTCCGGCCCTTTTTGCCGTCGATGCTCAGGTAGGCTGCGACTTTATCCCAGTTGGTTTATCCATGGGAGATGCCGCGAGCGATACAGTAGACATCGGGGTACCATCTGTGTTATTATCTAGATTGTTCACAGGACCGATCATGGTGCTTATCGCATATTTTGTAGCAACAATGCTCTAGAATAGATTTTAAGGAGGAAGAATCATGGGATATAAATCAACCGTAACCGAAATTGGACCAATGGTGCAGGACTTTATCGGTGAAAAAATGATTATCGTCTTTAACGATAACGCACCTGCAGCCCTCAGAGAAATGGCTGTTCTCCATTCAATCGAAGAAATGGAAAAGGATATTGCCGTGAACGATATCATCGCCATTGGCGGACAGGAATTCGTGGTAACAGCTGTCGGCAGTGAAGCTAACGAAACATTCAGAACAATGGGGCACTGTACTTTCTGCTTCAATGGAGGGGATACGGCGAAGATCCCAGGACACATCGAACTCCTTGGCGAAGGTATGCCAGAAATCACTGTAGGCTGTACCATCGAAATCATTCACACCTAAGAAAACGGAGAGGTAAATATGTATTCAAAAGAAACGGTTATTATCAACAAAACCGGTCTTCACGCAAGACCAGCATCGGACTTTACCAAAAAAGCCAGCGGCTTTAAATCAGCCATCAATGTAAAAAATCTGGATGAGGATAAAGAAGGAAACGCAAAATCCATCATCGCAGTTATGGCAATGTGCCTGTCAAAGGGAACACGCGTTGCTGTAAGCGCTGAAGGCGACGACGAACAGCAGGCAGTCGATACACTGATCGAGCTGATCGATTCTGGCTTCGGCGAAGAAGAGTAATCTAAAAAAGAGGAGTGCACGAAAGGGCCGACAAAGCCTGTCGTGGCACTCCTTTTTTATCCGCGCCAAAATCCTTGTGGCGCTTGTTTTTTTTTCGCCTTAAGCTTATAATGAATACATTAATGTAAGGAAATCAAAAAGGAGTTAATATAAAATGCAAATATCCAAACGCGTAATGGGGATGGGAGAACCCGCCCTTTTAAAATATTATCCCCTGGTGGATAAAGCTGAGGCTGAGGGAAAAAAAGTCTATTACCTGAATATCGGACAGCCCGATATCTGTACCCCGCCCAGCTTCATGAAAAAAGTCAACGAAATGAAGGAAAACGTTCTGGCCTACGCAGCTCCCGAAGGCGAAAACGCATTGCGGGAAGAAGCCTGCAAATATTACCGGAAATACGGCTTAACCTACCATAAAGGGGATATGCTCATCACCAATGGCGGCAGCGAAGCCCTGCTGTTCACCTTTCTGACCATCTGCAACCCCGGCGACCAGATTCTGACCCCGGAACCGCTCTACAGCATTTATAAAGAGATGGCCTCAGCCACCAGCATTGACTTAAGAGGCATTAAAACCTATGCCGAAGAAGGCTTTGCCCTGCCGGACAGAGAAACCATCGAGGCTGCCATCACCCCGGCGACCAGGGCAATTCTGATCACCAACCCTGGCAACCCAACTGGTAAGGTGTTCAGCAGAGAAGAAATCGAACGCGTGCGGGATATCGCTCTTGCTCACGATCTTTACGTCATCGCTGATGAAGTTTACCGCGAATTTATTTATGACGGGCTCGCCTATGTGAGCCCCGGTCATTATCCAGAGCTGGACCAGAACTGCATTATTATCGATAGTATTTCAAAGCGATACAGTGCCTGCGGCGCCCGCATTGGCTTTATCTTGTCAAAAAATCAAATGTTCATGAATCAGATTAAAAAACTCTGTCAGATGCGTCTGGCCGTCTCCAGCGTCGACCAGCTTGGCGCCGCTGAGTTATTTAAGCTGGATACCAGCTTTTTTGATGACGTGCTCAAGGAATACACGCATCGACGCGATATTGTCTACGATTGTCTGAAAACCATCGACGGCGTGGTCTGCAAAAAGCCAACGGGAGCATTTTATTATGTGGCCAAGCTTCCGACAAAGAATGCCTGTGATTTTATCGAATGGATGATCACCGATTTTGATTATGAGGGCAAAACCGTACTGTTGTCCCCGGCCAACGATTTTTATATTCATCCCGAGGATGGTGCAGATGAAGTGCGCATTGCCTATGTTTTAAAAGATACGGATATGGCAGATGCCGTTGAAACCCTGAAACAGGGACTCAATACCTATAAAGAAAAATTCCCGGAACGCTGTAAATAGGAGAAAAGAATGGAAATAAAAAATCTACAGAAGGGTCAGCCGTTTTTAGGCTACCTCTTTATCAAATCTCAGGTAACCAAAACCGCTGCCAACGGCAGCCGCTATTTTAATATGAAGCTCACCGACACCAACTTTGATGAAATCGACGGAAAAATGTGGGATGTCAAGGAAGCTGATGAAGAGGAATTTGTCACTGGCAAGCTCGTAAAGATCAAAGGCGCTGTCCAGGAATACAACGGGCATCTCCAGCTCATTGCCAACCGTATGCGTCTGGCCAATGAGGGCGACGATGTCAGCATCGACGATTTTGTGGAGTGTGCCCCCAAAAATGTCAATGACATGATCGGAGAGATCAACACGACCATCGATGCCTTTGCGAATGAAGACATTAAGAAGCTGACCAAAGCTATTTTTGAAGATAAGACAAAGGTACTGTCCTATTTCCCGGCAGCCAAGTCTAACCACCATGCCCTAAAGGGCGGACTGCTCTATCATACCTATTCCATGCTGCAAATCGGAAAAAGCCTGACACCCCTTTACCCGTTTCTCAATGCAGATTTACTGTATTCAGGCATCATCCTCCACGACATCGGCAAGATTACCGAGATGGAATCCGATGAAAACGGCTCTGTAAGCGACTATACCGAGGAAGGCAAGCTGTTGGGGCATATCGTCACAGAAATCGTGGAAATCGACCAATATGGACAAAAACTCGGCGTCAGCGAGGAAGTTCTTCTCCTCTTAAAGCACATGATTCTGTCACACCATTACGAAGCCGAATACGGAAGCCCCAAAAAGCCGATGTTTCCAGAAGCTGAGCTGCTTCACCACATCGACATCATTGACGCCCGTATGAATACCATGGAAAAAGTTCAGAACAGCTTAGAGCCTGGCGCCTTCTCCGAAAAGATCTGGGGGCTGGATGGTATCCAGCTCTACCGGAGCAAATTGTAATCCACAGATACTCTATATAATGTAGAAAAAGCAGATGACGCCGCGCATCTGTTTTTTTAAATATCCAGGTTAAAATAAAATCAAAAAAGATTAAAATAAATATTAAAAAGCGCTTGACAAAGGGTAAGGTCCGGGGTATACTAAATAAGCTGTCTCGGAGAGCGCAGCACCGCGGGGCTTTCAGTCCGGCGCTTGAGAAATTTAAAAAATAAATTTTAAAAAGTGCTTGACAGAATGAAAACGGCGCGGTATAATAAAGAAGTTCGCTTGAGAAAACGAACAACGATTACAGCGCAGAGCTGTAAGGGTCATAGAAAAGAGAATAGTACCATAAAACCTGAAATTCCAGCTGATGAAAATCAGCAAAGGATAAAACGCAAGTGCGATGAACACTTCAAAAAAATCATCGAATGAACCAGATCAAGAAGCCGAAAGGCTAAACGATAAACTTTTTATTGAGAGTTTGATCCTGGCTCAGGACGAACGCTGGCGGTATGCTTAACACATGCAAGTCGAACGAGAAAGTTTTGAATGATCCTTCGGGTGAAATTAGAACTGGAAAGTGGCGAACGGGTGAGTAACGCGTGGGTAACCTGCCCTATGGAAAGGAATAGCCTCGGGAAACTGGGAGTAAAGCCTTATATTATGGTTTTGTCGCATGGCAAGATCATGAAAACTCCGGTGCCATAGGATGGACCCGCGTCCCATTAGCTAGTTGGTGAGATAACAGCCCACCAAGGCGACGATGGGTAACCGGTCTGAGAGGGCGAACGGTCACACTGGAACTGAGACACGGTCCAGACTCCTACGGGAGGCAGCAGTGGGGAATATTGCGCAATGGGGGCAACCCTGACGCAGCAATACCGCGTGAGTGAAGAAGGTTTTCGGATCGTAAAGCTCTGTTATTGGGGAAGAAAACATGACGGTACCCAATGAGGAAGTCCCGGCTAACTACGTGCCAGCAGCCGCGGTAATACGTAGGGGACAAGCGTTGTCCGGAATGACTGGGCGTAAAGGGCGCGTAGGCGGTCTATTAAGTCTGATGTGAAAGGTACCGGCTCAACCGGTGAAGTGCATTGGAAACTGGTAGACTTGAGTATTGGAGAGGCAAGTGGAATTCCTAGTGTAGCGGTGAAATGCGTAGATATTAGGAGGAACACCAGTGGCGAAGGCGGCTTGCTGGACAAATACTGACGCTGAGGTGCGAAAGCGTGGGGAGCGAACAGGATTAGATACCCTGGTAGTCCACGCCGTAAACGATGAATGCTAGGTGTTGGGGAAACTCAGTGCCGCAGTTAACACAATAAGCATTCCGCCTGGGGAGTACGACCGCAAGGTTGAAACTCAAAGGAATTGACGGGGACCCGCACAAGCAGCGGAGCATGTGGTTTAATTCGAAGCAACGCGAAGAACCTTACCAGGTCTTGACATCCTCTGACGAGCCTAGAGATAGGAAGTTTCCTTCGGGAACAGAGAGACAGGTGGTGCATGGTTGTCGTCAGCTCGTGTCGTGAGATGTTGGGTTAAGTCCCGCAACGAGCGCAACCCCTGCCTTTAGTTGCCAGCATTCAGTTGGGCACTCTAGAGGGACTGCCGTAGACAATACGGAGGAAGGTGGGGATGACGTCAAATCATCATGCCCCTTATGACCTGGGCTACACACGTGCTACAATGGTCTGAACAGAGGGCCGCGAAGCCGCGAGGTGAAGCAAATCCCTTAAAACAGATCCCAGTTCGGATTGCAGGCTGCAACTCGCCTGCATGAAGTTGGAGTTGCTAGTAATCGCGGATCAGAATGCCGCGGTGAATGCGTTCCCGGGTCTTGTACACACCGCCCGTCACACCACGAGAGTTGGCAACACCCGAAGCCTGTGAGAGAACCGCAAGGACTCAGCAGTCGAAGGTGGGGCTAGTAATTGGGGTGAAGTCGTAACAAGGTAGCCGTATCGGAAGGTGCGGCTGGATCACCTCCTTTCTAGGGAACAGGAAGTCATGGTACTATTTTCTTTTGTATGACCCAAAGTCATACATTGGTCATTGAAAACAACATAAAGAAAAAAGAGTAAAGAGCAAATATTAAACAAAGTAAAAACTTCTTAATAAATGCAATTTCAAAAACAACATTCTTTTGAGCTCAGAAAGAGAACAAAAGAAAAACAAAACGAAATGCGAAAGCATTCGTGGAGATCAAGAAACAAAGAGCACAGGGTGAATGCCTTGGCACTGGGAGCCGAAGAAGGACGCGACAAGCTGCGAAAAGCCACGTTTAGGAGCACATATCCGTTGAGACGTGGGTGTCCGAATGGGGAAACCCGGCGGTCAGAAGGGCCGTCACCGTTAAGTGAATCCATAGCTTAGCGGAGGGAACCCGGGGAACTGAAACATCTTAGTACCCGGAGGAAAAGAAAGAAACATCGATTCCTTAAGTAGCGGCGAGCGAACGAGGAAGAGCCCAGAATCCAACAATCATTTCCGTTTAGCAGAAGGGCATGGGAAGGCCCCGCAAAGAGCGTAAGACGCGCGTATGCGAAAAGCCGAGATGAGGAGATTCGACGAGTACCACGGGACACGTGAAACCCTGTGGGAAGATGGGGGGCCCACCCCCCAAGGCTAAATACTACCCAGTGACCGATAGCGGAAAGTACCGTGAGGGAAAGGTGAAAAGAACCCCGGGAGGGGAGTGAAATAGAAACTGAAACCCTGTGCTTACAAGCAGCTGGAGCGCAAGTGACAGTGTGCTTTTTGTAGAACGGGCCAACGAGTTACGGTATGTAGCGAGGTTAAGCACTTCAGGTGCGGAGCCGAAGCGAAAGCGAGTCTGAATAGGGCGCCATAGTTGCATGCTGTAGACCCGAAACCGTGTGATCTATCCATGACCAGGGTGAAGCTTGGGTAAAACCAAGTGGAGGCCCGAACCAGTGTCTGTTGAAAAAGGCTTGGATGAGTTGTGGATAGGGGTGAAATTCCAATCGAACACGGAGATAGCTGGTTCTCCCCGAAATAGCTTTAGGGCTAGCGTTCTGTGATGAATGACGGAGGTAGAGCACTGAATTGGGTAGGGGGCGTCAAGCTTACCGAACCATATCAAACTCCGAATGCCGTGCATTTTAACAGGGCAGTCAGACAGTGGGAGATAAGTTTCATTGTCAAAAGGGAAACAGCCCAGACCATCCGCTAAGGTCCCCAAGTACTGATTAAGTGGGAAAGGATGTGTCACTGCACAAACAACCAGGATGTTGGCTTAGAAGCAGCCATACATTTAAAGAGTGCGTAATAGCTCACTGGTCGAGTGGTGGTGCGCCGAAAATGAACGGGGCTAAAATCAGGCACCGAAGCGATGGATTGTACCGCAAGGTACAGTGGTAGGGGAGCAATCTCTTAGGGGCGAAGCCATTTCGTAAGGGATGGTGGACTTAAGAGAAGAGAGAATGTTGGCATGAGTAGCGAAAGTGAAGTGAGAATCTTCACCATCGAAAGCCCAAGGTTTCCTGAGGAAGGCTCGTCCGCTCAGGGTTAGTCGGGGCCTAAGCCGAGGTCAAAAGACGTAGGCGATGGACAACTGGTTGAAATTCCAGTACTACCTCAAAGCGTTTGAGAAATGGAGTGACACAGAAGGATAAGCGAACCCGGCCGTTGGAAGAGCCGGGGCAAGCAGTAAGGCTGCAGCGGGAGGCAAATCCCCCATTGCAAAAGGCTAAGCTGTGATGCGGAACGAAAAATAAGTAGGGAAGTCGCCGATTTCACGCTGTCAAGAAAAGCTTCTATCGAGCTGCGAGGTACCCGTACCGTAAACCGACACAGGTAGGCGAGGAGAGAATCCTAAGATGAGCGGGAGAAGTGTTGTTAAGGAACTCGGCAAAATGACTCCGTAACTTCGGGAGAAGGAGTGCCCCTTCGGGGGCCGCAGAGAAGAGGCTCAAGCGACTGTTTAGCAAAAACACAGGTCTCTGCTAAATCGAAAGATGACGTATAGGGGCTGACGCCTGCCCGGTGCTGGAAGGTTAAGGGGAGTGCTTAGCGTAAGCGAAGGTGCGAACTTAAGCCCCAGTAAACGGCGGCCGTAACTATAACGGTCCTAAGGTAGCGAAATTCCTTGTCAGGTAAGTTCTGACCCGCACGAAAGGCGTAACGATTTGAGCGCTGTCTCGACAACACACCCGGTGAAATTGTAGTACTCGTGAAGATGCGAGTTACCCGCGACAGGACGGAAAGACCCCGTAGAGCTTTACTGTAGTCTGGCATTGAGTTTTGATATAACATGTACAGGATAGGTGGGAGGCAGAGAAGCATGCACGCCAGTGTGTGCCGAGCCATTGTTGGGATACCACTCTTGTTATATTGGAATTCTAACGCGTTGCCGTTACCCGGCAAGCGGACAGTGTCAGATGGGCAGTTTGACTGGGGCGGTCGCCTCCTAAAAAGTATCGGAGGCGCCCAAAGTTACCCTCAGGATGGTTGGAAACCATCTGTAAGAGTGCAAAGGCAGAAGGGTGATTGACTGCGAGAGAGACATCTCGAGCAGAGACGAAAGTCGGGCTTAGTGATCCGGTGGTTCCGAGTGGAAGGGCCATCGCTCAACGGATAAAAGCTACCTCGGGGATAACAGGCTTATCTCCCCCAAGAGTCCACATCGACGGGGAGGTTTGGCACCTCGATGTCGGCTCGTCTCATCCTGGGGCTGAAGCAGGTCCCAAGGGTTGGGCTGTTCGCCCATTAAAGAGGCACGCGAGCTGGGTTCAGAACGTCGTGAGACAGTTCGGTCCCTATCCGTCGTGGGCGTAAGATATTTGAAAGGAGCTGTTCCTAGTACGAGAGGACCGGAATGGACAAACCGCTGGTGCACCAGTTGTTCCGCCAGGAGCATCGCTGGGTAGCTAAGTTTGGAAGGGATAAGTGCTGAAGGCATCTAAGCACGAAGCCCTCCTTAAGATAAGATATCTCATTCGAAAGAAGTAAGGCCTCTGGAAGACGACCAGGTAGATAGGCTGGAGGTGGAAGTGCAGCAATGTATGGAGCTGACCAGTACTAATCGGCCGAGGTCTTGATCTAACAAGACTTTTGAAACACTCTTTTCCTTTATGTTGTTTTGAGTGACCAAAAACTGAATAAAAACGCAAGATTGATCTCGTGATGATGGCGAAGGGGAAACACCTGTTTACATACCGAACACAGAAGTAAAGTCCTTCAGCGCTGAAAGTACTTGGTGGGCAACTGCCTGGGAGGATAGGACATCGCGGGGTCTTTTT
>OIET01000389.1_pt1 | contig 43888 bp, 37 predicted proteins | sample 1581871 | NCBI WGS metagenome assembly OIET01 (sample SAMN03279760, study PRJEB24777) | human gut metagenome | isolation source: fecal sample PR121 from 1 month old male Malay infant, vaginally delivered... | place: Singapore | collected 2005-09-16
GCCAGGCATCAAACAAGTGAAGAGCCCATCCTGCCGGATGGGCTTTTTGCGTTTCTGTCGTCCGGCCAGCGTGCCGGCATGTCCCCCCGGTGGCGCTGCGCTTACCGGGGCTACAGGCCTGTCGCGTTCTGTAGCTCGCACCGGTACACCACATCACCACCGGTAACGCCCCGCAATATCATTGCCCCTGTAATCAGACAAGCCTTCCCCCGCCAGATACGATAAACTAACGCCGATTTTGCATCAGGAAGCTACTATGAACCACTCCCTCAAACCCTGGAATACCTTTGGCATTGAACGCTTCGCCAAGACGATAGTACGCGCCGAAACTGAGCAACAGTTGCTAAGCGCCTGGCAAACCGCTGCCGCGGCAGGCGAACCCACGCTGATCCTTGGGGAAGGCAGTAATGTCCTGTTTCTGAACGACTATGCCGGTACGGTGATCCTCAACCGGATTATGGGGATCGAGGTGAGCGAAACGCCGGAAGCCTGGCGCTTGCACGTCGGCGCCGGCGAAAACTGGCATCAGTTGGTGCAGTTCACGCTACAGCATGTGATGCCAGGTCTGGAAAATCTGGCGTTAATCCCTGGCTGCGCAGGATCTTCGCCGATCCAGAATATTGGCGCCTACGGCGTTGAGCTACAGCGGGTTTGCGAATATGTTGACTGCATTGAGCTGGAAACCGGGCGTAAGCAACGTCTTTCAGCCGCGGAATGCCGTTTTGGCTATCGCGACAGTATCTTCAAACATGAATATCAGGACCGCTATGCCATCGTCGCGATTGGCTTATCGTTAGCGAAAACATGGCAGCCTGTACTGAGTTACGGTGATTTAACGCGTCTCGATCCCCAGACCGTCACGCCGCAGCAGGTATTTGATGCGGTCTGTCATATGCGAATGACTAAATTGCCGGATCCAAAGATTAACGGTAATGCCGGCAGCTTTTTTAAGAACCCGATCGTCAGCGCTCAGGTTGCGGAAGCGCTGCTGGCGCAGTTCCCTCATGCACCGCACTATCCGCAGGCAAATGGCAGCGTCAAGCTGGCCGCTGGCTGGCTAATCGATCAATGTGAGCTCAAAGGACAACGCATCGGCGGCGCTGCCGTCCATCGGCAGCAGGCGCTGGTACTGATTAATGAAGATCGAGCGACCAGCGAGGATGTGGTGAAACTTGCTCATTATGTTCGCCAGCGGGTGGGTGCGAAATTCGATGTATGGCTTCAGCCCGAGGTGCGCTTCATTGGCACGCATGGTGAAGTCAACGCAGAGGAGAGCATTGCGTGAAAGACCATACTATCCCTTTAACGCTAATTTCTATCCTTGCTGATGGCGAGTTTCACTCTGGCGAACAGCTTGGTGAGCAGTTAGGCATGAGCCGGGCGGCGATTAATAAGCACATCCAGACCTTACGTGACTGGGGCGTCGATGTGTTTACTGTGCCGGGCAAGGGTTACAGCCTGCCGGAGCCTATTCATCTATTAGATGAGAAAAAGATTTCTCAAGAGATAGACCATGGCCGAGTGACGGTCCTTCCCGTCATCGACTCTACTAACCAGTATTTGCTGGACAGGCTTGATGAGCTGACGTCCGGAGATGCCTGTGTGGCTGAATATCAGCAAGCAGGGCGAGGCCGGCGAGGCAGAAAATGGTTTTCGCCCTTTGGCGCGAATCTCTATCTCTCGATGTACTGGCGTCTGGAGCAGGGCCCGGCAGCGGCTATTGGCCTAAGCCTGGTGATCGGTATTGTGATCGCTGAAGTTCTGCAGCAGCTCGGGGCCGAACAGGTTCGCGTGAAATGGCCAAACGATATTTACCTGCAGGATCGTAAGCTGTCAGGGATCCTCGTGGAACTGACGGGGAAAACGGGCGATGCCGCACAAATCGTCAGCGGCGCGGGTATCAACCTTGTGATGCGTCGCGTGGAGTCTGATGTCGTCAATCAGGGGTGGATCAGCCTTCAGGAAGCGGGGGTGGTCATCGACCGTAACCTCCTCGCCGCGCGCCTGATTAAAGAGCTGCGCCTGGGACTGGAGCTGTTCGAGCAGGAAGGATTGGCTCCCTATCTACCGCGCTGGGAAAAACTGGATAACTTTATTCATCGCCCGGTGAAACTGATTATCGGTGATAAAGAAATTTACGGCATTTCGCGTGGCATTGACGCCCAGGGCGCACTATTGCTGGAGCAGGATGGTGTAATAAAAGCCTGGGTGGGTGGTGAAATATCATTGCGCAGTGCAGAATAAAAAAGGGAGCTTCGGCTCCCTTTTTTTATTTACGTAAGCGTACCTGATTCACTGAGTGATTGGCGCTCTTAGTCATGATCAGGCTGGCGCGCTCGCGAGTTGGAAGAATATTTTCTTTAAGATTCATTAGGTTGATTTCATTCCATAGCGAAGTGGCAATATCTACCGCTTCTTCCTTCGAGAGCTTAGCGTAATTATGGAAATAGGAATCCGGATCGGTAAACGCCCCTTCCCGGAATTTAAGAAAGCGGTTGATATACCAGCTTTTCAATAATTCTTCCGGGGCATCGACATAAATAGAAAAGTCGACAAAATCGGAAACGAATACATGATGGGGATCGTGCGGATAATCCATTCCACTTTGCAGAACATTCAGCCCTTCAAGAATTAAAATATCCGGTTGCGCGACGGTTTTGTCACCGTTGGGAATAACATCATAAATCAGATGGGAATAAACCGGCGCGGTTGCCTGCGGTACCCCTGATTTGAGATCGGAGACAAACTTCACCAGGCGATGCATATCATAGGACTGCGGAAAGCCTTTTTTCTTCATTAACCCACGTTCTTTTAAAACCGAGTTAGGGTGCAAAAAACCATCAGTGGTAATGAGTTCGACATGGCGATGCTCCGGCCAACGACTAAGCAAAGCTTGCAGAACGCGGGCGGTGGTGCTTTTTCCTACCGCAACGCTGCCAGCGATACTGATAATATAGGGAATTCGCTGACCATTGGTGCCAAGAAATTGTTCGAGAACAGCCTGGCGACGCAGGTTAGAACTGATATAGAAGTTGAGCAAACGCGACAGCGGCAAATAGATCTCGGCAACCTCTTCCAGAGAGAGATCTTCGTTGATGCCTTTTAACCGCGTGATTTCTTCCTCGGTTAACGTCATCGGGACAGAATCACGAAGTGCAGCCCATTGGTGGCGGTTAAATTGTAGGTACGGTGTCATTAACGTCTGCTCTTTTTGGCTCATAAGCATGTTCTTACTATCACCGAATACCTTGAAACGGTGATGCTTCACACGAGTTAATCAGGACAATGGGCAGGAGGGTAACACCAGATTGCCGGGAATAATAAGAAAAAAACTCATTGAATGCTGCTTTCTCGCGCCAGCATCACAAGAGAAGAATAAGTTTCTTATTCTTTGCAAAGCATGGCCTTTGCTAACAGGCTAGGCTAGCGGCCTGAATCCTTTCCGTCAGCGGTCAGCATGCGATAGAGGTAACCGGAGATGATCGGACAGCGCCTGAAGCGCCGAATTATTGGCGAATATTTGCACTCCGCTGCTTGAAATTACACCGTTTTTTCGCGTGAGAGCACAAAATGTGAGCAAGAGAACGTTTTATGCAAATTTTTAGTTGCATGAACTCGCTCCTCTCCCTAGAATGCGCGCTACTTGATGCCGACTTAGCTCAGTAGGTAGAGCAACTGACTTGTAATCAGTAGGTCACCAGTTCGATTCCGGTAGTCGGCACCATAACAATTTGGGTGGGGTTCCCGAGCGGCCAAAGGGAGCAGACTGTAAATCTGCCGTCATCGACTTCGAAGGTTCGAATCCTTCCCCCACCACCACTTTCTGGCGACGCTTTGCGGAGCCGGAGTTGGTTGGGTAAACTAATCAGCTCAATACTAAAGAGAGCAGTCTCTTTAGTATTACAGAAAGAACTGGGTAGCCGAGTTTCAGGATGCGGGCATCGTATAATGGCTATTACCTCAGCCTTCCAAGCTGATGATGCGGGTTCGATTCCCGCTGCCCGCTCCAGACGTGCTGATATGGCTCAGTTGGTAGAGCGCACCCTTGGTAAGGGTGAGGTCCCCAGTTCGACTCTGGGTATCAGCACCACTTTTTAGGTTAAAGTTCGGCACGTTGTAAAGAATTTGCCTGGCGACAATAGCGCGGCGGTCCCACCTGACCCCATGCCGAACTCAGAAGTGAAACGTCGTAGCGCCGATGGTAGTGTGGGGTCTCCCCATGTGAGAGTAGGGAATCGCCAGGCATCAAATAAAGCAAAAGGCCCAGTCGAAAGACTGGGCCTTTTGCTTTTGTGTTATCTGTTGTTTGCCGATGAGCTTCTTTGCTGCCCAGGGAAAATCTAACTGGCATCGATATGAACATTGCGCAGCAACGGTCCGGAGAGAGGGACAGGACGTTCGCCATCATTGCTCACCATCAGAGTAAAGGCCCGCTCTTCGACCGGGCCTTTGGTGTTTGTTGGTTCTGAACCCTGAATCTGAAAAGTTTGTCGATAGCGATGGACGACTCATTGCCAGCGGTCTCTGGCAACAACAACGGCTAAGAAAGCTGGCGAACTATCGTCAGGAAGAGCCTGAATGATCGCTTACTTTGGGGAATGGAGTGGAGCAGATACAGGGGATATACCTGTATCTGCGGTTGGGGAAGCGATCTAGCGGGTCAGAGCAACGATCCCTAACGTGACGCCGGCTACCGCGGCCGCACCCCCGGCGATTGCGCCTGCGGTTTCCCAGTTGTCTTCTGTTGTGCCTTTCATACAGGTATTGGTATGGACTAAGCGGCCTTGCGAGTCATAAACCGGTACGCAGGGAGAGTCATGGGCACAGCCTGCCAGTAGAGAGGCCAGCAGCGCCACGATTAAATACTTTTTCATGATATTACCTCTGGATAATCCGCTGGGTTGTACTGAAAGCCAGTGCAGAACGGAATGGCTTATTTTATCACCGCGGATTGTCCGGGCCGGAGGCCGAAATCATCTCAATATATGAGCCGCGTAAATATCGTGAAGATAAGCCCGGGAATATGCAGAAAAGATGGAGAGAAAGATTGTGATTCAGCGATGCTGCGTGCAATGGCGGTTGCCAGACTGCGGCGCGTTTAGCTGGCTGCCAATATTGCATGCGAAAAAAAGCGCCCGCAAGGGGCGCCTTCAAGACATAGCCGAGTTATTCAGCGTGCCGGGTAAAGCGTCGTCTAACGACTACGAAGAACACCGGAACAAAGAAGATCGCCAGCAGCGTCGCGGTCAGCATCCCGCCCATCACGCCGGTGCCAACCGCATTCTGCGCCCCGCTGCCGGCACCATGGCTAATCACCAGCGGCATGACCCCGAGAATAAAGGCCAGAGAGGTCATCAGAATAGGCCGCAGGCGCATCCGCGATGCCTCTAGCGTGGCCTCAATGATCCCTTTCCCTTCTTTCTCCATCAGATCCTTGGCGAACTCGACGATCAGGATCGCATTCTTGGCCGACAAACCGATCGTGGTCAAGAGTCCGACCTGGAAGTAAACGTCATTATTCAGCCCACGCAGCGTGGCGGCTAACAGCGCGCCAATGACCCCTAGCGGAACCACTAACATGACTGAGAAGGGGATCGACCAGCTCTCATACAGCGCCGCCAGACACAGGAAGACGACGATCAGCGAGATGGCATAGAGCGCAGGCGCCTGGTTGCCGGAGAGCCGTTCCTGGTAAGACATCCCGGTCCAGTCATAACCGATGCCGCTCGGCAGTTTACTGGCCAGCGTTTCCATCAGCGCCATGGCTTCCCCGGTACTTTTGCCTGGCGAAGCTTCACCGAGGATCTCCATAGATGGCAACCCGTTGTAGCGCTCCAGGCGCGGCGAGCCATATATCCAGCGTGAAGTGACAAAGGCGGAGAACGGCACCATTTCGCCGTTGGCGCTACGAACATACATGTTGTTAATGTCGCTCGGCAGCATACGGAAGTGGGCATCAGCCTGAACGTACACTTTTTTCACGCGGCCGCGGTCAATAAAGTCATTGACGTAGTATCCGCCCAGCGCGGCTGATATCGTTTCATTGATATCGGAGAGCGATACGCCCAGCGCCTGCGCTTTTTCCTGATCGACATCCAGTTTGAACTGAGGGGTATCTTCCAGCCCATTAGGGCGTACCCGAACCAGCTGATCCGGATGCTGTTTCACCATGCCCAGCAGTTGATTGCGCGCCTGGGTCAGAGCGGTATGACCGAGTCCGCCCTGGTCGATCAGTTCAAAGTCGAAGCCGGTGGCGGTACCCAGCTCAATAATGGCTGGCATGTTGAACGGGAAAACCATGGCGTCTTTGATCTGGCTAAAGGCTACGGTGGCCCGCTTGATGATGGACTCCACGCTGTTTTCATCGCCGCTGCGCGCTTCCCAGGGCTTCAGGCTGACAAACGCCATACCGGAGTTTTGTCCCTGGCCGCTGAAGCTGAAGCCGTTAACGGTAAAGACGCTTTCGACGTTGGCCTTCTCGTTATGCAGGTAGTAGTCGGTCACCGTATCCAGGACCTTCTGCGTGCGCTCTTGGGTAGCACCGGACGGCAGCTGGATCATGGTCAGGAAGACGCCCTGGTCTTCGTCGGGCAGAAAGGACGTGGGCAAGCGCATGAACAGCACGGCCATCCCCACGACGATCAGCAGGTAGATCACCAGATAACGGCCAGTTCCACGTAAAATACCGCTGACGCTGTTGGTATAGTGGTTAACGCTCTGGTCGAAGCGGGCGTTAAACCAGCCGAAAAATCCTTTTTTCTCATGGTGTTCAGCTGAGGCTGGCTTCAACAACGTGGCGCAGAGCGCCGGAGTCAGTACCAGCGCAACCAGCACGGAGAGCGCCATGGCGGAGACGATGGTGATTGAAAACTGACGATAAATCGCGCCGGTTGAGCCGCCGAAAAAGGCCATCGGGACAAATACTGCGGAGAGCACCATGGCGATACCCACCAGCGCTCCCTGGATCTGCGACATAGATTTTTCCGTCGCTTCTTTTGGCGAGAGCTTCTCCTCAACCATCACACGTTCGACGTTTTCCACTACTACGATAGCGTCATCGACCAGCAGACCTATCGCCAACACCATGCCAAACATTGTCAGCGTGTTGATGGAGTAGCCAAACATCGACAATACCGCGAAGGTTCCCAACAGCACCACGGGTACGGCAATGGTTGGAATGAGCGTTGCGCGCATGTTCTGCAGGAACAGATACATGACAAGAAAGACGAGAATAATTGCTTCAAAAAGCGTTTTGACCACTTCGTGAATGGAGATTTTGACGAAAGGGGTCGTATCATACGGATAAACCACCTTCATCCCCTGAGGGAAGTAGGGCTGCAGCTCGGCCAGCTTCGCTTTAATCGCGGTGGCGGTATCCAGGGCGTTGGCGCCGGTCGCAAGCTTAATACCCAGACCAGAGGCAGGTTTACCGTTAATTCTGGCGACAACGTTATAGTTCTCTCCCCCCAGCTCAATGCGGGCGACGTCTTTCAGATGGACGACAGAGCCATCGGCATTGACCCGCAGCGTGACCTTGCCAAACTCCTGCGGATCTTTGAGCCGCGTCTGAGCGATGATTGACGCGTTCAACTGTTGGCCTTTCAGCGCTGGCGTACCGCCGAGCTGACCCGCGGCGATCTGATCGTTCTGGACCTGCAGCGCATTGATGACGTCCACCGGCGTCAGGTTGTATTTATTCAGCAGGTTGCCATCCAGCCAGACGCGCATGGCGTATTGCGCGCCGAACAGCTGCACATCGCCCACGCCGTTGAGGCGGCTAATAGGATCTTTGACATTGGAGGCGACATAGTCAGAGATATCGTCCTGGGTGGTGGTCGGGTTATCAGAGATAAAGCCGGCGACCAACAGGAAGCTGCTACTGGATTTCTCGACGCTAATCCCCTGCTGCTGTACTTCCTGGGGCAGCAGCGGCGTGGCCAGCTGCAGTTTGTTTTGCACCTGAACCTGGGCAATATCGGGATCGGTACCCGATTTAAAGGTGAGCGTAATGGTTACCGAACCGGCAGAGTCGCTGGTCGACGACATATACATCAGATTGTCGATGCCGTTCATGTTCTGCTCGATAACCTGGGTGACCGTATCCTGCACGGTCTGGGCATCTGCACCGGGGTAGGTGGCGGAGATCGCTACCGCAGGAGGGGCGATTGTCGGGTACTGAGCTATCGGCAGCTGCAGAATGGCCAGGCCGCCGGCAATCATCATAATGATGGCCAGCACCCAGGCGAAGACCGGTCGATGAATAAAAAACTTAGACATGGCTGGGTATCCTTATTGCACGGCCGGCGCCGTACGCTCCGCTTCCGCTTTGACAGTGACGCCTGGACGGACTTTCTGTAAGCCGCTGACAATCACTTTATCGCCCGGTTTCAGCCCACTGGTGATAAGCCACTTATCGCCAACGGCCTGAGTCGCGACCACTTCCCGGGTTTCAACCTGGTTTTTGTCATTCACCAGCATCACGGAGGCATCACCACGCGGCGTGCGGGTCACCCCTTGCTGCGGTACCAGGATAGCCTGCGGATCGACGCCTTCGTCTATGCGGGCGCGGACGAACATCCCTGGCAGCAGGACATGCTGCGGGTTAGGGAAGATAGCGCGCAGAGTAATTGAGCCCGTACTTTCATCAACAGTGACGTCAGAAAACTGCAGTGAACCTTTGAGCGGATAGGCCTGGCCGTTCTCCATGACCAGCTCAACGCTTTTAGTATCACCGCCGCGCTGCAGGCTTTCCTGCTTAAGGCGCATGAAGTCATTACTGGACTCCGTCACGTCAACATAGATGGGATCGAGCTGCTGGACGGTAGCCAGGGCATCCGACTGGCCGTTGGTGACCAGCGCCCCTTCGGTGACGCTCGATTTACCGATGCGCCCGCTAATGGGGGAGGTTACTTTGGTGTAGGCCAGGTTGATACGGGCCGTTTCTACGGCAGCTTTGGTGGCGATGACATCGGCATCGGCCTGGCGGGCGGTGGCCACTGCCTGATCGTATTCCTGCTGGCTGATATATTTAGTACCCAGCAGTGGAACGTAGCGTTTCACCGTCAAATGGGCGATAGCGGCCGCGGCTTCGGCTTTGGCCTCATCGCCTTTGGCGCTGTTCCACGCCGCCTGGTAGGTCGCCGGATCGATCTGATAGAGCGACTGGCCTGCTTCGACATCACTTCCTTCAACAAAGTTACGCTTCAGAATGATACCGCTCACCTGGGGGCGGACTTCCGCTACGCGAAAAGCAGAGGTTCGGCCCGGCAGTTCGGTGGTGACTGATAGCGGCGCGCTGTTCACGACATGGACCGTCACCTGCGGCGCCTGCGCATGGGGTTGCTGGTTGTCAGAATTATCGCAACCGGTTAGCAATAAGGCCGAGATAATTAAACCGGATAAAAGTGTCACTCTGGCGTGAGTCGTCATGGCGGTTCCTTATAGATTACGTACCCAATCAGGCGGCGAATCTGTGAAAGAAAGAGGGAATCAAAAAGCAGTTTGCCATCCTACAAATAAACGCCGTTGGATGTAAGAGATACTTATTTTTAAGCAATCAGCAAGGCACGCAAAAACAAAAAAAATGGTCACTGTAGTATTGCGATTTATCGCAATTGTAAAAGTTGATAAATAGACATTATTTCAGTGAATGTATTTTCCGGTGATATTCACTTGAATAATTAATTCTCTTTTCGCATCAGGATTAACTTGTCTGCATTTTTGCTAAATAATACTTCATGGCAAATGCTAGATTAATTCTAATTAAGAATATCCTATATTATCTGCTTATCGGGAAGTGGGGCCTTGTATGGCAAGAAAAACAAAAGAAGAGGCGCAGCGCACGCGGCAGCTCCTGATTGAGTCCGCAATCCAGCAGTTCGCCCTGCGCGGAGTAACCAACACCACCCTGACGGATATCGCCGATGCGGCGGGAGTGACTCGCGGCGCGGTGTACTGGCATTTTGCCAGTAAGACGGAGCTGTTTAATGAAATGTGGCAGCAGCAGCCGCCGCTTAGAGATTTGATTCAGCCCAGTCAGGCCATAGAGTACGAACATGAGCCGCTAAATGCTTTACGCGAGCGGTTTATTGCAGGCCTGCGCTATATTGCTGCGAATCCTCGACAGCGCGCTCTGATGCAAATTCTTTATCAGCGCTGTGAGTTTTCCAGTGATATGCTTTCGGAATACGAAATTCGCCAACGTATTGGTTTTAATTATTCACTCATTGGCGGCATCCTGCAGTGCTGCGTGCGTAACAATATATTGCCAGCCGAAACAAACATTGAGATGATATTAATTGTTTTACACAGTGCTTTTTCCGGGCTGATTAAAAACTGGCTGCTCGATCCGCAACGCTTCGATCTTTATCAGCAGGCGCCTGCGCTGGTGGATAATATAATGGCGGTGGTCTGTGCTGCGCGTTTATCGGGAGGGCCTGCGCTACGGCTGGTGAATCAGTAATGAGTTCTGTTGGCGCAGATAATAAAAAAGGCGCTTCCCCATGCCGAAGAGCGCCTTTTATATCAAGCAAGCAACTGACTAGTATCAGTTCATGCCGTATTTTTTCAGTTTTTTACGCAGCGTACCGCGGTTGATGCCCATCATCAGAGCAGCGCGGGTCTGGTTACCACGGGTGTATTGCATCACCATGTCCAACAGGGGCTGTTCAACTTCAGCCAGTACCAGCTCATACAGGTCATTCACATCCTGACCGTTCAGTTGAGCAAAATAGTTCTTCAGTGCCTGTTTAACCGAGTCACGCAGGGGCTTTTGAGTTACCTGATCCTGAGAGTTAACGGTAGAAACGGTCAGTACGTCAGAATTTACGCGTTGTTCGAACATAGTTCTGTCAGCTCTTTATTTCTATTACGCAAAATTTTCGAAGTATGCCTCCAACGCCTCCAGCTGTTCGCTGGCATCCTCAATGGCGTTGAATGTGCGCCGAAACTGGTCATCTGGAGCATGTTCCTGAAGATACCAGGAGACGTGTTTACGCGCGATTCGGTACCCTTTTGCCTGACCATAAAAGTCATGCAACTCCCTAACGTGCGCACAAAGCAAGCGCTTCACCTCTGCCAGCGGCAGCGGGGGCAGCAGCTCTCCAGTGTCCAGATAATGCTGGATTTCCCGAAAGATCCAGGGTCTTCCCTGAGCTGCACGGCCTATCATCAGGGCATCAGCCCCTGTATAGTCGAGCACAGCTCTGGCTTTAAGCGGGTCAGTAATGTCGCCATTCGCGATAATCGGAATGGAAACTTTCTGCTTAACTGCCCGAATACTGTCGTACTCAGCGTCTCCGTTAAACAAACAGGCGCGGGTGCGTCCGTGAATAGTCAGAGCCTGAATGCCACACTCTTCGGCCAGTTGGGCAATCTCTACGCAGTTACGGTGTTCCGGTTCCCAACCGGTGCGAATCTTGAGAGTCACAGGAACGTCCACCGCGTTAACGACCGCCGTCAGGATCGACTTCACCTGGTCGGGGTACTGCAAGAGGGCTGAACCTGCAAGCTTGCGATTCACCTTTTTCGCCGGGCATCCCATATTGATATCAATAATCTGGGCGCCGCTTTCCACGTTAATCCGCGCGGCGGCAGCCATCTCTTCCGGCACGCTACCGGCGATTTGCACGGTACGAATACCGGGCTCATCGATATGCACCATCCGTAAACGGGACTTGTCGCTCTCCCACACCTGTGGGTTAGAAGACATCATCTCGGAAACGGTTAAACCCGCTCCCATCTCGTAGCACAGCGTCCGGAATGGTCTGTCAGTAATGCCAGCCATGGGCGCTGCGATCAGGCGATTTCTGAGCTGGTGGTGTCCGATGCGCATGAGTTAAGAAATGACCATACTGTGACTGCAAGGCGGCGTATATTACGCATTTTTTGCACGAGATGAAAGGCCAAACTTTGAGCAATCCTCTGTTGCAGATCAATGAATCCGGGACTAGCGTAAAAGGGATGAATAAATACTTATATTAATCATTGATTTAATGGATGATGGATAATTTGTGTCCATTTATAAAATCATAAAACTTCTCGATTTTTCTTGGATAAACTGGCCGCATGGCGATATAAAACGCTGTTTTTGTAGCCAAAAAAATGCTCTGTAGTGCGATCTGCCTCTCATTTCCTGGCATTATTTGGTGGCTACTGGAAACAAAAATGCGGCCCGTAGGCCGCATCGCGCTTAGTTTTTCCGGCCGGTAATCCGGCACCACTCTTCCTTCTCGACCACCGGGTCAAGGGTGAAGAGATCGGCGTAGGCTTCACAGACGCTCTCCGCCTGGCTGGCAAGGATGCCGGAAAGCCCCAGCAAACCGCCTGAAACGGGCAGGACGCTGATTAACGGCGCCAGCTCACGTAACGGGCCTGCCAGGATATTCGCGACCACCACGTCGGCTTTCATCGACTCCGGTTGGTCCTGAGGAAGATAGAGCTCCAGGCGTTCAGAAACGCCGTTACGCTGCGCGTTATCACGACTGGCCTGAATAGCCTGCGGGTCGATATCAATCCCGATTGCTTTTGCCGCCCCCAGCTTCAGTGCGGCAATCGCCAGGATGCCGGAGCCGCAGCCGAAATCAATCACCGTTTTTCCGTTGAGGTCGAGTCCATCCAGCCACTGCAGACACAAGGATGTCGTCGGATGCGTACCGGTGCCAAAGGCCAGACCCGGATCGAGCATCACGTTGACGGCATTTTCATCCGGAACATCGCGCCAGCTTGGGCAGATCCATAGCCGCTCCCCGAAGCGCATGGGGTGGAAGTTATCCATCCATTCCCGTTCCCAGTCTTTATCTTCCAGCTGCTCGATCTTATGCGCGAACCCGGCGCCCAGCAGCGGATGCTGCTCCAGTTGGGCAACGACCGCTTTCATATCGGTTTCAGCATCGAACAGGCCGATTACGTCGGTATCCCCCCACAGGCGGGTTTCCCCGGGCAATGGCTCAAATACCGGCGTATCGTGCGTATCCTGGAAGGTGATCGAGACCGATCCGGCCTCCATCAGCGCATCGCTAAGATCTTCAGCGTTCGCGCCGGTGGTATTTAGTTTCAGTTGGATCCATGGCATAGCAAAACTCTTTATTTATCAGTAGTCAAAATGGGGGACTGTGGGGCGGGACGACCGAAACGGTTCCCCGCCACAAACGCCAGCAAACTCAGCAGCAGCGCGGGAACGATCGGGTGAAAGCCCAGAAACTGCACTTTCAGCGTGGCCAGTACGGCATACAGGACGCCGCCTACGATCATCGCGCTCAGCGCGCCAGCCGCGTTGGCGCGTTCCCAGTAAAGGCCCAGCACCAGCGGCCACAGGAAGACGGCTTCCAGGCCGCCGAAGGCCAGCAGGTTCAGCCAGATTATCATCTCCGGCGGCCGCCAGGCCGCGAGCAGCAACAAGACCCCCAGCAGGAGCGTGATGCCGGCGGACATGCGTTTAAGCCGCTTTTCGTTAGTCGCCTGATCCGGCCGCCAGTTCAGGTACAGATCTTTGATGATCGTAGCGGAACTTTGCAGAAGTTGGGCATTGATCGTCGACATAATCGCCGCCATCGGCGCGGCAAGGAAGATCCCGGCGGCAAAGGGCGGAAGCACTTTAACCATCAGCGTCGGGATCACCAGATCCGGCACGGTTAAATCGGGGATCACCGCCCGGCCTAATGCCCCAGCCAGATGCATGCCAAACATCAGGATCGCCACCACGATGGTGCCGATAATGATGCCGCGATGCACGGCTTTGCTGTCTTTGTAGGAGATACAGCGCACTGCGGTATGTGGCAGACCAATAACGCCGAAGCAGACCAGCACCCAAAACGAGGCCATAAAGGTTGGCGAGAGGATATCTTCCGCGCCCTGCGGGGACACCAGCTTGACGTCGATCGACTGCAGAGTCTCTACCGCATGGCCAACCCCCCCGGCGGCGTGGATCACGCCCACCAGCAGCACGATCGTGCCGATCAGCATTACCATGCCCTGCATCGTGTCGTTGAGCACGCTGGCGCGAAAGCCGCCATAGGCGGTATACAGCGCGATGCTGACCCCGAAGATCAGCAGGCCGGTATCGTAAGGAATACCGGCAGCCGTCTCCAGCAGGCGGGCGCCGCCGATAAACTGGACGGTCATGGCGCCGACAAAGGCCACCAGCAGACTCAGGCTGGCCAGCCAGACCAGCAGGCGACTCTGATAGCGCGCAAACAGCATGTCATTGAGGGTGACAGCATTATAGCGACGCGCAAGGATGGCGAATTTTTTCCCCAGCACGCCCAGCGACAGCCAGATGGCGGGGAGCTGGATCATCGCCAGCAGCACCCAGCCCAGGCCGTATTTATAGGCGGCGCCGGGTCCGCCGATAAATGAGCTGGCGCTGATATAGGTGGCGGTTAGCGTCATGGCCAGCACGAAGCCGCCCATCGAGCGGCTGCCGAGAAAGTACTCATTAAGAAAGCTACCTGAGGCGCGTTTTCTCATGGCGTAGAGGGATAAACCGAACACCACCACCAGGTAGGCGATCAGGGGAATAATGACCTCAAACTGCATCATCGTCCTCCAGAGAAATATCGCGGAAAATCAGTTTGACCATCGCCCAGCACAGCAGAATGAACAGCAGCGGTACCAGCAGGCAGGCCATTTCAAACCAGTGTGGCAGGCCGGTAAAGCCAATAGCCACCCCCGGCAGATAGGCGGCGGCCAGCCAGGCGGCAAGGTAGAGAAGGGTCAGCCACAGCGCCCAGCGCGCTTCTTTGTGGGCCTGAACAAAGCGTTTGTCCATTTTTTGTCCCTTGAGGATGAAGAAAGCGGGGATTGTACCGCATGGTATAGATGAGGAGAGAGAAAAAGAAAAAAGGCCGGTTTACCCGGCCTTTTGCTGAGAGAGCAGAATTATTTTTCCTGCAAGCCGAGTTTTTTCTCCAGATAGTGGATATTGGTGCCACCATGCTGGAAATTCTCGTCGCTCATAATGCGCATCTGCAGATCGACGTTGGTTTTGATGCCATCGATGATCAGCTCCTGCAGCGCATTCTTCATGCGGGCAATCGCCACGTCACGGCTTTCGCCGTAGCAGATCAGTTTACCGATCATGGAGTCATAGTACGGCGGTACGGTGTAACCGGCGTAAATATGTGACTCCCAGCGCACGCCAAAGCCACCCGGCGCGTGGAAACGGGTGATTTTGCCCGGGCTCGGCAGGAAGGTGTTCGGGTCTTCGGCGTTGATACGGCATTCCACCGCATGGCCGCGAACCACCACTTCATCCTGCTTGATAGACAGCGGCTGGCCGGCTGCGATACGCAGCTGCTCTTTGATCAGGTCAACGCCGGTGATCATTTCAGTTACCGGATGCTCTACCTGGATACGGGTGTTCATTTCAATGAAGTAGAACTCGCCGTTTTCGAACAGGAACTCAAAGGTACCCGCCCCGCGGTAGCCGATATCCACACAGGCTTTCGCGCAACGCTCGCCGATGTAGCGACGCAGTTCCGGGGTGATGCCCGGCGCCGGCGCTTCTTCGACCACTTTCTGATGACGGCGCTGCATGGAGCAGTCGCGTTCAGCCAGATAGATAGCGTTACCCTGACCATCCGCCAGCACCTGAATTTCAATGTGGCGTGGGTTTTCCAGGTATTTCTCCATGTAGACCATGTCGTTGTTGAAAGCCGCTTTGGCTTCCGCTTTGGTCATGGAGATGGACTGTGCCAGTTCAGCGTCGCTACGTACAACGCGCATACCGCGACCGCCGCCGCCGCCGGAAGCTTTGATGATCACCGGATAGCCGATGCGTTTGGCATGGGCGCGGTTAGCGTCCATGTCGTCGCCCAGCGGGCCATCAGAACCTGGAACGGTCGGAACGCCAGCTTTCTTCATGGCGGTGATGGCGGACACTTTGTCGCCCATCAGGCGGATAGTGTCGGCTTTCGGGCCGATGAAGATAAAGCCGGAACGCTCAACCTGCTCAGCAAAATTAGCGTTCTCAGAGAGGAAGCCATAACCCGGGTGAATCGCTACCGCGCCAGTGATCTCAGCGGCGCTGATAATGGCCGGAATGTTCAGATAGCTTTTTACGGACGGAGCCGGACCGATGCAGACCGTCTCATCCGCTAACAATACGTGTTTTAGATCGCGATCCGCAGTAGAGTGCACAGCGACAGTCTTGATGCCCAGTTCTTTACAGGCACGCAGGATGCGCAGTGCGATCTCGCCACGGTTAGCGATGACAATTTTATCCAGCATGTTCGCCTCGTTACTCGATAACTACCAGCGGCTCGTCGAATTCTACCGGTTGGCCGCTTTCGATCAGAATGGCTTTCACCACGCCGGCTTTGTCGGCTTCGATCTGGTTCATCATTTTCATCGCTTCGACGATGCACAGGGTGTCGCCCACGTTAACTTTCTGGCCAACTTCCACAAACGCTTTCGCGTCCGGGCTCGGCGTACGATAGAAAGTACCAACCATCGGGGAACGTACGATGTGACCACTGATTTCCGCTTTCGCCGGCGCTTCAGCCGCAGCAGCTGGTGCGGCAGTCGCGGCGGCAGGCGCCTGAGGCTGCATCATCGGCGCAGCATAAGCCTGCTGCATAACCGGATAGCTTGCGGCCGGTGCAGAGCGGCTGATGCGAACAGACTCTTCGCCTTCAGAAATTTCCAGTTCGGAGATACCTGATTCTTCAACCAGCTCGATCAGTTTTTTAATCTTACGAATATCCATGAGTGGGTTCCGTACTCTTTGTTTAGTGTGATTGTGACAGGCGTTTTACCGCCGTCTGTAAAGCGTATGAATAACCATCCGCCCCCAGCCCGCAAATGACGCCAGCGGCGACATCTGACAGATACGAGTGCTGGCGGAAGGGTTCGCGTGCATGCACATTGCTCAGGTGAATCTCGATAAACGGGATGTTCACGGCGAGCAAAGCGTCACGGATTGCTACGCTGGTATGCGTGAACGCGGCCGGATTAATCAGGATATAGTCCACGTTGTCTTTAGCCTGATGAATTCGGTCGATTAACGCATGCTCCGCGTTGGACTGCAGGTGATCCAGACTCACATTCAGCGCCGCCGCTTCAGATGTTAAACGGTTAACAATTTCAGCCAGCGTGAGAGGGCCATACTTCTCAGGCTCGCGGGTACCGAGCATGTTAATGTTTGGACCATTCAAAAGCAAAATGTGAAACTTCACTGCCATTGTGTGGCGATCTCCTGCCATTTTCGGGTAAAAAACAACATATACCTTCAATGCGCCCTTGTCACCTTTTCAGGGTCAGAAAACCCCGTCAGGAAAACCAAAGTCGCACATTATAACGATTTCGTAGCAATTGGCAGCTAAATACTGGTCTTATCAGGGAAGATTATCAACCGCTATCTGAAAAAGAGTCGCGGTTGATAAAGGATCTGCGGGAAACTGCACATTACCGGATTGCGCGCCACCACTGGCGGAACTTCTTGTAACGCCATGTCAATAGCCCCGCTGCCAGCAGGGCATATATAACGGGCTGCGGCGAGACGATCTTCACTGACCACAGGTAGTGTATCGGCGCGAGGATCGCCACCAGATAGACGAAGTTGTGTAAAAGTTGCCAGCGACGCCCCAGTTTTCGCTGCATCGCTGGCGTGGAGGTCACCGCCAGCGCCAGCAGAATCGCCCAGCTGATCATGCCCAATGTCAGATAGGGGCGGGTGATAATCTCCGAGCCCAGCAGCGCCAGATTGTTAATGCCCAGCTCCAGTAGGGTATAGCTGCTCAGGTGCAGCGTCGCCCAGGCAAAACACCATAAACCTAACAGCCGACGAACGCGAATCAATAATGGCTGCTTCGCATAGCGCGCCAGCGGAGAGACCAGCAGCGTCGCCAGCAGAAACTTAAGCGCCATTCTGCCGGTAAAGTGCTGGATATCCTTGGCTGGATCGGCGCTCAAGTAGCCCTGGTGCCCGGCCCAGAATAACCAGACCAGCGGCAAAAACCCCGCAAGGTGAAGTAAAACCTTCAGCCAGACGATCTGTTTGACGGTGAAACGCACTAGAAGTTCTCCCGCAGATTCATGCCGCGATACAGCGACGCCACTTCGTCGGCATAGCCATTAAACAGCAACGTCGGTTGACGCTTCACATCGAGCACGCCGCCGGCGCCGATAAACCGCTCGCTAGCCTGCGACCAGCGGGGGTGATCGACGTGCGGATTGACGTTGGCGAAGAAGCCGTATTCGTCCGGCGCCGCCAGGTTCCAGGTGGTTGGTGGCCGCTCGCGGGTCAGCTCGATACTAACAATAGATTTTATGCCTTTAAAACCGTACTTCCACGGCACGGTCAGGCGGACCGGCGCGCCGTTTTGCGGCGGCAGCGCTTTGCCATACACCCCGACGGTGAGTAGCGTCAGCGGGTGCATCGCTTCATCCAGCCGTAGCCCCTCCACGTAAGGGTAAGCGAGCCCCCCGCCGATAAACCGGTCTTTCTGGCCGGGCATTTGATCCGGAGCATAGAGGGTTTTGAAGGCCACATAGCGCGCGCTGCTGGTGGGCTCCACCAGCGCCAGCAGTTTATGCAGCGGGAAGCCGACCCAGGGGACCACCATCGACCAGGCTTCCACACAGCGCATACGATAAATGCGCTCTTCCAGCGGGAAGCGTTTGGTCAGATCGTCATGGTCAAGGGTCAGAGGTTTCGCCACTTCGCCACCGATGGTGAGCGTCCAGGGATCGGTGCGCAGGCTACCCGCGTTCGCCGCCGGATCGGCTTTATCGAGGCCGAATTCATAAAAATTATTGTAACCGGCGACCTTATCTTCCGGGGTAAGCGTCAGATTAGCCTGCCACTCGGCGGGTTTAGCAAACTCCAGGGCCTTGCCCGCTGGCGCTGGTGGGCGGTCGTGGCCTTTAAACCAGTCCAGCAGGTCGGCCTGCGCGGCGGCGGGAAGGGAAAGCGCGGTCGCGCTGATACCCAGCATTTTCAGCACCTGGCGCCGCTTGAGCATAAAAACGGATTCGGCCGTGACGTCGGCTTCCGTCAGTTTTTTTCTTTTCATGGTGTCCTCCGTCATGCGTTTTCCTAAGCATGACGGAGACGGCGATGAATGGCGAATATGTCACGAAAAATTGCACATTAGGATGAGGAGCCGCCGCCGAAGCAGAGGCGCGGTCGTCCAGGAATCATCGGAAAGTGGCGCAAGACGTTTCCTTTGCCGCGCATGACCCGGCATCTTTAGCAGGGAAAAGGGGGCGGTAAGCTGGCCAGACGGTATAGCGGTAATAATTTGCGCCGCCGGCGCGGGTTTGTCATCCTGCGTCTAAAATTAAAGCGCTTCTGGCGCAGGCCGCAGGCGGGCGACGATTGGCAAATTTTTTCTGCAAACTATACTCGCTATCGGCATACTTTTACCGATAATACGCATTCCATTGCCAGACTCGCCATCTTTGATAGTATGCGTCGCGCTTTAAAAGGTTAATGCTTGCGGCAAGGCGCGCGCCGGCACGGGAGCCTGATGGTTCATCGGGTAGTCATTCACTCGCGGAGTTAACACAGGGATGCGATTAACGACGAAGTTCTCAGCCTTTATTACGCTGCTAACTAGCCTGACCATCTTTGTCACGCTGATTGGCGCTTCGCTGAGTTTTTATAACGGCATTGAGAACAAGGTCGAAAACCGCGTTCAGGCGGTGGCGACCATGCTGGATAACCGGCTCATCACCACCTCTTTCGATAAGCTTGAACCGCAGTTGGATGAGCTGATGACGCCGATCGAGATCGTGCATATCGATTTCATGCTCAACGGCAAACCGCTCTACAGCCATTCCCGACCCGATAGCTATCGCCCGCTCGGCAGCCATGAGCAATTCCGTGAGATCACGGTTCCGTCGCTTAAACATCCTGGCATTACGCTGCATCTGGTCTACGTTGACCCGATGGTGAACTATTTCCGTTCGCTGTCGATCACTGCCCCGCTATCGATCTCCATTGGCTTCATGGTGGTGATTATTTTCTTCGCCGTCCGCTGGATCCGCCGCCAGCTGGCCGGCCAGGAGCTGCTGGAGCTGCGTTCCACGCGTATCCTGAGCGGCGAGCGCGGGCCGCAGGTGCGCGGGTCGGTCTATGAATGGCCGGCCAGCACCAGTAGCGCGCTGGATATGCTGCTGTCGGAGCTGCAGTTCGCCAGCGATCAGCGCAGCCGGATGGATACGCTTATTCGCTCCTACGCGGCGCAGGATTCGAAAACCGGACTGAATAACCGCCTGTTTTTTGACAATCAGCTGGCCACGCTGCTGGAAGACCAGGAGAAGGTGGGAGCCTACGGCATCGTGATGATGATCCGTCTGCCGGAGTTTGATCTGCTACGGGACAACTGGGGACGGGCGGCGGCCGAAGAACATTACTTTACGCTTATCAACCTGCTCTCTACCTTTATTATGCGTTACCCCGGCGCGCTGTTGGCGCGCTATCACCGTAGCGACTTCGCCGTGCTGCTGCCGCACCGTACGTTGAAAGAGGCGGATAGTATCGCCGGCCTGTTGCTGAAGGCGATGGATGCGCTGCCTCCAACGCGTATCCTCGATCGCGACGATATGATGCATATCGGCATCTGTTCTTTCCGCAGCGGGCAATCGGCGGCGCAGGTGATGGAACATGCGGAAGCGGCGACGCGCAACGCGGTGCTGCAGGGCAGCAACAGCTGGTCGGTCTATGATGACACCCTTCCGGAGAAAGGTCGCGGCAATGTTCGCTGGCGAACGCTGATCGAACAGATGCTGAGCCGCGGCGGGCCGCGGTTGTACCAAAAACCTGCTGTCACCCGCGACGGGCGGGTACATCATCGTGAACTGATGTCGCGGATGTACGACGGTAAAGAAGAGGTGATTGCAGCGGAATACATGCCGATGGTGCTGCAGTTTGGCCTGGCGGAGGAGTATGACCGCCTGCAGGTAACGCGCCTGCTGCCGTTTTTAGGCTTCTGGCCCGAGGAGAATCTGGCGCTCCAGCTGTCGGTGGAGTCGCTGATCCGTCCGCGTTTCCAGCGCTGGCTGCGCGATGCCTTGATGCAGTGTGAAAAATCGCAGCGTCAGCGGATTATTTTTGAACTTGCAGAGGCAGATGTTTGTCAATATATCGGCCGTCTGCAGCCGGTTATGCGATTGGTTAACGCTCTGGGCGTTCGGGTGGCAGTGGTTCAGGCGGGGTTAACCCTGGTTGGAACCAGCTGGATCAAGCAGCTGGATGCGGAGCTGATCAAACTGCATCCGGGTCTGGCGCGCAACATCGAAAAGCGCAGCGAGAACCAACTGCTGGTGCAAAGCCTGGTGGAAGCCTGTAAAGGCATGCCTATGCAAGTTTTTGCGACGGGCGTACGCAGCCGCAGCGAGTGGTTGGTACTGTCCCAATGCGGTGTCACGGGCGGGCAGGGGGAATTTTTTGCCGCCTCACAGCCACTTGACACAAATGTGAAAAAATATTCGCAAAGATACTCGGTTTGATCTGCCGTTTAGCGTGATTTCACGTAGAATAACGCGCGCCATCGTGAAGGGGGTGTGCTTGTCTACCTGCCGGATCATCGCAATGTAAATGCCAGTGACCCTCCTTTGACAGGTTACAAATTCAGGCGTGGAGCGCTGCTGAAGATTTCAGCAATGAACGGAGTCGGGAAAATTTGTAACAAAGGAAATGAACTGCACTAATTTTCACCGCAGCAGGTGATTTTTGCGCCTTGTCGCTGCTGCGTGTGGTTGGTAAAGTAAGCGGATTTTGTTTTCCGCCCCAGCTTTCAGGATTATCCCTTAGTATGTTAAAAAAATTTCGTGGCATGTTTTCCAATGACCTGTCCATTGACCTGGGTACCGCGAATACCCTTATTTACGTAAAAGGACAAGGCATCGTATTGAATGAGCCTTCCGTGGTGGCCATTCGTCAGGATCGTGCCGGATCGCCGAAAAGCGTCGCCGCCGTGGGTCATGAAGCGAAGCAGATGCTCGGCCGTACCCCGGGTAATATCGCGGCGATTCGCCCGATGAAGGACGGCGTTATCGCTGACTTCTTCGTGACGGAAAAGATGCTGCAGCACTTTATCAAACAAGTGCACAGCAACAGCTTTATGCGCCCGAGCCCGCGCGTGCTGGTGTGTGTACCGGTTGGCGCAACCCAGGTCGAACGTCGCGCTATTCGTGAATCCGCGCAGGGCGCAGGCGCCCGTGAAGTCTTCCTGATCGAAGAGCCGATGGCGGCAGCGATTGGCGCAGGCTTACCGGTTTCTGAAGCGACCGGCTCCATGGTGGTGGATATCGGTGGCGGTACCACTGAGGTGGCGGTTATCTCCCTGAACGGCGTGGTCTATTCCTCTTCTGTACGTATCGGCGGTGACCGCTTCGACGAAGCCGTTATCAATTACGTGCGTCGTAACTACGGCTCGCTGATCGGTGAAGCGACCGCTGAACGTATCAAGCATGAAATCGGTTCGGCTTACCCGGGCGATGAAGTGCGCGAAATTGAAGTGCGCGGTCGTAACCTGGCGGAAGGCGTGCCACGCGGCTTCACCCTGAACTCAAACGAAATTCTTGAAGCGCTGCAGGAGCCTCTGACCGGCATCGTGAGCGCGGTCATGGTTGCCCTTGAGCAGTGCCCGCCGGAACTGGCGTCTGATATCTCTGAACGCGGGATGGTTCTCACCGGCGGTGGTGCGCTGCTGCGCAACCTGGACCGTCTGTTAATGGAAGAAACCGGTATTCCAGTCGTGGTTGCTGAAGATCCGCTGACCTGCGTAGCGCGTGGCGGCGGCAAGGCGCTGGAGATGATCGACATGCACGGCGGCGACCTGTTTAGCGAAGAGTAGTCAGCCTGAAGGTCCGGGGCGGCATACGAGCTGCCCCTGGTCTTTACTGACACGAGAATACGCATAGCCTATGAAGCCAATTTTTAGCCGTGGCCCCTCGCTACAGATTCGCCTTATTCTGGCGGTGCTGGTGGCGCTTGGCGTGATTATCGCCGACAGCCGCCTGGGTACGTTCAGTCAAATCAGAACGTACATGGATACAGCCGTCAGCCCTTTCTACTTTGTCTCTAATGGTCCCCGGGAACTGCTCGACAGCGTATCGCAGACGCTAGCTACCCGCGACCAGCTCGAACTGGAAAACCGCGCGCTGCGCCAGGAGCTGTTGCTGAAAAACAGCGATCTGCTGATGCTGGGCCAGTACAAGCAGGAGAACGCGCGCCTGCGTGAACTGCTTGGCTCGCCGCTGCGCCAGGACGAGCAAAAAATGGTGACGCAGGTCATCTCAACGGTCAACGACCCTTACAGCGATCAGGTGGTTATTGACAAAGGCAGCGTGAACGGCGTCTATGAAGGCCAGCCGGTTATCAGCGATAAAGGCGTCGTGGGGCAGGTCGTGGCCGTGGCGAAAATGACCAGCCGGGTGCTGCTGATCTGCGATGCCACTCATGCGCTGCCGATCCAGGTTCTGCGTAACGACATTCGCGTCATTGCCGCCGGTAACGGCTGCACGGACGATCTCCAGCTTGAGCATCTGCCGGCGAATACCGATATTCGCGTCGGCGACGTGCTGGTGACCTCCGGTCTCGGCGGTCGTTTCCCTGAAGGGTATCCGGTTGGGGTAGTCTCCTCGGTGAAACTGGACACCCAGCGCGCCTATACCGTGATTCAGGCGCGTCCGACGGCCGGGCTGCAGCGCTTGCGCTATCTGTTGCTGCTGTGGGGCGCCGATCGTAATGGCGCTAACCCGATGACCCCGGAAGAGGTTCATCGGGTGGCTAACGAACGTCTGATGCAGATGATGCCGCAGGTACTGCCTGCGCCGGATGCGATGGGGCCGCAGATGCCGGCGCCCGCCACCGGGTTGACGCCGCCTCAGCCGTCGCAGCCTGCAGGGGGGCAATAGTGGCAAGTTACCGTAGCCAGGGACGCTGGGTTATCTGGCTCTCGTTTCTTATCGCGCTATTGCTGCAAATTATGCCCTGGCCGGCGGACATCAGCGTTTTCCGGCCCAACTGGGTATTATTGATCCTGCTGTACTGGATCCTCGCGTTGCCGCACCGGGTAAACGTGGGGACGGGTTTCGTGATGGGGGCTATTCTTGATCTCATCAGCGGTTCAACGCTCGGCGTTCGCGCGCTGTCTTTAAGCATCGTCGCCTATCTGGTCGCGCTGAAGTATCAGCTGTTCCGTAACCTGGCGCTGTGGCAACAGGCGCTGGTGGTAATGCTGTTATCCCTGGCCGTGGATATCATTGTTTTCTGGGCAGAGTTTTTAGTGATCAACGTCTCTTTCCGTCCGGAAGTATTCTGGAGTAGTGTAGTAAACGGCATCCTCTGGCCATGGCTCTTCCTGCTGATGCGTAAAGTGCGTCAGCAATTTGCAGTGCAATAAGGTTGATATGACAACTCTGTATCTCGCTTCTGGTTCCCCGCGTCGGCAGGAACTGCTGACTCAGCTTGGTCTCGCTTTCGAGCGTCTGGTTCCTGGTATCGAGGAGCAGCGCCAGCCGCAGGAGAGCGCCCAGCACTATGTCGTCCGCCTGGCGCGCGAAAAAGCGCAGGCCGGGGTGGCGATGGCCACCCGCGATTTGCCGGTGCTGGGAGCGGATACGATTGTCATTTTGAACGGCGAAGTGCTGGAAAAACCGCGCGACGCCGAACACGCTGCAGCGATGCTGCGTTTGCTTTCCGGCCACACCCATCAGGTCATGACCGCGGTGGCGCTGGCGGATAAGCAGCAAACGCTGGACTGTCTGGTGGTCACGGAAGTGACCTTCCGGCGGCTCAGCGAGCAGGATATCGCCGATTATGTGGCCAGCGGCGAGCCTTTAGATAAAGCAGGTGCATACGGTATTCAAGGGTTGGGTGGTTGCTTCGTCAGGAAGATTAATGGCAGCTATCACGCCGTAGTCGGCTTACCGCTGGTGGAAACGTATGAGTTGCTCAGTAACTTTAACTCACTGCGTAAAGGAAAGGGATAAAGATGACGGCTGAATTATTAGTTAACGTAACGCCATCCGAAACGCGCGTTGCGTATATTGATGGCGGTATTCTGCAGGAAATCCATATTGAGCGTGAAGCGCGACGCGGAATAGTAGGCAATATCTACAAAGGTCGTGTTAGCCGAGTGCTGCCGGGAATGCAGGCGGCTTTTGTAGATATTGGTCTGGATAAGGCGGCGTTCCTTCACGCCTCCGATATCATGCCGCATACCGAGTGCGTCGCCGGTGAGGAGCAAAAGCAGTTTACCGTGCGCGATATTTCGGAGCTGGTGCGCCAGGGCCAGGACCTGATGGTCCAGGTGGTTAAAGATCCGCTGGGTACCAAAGGCGCGCGTCTGACCACCGATATTACCCTGCCTTCCCGCTATCTGGTCTTTATGCCAGGCGCCTCCCACGTGGGGGTCTCTCAGCGGATTGAAAGCGAAGCCGAGCGCGAGCGCCTAAAAAAGGTCGTCGCAGAATATTGCGATGAGCAGGGCGGGTTTATCATTCGCACCGCTGCGGAAGGCGTTCACGAGCAGGAGATGGCCGCCGATGCCGCTTATCTTAAGCGCGTATGGACCAAGGTGATGGAGCGCAAAAAGCGCAACCAGACCCGCTATCAGCTGTATGGCGAGCTGGCTCTGGCCCAGCGCGTGCTGCGTGATTTTGCCGATGCGCAACTGGATCGCATTCGCGTCGACTCGCGCCTGACCTATGAGGCGTTGCTCGAATTCACCGCCGAATATATCCCGGAAATGACCAGCAAGCTGGAACACTACAGCGGCCGTCAGCCGATATTCGATCTCTTTGACGTTGAGAACGAAATTCAGCGCGCGCTGGAGCGTAAAGTCGAGCTCAAATCCGGGGGCTATCTGATCATCGACCAGACCGAGGCGATGACCACCATCGATATCAACACCGGGGCCTTTGTCGGGCACCGCAATCTTGACGATACGATCTTCAATACCAACATCGAAGCCACCCAGGCGATAGCCCGCCAGCTACGTTTGCGTAATCTCGGCGGCATTATCATCATTGATTTCATAGACATGAACAATGAAGATCACCGTCGACGGGTGTTGCACTCTTTAGAGCAGGCGCTGAGTAAAGATCGGGTGAAGACGAGCATTAACGGCTTCTCCCAGCTGGGCCTGGTGGAGATGACCCGTAAACGCACCCGTGAAAGCGTGGAGCATGTGCTGTGCAACGAGTGCCCAACCTGCCACGGACGTGGAACGGTAAAGTCGGTGGAAACGGTGTGCTATGAGATTATGCGTGAGATCGTCCGCGTACATCATGCTTATGATTCCGATCGCTTCCTGGTCTATGCTTCCCCTGCGGTGGCGGAAACCCTGAAAGGGGAAGAGTCGCATGCGCTGGCGGAAGTGGAAATCTTTGTCGGCAAGCAGGTGAAGGTACAAATTGAGCCGCTCTATAATCAAGAGCAGTTCGATGTGGTTATGATGTAAGACACCGCGTCATTGTGCGGCTGACAAGGAGAGAGGCGTGAGGCGACTGCCCGGGATTTTATTGCTCACCGTGGCAACATTGATTGTTATCGTCGCGCTGCTGGTGAGTGGCTTGCGTCTCGTGTTGCCACAGCTCGACGCCTGGCGTCCGCAGCTGCTGGAGAAGATCTCCACCCTCACCGGTACGCCGGTGGACGCCTCGCAGATCACCGCCAGCTGGCAGACTTTTGGTCCGACGTTAGACGCCCGCGATATCCATGTCGGGCTGAAAGATGGCGGCACAATGGCGGTCAAGCGCGTAACCCTGGCGCTGGATGTCTGGCAGAGCCTGCTGCATATGCGCTGGCAGTTCCGCGACCTCACCTTCTGGCAGCTGCAGGTCCATACCAATACCCCTATTCAGACCAATGACGGTGGCGAAAGCCTGAAAACCGACCGCATCAGCGATCTCTTTTTACGTCAGTTCGATCACTTTACTCTGCGCGACAGCCATCTGAGCTTCCTGACCCTTTCCGGTCAGCGGGCGGAGCTGGCGGTTCCGCAGCTGACATGGCTTAACGGCAGGAACCGTCATCGCGCCGAGGGGCAGCTCAGCCTCTCCAGCCTCACCGGCCAGCATGGCGTCATGCAGGTGCGGATGGATCTTCGCGATGAGGATGGCCTGCTGAATAAAGGCCGGGTCTGGCTGCAGGCGGATGATATCGACGTCAAACCGTGGCTGGGACGCTGGATGCAGGACAATATCGCCCTGAAAAGCGCCCGCTTCAGCCTCGAAGGCTGGATGACCATTGAAAAAGGCGATGTGGCCAGCGGCGACGTATGGCTGAAAAAAGGGGACGCCAGCTGGCAGGGCGATAACGAAGTCCATCATTTGTCGGTGGATAACCTGACGGCGCATCTCTCCCATGATAAGCAAAGCTGGGCCTTTTATATTCCCGATACGCGGATCGCTATCGATGATAAACCCTGGCCAAGCGGAGCCCTGGCGATGGCATGGATCCCGGCGCAGGACGTTGGTGGCGACGATCGTCAGCGTAGCGATGAGTTACGTATTCGCGCCAGCAATTTGGCCCTCAGCGGCCTGAGCGGGTTACAGCCGTTTGCTGATAAGCTGGCGCCTTCTCTGGGCGAACTCTGGCGTACCACGCAGCCTGGCGGCAAAATCAATTTGCTGGCTCTCGATATCCCCCTGCAGGCGACGGAGAAAACGCGTTTTCAGGCGCAGTGGAGCGATCTGGCGTGGAAGCAGTGGAAACTCCTGCCGGGGGCAGAGCACTTCTCCGGCAGTCTGAATGGCAGCGTTGAGCACGGGGAATTACGCGCCCATATGGCGAAGGCGCTGATGCCGTATGCCGGCGTCTTCCGCGCGCCGCTGGAGATAGCCGCTGGCGAAGCCACGCTCAGTTGGGTGAAAAACGACAAAGGGTTTATGCTTGATGGCCGCGATATAGACGTGCAGGCGACAGGCGTACGCGCCCGCGGCGGCTTCCGCTATCTGCAACCGCAGGGGGACGATCCCTGGCTGGGCATTCTGGCGGGCATCAGCACCAATGACGGTGGCCAGGCATGGCGTTATTTCCCGGAAAATCTGATGGGCAAAGCGCTGGTGGACTATCTCAGCGGCGCGATTAAAGCGGGGCAAGCCAGCGATGCGACGCTGGTGTATGGCGGCAATCCGCATCTATTTCCTTATCCGCATAATGAAGGCCAGTTCCAGGTTTATGTTCCGCTGAAGAACGCCACTTTTGCTTTCCAACCGGACTGGCCGGCGCTAACCGGGCTGAACATCGACCTCAATTTTATCAACAACGGCCTGTGGATGCGGGCGGATAAAGCGATGCTTGGCAACGTGACCGCCAGCAATCTCGATGCCGCAATCCCGGACTATGCGCAGGAAAAACTGCTGATTGATGCCGATATCAAAGGCCCGGGCAAAGAGGTTGGACCTTACTTTAATACTACGCCGCTGAAAGAGTCGCTCGGGGCGGCGCTGGATTCCCTGCAGCTGGATGGGGATGTGAGCGCTCGCTTACATCTGAATATCCCCCTCGACGGCGAGATGACCACCGCGAAAGGCGATGTGCGCCTGCAGAATAATAGCCTGTTTATCAAGCCGTTAGATACTACGCTGCAGAACCTGAGCGGTAATTTCAGCTTTGTGAATGGCGATCTCAATAGTCAAACGTTGAGCGCGACCTGGTTTAATCAGCCGCTGAACCTCAATTTTTCCACCCGCGAAGGTGAAAAAGCGTTTCTGGTGGATGTCGGGATGAATGCCAACTGGCAGCCGTCGCGCACCGGGCTGCTGCCGAAAGCCGTGAGTGAGGCGTTGAGCGGTAGCGTCCCGTGGGATGGCAAGGTCGCCATCGAACTGCCGTACCATGGCAATGCCAGCTATAAGGTCGATATCAACGGCGATCTGAAGAATGTGAGCAGTCGCTTACCTTCGCCAGTCAGTAAGCCCGCCGGCGAACCCCTTCCGGTCAAAATTAACGTCGCCGGCGGCCTGAGCAGCTTCGACCTGACCGGCTCCATCGGGGCGAAGAATCATATTAACAGCCGCTGGTTGCTCAATCATAAGCTGACGCTGGATAGAGCGATCCTTACCACTGACAGCAAAGGGCACTCTCCGCTGCCCGATCAGCCCGGTATCGAGCTCAACCTGCCGCCGATGGATGGCGCGCAGTGGCTGGCGCTCTTCGAGAACGGCGCGGCAAATGAAGTGAGCAGCAGCGTGCTCTTTCCACCGCGCATTGTGCTGCGTACGCCGTCGCTGGCCCTCGCGGGGCAACAGTGGAACAACGTCAGTCTGATGTCCCAGCCGGTCGCCGGCGGCTCGCAGGTTGAGGCGCAGGGGCGTGAGATCAATGCCACATTGACGATGCGCGACAATGCTCCGTGGCTGGCAAATGTGCGTTATCTCTATTTCAATCCGGCCAGCGCCAGCGGCCAGAACGCAACAGAGAATGTGGCCCCCCAGACGGCGACCCGGCTGGATTTCCATGGCTGGCCCGATCTGCAGCTACGCTGCGCGGAATGCTGGCTGTGGGGACAAAAATATGGCCGCATCGATGGGGATGTGGCGATCAAAGGGGATACCTTAACGCTCTCCAACGGCCTGGTGGATACCGGGTTTGGCCGGCTGACGACCAACGGCGTGTGGGTGAACGCCCCTTCAGGGGTTCGAACCTCGCTGAAAGGCAGACTGCACGGCAATAAGACGGATGCATTTGCGGATTTCTTTGGCGTCTCCACGCCGGTGAAGGATTCGCCGTTTGATATCGACTACGATCTGCACTGGCGCGCGCCGCCCTGGTCACCCGATGTCGCGTCGCTCAATGGCATCATTAAAAGCCACCTGGGCAAGGGGCAGTTTACCGACCTGAGTACCGGGCACGCTGGCCAGCTGCTGCGTCTGCTGAGTGTGGATGCCCTGCTGCGTAAACTGCGTTTCGATTTCAGCGATACCTTCAGCGAAGGCTTTTACTTCGATTCGATTAACAGTACGGCATGGATTAAGGATGGCGTACTGCATACCGATGATACGCTGGTAGATGGCCTTGAAGCGGATATTGCTATGAAAGGGTCGGTCGATCTGGTGCGTCGCCAGCTGGATCTGCAGGCGGTGGTGGCGCCGGAGATCTCCGCGACCGTCGGCGTGGCGGCGGCCTTTGCCGTCAACCCCATCGTCGGCGCGGCGGTATTTGCCGCCAGCAAAGTGCTGGGTCCGCTGTGGAATAAAGTTTCGATTCTGCGCTACCGCATCACCGGCCCGATTGACCAGCCGCAGATCAATGAAGTGCTGCGCCAGGCGCGCAGCAATAAAAAGCAATGATTTGACGATTGCCAGGAATTGCCGCAATCTCAATAGATAGCCTTCTGTATTTCCGCCTGTCAGGCGGCAACAAACGAGTAGCATAACGATGAGTCTGAACCTGGTAAGTGAACAATTACTGTCGGCAAATGGCCTGAATCATCAGGACCTGTTTGCCATTCTTGGTCAACTGACCGAGCGCCGCCTCGATTACGGCGATCTCTATTTTCAGTCGAGCTATCACGAATCCTGGGTTCTGGAAGACAGCATCATTAAAGATGGGTCGTACAATATCGATCAGGGCGTAGGCGTGCGCGCCGTCAGCGGCGAAAAAACGGGCTTTGCCTACGCCGATCAGATCAGCAAACTGGCGCTGGAGCAGAGCGCCCAGGCGGCGCGGACCATTGTGCGCGACACCGGCAATGGCAAAGTGCAGACCCTCGGCGCCGTAGAGCATCGTGCCCTGTACACCAGCATCGACCCGCTGCAGAGTATGACCCGGGAAGAGAAGCTGGATATTCTGCGCCGGGTAGACAAAGTCGCCCGGGCGGCGGACCAGCGGGTGCAGGAGGTTTCAGCCAGCCTGAGCGGGGTGTATGAGCTGATCCTGGTCGCCGCCACCGATGGCACTCTGGCCGCCGACGTTCGTCCGCTGGTTCGTCTTTCCGTCAGCGTGCTGGTGGAAGAGGATGGCAAGCGTGAGCGCGGCAGCAGCGGCGGTGGCGGGCGTTTTGGTTATGACTATTTCCTCGCCTCCCAGGAGGGCGACGTGCGGGCCGATGCCTGGGCGAAAGAAGCGGTGCGCATGGCGCTGGTCAACCTCTCGGCGGTCGCCGCCCCTGCGGGGATGCTGCCGGTGGTGCTCGGCGCCGGCTGGCCTGGCGTCCTGCTGCATGAAGCGGTCGGCCATGGGCTGGAAGGCGATTTCAACCGGCGTGGCACCTCGGTCTTTAGCGGCCATATGGGGGAATTAGTCGCCTCTGAACTGTGCACCGTAGTGGATGACGGCACCATCGCCGATCGCCGTGGCTCGGTGGCCATTGATGACGAAGGGACGCCGGGGCAATACAACGTGCTAATCGAAAACGGCATTCTGAAAGGCTATATGCAGGATAAACTCAACGCGCGCCTGATGGGCGTCGCACCGACCGGCAATGGCCGACGTGAGTCGTATGCCCATCTGCCGATGCCGCGTATGACCAACACCTATATGCTGGCGGGCCAGTCGACGCCACAGGAGATTATCGAATCGGTCGACTACGGTATCTTTGCGCCTAACTTCGGCGGCGGGCAGGTGGATATCACCTCCGGTAAATTCGTCTTTTCCACTTCCGAGGCCTATCTGATCGAAAAAGGGAAGGTCACGAAGGCGGTGAAAGGGGCCACGCTGATTGGCTCCGGCATTGAGACCATGCAGCAGATTTCGATGGTGGGCAACGACCTGCGCCTGGATAACGGCGTCGGCGTCTGTGGCAAAGAGGGCCAGAGCGTGCCGGTGGGCGTCGGCCAGCCGACCCTGAAGGTCGATAACCTTACCGTCGGCGGCACCGCCTGATCCTGACCTGGTTCCCGGCGCTGCCGGGAACCGCTTCACCGGGCGATCCCGCGCCCGTGCATGCCCTGATAGATCTTCGCCACGTCGACAAAATACTCCGTCAGATAGTTGATACAGACCTGCACTTTCAGCGGCAGTTTATCCTTTTCCGTATACAGGGCGTAGACCGGTCGCGGATCGGACTGATAGCTGGGCAGCAGGATCTCAAGCTCACCGCGGTTGATCTCTTCGATCGCCCACATTAAGGGTACATAGGCGATACCCACCCCGGCGGTCAGCCAGCGCACCAGCGTCATAGGGTCGTTGGTCACGAAGCGCCCCTGCGGGGTCAGGCGGGTCGAGATCCCTTCCGGCGCGATAATGACAAACTCATTGTCCGGCCGCACGCTATATTCCAGCCAGGCATGTCCGGCAAGGTCGGCCGGTTTCTCTGGATTGCCAGCCTGCGCCAGATAGCTTTTAGCGGCGCATAATACCATCGGCATTGAGCCCAGGCGGCGGGAAAAAAGGCTGGAATCCTGCAGGGCGCCCACGCGGATCACCACGTCAAGGCCGTCGGCGATCAGGTCTGGCGCAGGTATGCCGGTGACCAGATTAACAGAGAGCCCGGGGTATTCTTTGAGCATTTTCGCCGTTATGCGCGCCAGAACATTCTGTGCCATAGTTGAAGAGCAGCCGATGCGCAGCGTCCCGATGGGGGTATTGTTAAATGCGTATAATTGCTCATGGACATCCTGCGCTTCAAACAGCATCCTACGGCAGCCCTGGTAATAGATTTTACCTGCTTCAGTTAAGCCAAGGCTGCGGGTGCTGCGGTTGAGCAGCTTTACCTGCAGCTCATCTTCCAGTTTGGCGACGGTCTGACTGATCGAGGAAACGCTCATCTGAAGCTGGCGGGCCGCTGCGGTGAATGAACCTAATTCGACCACTTTGGCGAAAACGGACATGCGTTTTAATCGTTCCATTATTCACTCTGGCTTAAAAGTGATTTAGATCACACATTGTAGATAATGCGGCAATCGTTACGTTAATATATTGTTAGCTACATAATAAACGCATCTGCTCACTACCTGTACGCTTCTTATTCAAGGTCATCATGAGTCTGTTTCCTGTCATCGTGATTTTCGGCTTATCGTTTCCGCCGATCTTCTTCGAGTTGCTTTTGTCGCTGGCTATCTTTTGGCTGGTGCACCGACTGCTGGTTCCGACCGGCATTTACGATTTTGTCTGGCACCCAGCACTGTTTAATACGGCGCTCTATTGCTGCCTTTTTTATTTGATATCGCGCTTGTTCGTTTGAGGTTGATGTGAAAACACTAACAAGAAATATCCTCCGTACTGCCATTACCGTGATACTGGTCATTCTGGCCTTCGTGGCGATTTTCCGCGCCTGGGTTTATTACACCGCCTCGCCGTGGACGCGTGATGCGCGCTTTAGCGCCGATATTGTGGCGATTGCCCCCGACGTCTCCGGGCTGATTTCTCAGGTAAACGTCAAGGATAACCAACTGGTTAAGAAAGACCAGGTATTGTTCGTTATTGACCAACCTCGTTACCAAAAAGCGCTGGCGCAGGCGGAAGCTGATGTCGCCTATTATCAGACGTTAGCTCAGGAAAAACGCGTCGAAGCCGGTCGGCGTAATAAGCTTGGCGTACAGGCGATGTCGCGGGAAGAGATTGATCAGGCGAACAACGTACTGCAAACCGTTGAACATCAGCTGGCGAAAGCGGTCGCTAGTCGCGACCTGGCCAGGCTAGATCTGGAGCGGACGGTCATTCGCGCCCCTGCGGATGGCTGGGTGACTAACCTTAACGTCTACACTGGGGAATTTATCACCCGTGGCTCCACGGCGGTGGCGCTGGTGAAAGAGAATACGTTTTACGTCATGGCCTATCTGGAAGAGACCAAACTGGAGGGCGTCCGTCCAGGCTATCGTGCGGAGATTACCCCGCTGGGCAGCAGCAAAACCATTAAAGGGACGGTGGACAGTATCGCTGCGGGGGTGACCAACGCCAGCAGCAGCAGCGACTCGAAAGGGATGGCCTCGGTCGACTCCAACCTTGAGTGGGTGCGTCTGGCGCAGCGTGTGCCGGTGCGTATTCGCCTCGATCACCAGCAGGGGAATCTGTGGCCATCGGGCACCACGGCGACGGTAGTGATCACCGGTCAAGAAGATCGTGATACCAGCCAGGCCAACTTCTTCCAGAAACTGGCTATGCGCCTGCGCGAATTTGGTTAATCGCTATGGGGACATATACCATTGCTCCCCGGCATCTCCGCTTTGCCATTAAGCTTGCATGCGCGGTGGTGCTGGCGCTGTTTGTCGGTTTCCATTTTCAGCTCGAAACGCCGCGCTGGGCGGTACTGACGGCAGCGATCGTCGCCGCCGGGCCGGCCTTTGCTGCTGGCGGCGAACCGTACTCCGGCGCGATCCGCTATCGCGGTATGTTGCGTATTGCCGGGACCTTTATTGGCTGTATTGCGGCGCTGGTTATCATCATCCTGATGATCCGCGCGCCTCTGCTGATGATGCTGGTCTGCTGTCTGTGGGCCGGGTTTTGTACCTGGGTTTCGTCGCTGGTCAAGGTCGAAAACTCCTATGCCTGGGGGCTGGCCGGGTACACCGCGCTGATTATCATTATTACCATCCATACCAATCCGATGCTGGCGCCGCAGTTTGCTGTCGAACGCTGCAGCGAAATTGTCATCGGTATTGTCAGCGCCATCGTCGCCGATCTCCTGTTTTCGCCGCGTTCGATTAAAAAAGAGATCGACCTCGAGCTCGATAACCTGCTAATTGCCCAGTATAAGCTGATGCAGTTATGCGTCGCGCACGGTGAAAAAGAGGAAGTGGATCAAGCCTGGGGAGCGCTGGTACGCCGCACTACGGCGCTGGAAGGTATGCGTAGTAACCTGATTATGGAATCCTCACGCTGGGCAAAGGCGAATCAGCGCCTGAAGGCGATCAACACCCTTTCGCTAACCCTTATCACCCAGGCTTGCGAAACCTATCTGATTCAGAACTCACGCCCGGAAATGGTCACGGACGACTATCGCGAGCTGTTCGCCGAGCCGGTTGAGACGGTGCAGGATGTTCACCAGCAGCTGAAGCGCATGCGCCGCTTCCTGACCTGGAAAGGCGAGCATAATACCCCGGTCACGATATATAGCTGGGTGGGCGCCGCCACGCGTTACCTGCTGCTTAAGCGCGGCGTGGTGGGGAATACTAAAATCAGCCGTATCGAGGATGGCGTGTTGCGCGGCGAAACGGTGGTTAAAGTGGAGTCCGCCGAACGTCATCACGCGATGGTGAACTTCTGGCGCACCTCTGTCTCCTGTATTCTCGGAACGCTATTCTGGCTGTGGACGGGCTGGACCTCAGGCAGCGGCGCGATGGTAATGATCGCCGTGGTTACCGCGCTGGCGATGCGCCTGCCGAATCCCCGAATGGTGGCGATAGACTTCCTCTATGGCACCCTGGCGGCGTTACCGTTGGGCACCTTGTACTTCCTGGTGATCATGCCGGCGACGCAGCAGAGCATGCTGTTGCTTTGCATCAGCCTGGCGGCGATGGCGTTCTTTATCGGGATCGAAGTGCAGAAAAGGCGTCTCGGATCGCTGGGGGCGCTGGCGAGCACCATCAACATTCTGGTGCTGGATAATCCGATGCAGTTCCAGTTCAGCCAGTTCCTCGATAGCGCGCTGGGGCAGATCGTCGGCTGTTTCCTCGCTCTGATGGTTATTCTTATTGTCAGGGATAACTCCCGGGCCAGAACCGGTCGGGTGCTACTGAACCAGTTTGTCTCCGCAGCGGTCTCTTCGCTGACCACCAACTCGGCGCGTCGCAAAGAAAATCATCTGCCCGCGCTCTATCAGCAGCTGTTTTTATTACTCAATAAATTCCCAGGTGACGTCGCCCGTTTCCGTCTGGCGTTGACGTTAATCATCGCCCATCAGCGCTTGCGCGATGCGCCCGTGCCGGTGAATGACGATCTCTCCGCCTTCCATCGTCAGCTGCGACGAACCGCGGACCATGTGATCTCCGCCGGCAGCGATGATAAGCGTCGGCGCTATTTTACCCAGTTGCTGGCGGAGCTTGATGTCTATCAGGAGAAGCTGCGAGTCTGGGAGGCCTCGCCGCAGGTTACCGAGCCGGTACGGCGACTGGTTGAGATGCTGCATAAGTACCAGCATGTGCTGACCAGCAGCTAACCCATAAACCGACGCCCAGGCGTCGGTTTTTTTATCGCTATACTTAACGGCGACAGAAAGAGAAGCGGGAGGGGCTGTCATGACCACCTATACGTTTGATTTTGACGAAATCGCCGAACAACAGGATTTCTACCGGGAGTTTTCCCGAACCTTCGAGCTGGCTCAGGATAAGGTCAACAACCTGGATTCGCTATGGGACGCAGTGACCGGTGGCCTGCTACCGCTGCCGCTGGATATTGAGTTCATCCATTTAAATGACAAGCAGCGCCGGCGCTTTGGCGCATTGATTTTATTGTTTGATGAAGCAGAGGAAGAGCTGGAGGGGGAGTTGCGTTTTAATGCCCGACAAGCATAAAAAAGCCCCCGGCAGGCGGGGGCAAGTCGTCGAAATAAGACGACGAGGGTTTATTTGTACAGCTCAGCGGTGGCGTGCCAGCTATCGCCGGTACGTGCTTCAATAATACGGTAGCTGCTGGCGCCTTCTTTCTCGGCTTTAGCCGCCAGTTCCTGACGCATGTCCATTGGCGCACTACCTACCTGGGATACGGAGATGGTGCCCATGGATTGCAGATTTTGGGCTTGTTCTGCGTTCACTTGCTGGACAGCCGCGCTGGCACCGAAAGAGAGAAGGGAAGCCAGGCCAAGGGATGCGATGATCATTGCGCGTTTCATAATCTTTACTCCAGTCTTTGTTTTGCCGCGGCGGGGCGATGTATGTCGCCGGGCCGCGGTAGAGAATTTTTGTCAGGTTAATCGTTGACGTCTAAAACTTATTTATACAGCTCAGCAGTGGCATGCCAGTGGTCGCCAGTACGGGCTTCAATAATGCGGTAAGAAGAAGCCCCTTCTTCCTGCGCTTTTTTGTTCAGCATTTCATGCATATCCATCGGGGAAGATGCTACCGCGCCGACGGAAACCGTGCCGATGGCCTCGCGGCCCTGGGCCTGCTCGCTGTTGATAATATCAGCGGCGAAAGCGCCAAACGACACGACGGACAGGATGCTGAGAGCAGCTACAGTGGTTTTGATTTTCATGATGTTCACCTCGTCGAATCTTTTTGTTGGGGGTCTTTGTTTCGTGACCCTCATCACAAAACCAAGTATACACTAATCACCAAAAATATTAATACCATGCTAATTGTTTTGTGAGTTAATAGTTACAATAGATTGCGCTTTTTATAACGGATAAGAATTAAAAATGACACGTTAGCGACAGCGATAAGATTTATTTCTAATAAATTCATAAAGGTATACGAATTTGATCTTTTGTGCGTTTTACGATTTTCGCGTTAGTAAAAGAACGTATAGACGGCGTAAATGACACTAAGTGTTAAATAGTTGTTGTGCCGGAAGGGGGGAGAGGCAAAAGAAAAGGGAGTCGCCCTCTGACGGTAGCCAGAGGGGAATTACTCAGAGTTCCTGCTCAAACAGAACCAGAATGGCGTCGTGCAGATCTTTCACCGTAAAACCGCGCGCAGGCGTGGTAAAGATGGTGTCATCCCCGGCGATACTGCCAAGAATGCCTTCCGCTTTGCCCAGCGAGTCGAGAAGACGGGCGATCAGCTGCGCGGCGCCGGGGCTGGTATGAATCACCACTACGGCATCGTTATAGTCGATATCCAGCACCAAATTCTTCAGCGGGCTGGAGGTGGTCGGTACCCCAAGCTCGGCAGGCAAGCAATAGACCATTTCCATTTTGGCGTTACGGGTACGTACCGCGCCAAATTTGGTGAGCATGCGGGAAACCTTCGATTGGTTGATATTCTCGAAGCCCTCTTCCTGCAGCGCCTGGACGATCTCTCCCTGCGAGCTGAATTTCTCTTCTTTAAGCAGCGCTTTAAACGCTTTAACCAGTTCTTCTTGTTTTGCCGAACTTCGCATAAGTCACCCAGATTATGGTGGTAAAATCAACATCATTATGCATAACCATGAATTTTTATGCAAATAATCCGCGAAAGGATAGGTCAATAATGTTATGAAGGGGGCATATTTTAGCAAAAAAACCGTATAAGGAACATGTTCTCATCACAACGCTTAAAGCCATGTAAAAGTAAATGAAATGTTATTGAGTTGGTGTTGTTTTGCGCAACTGGCTGGGTGTATTGTAACCAATAGTCGATCCGGTACTTCGCTTTGCTGGATGGTCAGTCAGGAAGCATAAAGTGCGCCGCTGTTCTATTGCTACGCACAATAATGCATTCTTCAGCCATAATCATTGTAATTGTTCATCTTGTGAATTAAGGTCCAGGCGACGGAATAACGAAAGACTAAATTAACCATAATAAGGAGTTTAGGATGAAAGTTGCAGTCCTTGGCGCTGCCGGTGGTATCGGCCAGGCGCTTGCCCTACTACTTAAGACCCAACTGCCTTCAGGTTCAGAGCTCTCGTTGTACGACATCGCTCCGGTTACACCGGGCGTGGCGGTAGATCTAAGTCATATCCCCACAGATGTAAAAATTAAAGGATTTTCCGGTGAAGACGCTACTCCGGCGCTGGAAGGCGCGGATGTAGTGCTGATCTCCGCGGGCGTGGCGCGTAAGCCCGGCATGGATCGTTCCGACCTGTTTAATGTGAATGCGGGTATCGTGAAGAACCTCGTGCAGCAGATTGCCAAAACCTGCCCGCAGGCCTGCATCGGCATTATCACCAACCCGGTGAATACCACCGTGGCTATCGCCGCCGAAGTACTGAAAAAAGCCGGCGTGTACGATAAAAACAAACTGTTCGGCGTTACCACGCTGGACATCATCCGTTCCAATACCTTTGTGGCGGAGCTGAAAGGTAAATCGGCAACCGAGGTGGAAGTCCCGGTCATTGGTGGTCACTCCGGGGTCACCATTCTGCCTTTACTGTCGCAGATCCCCGGCGTCAGCTTTAGCGATCAGGAAATTGCCGACCTGACTAAACGTATTCAGAACGCCGGTACTGAAGTCGTGGAAGCGAAAGCGGGCGGCGGGTCGGCGACCTTGTCGATGGGCCAGGCGGCTGCCCGTTTTGGTCTCTCTCTGGTTCGCGCCATGCAGGGGGAAAAAGGCGTGGTGGAGTGCGCCTACGTGGAAGGCGACGGCCACTATGCGCGTTTCTTCTCCCAGCCGCTGCTGCTGGGGAAAAACGGCGTGGAAGAGCGACAGTCTATCGGCAAACTCAGCGCCTTTGAACAGCAGGCGCTGGAGGGCATGCTGGACACCCTGAAGAAAGATATCGCGCTCGGCGAAGACTTCGTCAACAAGTAATCTCGCCCTAACAGAAGAGCCGGAACCGCTGTTCCGGCTTTTTATTACCTCACTTTTCGCCCCAATGCGCCTGCTGCCGGGCAAATCTGCTAAAATCCCCGCGTTTTAAGCCACCAGCCATGAGGACAGCGTGAAAAAGATTGAAAGAAAGCAGACCCGGGACCAAATCGCGCAGATGATTCGCTACCAGATCCTTTCCGGTGCGATGAAGGCTGGGGATGAGCTGACGCAAGAGAGCATCGCGGAACAGCTGGGACTTTCACGTATGCCGGTTAGGGAAGCGCTGCAATCTCTTGAGCAGGAAGGGTTTCTGGTGCGCTTGCCTAACCGGCATATGCAGGTCTCCACCTTGGCCGTGGAGGATGTGAGCCATATTTTTCGCGTTATTGCGGTGATGGCCGCCGAACTCTTTGCCCTTGTGCCGGCGAATCAGGGGGAAGTGCTGCGCGCACGCGCGCAGGAGCTGGCGCGTCCGGGAGAGAATACGCGCGAACTGGCGTTCCATCAGCTGCTGATTTCCTATCTTGATAATCGCTATCTGGCGAAGGCGTATCAGCAATTTTTGGACGGTTATATTTCTTATGTCATTCTTTATCTGAAAGAGAATGGCCAGGAATCGGCTCTGATACTGAGCGAACTGGCCAACGCCATCGGCAATGGCGAAGGCGGAAAAATTGCCCAGACAACGCAGCGTTATTTCCTTATGCTTGCGGAAATTATGCGTCAACATATGAAGGATTGGGAAAGTGCAGAAGCCTAAATTAGGGAAAATTAAGCTTCTTTCCGCGAAGGAGCAGGTGGCGGCGGTGTTGCGTAAAGCGATCCTGTCGCGGGATTTAGTGGAAGGGCAGGAGATTACCCTTGAAGGGATTGCCCGACTGGTTGGCGTTTCCAGCATGCCGGTACGCGAAGCGTTTCAAATTTTAGCCGCCGACGGTCTGATTCAAGTGCGGCCGAATAAAGGCGCGGTGGTGCTGGGGATTAATGAGCAGACCATCCGCGAACATTATGAAATTCGCGCCGTACTGGAAAGTGAAGCCGTGGCGAAAGCTTCTCGTCCAGGGACCGATATTTCACGCATCGCCCAGGTTCACTATGCCGCAGAGAAGGCGCTGGCAGACAATTATTCTGCTGAATATTCCGACCTGAACCAGGCTTTCCATATGGAGATCTGGAGCGCGGCGGGCAATGAAAAAATGAAGATGCTACTCTGCAACATGTGGAACGGCCTGTCGATGGGACATAAAGTCACCGAAGAAGAGTATGCCGTTATCTCAATTCGCGAACATAAAGCGATTTTACAAGCGCTTGAGCAACATAACGAAGCACTGGCCCGCCAGCGAATGCATGAACATATTATTCGCTCGATGGAAAATATGCTCACTCGATACCTGCCCGATACCACCACCTGAAGGGCTCCTCCGCCAGCGACTGGCTGGCTTTTCTTACATTTACCTGCGCTATTAGTTACTTTTCGTGACGATCTGCACAGGATCTTGATGCAGATCTCATTGCGCGATCATTCCGCAAAAACGCATTGACTTACTTTTTGCATGGGAATAATTTCTCCTTCGTCAATATTGGATACAATATCATATATCATTGATAGGAAAAATTATAAGTATGGAACCTATTACCATCACCCTATGTTTGCTGGTGTTCGCTATCATCATGTTTGTCTGGGAGAAAGTGCCACTGGCAGTGACTTCCATGGTGGTTTGTGTGGCGTTAGTGCTCACCGGTGTATTGGATCTCAAGCAGGCGTTTGCCGGTTTTATCGACAGCAACGTCATTCTTTTTGTCGCCATGTTCATCGTTGGCGGGGCGTTATTTGAAACCGGGATGGCGAACAAAGTCGGTGGTGTGATCACCCACTTCGCCAAAACGGAGAAGCAGCTGATCTTCATCATTATGATGGTGGTTGGCGTAATGTCCGGTTTTCTCTCCAATACCGGTACGGCAGCCGTTTTGATCCCGGTCGTTATCGGTGTAGCCGCCAAATCGGGATTCACCCGTTCGCGTCTGCTGATGCCGCTGGTGTTTGCTGCCGCGCTTGGCGGCAACCTGTCGCTGATTGGCGCCCCCGGTAACTTGATCGCGCAATCGGCCTTGCAGAATATCGGCAGCGGCTTCGGTTTCTTTGAGTATGCGAAAGTGGGCCTGCCGATGCTGGTCTGCGGCATCCTCTATTTCCTAACCATCGGCTATAAGTTTCTGCCTAATAACTCGAACAGTAGTGAGGTGGGCAGCATTGGCGAACAGCGGGATTACAGCCACGTTCCGCGCTGGAAGCAGATCCTGTCCCTGGTGGTGCTGATCGCCACGATCCTCGGCATGATTTTCGAAAAACAGACCGGTATTAGTCTGACGGTAGCCGGCTGCATTGGTGCCCTGGTGCTGGTCATCACCGGCGTGTTGACGGAAAAACAGGCTTATAAAGCCATTGATTCGCAAACTATTTTTATCTTCGGAGGCACCCTGGCGCTGGCTAAAGCGCTGGAAATGACCGGTGCGGGTAAGCTGGTTGCCGATCAGGTTATCGGCCTGCTGGGTAATAACTCCTCACCGTTTATGCTGCTGGTAGTGGTCTTTGCCCTCTCCGTGGTGATGACCAACTTTATGTCTAATACCGCCACCGTCGCGTTGCTGGTGCCGGTGAGTTTGTCGATTGCCGCCGGTATGGGCGCCGATCCGCGTGCGGTACTGATGGCGACGGTAATCGGTAGCTCCTGCGCCTATGCGACGCCGATCGGGATGCCTGCCAACATGATGGTGCTGTCGGCCGGGGGCTATAAGTTCGTCGATTACGCCAAATCCGGCATTCCTCTAATTATCGTTTCTACCATTGTCAGCCTGATCCTGCTGCCAATCCTTTTCCCTTTTCATCCGTAATTTACGGACGCTGTTCTGACTAAGGAGCCTTTATGAGCAAAAGTGAACAGATATCCCGCATGACCGACATTATGGCCAGGTTCGTGGGATATACCGGCAAAGTATTGCCTGATGACGTCACGGCAAAGCTGCAAGATCTGCATAAGAAAGAGACCAGTCAACTGGCCGATGTGATCTTCACCACCATGATTGAAAACCAACGTCTGGCGAAAGAACTGGATCGTCCTTCCTGCCAGGACACCGGCGTGATCCAGTTTCTAGTGGAGTGCGGCGCCAACTTCCCGCTGATCGGCGAGCTGGAAGCGCTGCTGCGCGAATCGGTAATCAAAGCTACCATCGACTCCCCGCTGCGTCATAACAGCGTGGAGACCTTTGATGAATACAACACCGGCAAAAACGTCGGCAAAGGGACGCCGACGGTATTCTGGGAGATCGTTCCGAATTCCGACCAGTGCAGCATCTACACCTATATGGCTGGCGGCGGCTGCTCGCTGCCGGGTAAAGCGATGGTATTGATGCCGGGCGCTGGCTATGAAGGGGTGACTCGCTTCGTGCTGGATGTGATGACCAGCTATGGCCTGAATGCCTGCCCGCCGCTGCTGGTTGGCGTTGGGGTGGCGACGTCTGTAGAAACCGCGGCGCTGCTGTCGAAGAAAGCGTTGATGCGTCCGATTGGTTCGCACAATGACAACGAACGTGCGGCATTGCTGGAAAAAATGCTCGAAGACGGCATCAACAAAATTGGCCTTGGCCCGCAGGGAATGTCCGGCAATACCTCCGTGATGGGCGTCAATATCGAAAATACCGCACGCCACCCTTCCACTATTGGCGTGGCGGTCAACGTCGGCTGCTGGTCGCACCGTAAAGGGCATATCGTTTTCGATAAAGACCTGAACTACACCATTACGTCTCACAAAGGAGTGGCATTCTGATGACTAAAAAAATACTCACTACGCCCATTAAAGATGAAGATTTAGCGGATATTAAAGCGGGCGATATTATTTATCTCAACGGCCATATTGTGACCTGCCGTGATGTGGCTCATCGTCGCTTAATTGAGGGCGGACGTGAATTACCGGTAAACGTTGCTGGTGGCGCGATATTACATGCCGGGCCCATTGTGCGCCCGATTAAAGGTACGGAAGATAAATTTGAAATGGTCTCCGTTGGGCCAACCACCAGTATGCGCATGGAAAAATTTGAAAAAGAATTTATTGCTAAGACCGGTGTGAAATTAATCGTCGGCAAAGGTGGTATGGGCAAAGGAACCGAAGAGGGCTGTATGGAACATAAAGCCTTGCACTGTGTGTTCCCTGCCGGCTGCGCGGTAGTCGCCGCGGTCTGTGTGGAAGAGATTGAAGATGCGCAATGGCGTGATTTAGGCATGCCAGAAACGTTATGGGTTTGCCGGGTGAAAGAGTTCGGGCCGTTAATTGTATCGATCGATACTCACGGCAATAACCTGTTTGAGCAGAATAAAGTGATCTTTAATCAGCGCAAAGAAATTGTCGCCGATGAAATCTGCAAACACGTGAGCTTTATTAAATAACCCCGATTGAATATATCGCGCAGTAATGGCAGCGGCAGCTGACTGCTAAACCGAGGCTTCTGACCAGGCGGTCCGGGGAAATCCACTCTGCTGACGTGGGCTACCGTAAGCCATTATTGCGCTCCCCCCAAAGGCCATTTTATGACTGACAATGCCATCCTGTTAGGCGAAGGCTTCACCCTGATGTTTCTCGGCATGGGCTTTGTGCTGGTGTTCCT
>OIET01000406.1_pt1 | contig 41725 bp, 40 predicted proteins | sample 1581871 | NCBI WGS metagenome assembly OIET01 (sample SAMN03279760, study PRJEB24777) | human gut metagenome | isolation source: fecal sample PR121 from 1 month old male Malay infant, vaginally delivered... | place: Singapore | collected 2005-09-16
CTCGCCGGGGCTGGACAGGGTGAGGCCGGAGGCGGGGGCTTCGGGTTCTTTCTTGTTGCCGTTGGTGGTGGTGGCGGAATTGACGTTCGCCATGTGTGATCTCCTGTAGGGGAAAGGTTAGGGTTGTTGCTGCTGCATCTGCTGCTGGAGGCCCTGCTGCATCCCTTGCAGGGCTTCGGCATTCCCGGCCTGCGCCATGCCGCCGATCTGACGGAGGGCTTCGGGGCCGAGCTTTTCCATCATCATCTGGCCCTGCGCCTGCTGCTGCGCGGCCTGCCGTTCCTGCGCCAGTTCCTCTTCGTCCTTGACGAGCCCCTCCGTGGAGATGCCCATTGCCGAGGCGAGGCGGGTGACGGCGTTCTGCGGGTTGAGCAGGCCGAGGAAGGATTCGCCCATCAGCTCGGCCCCGGCTTTCAGGAACTCAAGGAGCTTCTGCTTGTCGTTGCCGCGCCCGATGGCCTCGAAGCCCGTGACGATGGAGGGCGTGACCGTGCCTTTGGGAAGTTCGGGGATGCGCTTCTGCCGGGTCATGGCCGCCATGCGCGACGCGATGTAGGGAAGCTGGAACTCTTGGCTGATGAGGGTGTAGACGCCGCCGAGCCCGGTTTCGAGTTCCTGCGCGATGACGCGGATTTCCTCGGCGGTCACGCGCTCGGCGTCCCGCCGCACCCCGTCCATCATGAGGAAGGCGGTCTTGAGCCGCTGTTCGAGCCGCTGGATCTGCGCGGCGACGACCTGAAAGTCGGCCCCCTTCTGGACTTGCAGGAAGGCCACGTCATCGGCGTTCCCTTCGATCATGTCGCCGTTGGCGGACTCGGCAAGGGCCTTGGGGTCGGTGACGCCGTTGGGGTTCACGAGGCCCACCACCTTGGCGGACACGGCGCTGCCTTCCACGAGCGACTGGCACAGGCTTTCGAGGCTGCCGAGGTCCCCGAGCTGGAGTTCGACGAAGCTCCGCCCGTAGTTCTCCCCGGCGATGCTGTACATGCGCACGGGCAGCCACGGGCAGGCGTCGGGCTTGTAGGAGCCTTCCGAGCCGGGGAGCTTCACCCCTCGGCACTCCTGATACACGGACCACTTCTGCTTCGGCCCGCGTTTCAGGTGGGTGTAGATGTTCACGTCCTTGCGGTCGTCGCCCTTGATGGAGGGCTGCCCGAGCGTGTCGGCGGCTTCCCGTATCCGCTCCGCGACGTCTTCCGGGAGCGTGTCGAGGTTGACGGTTTCCTCGGCCACGATCTCCACGGGCGTCCCCATCGGGTCGCGTTCGACCACATAGCGGGACAGTGGGAACAGGCGCAGCCCCTTCTTGGGGTCGTCGTGGTAGAGGACGTTGCCCGCCACGATGAGGTGCTGGTTGCCTTCCGCGACCACCGGGCGGTCTCCGGACGCTTCGACGTCGGCAAGCACGGCCTGTTCGATGCGCGAGAGGGCCTTTTCGATCTTGGTGCGGAACTCCTTGTCCGCGTCCTCCTCTTCCCGCTCCATGACCAGATTGTTCACCCGCAGCCGGAAGCACGGCTCGTTGGGGGGGAGCATGGTCAGGAGGAGCTTGGAGGCGAGGTTCGTCACGCCGTTGGCCCCGACGCTCTGGTACAGGGAGGGGAGTTCCTGCCCCTGCGCGAGGTCGTCGGGCGGGATGAGGTAGGGGATGGTCAGCTCGGCGCAGCGGCGGGCGCGGTCGAGGTAGGGGGCGCGGTCCTGCGAAAGCTCGGTGTAGCGGGTTTCGGCGGGGCCTTTGGTCGGGAGGGAGCCGTTATCGGGGAATGCTGAGTCCGCTGGTGCCACCCGCGCCTCCCATGTTGCCGCCGCCGAGGTTCAGGTCGATGCGCAGGGCCGAGGTGCCCTTGCGCTTGCTGTCCGCTTGGTTCTTGCGTTTGTTGCCTTCGTTGATGACCGGGGCCTCCGCCGTCTCCTCCGGCGGGGGAGGGGTTGCCGCGACGGTGGGGGCCGCCGCTTCGACGACTTTGGGTTTGCTTGGTTTGTCGAACATGCCTCCCAAGGGATGGCCTCCTTTATGGTTGGGGGTTGGGGTTGTCGAGTTTCATGAGCACCCCGTCCCGGTAGCGGAGCGTCCCCGTCTTCCTGTCGAGCACGCCGCAGGCTCCGGGGATGGTGCCGAGCCGCGTGAAGCCGAGATCGAGCCCGAACTTCCATGAATGGCGGAAGGCGGCGGGCGTCAGGGCCATGAGGCAGGACAGGGTGCCGTTTTCGAAGATGAGGTTCATGAAGGCCCGCCCGATCTCAAGGTGCCGCGCGAAGCCCTCGCCCTTGAAGAAGGTGAAGTGCAGGTAAGCCGTGCGTCCGAGGAAGCGGTCGAGCAGGGCCAGCGCGAGGGGTTCCCCCGTGGTGTGGGAGAACCCCGCGTAGGCCCATACGGACTCGGCGGTCACGATGTCGCGGAACCGGGCAAGGCTGTTGACCCCGCCGTCGTAAAACAGGAAACGGTCGAGGCCCTGTTCCCTGATGCGGTGCCAGAGGAAGGCGAGGTGCGCGTCGGTGAGCGTGGGGGGATGGGACGGGACGTTATGAAAGGCGCGGCATAAGGCCGAGATGGGGGTTCCGTGTGCGTTCACGTTCCTGCCTTTCCAAGACGGTGATCAGGTTGCGGACAAGTTCCCGCTTGCCCGCGTACATCCAGATTTCGCGCTCGGGCTGTTTCAGGCCGGGGCAGCGTTCGGGGACAAGGGCGTCGAGCCCTTCCACGAGTTCCCGCGTGAGGCCGGGAAGACGTCCGAGAGAAGGGGCTTCATCTTCATGAGCGAGGGATGTTTGCTGCTGGTGGTTTCGGGATGGGGGCATGGTTCGGTGATCCTGTGGAGTTGCTGGTTGCTGGAAGCGAGGACGAGGGGGCGGGGTTCGCCGTCGTGCCCGTCGTAGGCCACGCCGATGGAGGGCAGATCCTCGCGGTAGTCCCCGGTCTTGATCCAGTCGAAGTCGTAGCGGAGGCGCGGCGGGATGTCGTCGAGCCCGTGCCCCGTCCACAGCCACAGTTCCATGCCGGGCTTCATGGCCTTGCGGAGATCCCGGACGAACTCGTGGGCCTCGTGCGGGGCCTGATCCATGAGGTCGCCGCCGAGCACCCACACGCGGGAGAAGGTCCCGGTGGCGAACTTGTAGCGGTTTTCCTTCATCCACAGCCGGGCGGACTTGCCCCTGCCGAACGCCTGCGCCTCGGGGTTGTGGCAGCCGGGGCAGCCGCGCCTGCATCCCGAGACGTAGATTTCCAGCGCGTCATGGGCGGGGTTCAGTTGTGAGCCGATGATGGTCAGCATGGGCTACCCCCGGTACGGGTTCCGGCGGCGCAGCCGTTCCCTGATTTCGTCGTGGAGCCACATGCAGCCCACGGCAAGCCCGAAGCCGATGAAGGAAGAGGCGGCATTGAAAAGAAACTCACGCATGTTCGGCAAACGTCCTTTCCGGCCAGTCGTGTTCGCGCCGGGTTTTGTTCCAGTGTTTGGTGTTGGTGAGGAAGCCCACGACGCGGGTGAACGTGTCGATGACGGGTGCGCCGCAGGTGGGGCAGGCGTCGTTCCGGCCCACGGTCATATGGCCCTGCGCACAGCGGTTGATCTGGTGGTTCACGGCGAAGTACACGGCCCCGCTTGCCGCCGCGTGGTGGATGAGGGCTTCCATCACAGCCGGGTCCGTGATCTCCGTGGCGACGTTCAGGTGGCAGATGGCCCCGCCCGTGCAGTGCCCGTCGAGCCTGCCCTGCACCCGGATGCGGTCGAGGAGGTCGGCCCCTTCTTCCCACAGCGGGAGGAACTGGTTGGAGTAGAGCGGGATGCCCTCGGGGTTGTGGCCGAGGAGCGCGTCCTTCTTCGCCAGCTTCACGGCGGAGGATTCGGCGGGCACCTGCTCCATGTTGTGCGGCGTGCCGAGGGTTTTGGACAGTTTGGCGTTCGTCTCGTTGATCACTGTGAGCGCGTCTTCGGCGGCTTGCAGGCCTTCCTCCGTCCGCATGTCGAGGCCGAGGATGGACAGGGCCTCATAGAGCCCCGTGAAGCCGCAGGTGGAATACTGGCGGGAGAGGTCCATGAACCCGAGCGTATACAGCGGGAGGGAGCCGCGCCCGATGCGGTCCTTGATGAACGTGCGCTTGGCGTGGTTGATGAGCGAGGCCGTCCCTGTGGACCTGCGCAGCAGGCCGAGGAAGGCGGGGAAGCCGCCCGCGTCAGCCGTCCGGGCCAGCCGGGGAAGGTTCAGGGTGACGACGCCGAGGCTGCCGATCTTGGTGCCGCCCGCCCCGAAGGTGTTGCTGTAGCCGAGATCCGAGATGGAGGAGCGCAGGCGGCAGCACGAGGACAGGGTGGAGGATTCCCCGCAGTAGATGTTGATGAAGCCGTACTTGAGGTTGTGGCGGGCGATCTTCTTGAGGAAGGCTTCATCTTGAATGGTTCTGGCATCGTCGGAGCCCTGCCCGGCGCTGAAACAGGCCGTCACCACCGGGAAGGTGATGGGGGTGCGGGCCAGCGTCTCGTTGTAGGCGTCGAGGAAGAGGTCCTGTACCTTCTCCACGGTTTCGATGTCCGGGGCCGTGCCGCCGATGAGGTAGGAGGGCACGAGCTGTTCGAGGAAGAGGCGGTCATACACGCTGACGTTGGTGAAGGGGGACTGGTTGCCCCGGAACTCCCAGTTCAGGGTGTAGATGAGGGAGGTCAGGGACTCCTTCACGTAGGTCCAGACGCGGGGGGCCTTCCCGATTTTGATGTGGCGGTCGTAGCCCGTGGTCAGGATGTCGTCCACATAGCGGCTGACCACGATGAGCAGGTCCGCAAGCCCCGTGGCCCCGAGGGTGGAGTTCGCCGCGTAGACCGTGAACTGCTCCACCTGCCGCAGGAAGGCGTTGAGGGATTTGGGCGGATCGATGGTCAGCCGTTCGCCCATGTTCAGCCCTTCCAGCGCGATGTCGTAGGTGGAGTAGTTGAAGCAGTACGGACGCCCGATGTCCCACACGTCGTTGATGTAGAGGGTGCCGTTGAGTTCCTGTTCGACGGCTTGGTCGGCGTCGTCCCGCCCGTACAGTTCCTTCATGGTCTTCCACAGGTTGTACAGGCTGTTCAGCTTCATGAGGGACTTGGGCACCTCATAGTTGAAGGTGATCACGTCCCGGCCCGACACGTTGGCGTTGGGGTCGATGGAATGGTCCGCCGTGGCGGAGCCCTTCCTGTCTGAGGTCTTGAAGTAGTCCCGGCTCACCGCGTTGATGTCGAGCTGGTCCGGGTGGATGCCTTCGATACGGAAAAGCTCCGCCGGGTATGCCGAACGGAGCCTTTCGAGGAGGGAGCAGAAGCCCTCGTCGTAGGATTGGGGGAGGGAGATCATGCCGTTCCCTCGCCGTTGCCGCCTTCGTCGCCGTCGGGGATGATCGTGACGATCTTCCCCCGGAACAGGGCGGCGATGTCGCGCCAGTCCGTGCCGAGGCTGTCCGCCATGCGGTCGATGACCTCCAGCGGGAAGTTGGGGTTCTGCGCGGCGCGGCGTTTCTTGCAGTCTTCGGCGGAGACGGAAAAGCGGATCAGCTTCATCTCATAGCCCATCTCGTCGGCAAGGCGTCGCCAGCGTTTGAGGTGGTCGATGCGGACATGGCATTCGTCCACAACCACGGGAAGCCCCCGGTACATCAGGGCGCGGACGGTGAGGTAGACCTGCGCGTGGATGTGCGGCTCGATGGGGCCGTAAAAGCTGTGCCCGTAGGCGAGGCGCAGGTTGTCGGGGCAGACGACCTGTACGCCTTTGGGGGCGAGGCGGGCGTTGACGTAGGTGGTCTTGCCGGAACCCGGCAGGCCGCAGGTAAGGTAGAGCGTCTTCATGGCGGGGTGTATCCTTCTCTTTATATAATGTAGGGAACGGGGAATCAGGCGAGGGTGACGGGGACGTTCTTCACGATGTCGGAGAGGTCGGGGGCGTGGTAGCCCGGCCCTTTGAGGACCTTGCCGTCTTCGCGTTTGACGGGCTTTCCGTCCGGGCCGAGCTTCGACATGTTCGAGGCGTGGACGCGGCGGAAGGCTTCGTTGATGTCGATGCCGATCTTGGCGGCGGTCCAGTGGCAGACGTAGAGGATGTCCGCGAGTTCCTTGGCGAAGGCTTCGCAAGAGGCAAAGTCACTTTTGCCGCAGGCAAGATCCGTGTAGGCATCAAGCACCTCCACACTTTCCTCCATAATCAGCTCGGTTCCGAGCTTGATGCCTTCGAGGTCTTCCCATCCTTGGCTGACGGGCTGGTCCATCGCGGTCATGAAGTCCGCGAGCAGGGAAAGCTGATCCTTATGTGTCTTGCTGTTGCTGGTCATGTCCGGTTTCCTTTTCGGTTCTGGTGATGAGTTCGTCGAGGTAGCGGCGGGCCTTCATGAGGTCTTCCAGCCCGTTCTTGGCGTCATGGCGGCAGACGTATTTGATGACGTTGCCGACGAGGAAGCCGAGGCGGTTCTCGGCGATGAAGGTGAGGGGCTGGATGGCGAAGCGGGTGTAGTGGTGCGGGGTTATGGCGTCCAGAGTTTCACCTCCTTGTTGTCGAAGTCCCAGTCCTCGGCCCGCAGGATACGGGCCAGCCGAGCCTGTGTGAGGGCTTCGGCTTCCCCGAGGCCCGCCTTTTCAAAGGCGTTGACTGCCACGGGCCAGAGGTGTTCGTAATCGCGGGGGATGCCCTCGAACAGCTTCTTTGCCGTCATGGGGCCGATCTTCGGGCAGCCGGGGTAGCCGTCGGCGGCGTCTCCGATGAGGGTTTGCGTCATGTGCCAGAGGTCGGCGTCTTCCCGGCTGATGGGCTGGATGCCGAGGTCCGGCTTGCCCATGTCATGGAAGAAGCCGGGGATGCCCTTCATGTCCTTGTCCACGCTGACGATGACCTTTTGCCGCCCCGCCATGAACGAGGGCAGGGTGGCGAGGATGCCGAGGCAGTCGTCGGCTTCGAGGCCGGGCTTGATGTAGATGGGGGCGTCCGCGCCGTCGCGCATCAGGGCTTCCCGCAGGAACTTGAGGGCCACCGGGCGGGGCTTGCCGTCGCGGTTGGCCTTGTAGTCGGGGAACAGCTTGCGCCGGAAGCCGCCGTTGTGGTCGTCGGAGAAGCACAGGGCGTAGTCGCTGGTGCCGAGCTGGTCGAGGATGGCGTAAAGCTGCCCGAAGAAGGCGGCTTGGGCGTCCGCGAGGGAGCACAGCGGGAAGCAGGAATCTTCCTCAAAGCAGATTGTCTTCTCGGCCCCGGCTGCGGCGCGGTAGGCCAGCACGTCGGCGTCGATGAGGAGGTATGGGGCGTTATGCGCTGGCTGTTTCATGATGGGCCGCCTTGCGCAGCAGTTCGGGCCGTTGTACGCCCCACAGCACGGATTCGGTAAAGCCCTTCCATTCGGGGAGCTTGTGCCCTTTGCGCTGGCTGACGATGCTCGCAAGCGCCGCGTAGTTCGTCTGCACGATGCGCCTTTGAAGGAAGGCTTGGGGCAGGTGGCGGTTCAGGGTGGCGAAGTCCCCGCGCTGCCGCAGTTCCTCAAGGTGTCCGATCAGGGGGTCGGCAAGCCCGCCCTCGAACATCTCCGGGGTGAGCGGGTTCTTCATGAGCGTGTGCATGGTGGATTCCGACTGCGCGACCGTGCCGACCTTGTAGGTGTCGAACTGCTTCCACCAGTACAGCGGGGCCGTGATGTCGAGGGTGGCAATGATCATGCGCAGGAACTTGTCGTGCCCGCTGCCGAGGCCCGCGAGGTTCAGGGCGCGTTCCTTGAGGCTGGCATCGTCGCGGATGTCCCACAGGGAGGTGATGCCGGAGGTCTTCCCGTGGCTGAGGCCCATGCCGAGCAGGGCTTCGTTGAAGCCGTATTCACTGAGGATTGTTGTTTTCATCGTTCGTTTCCTTTTGCTGTGATGGCGACGGCGGCGGCCTGAAAACCACCACCGCCGACGGGAAGGGCGCGGGATGCTCGGCCCCGGCGAACCGGAGCCTGCCCCGGACGAAGCGGACTTCCGCGCCGCCCGCGATCACCGTGTCGTGCCACCATGCCGTATCGGTGCGTGACGGCACGAGGCAGACGACCGTGGCCCCGCGCCGGGAAGCGTCGAGGGCCTTCGTCATCCATGCCTTGATGGCCTTGCCGTAGGGCGGGTTCATCCAGCAGACGCGGTTCCCCCAGTCCCGCGCCAGCCCGTCGTCTTCCTTGGTGAAGTAGGCGGGGCACTTGGCGTTATGGGGGAAGGCGCACACATCCAGCTCAAAACAAAACTCCCCGTCGAGCCGTTCAAAGAACTCGCGGGGCGTTTCCCAGTCTTCCTTGGCGGAAGAGAAGAGGGCGGGGTTCATGGCGGAGGTTACGCCAATCGGCTGAGGTCGAGGGCCACCGCGCCGTTTTCTTCCGGTTCCCACAGTACGGGTTCGCGCTGCTTTTCGGGGCGCGGCATGCCTTCGGGGAGGTTCCGCGCCGAGACGACCACGCAGCCCGCGCCGGGAAAGCCCACGCGTTTGCGTACCGTGCGCAGGTGCTCCTTCTGTTCGGCGGAAGGCGGCGCGATGAGGAGCTTCTTGGCTTCCGCGCTGTAGGCGAGGAGCACCTTGGAGCCGACGCCGAGGGCCGCATGTTCGGCAAGGAAGGCCGGGGAAAAGATGAGGGACAGGTCGCCGCGCTTGGAAAAGCCGATGGTGATGTCGGCGTGGGCGCGGCGGGCGGTGGAGGTGCGGGTGACGGGGAGGAGGGAATAGGCGGTGGACATAGGTAACTCCTAATGTTATATTAAAAGAAAGGTGGTAGTAATGATGGAAGATAGAATTAGTGAAGAAAAGGCGAAGAATCTTCTAGAAAATTGTGGAATTAATATAAAATTTTGTTTTTCTAGTAGTGGAAAATTTGCAGAAGAACATAAGGAGAAGGAAAGAGCAGAAAAACTAGCAGCATATTGCAAAGCTAACAAAATTACGCTTCATTCCCTTTATCCCTTTCTCGAAAAAGCACGTTATGAAATAAGTCGAACACCATTGAGAACGAGAGCTGGCATTACTTATGAAAGAATAGAAGAAATAGTTAATAATTCAAAACCCCAAATTGAAGCGGATTTAGCGGAAGCAAAAGAATTTTTCCGCAGCAGATTAGAAGAAAAAACTAATGCGTCTCCGCCCAATTCGCCCCGACCTTGAACTCTCCGGTCGTCGGGCACCACATTCCGAAATGACGCCCCGCAAGTTCGATGGATTCCACGAAGAGCTTGCCGAGGGCGTCGGCTTTTTCCGGGGTGGTGTTGAACTGCGCCTCGTCATGGACGTGGAGCACCTGCGCGTAGTCCTCGCCCAACCGGAGCCCCCGCCGTTGCGCTTCCTTATGGAAGATGACCGTGGCGAGTTTCATGAGCACGGCCCCGGCTGATTGCAGGAGCGTGTTCAGGGCCGAGTGCGAGGAGCGGATATGCAGGTGCCGCCCGTCGATGCCGATGAGGTAGGGGCGTTTGCCCGGTCCGGTGAGGACGCCCTGCACGTCGTCGATGAGTCTTTTTATAGCTGGCAGTGACCGGAAGAAGCGGGCCTTGAGCGCACGTCCCCGTTTGGTCTGAACGGCGGAAGAGGCGAGGGGGGCCACGATGGAGCCGAGCTTTTCGTCTCCGGCTCCGTAGAGGAAGGCGTAGATGAACGTCTTCGCGTTGTCGCGGGTTTCCAGCCCCGCCGCGTGCTGGTTGGCGGTGTGGATGTCGCCTTCGAGCAGCGCCTTGGCGTAGGCTCCGCCGTCATATGCCGCGAGGTAGTGGGCCAGCATCCGCAGTTCAAGCCCGCTGGCGTCGGCCCCCACCTGCACGAGCGGGGGAGGCGCGGCGAACAGGGCGCGGCACTGTTTTCCGTACTGGCCCCGTGCCGGGATCTGCGCGAGGTTCGGGGAGTTGTGGGTGCAGCGTCCGGTGACGGCCCCGTTGGTAATGACCCTGCCGTGGATGCGCCCGTCCGGACCGACCAGCTTGAGCCAGCCGTTCTTCCCTTCCGCCAGCATCCCGATGATCTTCAAAAGTTCGAGGTAGTCCACGAGCGGCTTGCACTCGGGGAACGGTAGGCTGGCAAGCACATCCTCATCCACTTTGGGTTGCCCCGTGTCCGTGAACTCGGAAGGCTTCCAGCCGTGCTTCTCCATGAGGCGGTCGGCTATCTGCTGCCGTGAGGCCGGGTTAAAGGGCTCGTACCGGACTTTGGTGAACGGGACGCCTTTGACGTAGCCCCGCATCCGGTTGTTGGCCTTGGGGATGAAGACCTCCTCAATCCGTTTGGGCGGGAAGACCTCCTGCAAGGTGGTGACGGCATCGTTCCGCTTTGCCGCGAGTTCGGCATAGAGGGACTGCGCCGCCCGTTCGTCGAACCATACGCCTGTCCGTTCCTGATGGAAGATGACGGCTTGGAACTCGTGCTCAAGGGCGAGGGCTTCGGGGCTGTAACGCTGGTCGAGGATGTGGCGGTACAGGGCTTCGAGGACTTCAACGTCCTGTTCACAATATCGCTGCATGTCTTCCGACCAGCGGGACCATGCGTTTTCGGTCGTCTTGCCGTAATCGCCCTTCATGACGCCGAGCCGCTGGCCCCATGCGTCGAGGCTGTGGCTGCCCGCGAGTTTGGGCGGGAAACGGCAGGACTTCTTGCGGAGCTGCGTGAAGTCGAGGTCCTTGAGGTTGGTCCAGATAAGCCGCGAGGCGGTCAGGGTATCGAACAGCCGGGGAAGGCGCAGGTCCGGGTGGAGCTTTCGGAGTGCCGGGGCGTCGAAGCACAGGCCGTTGTGCGCCACGAGGAGCGGGGCCGCCGAGAGCAGCCTGAGGCCGTCCTCAATCCCGCCCGGCCCAAATGAAAAGGACTCCCCGGTGAGGAAGTCCTTCGCGCAGATGCAGTGGATGGTGGCGGTTTCGTCCAGCAGGCCGTCCGTTTCGATGTCGAACAGCAGGGCCGGGGTGTCGGGCGTCGGGACCCATGACCAGCCGAAACCGGGGTAGAGGTCACGCTTGCGGGGCGCTGGCATGGCGATACTTCCGCATGAGCGAGGGGATTTCGTCGAGCTGCCGCCTGAACAGGGCGATGATGTCCTTGTGGTACAGGCCCACGGATTCATGCAGGCTGTCGGGGGCGGTCTTCACCATGTAGTTCTTGGTCAGCGAGAGCCGCTTGAGGTACTTGCCGATCTGCGAGTAGACGCCGTTGCTCCCGCTCAGGTCGAAGATTTCGGAGAGCCACTTGATGCCCTTCACAGCGAGGTAATCCCCCGCGAGGCCGAGCTGCGCTTCAAGGGCCTTGGCGCGGCGGGCGGCGGAAGCGGCGGTCGCCATCGCGGACGCCTCGCGCTTGCTGCCGATCCACGCCTTGGTGCGGAGGGCCTCGTCGCGTTCGGCTTCGACGCGCTTGAGGGTGTCCTGCGCGATGAGCACGGCGCGGGCGAGGATGGTTTCCGGCGTGTCGTCGGGCTTCGCCGCCATGTAGCCGCCCGACTTGCGGATGGCGGGGATGACCTCTTCACAAACCCAATCCTGAAATTCTATGGCCTTTGGAAGGTTCGACCGCATGACGAGGCGGTACACGTCGGACTCGGGGATGATGTTGATCTGGATCGGTGGTAAAAACGTTGTGTTTTTCCTTCCACCTGAATGAGGTGACAGGGTGATTTTATTAGCTTTTTTGCAGTGCACATTCACAGCGTTTGCAGGATTGTCATACCCCAACGCCTTCGCCACGTCGCTCGCCACAAACCACGGTTCGCCATTGTGCTCGACAATGCGGACTTTCCCAAACGCCTTGTTCTGGAAAATCTGAATCTGCGCTTCCATATCAAAACTCCTTTTCTTGTTGCGTTGTTGTGCTGCCGCCCTCATCCCACGGGGGTGGGGACTGCGGGGGCGTCTCTTCCTTCTGGAATCCAAAAGCCCCGCCCGTGCCGTCGCCGCCTTCGTCGCAGGGCAGCAGGCGCCCCGTTTCCCGGTCGTACCTGACCGTGCCCGCCAGCCCGGTGATGCCGAGGGGACGGTTTTTCAGGACTCGGATGGTCGCTTCGTCGGGTTCGTCGCCCTGCTGGTCGCGCTCAAGGCTGATCACCACGTCCGACACCTGTTCGAGGCTTCCGGAACCGCGCAGGTCCGTGAGGCTGACCGGGCGGCCCTCGTTGTAGCTTTTGCCCTTGTCCGGGCGTTTCAGGTGGACGACCGCCAGCACGAGGATGCCCGTCTCTTCAATGAGGGAGCGCAGGCGGGTCATGAGCTTGTCGATGACCTTGCGCTCGGATTCGCCCTCGCTCTCGTCGAGGCCCGACACTACGATGGAGATGTGGTCGAGCACGATGGCCTTGCAGCCGAGGCCCACCGCGAGGTAGCGCAGCTTCGAGAGCAGCGTGTCGATGTCGGACGATCCGAAGTGGTCGTAGATGTACCATTTTCCGTTGCCCATCACGGCGTCGAAGGCCGCTTTCAGGTCGGCTTCGGGCACGCTTGCGTGGGCGGCGGGGAGGTGCAGGGGCTTGTTGAGGTGGATGCCGAGGTAGCGGCGGGCGTTGCGGGCGGGGTTCTCTTCAAGGGCCATGACGCCGAGCGTGAGGCCGTGCGTCATCATGAGATGGTAGGCGATCTCGTTGACGATGGTGGACTTGCCGATGCCCGAGCCCGCCGTGAACAGCACAAGCTCCCCGAGGCGCACCCCTCCGAGCTTGGCGTTCAGCCCCGGATAGGGGATTTCGTATCCGGCTGGCGGGGGCTTTCTGATGTCGTCCCACAGCTCGGCCCCGGAGCGGATGCCGTCGGGCCGGTAGGGGACGGCTCCCCACAAGGCATCGATGAGTTCCTTGCCCTTGCCCGCCGTGAGGCAGTCATTGGCGTCCTTCATCGGGAGGCGGGCGATCTTGGCCTTGCCCGGACTGAGCAGGAGGGCGCATTCCTTCGCGGCCTTCTGCCCCGGCTCGTCCATGTCGAAGGCGAAGACCACCTCGTCGAAACTCTCCAGCCATTCGAGGCTGGCCCGGATGTATTTGGCCCCCGAACTGGAGCCGTTGGGGAGGCTGACCACGGGCCATTTGTTGCCTTGAAGCTGGCTGATGGAGAGGCAGTCGATTTCGCCTTCGGTGACGATGACCTTCCTGCCGCCCCGCCGCCAGAGGGTCTGCCCGAACAGCACGGCCTCGGATGCGGAGCCGCGCCAACGGAACTCCTTGCCCTCGAAGCGCAGGTGTTGGGCTACGAGGATACCCTCGTGGTCATAGAGAGGGGCGATGTGGCAGTATTTGCCCCCTGCCTTGCCGATGCCGTACCCGAAGTGTTCGCATGTTTCCTGCGTGATGCCCCGCGCTTTCAGGGCCATGAACGCATCTACAGGGATGGGATCAAACGGAACGGGGTTTTTCTGCCTGTCCATGCGTCCAGAACCTCCTTGAGCGGTTTCGTAGTAGCCGCATACATGGCAGAACCCGTGCCCGTCGCTGTATCGTGCGAGGTTGTCGCCGTTCCAGTCGCCGCCGTTCCGCTGGCATTGCGGGCAAGGCTCGTGATGGGAGAATGTGCTGTCTTCATAGGGGTGCCGCTCACTGCTTTTGTCGTTTTTTCTGTTGTTCATGGGGTGTTGTTCCCGTTGCCGCCGCGAACGCCCGCCTGCTCCTGACGCCGGGTCTGTGTCGCAGCCAGTCGCCGGGGATAGACGGGCCTTTGCACCACGGGAAGCCGTTTTTCTCGCACCAGTCCGCTTGCGTGACGGTCTTTGTGAGTTTCGCGTTGGGCGTCTGGAGCACGAAGCGTATGTCGAGGTGCGGATACTGCTGCCTGATAAGCTGCATCTTGTCCCGGTCGGCCTTGCCGAGTTCGCCTTTGGCTTCGATGAGGATACACTGGTCGGGGAGGAGCCAGTCGGGGGTGTAGGTCGCCGCCGTGGTGACGGAATACGGAAGGCGGGCCGATTCGTAGGCCGCCCCCGTGCCTTCGAGGGCCGCCGCGATGTCGGCCTCGAACTGGCTGCGGTAGCCCGTGCGCCTCCTGACCTCGTTCCAGCGGGCGAACTGCGCGGCCCGGCTGTTAGAACTGCGGAACGTCGGCATCGGGCGTTGCGGCGGCGTTGGTGGAGGCGACATCATCATCCATGCCTTCGGACGTGAACCCGCCTTCTTCCGCGCCGAAGCCATAGTCGGAGGCGGAGCGTTCGCCGGACGTATTCAGCCTGATGATCTGCACGGCGTTCAGGTAGAGCGAGAGGCCGCCCATGCCCTGCCCCTCGACGAAGTAGGGCGCGCAACAGAAGGCGACACGGATGACGGAGCCGTTGCCGGGCTCGTCGGACAGCTTGACGGGCTGCTGCATGGAGTCGAACAGCGGGACCTTGCGCTGGACTTTGACGCCCTGACGGTTCTCGTAGAACGCGCCCGTCTTGAACCGGAACAGGCGGCGGCCCGTGGGGTTGCCCTCGCGGTCGTATTCTTCCGGGCCGACCTCGTTGAAGTTGACGCTGCCGAACTTCTTCTTGGTCTGGGGTTTCAGGCCGTCGAACTTCTCCTCGGCCTCGGCGCGGGCGGTATCGACCTCATGGGCGATGAGGCTGTCGAGCTTCGCGGCTGCGTCGGCATCAAGGGCCAACGTGACGTTGAAGCTGCCCTTTTCGTCGGGGTACTGTTCCGTGCCGTAGTCCACGTTGACGAGGTGGGCGAACAGGGACTCGCCCTTGGGGGTGGTGTAGGTGGCGCGCTTTTTCTTTTCGGGGGTCGTTGCCATGTGTGTGCTCCTCTAAAGGATTTCGTTGTTGATGAAGTCGTCCACCGCCCGGAACTCGGGGCGTCGGCCTTCGCCGTCGTTCATGCAGTTCCGGGCCATGCCCATGAGGTCGGGCACGGGGAGGCCCGTCGACTCCGCCGCGATGAGGAAGGCGCAGGTCAAGCCCATCAGACGCGCCCCTTTGAGGGAGCTGTGCTGGAGGGCGTCGGCTACGGACATGGTTGCGCGGGCTGATTCTTTCAAAGGGACGTTGCCCATGAGGTCGCGGAGGACGGAGGGGGAAGGGTGGTTGGTGGTATGCTGTCGTTGGTTTTCGATGATGGGGCTCCTTGTCGTTGACGGGTGAACATGAGGGGAAGAGGGGAGGGAACACCCCCTTCGGACCCTTCCGGCAGGGACGGGCGAATGGGGGTGCTCTCTCCGTAGGTGGGTGGTAATTCCAACTAAGCTTTACTTATGGAAAATAGCTTTTCTGATATTTAGGCGAAAAAGAAGGGGGAATGGGTGACTTCGTCGACATCTAGATCTCCCGTGGCGGGCAGGACGGGAAGGTCCGGAAGCTCCGTCAGCATCGGCTCGGGCACAGAGGCGAGGACTTCGTTTTTCCACTGTTCGAGCGGGTTGACGCCCTCGCCCCCGAACATCTCTACGAACGTCCGGCGCAGGGTGGAGGCAAGGGCTACGGAGTCGGCGGCATGTGTGCCGTAGCTATCGTGGATCATGGCAAAATTGTTGATATTCTGGGCGAGGCATCCGTTGACGGTCTTCATGAGGGCCGCCGCGTCGAGACTGTGGACGTAGTTGGGGGAGATGGCGGATTTCTGTTTGGTTTTGTCAAGGGAATCAGAAGGTTCATCTATTGAAAGCTTTATGATTTTATCTCCGATCTTGGTTTCTATTCGTCTAGCTTTCTTATCCATATATTTCTGTACAACCGGAAACCCGGCTGGTGTCGTCCATTTGATGGGCAGGTAGAGCTTGTTCATCACGCCCGCCATGTCTTGCAGGTACTTCATGGCATCCCGCGCCGCGATGACGGTTTCGCCTATCGCGTCCCATACATGCGTTGAGAGGTAGAAGGAGAGGCCCCGGATGGAGACGTCTTCGGGAAGCTGCGGGTAGCCGTTGCGGATTTTGTCCTTGACCCATTCTTCGCTGTACTCCCGGCAGGATTCCTTGGTGCCGCCGTAGGGGAGCACCATCACCTGCCGTTTGGTGGTTTTGCGGTTGATGCCCATATCGAGGAGGATCGCCGCGCTCGTGGCTGGATTGTAGAAAGCCTTGCCTTCCTTGGTTGTCACCATGCCGTCCTTGGCGGGGTCGGCGGCGTCGGCTTTGAGCCTGCCGATCACCTTGTCCGCCACGATCTGGTAGATGTCCTGCGGCTTGGCGGCGGGCAGGAGGTTCACGGCGGAGCCGCCCACCTTGTCCCGCAGGATGAGCGAGAAGATTTGCAGCCCGTTGCAGGTGCCGTCCATCGCCACGGGGATGTGGCTCACGAAATCCAACCCCTCCCGGACGTAGCCCGCCCATTCGAGGCAGAAGGCGAGGAAGCAGAATGGCTCGTCGGCTTCATGCCACCACGCATGGCTGAACGGGTCTTCCGCGCATTCGAGGATTTCCTGCTGGTGCTGGAGCACCCACGAGTGGCGGTCGTCGAGGCTTACTTTGTCGTTGCCGAAGCAGTTGGAGCCATGGATCGCCAGCCAGCGCACGGCCTGCATGGTGCTGAGCGGTTTGCCCTCCGCGAACCGGAGCAGCCCTTTGGCGAGATCCGTACCCTGCGGCGTGAGGTAGGACGGCACGGCGTAGATGCGGCCCCGGAAGTCGAGCTGGTAGGGAAAGAAAAAGCGCGGCTCGTCTTTGAACCGCGCTGCCATCGTGAGCGTTTTGGCGACGCCTATTCGTTGTCCGAACAGGCTGATGTTGAGTTCCCGGATGCGGAACGCCTCCTTTTTCCACTCGTTGAAATCTTCGAGGGGGAGGGCGTCGAGGCAGGCATGGCGGACGCGGGCGGCAGCCGTATCCGTGAGGTCGGCCCCGCAGGTCGGGCAGGGAGGCAGGCGGTAGCCGTCACGTGGCGGAAGGCCCGCGACGCCTCCGTCGGTTTCGTCCCACAGGTATGAGGCCACCTCGAAGACCATGGGGTTGACGGACCATCCCGTATCTTGAAGCGTATTCACTGCGTTGATCACCGTGTCCATTTCCCCGGCCTGAATGCGTTTGTCGAGAGCTTCGAGGTAGCCGAGATTCCCCGTCTTCACGAGGGACAGCCGGGGCAGGGAGTCCGAATAATAGCCGCCCCCGCCTGCCCCTTCCCACGGTTTCGGTTCGATGAGCGTGGGCAGGTAGTCGGGGTACATCATGGAAGCGTGATCCTTGTGGCGTTCGACCCACTCGCGGCAGGATGGGGTGGGTTCAAGGATGTATACGGACGTCCTGAATGCTTTTTTGTCCTGTACCTTCTTGCTTGGCGGGGCCATGACGACCTGAAAGATCCCCGTCGACTCCACGGCAAGCTCAATCAGCTTTTGCCCGAGATGCAGGCAGTCCGCCTCGGCCCACGGCTCATACTCCACGGTCGTGCTTTTCCCGAAAGCGTAGTTCAGTACGGTGCGGCGGTACTTCCGGGCCTTGCTGCCTGCGATGTGCCGCTGCGTCATCCGGTAGCGGTCGGGGTCCTGCTCCTTCAACTCCGTCAGCTTCTTCTCCATCTCCACCTCGTGCCCGACGAGGATCGACACGCGCTGATAGGGCATGGACTGGCTGAACGTGTCGAGAACCTTCCGCAGCGCGATGAACGCCACCACCTGCACGTCCATCCCTTCGAGCATCCCCACTGCCTTGTGCCGCCGTCCCGCGCCACCTTGTTTGGCGGACTCCACGAACTCGCTGATGGCCCGTGCCATCGGCTCAATGCCGCGTTTCAGGAGCATTTTCCCGTAGCTGGTATTCGCTTCCGCATTCCGTTCCGTGTTGCGGGCCACTGTCGTGTAGTAGCGGTCCCTGCCTCGGTCGGCCATTTCCTTTTCAAGCTCAATCTGGCGGGCGAAAAGCGGAGAGAGGGGCAGGCTGTGGTGCTGGTGGTTGCGGCGGTCGGCGTTTTCGAGCGCAAAACGGGCGTCTCTCATAAAATAATCCTTTATTTTAGAGTAGTTATGTGTTTCAAAATTTGGGCGCAAAAAAAGGCCCCAAGCGAATGGGCGGATCTGTCCTTGATTAGGAGGAGGGATGGGTTCGCGTGGGGCCGGGTGCTGTTCTGCTGACGGAAGGAGATCCATGCTGTTCATGGATGTCAGCGCACCTAATGCCATGAGGTAATGCGGTAATTAGCAAAAAAGGCGGAGGGAAGTCCCTTTGACGGATGTCAGCGGGTGAACGGGAAGGGGGGGAAGTAGGGAGGCGGGAGTATGAGATGAGAGAAGAGGGGCGGGAAAAGAGAAGGGAGAAGGGTAAAAGAAAAGCCCCCTGAATTTGCATTTACAACGTGCAAACTGAGGGGGCTTATTCTTAGATGTAAAGAGTGTCAGGTTTTATTGTAACCTGTTCATTTTGTTTGGTACCCGGAACGAGGATTGAACTCGTACGGCTATAAAGCCTAGGGATTTTAAGTCCCTTGCGTCTGCCAGTTCCGCCATCCGGGCATGAGCTGTATAGAATACTTGTATCAGGGTGAGGAGTCAACAGACGAGGCTGCTCTCCCTTTGGCTTCCGGTCCACGAAATGCATTCATTCCTGACAGGCTAGGATGCGTACTTCTCGAAAAAAGGAAGAAGTTCCAGCGGATCATATAGGATTTTGTCCGCGCCGCTTTCTTTCAGTTCTTGGGCTCCCCGAAATCCCCAGTCCACGCCGACCGCAGTCATTCCGGCATTGTGGGCTGTCAGCATGTCCACATTGCTGTCTCCGACAAAGACAGTTTCGTTGGGGATACTGTCGAGATGCCGGGCCGCGTTGAGGGCTCCGGTGGGATCGGGTTTATGGGGCAGGTTCGGCATAGCCCCCTGAATGAACAGGAAAGGACTCTCGGGAAAGTAGTGCTTGAGCATGTGGAGCGTCCATTCGTGCGGCTTGTTCGTCACGACGGCCAAGGGGATGCCGCGCCTTTGGAGTTCCTGCAAGAGTTCGGGGATATGCGGGTAGGGCCGCGTCTTTACGGCCCAGTCTCTGGCATAGTTGGCGCCCGTGCGTTCCACAAGTGCTTCGAAACCCGCAGGCCCGATGCGATCCGCTTCCCCTTCGGGCAGGGCCCGGCGGACGAGCATACGCAGGCCGTTGCCGACGAACTGACGGTAGGCGGCGACGGGATGTTGCGGGTAACCTGCTGAATGCAGCGCGGCATTGGCGGCATTGGCAAGATCGTCGAGCGTGTCCAGCAAGGTTCCGTCAAGATCGAAGATGGCGGCGTGATGGTTTTGTTTGTTCATAGCGATCCTCTGAAATCCGTTGTATCCGCTGTGCCATACACAGGCAAAGGGAACGGGTGAGACGGCAGCATGACAAAGGACGCCGTGTCTTTCAAGCGGGAATCTTGTGCGGAGCGAGTGCAGTGGGTTGCATCGTGGCTGGATTTTGCTAACTCTAGCGCGGTGCCGCGGTATCGCGGCGATTTTTTCGGAAGCGGGGGCAGTATGGCGCAGGGTAAGGAACGTGCGGACGAGTTGGTTTTTGCGCAAGGTTTGGCGGAAAGCCGCGAAATGGCGAAACGCCTGATCATGGCGGGCAAAGTGGCGCTGGAAGATGTTTCCGGCGTGCGGCAAAAAGTGGATAAGCCCGGTCACAAATATCCGCCGGATACGGCCTTCGCACTGGTCGGCATCGAGAAGTACGTCAGCCGTGGCGCGTATAAGTTGCTGACCGCCATAGAGCATTTCAAGCTGGATGTGGCCGGGTTCGTCTGTCTGGACGCCGGGGCTTCCACGGGCGGGTTTACGGACTGCCTGCTGCAGCACGGCGCGGCGAAGGTGTATGCGGTGGACGTGGGCAAGGAGCAGCTCCATGAGCGTATGCGCCGCGATCCGCGGGTCATCAGCATGGAAGGGACGAATTTACGCACGGCTCCCGAAGAGTTGATTCCCGAGCCGGTGGACATCATCGTCGCCGATGTCTCTTTCATTTCCCTGACGCTGATCCTGCCGCCCTGCGTGCGCTGGCTCAAGGAAGGCGGTTTGGTGGCGGCGCTGGTCAAGCCGCAGTTTGAGCTTGGGCCGCATCAGACGGACAAGGGGGTGGTGCGTGATCCCGCCTTACGCCAGCAGGCGGTGGATAAAGTGCTGCTGTTTTGCCAGGAGCGTCTCGGCCTTGAGTGCCTCGGCGTCGTGCCTGCCGCCGTCAAGGGGCCCAAGGGAAATCAGGAGTATATCGTTTGCCTGCGCCGCGTAGGGGCTGGGCAGGTGGCGTGTGGAAGTGAGGTGGAGCAATGAAACCGGGGGAGGAAGCCCCTTTTGAAGAAGGCGTTTCCTCCCCCGGCCCCCTCCTTTCCTGAGGCTTTCGACTGGCGGGGAGGCTGTACGGCAGGAGTTCCTTCGTCTGTTGAGCCTGCCGGAGTGTTGAGGGGAAAAGTGGGGAGAGGAGGGCAGGACTTCGGCTGCCGTTCGTTGCCGTACAGAAAAAAGAAGAAAACGGCCTGATCCAGTAGAAATGGATCGGGCCGTTTTTTTATAAGGATAGGGGAAACGTTTTGGTTCCTGTGGGGCGGTTGCTCTTCGGGAGAAAGGAGGGCCTCTCTGGTGTTGCACGGGAACAGCGGCCCGAAACCAGAGGCATGAATGGGAAGCGGCTCTGATGCGCGGCTTTTCCATATAGCGTTGCCCCGAATGGACAACGGAAAGGGAAGGGCTCGTTGGGGTGGCGCGGGGTTATCGGTACTCGGGGATAGGGCGCTCCACTTTTTCAAGAAAGGCTCCTGTGACGAGGCCGAGCAGTTCCTCCGTTTTGTCTTGGGAATAGGCGTCCCCCGCGTGAAAGCGGATAATGGAGGCGAGCCAATCCTGCATGTCGCTGCGGGAATGTTCGGCGTTGAACATCCGGAGTTGATCCTCAAGCAGGAAGACCTGGTGAATGGTGATATCCTTGATGACTTCGGCATCGGACATTGTCTTGCCCGCCCATTCTTTGAAGAATGTTTTGTAGTCTTCCGCAAGGGTTGCCACGGATTCCTCGCGCATCATGCGGACGGCCCGGAGGTAGACCCGCAGGAAGGAAGCCACCTGACTGGGGTGGGCAGCGGCAAAATCTTTGTCCGCCATGAGCAGTACGGATTGCGGGGCGTTGACGGAGCGCGATGTGGCCGCGACTTTAAGCCCATGTTCGTCTCCGGTGTAACTGTAGGGGGCCCACAGCACGATGGCGTCGCCTTCCCCCCCAAAGAAAGCCTGAAGTCCCGGTACGGCATCCGTATTTTGGATCCGCACGTCCTCAGTCGTCAGGCCGTAGGCGGCAAGCCATTTGGTAAGGAGATATTGGGCCGATGACGAGGCGGGGCAAATGATGGTTTTGCCCCTTACGTCGTCGGCTTTGCCGTAGAGGTTCGGATATCCCTTGTTGGCGCCTTTGGTATCCAAAAGCGGGCTGTCGGGCCGGGCCATGACCGCATTGGCCAGAGATTCGTCATTGCCGACGCCGATGATGGTGAATTGTTCAGGATAGTGGCTGGTCAGGATGGGAAACGCGCCGCAAGCTCCGATGACCCACTTGTCCGCATTGCCGATCAGATCTTTGCCCGAGTCGAACCTGTTGAGGACGATGTCGAGCCCTTCCTGCTTGTCCCAGCCCTTTTGTTTGGCGTACCAGATGAGGAACGTCTCATGCTCGGGAAGCCAGCCCGTTTCGAGTTTGAACGGAGGTTCCTGGTTAGCGGCGGAGAGATCCGCCGTCAGGGCGAGGAGAAGTGCAAAAAAGCCGAATAGTCCGGACAGCGTACTGCGCCGCATGACTCTATCCTTATAATGATGGTCGAAAAAAAGCGGGGGGATTGGCGAAATGTATGGAAGCGGTCTGGTTTGACAGAAAAATCACTTCTTCCGGTTCCTTTAGAGATTCATACCGTGTTTGCTCCGGATTGCCAAGAAGTTGTGTTTTTCACGTGTGTTTTGCCTTATTCCCGTTCCGAGTGGGGGCGAGGGGAGACGGTTTTTTCTCAGACGGCCTCAACATATTGAGGCTGTTTGATGAATCAACCTATACGAATAAGGCGTACTCCAAAAGAGGAGGCTCTCGACGGGACAAAAATGTCCCGTGGGACAAAAATGCCCCATGAGGGTAGTTCTAGTTAACGTGCTAAAAATACATAAAATACAGGAAAACGTATTTTTTGCGGGACATTCGTGTCTCGTTGTGAGGAAAAGAACTTAGTGATGGATTATTTTAAAAACAGAAAAAATATTATTTATTATTACAGTCGATTAATACGAATAAAAGCCTCTTTGCAATGCCTGTTCAGGTATTTTGGCTCGGCACTTGCTAAAGAGTTAGTGCCTTCGGGAACAATCCCGACGTTCCAATAGAGTTTTTGGATGATGCGTCCTTTTTCGTTCAAAGCCGGGATGCGGCGGTGAACGAAAAAGAGCGCGAAGAAACCACTCTTGAAACGCGAAGACAAAGAGGGACTTTTGGTCATGAGCAACGAACATGTTGAAAGCGGACGTGAAGAACTGAAGAAAACGATGAGCCCGGCTGAAGTTTGGGCTCTTGCCGTGGGCGCCATCATCGGTTGGGGCTGCTTCGTCCTTCCCGGGGCGCGCTTCCTCCCTGAGGCTGGGCCTATCGGTAGTGTGTTGGCTTTCATTGTCGGCGGCGGCCTCCTGTGTTTCGTCGCCCTTGCTTATAGCATCCTCGTCAAGGCCTATCCCGTGGCCGGCGGCGCGTTCACCTATGCCTACGTCGGTTTCGGCAAAGCATGGGCCTTTATTTGCGGATGGGCCCTCATCCTTGGCTATCTCTGCGTTATCGCCGCCAACGGCACCGCGCTGGCCCTTCTCAGCCGCGCCTTGCTGCCGGGTGTGTTCGACGTGGGGTATCTGTACAGCGTAGCCGGTTGGGACGTGTACGCCGGTGAACTGGCCATGATGACCTGCGCCTTCCTGTTCTTCGGGTACATGAACTTCCGCGGCATGGACTTCGCCAGCAGCATCCAGCTCATCCTTGCCTTTGCGCTGGTGGCCGGTGTGCTCATCCTGACGGTGGGTTCCTTCTCCACGTCCACCGCGTCGCTCGACAACCTGTTCCCCCTGTTCGCAGAAGGCCGTTCGCCGTGGGCTTGCGTCATCTCCATCGTGGCGATCACCCCCTGGTTGTTCGTCGGTTTCGATACCATTCCCCAGACCGCTGAAGAATTCGACTTTCCGCCTGAAAAGTCCCGCCGCCTGATGCTGAACTCCATCATATGCGGTGCGACGCTGTATGCCTTGGTCCTGATTTCCGTGGCCATCATCATTCCCTACACCGACCTGCTCGGCCAGAACCACACGTGGGCTACCGGCGCTGTGGCTGACATGGCCTTCGGACGCTTCGGCGGCATGATCCTCGCCATCCCTGTCCTCGCGGGCATCCTGACCGGCATGAACGGCTTCTTCATGGCCACCACGCGCCTGCTGTTCAGCATGGGCCGCGGCAAGTTCCTGCATCCTTGGTTCCTGAAGGTGCACCCCAAGTATGGCACCCCGACCAACGCCGTGCTGTTTACCCTCGGCCTGACCCTTATCGCGCCTTTCTTCGGCCGCTCCGCCCTCAACTGGATCGTCGACATGTCCGCTATGGGCACCGCGCTCGCCTACCTTTCCACCTGCCTCGTTGTTTACAAGTACGCCTCTCGCTTCGCGGACCAGACCCCGTGGTGGAGCAAGTCCGTGGCCGTGGTCGGTGCGCTGACCTCCATCGCCTGCTTCCTCATGCTGGCTGTGCCCGGCTCTCCGGCCGCCATTGGGTTCGAATCGTGGATTATGCTGCTCGCATGGGTAGCCATCGGTGCCTGCTTCTACTTTAGCCGCGCTTCCATACTGCGTTCCATCCCCGAAACGAGTATGCAGTATATGCTCCTCGGAACGGCTGACCGTCCGCTGCTTTTTACCCCGAAGGCCGCTGAAGAAGAGGTCTTCGAAGAGGACGACGCCAAGTCTGCTGTTGAACTGGGTTAGGCACTCCCTCCCCTAACCTGATATGAAAAGCCGGGGCCGTTTATGACGGTCCCGGCTTTTTTATGGTCTTACGCCTGGCGTTGGGATGGATGCTTACGGGAGGATCGCTTTCCAGAAGGTTTCGATGGCGGCGCGGTGGACGGTTTTGTTGCGATAGAGCTTGATGTCCACTTCCACGCTGAGATCCGGGCGGTCTTCCCATATGCGGCGGATGGTGCCCCGCTTCAATTGCTCGCTCACCAGCGTTTCCGGAACCCATGCCATGCCGATGCCTTTTTCCAGCATTTTGACGATGCCCTCGCTCAGGCTGCTCTCATAGACGGACTGGAGTTCGCAGGGCGTCTTTTCGTAAAGCGGAAGGATGATCCGGTTGGCGAAGGAGAAATTGCTGTAGGAAAGGTAGGGCAGGGGGGAGGCGCTCGGAAGGCGTTCCACAAGGGCGCTCCCCACGACGGGGAGGAAGCGTTCCCGGCCGACGGTGGCGGATTCGATGTGCGACAGGAATTCGCTGTCCGATTCATACTCGTCCAGCCTGTAGGTGAGCAGCATGTCCACCTGATGTTCCATCAGGGCGCAGAAATGCTCTTCCACGCTTTGAGGAAAGGGATTGACCACAAAGCGGAGCTGATCGCACGTCTGCCGCACCCGGAAGAGAAGATCCGGGAGCACGTTGATGGAGAGGGTAGGCAGGCTGATGAGGCGGACGATGCCGTCGGAACGGTTCCCGGCCGCGAACTCCCGCCGGGCTTCGGCCATGCGGTCCACGATGTCGCGGGCCACGGGCAGGAACTGTTCGCCCTGCGCCGTGAGGCGGACGGGGAGGGCCGTCCGGTCGAACAGGACCACGCCGAGCCACTCCTCCAGTGCCCGGATGCGGCGGCTGAAGGCGGGCTGGGTGACGTTGCGCTCCTGCGCCGCATGTGAAAAGCTTCTGTGGCGGCACAGGCTGAGGAAATCTTCAAGGAGTTTCTGGTCCACGGGGGGCTCCATGCATTTTGATCATGACGCGATACGAAATCGGCAATTGCCAGTTCCGCTGGGTGTTTTTTATAGTCACAGCACGTTCAGTATTCGCACCAAACAGGAGAAACGTCCATGCCTCGTCTCGAACATGATTTTTTGGGTGAAATGCGCATCCCTTCCGATACATATTATGGAATCCAGACCTACCGGGCCGTCGAGAACTTCCCGATTTCCGGCGTGAGCATCGCCAGCTTCCCGGAACTTATCAAGGCGCTTGGTCTGGTCAAGAAGGCCTCGGCCATTGCGAACATGCAGTTCGGCGTGCTGCCCCGCGAGATCGGGGACGCCATTTGCGCGGCTTGCGACGAGATCATCGAGGGCAAGCTGCACGATCAGTTCCCCGTGGACTGCATTCAGGGCGGCGCGGGAACTTCGACCAACATGAACGCCAACGAGGTCATCGCCAACCGCGCCCTTGAGCTGTTGGGCCACAAGAAGGGCGAATACGAATATTGCCACCCCAACAACCATGTGAACTGCTCGCAGTCCACCAACGACATTTATCCCACGGCCCTGCGCATCGCCCTGTATACCATGCTCGGCCAGCTGACCGGCGATATGGCCTATCTCCAGCAGGGATTCGCGGCCAAGTCCGAAGAGTTTTCGGACGTCATCAAGATGGGCCGCACACAGTTGCAGGACGCGGTGCCCATGACGCTCGGTCAGGAATTCGGCGCGTACGCGACGACCATCGGCGAGGACATCCTGCGCGTCGAGGAATCCCGCAAGCTCCTGCTTGAGGTCAATCTGGGCGCGACCGCCATTGGGACAAGCATCAACGCGCCCAAGGGCTACGCAGAAGTCGCCTCGAAGGCCCTCGCCGAAGTCAGCGGCATTCCGGTGGTGCTGTCCACCAACCTCATCGAAGCGACATGGGACACCGGGGCCTATGTGCAGACCTCCGGCGTGCTCAAGCGCATCGCGGTCAAGCTGTCCAAGATCTGCAATGACCTGCGCCTGCTGTCCTCCGGCCCGCGCACGGGCATCAATGAGATCAACCTGCCCCGGTTGCAGCCCGGTTCCTCGATCATGCCGGGCAAGGTCAACCCGGTCATCCCCGAAGTGGTCTCGCAGGTGGCTTTCGACATCATCGGCAAGGACGTGACCATCACGATGGCGGCGGAAGCAGGGCAGCTTGAGCTGAACGTCATGGAGCCGATCATCGCCTTCTCGCTGTCGAACGGCATCCACCGTCTGCGCCAGGCCATGCGGACGTTGCAGGATCGCTGCGTGAGCGGCATTACGGCGAACAAGGAACGCTGCCGCAGCATGGTCGAGAACAGCATCGGCATCATCACGGCCTTGAATCCTTATCTTGGCTATGAAACCTCCGCGTCCATCGCCAAGGAAGCCCTCGAAACCGGCGGCTCGGTGATCGACATCGTGCTTGCCCGCAACCTCCTCAGCCGCGAGAAGCTCGACGACATCCTCGCCCCCGAGCACATGATCAACAGAAAGTAATGATCGGGGGAATCTCCCTGAAAAGGAAGGTGCCCCTGGCTTTTCCCAGCGACGTTCGACTGGATGGGATTGTACTGAAGGCGTTTCGATACGATTGAGAAACAGGGGTACGGCCCCCGAACTTCCTCCGGCTAGCTTGGCGGCCGCCGGTGAAAGGTACGTTCCCATCCGGAGCGTCAAAAAAGCGCCCTGTTCCGTGATCCGGAAGAGGGCGCTTTTGTATTGGAGGCAAGCCGCGTTGCTGGCGAGGCAAAAAGATTTCCGGCGTGTCGCACGCGCTTTCACGAAAGCGTTACTGGCGCCGTCCCTCTCCCCGTATGGCGGCGAGAACGGCGCTCAGCAGGAACCAGCCGCAGGAGACGAGGACAACGGTCGCTCCGGTGGCTGTCCCGGCCCATTCCTGTGCGGAGAGCACCAGCCCGGCCACGGCGGAAGTGACGCTGACGAGGATCGACCACCAAAACATGCCCCCGGCCGTGCGGGCGAGGTTGCGGGCCGTGGCGGCGGGCACGATGAGCAGCGCCGTCACCAAAAGGACGCCCACGGCCCAGACGGAGAACATCACGACAAGCGCGAGCAGCCCGGCGAAAAGGTATTGCCAGAAAAAGACGTTGATGCGGTGGGCCTTGGCGACCACGGAGTTTAGGCCGATGTACAACAGGCGGTTGTAGCCCCATATCTGAAAGGCCGCCAGCGCGAAGAACAGGCCGATGAGCCAGCGGATATCGGTTTCCGTGATGGTCAGGATGTCGCCGTACAGGAACTGCTGCAGATCCCGGGCCACGGCGTTGTCCCGGCTGACCACGGCGAGGCCGAAAGCCATGACCGCCGAGAAGAATACGCCGATGATCGTATCCGAGGAGAGGGCACTGTTCCGCTGTACGGCCATGATGCCGAGCCCGACGAGGATGCCGAAAACCGGCATGGCGACATGCGGGTTGATGGAAAAGATCAGGCCGAGCGCCACGCCCGCGAAGGCTGAATGGCTGATGGCGTCGGAAAAGAAGGCCATGCGGAAGCTGACGACCTGCACGCCCATGGTCGCCGCCATCGGCGCGAGCAGGATCAGGGCGACGAGTGCCTGCTGCATGAACCCGGCCTGCAGGCACTCGAAGGGGAGCAGGGACACGAGGCGGTAGAGCGGCTCGAGATCAAGCATGGTGGTCCTTTGGCTGGTCCGCGGTGGGGGCATGGGGATTGATGAGGCCCATGTGCATACCGAACAGGGCCATGAGGTTTTCTTGCGTCAGCACCTCGTCGGGCGTGCCTTCCGCGAAGACATGCCGCTTGAGGCAGATGACGTGCGTGGCGTGGTGGAAGACCATGCCGAGATCATGGCTGACCATAAGCTGCGTGAATCCCTTGGCGGCGCGCAGTTCGTCCAGCAGTTCGCAGAACAGATGCTCTCCCTGAAAATCCACCCCGGCCGAGGGCTCGTCGAGCACGAGCAGTTCCGGTTCCTGTTGCAGGGCAAGCGCCAGCAGGACGCGCTGCATTTCGCCGCCGGACAAATCGCCAAGCCGCCGGGAAGCGAGGTGTTCCGCCTTGACCATTGAAAGGAGCTCCAGCGAATGCGCCTTCAGCGAGGGCCGGATGCCGAGCCAGAGCGGGCGCTTCTGGATGCCCATGACGAGGAATTCCACGACCGTGAGCGGCATCCCCCGATCAATGCTGATGCGCTGCGGCACATAGCCGAGCCGCAAGGGTTTTCCGCTCCGTCCCGTCATGACGTCGATGTCCCCGTCGTGGCGCATCTCGCCGATGAGGGCGAGGATGAGCGTGGTCTTGCCCGCGCCGTTGGGGCCCACGATGACGGTGCAGCTTCCCTGCGGGACCGTGGCGTTGACGTGCTCAAGGATGGCGAGCCCGCTCCGGCGCACGGATACGTCGCGGAAGACGACGGCGTTAGTTGGTTCCAAGGGTGCCCTCCAGCGTGTGCAGGTTGGCGCGCATGGTTTTTTCGTAATAGTCCAGCGGTGCGATGGTCGGCCCCGTGGCGACGGGGTCCAGCTTTGCCGTGGCGACCCCGGTTTCACGGGACAGGGTGGCGGCGACCTTGTCCGGATACTGCGGTTCCGTGAAGATGGCTCCGACATGCTGGCTGCGGATCGCCTTGATCAGCTTCATCATATCGGAGGCGGACGGCGCCTGCGTGTCGTCGGCCTGAATGACCGCGACCACATCAAGCCCCATGTCGCGCGCCAGGTAATCGAATACTCCGTGCTGCGTGATGATGCGGCTGTTTTTCAGTTTGCCGCCGAGCGCGGCGAATTCGTCCGCCAGCGCGTCGAGCGTCCGGGCGTAGTTCTCGGCATTGGCCCAGTATGTTGCGGCGTTGGCGGGATCGAGATCGGCAAGCTGCCCCGCGATGGAACGGGGCATCTGCGCGGCCATGCGCGGGCTGGCGAACAGGTGAGGGTTCATCCCCCCATGATGGTGCCCCTCATGCTCCTCGTGCGCCGCTTCCGCGTCCGTATACGGGAGCAGCCCGGAGATGCCCTTGGAACTGTCGATGGTATGAAGTTCCTTTTGGGCGCGTGCCGAAGGGGAACCGAGGAAGGCTTCAAGGCCGAGCCCATTGAGTACGAGGATGTCGGCCTGTGCGAGCTTGCTCATGTCCTGCGGCGTGAGGGCGTAATCGTGGGGGCATCCGGCCTGCGCGGGGAGCATGAGCTGCACCTCCACATCCGGCACGTTTTGCGTGATGTTACGGACGATCTGGTAGACGGGGAAAGTGGTGGCGAGCACCCTGGTCTGAGCGAGGGCGGCACCGCACATCAGCGTGAGGATCATGAGGAATACGATTCCGGCGGTGGTTTTACGCATAGGGGCTCCTTGCGGGAAAAGCGCGGACGGCTTATTGCTATTGCGAAGGCATTTGCAATTACTGCTTGCCGCATGAGGTGTCAAGAGGTTTGCGGATTGCGGGAATGCGTGCAATACAGAGGCTGATACGCATATGAGGTTTGGGAATGAAACGGAAGACATCACAACGGGCGGCGATCGAACAGGTTTTTTGCCAACTGGATCGCCCGCTCGGCATTGAGGAAATATTGGAAACCGGGCGGATGGCGGTGGAATCGCTCAATCAGGCTACCGTATACCGCAATGTGAAGCTGTTGTTGGAAAACGGCTGGCTCAAACAGGTGTGCCATCCGTCCCTCGGCACGCTCTACGAACGCACGGGAAAGGGGCATCACCATCATTTCCACTGCCGGGTCTGCAACCGGGTGTATGATCTGCCCGGCTGTGCCCTGAACGAGCGGGAGGCCGCTCCCTCAGGGTTCCTCGTGGAGGATCACGAGTGTTTCCTGTTTGGGGTCTGCCCCGCCTGCCACGCTTGAGGGAAAGCCAAGGTGCCACGAGGCCAGTTCAACCCTCGTAACCTTGTCTCTTCTCCTTGCGCTTTTTTCAACGATTTTTTGATGGCGGAGTCCGGGCCTACTCTGTGCGGCGGCTATGATATTGCCTGTTCCGCTGAAGCCCGGACCGTTTGAGATCTGCTAGAGCCCGAGCAGCAAGCGGAGATAGATCAGGATGATGATCGTGTTGATGCCGATGGTCGGGAGCCATTCCTTATAGTGGAGACGTGAAACAAGCAGGCTGACGATCACCACGCCGAGGGTCCACAAGGCTATGGCGAACAGTTCGGCAAAGCCGGCGGCCATGGCCCGGCCCGCGCCATCGCTGCCCGTGACAACGTAGCAGTGTTCCATGTACAGGGGGACCACGACGTAAAGGCCGAAGGGATGTGCCGCCGCCGTCAGGAGGTAGAAGAGAGGTTTCATTGCTGCGCCTTTGAGAGGACGGTCTTAAATGAGCTGACAGAGCAGAGTGGTGAGCACAATGGCGAAGGCGTTGACCACAACCGATGTAAGGCATTCCCCATATTGTGCCTTTGAGCCGGTCAGGCTGACAATGAGGACACACAGCGTCCAGAACCCCATGAAGAAAAGGGCCGCGAAACCTCGGGAGAGGCCTCTGCCCATCGGGTCGCCTACCGTGCCGACGCCCCGCGTTATTGCGGGAAGCAGGACATATGCGCCAAATGGGTACGCGGCCGCCGTCAGAGCGTGGAACAAGCCTTTTTTCATACGCTGCCTGTCTCGGAGGAAAAAGGAAAATCAGCGGCTGCCGGGAGCGGTGCGGCGGATTTTTTCGATGAGCGCCGTGGTCGAATAGCCTTGCAGCAAGGGGAGGCTTATGACTTCACCGCCGCGCCGTTGCACCGATTCCCGGCCTACGATGCGATCCACGGACCAGTCCCCGCCTTTGACCAGCACGTCTGGCTGTACGGCCTCGATGAGCTTCGCGGGCGTATCCTCGTCGAACCGGACCACGAAATCCACGCTTTCCAGATGCGCCAGCACAAAGGCACGCACAGGATACGGATTGACGGGCCGGTCGTCGCCCTTGCCCTGCCGTTTGACCGATTCGTCGCTGTTCAGCCCGAGCACCAGCACATCGCCCTGCGCCTTGCAGCGTTCCAGCAGATCCACATGCCCCGGATGCAGGATGTCGTAACACCCGTTGGTGAAGACGATTTTTTTGCCTTCCCCGCGCAGGGCATCCAGTTTTTCCAGCAACTCGGGCATATCGGCCATGCCGGGATGTTTCAGCATATCCATTGTTCGTCCTTGTGTCGGCGCGAAAGGCGTTTTCCGGAAGCGGCGGCTCTTTCGGTTCCACGGGATGTTTTCCGTTTTTCCCAAAGCCGCATTGCCTGTTCCGGGCGAAGCGTTTCTTGCCCATCAAAAGCAGAAAGGAGCCTCTTTTCAAAGGCCCCTCTCCGGTTAGTTCCTGTCAACTCAGTACAATCAGCGAGAAAACCGTGTTCACGGAGAACTGTATCAGCGGGTAGAGAACGTACCCGAGCGCCCCGGTCATGAGCAGCAGGATGAGCACCAGAAAACCGTAGCGCTCAAGCTGCATGTACTGGAATCCGAGCTTCGGCGGCAGGACGCCCCAGAGGATTTTGCTGCCGTCAAGGGGCGGGATGGGCATCAGGTTCAGCCAGCCGAGGCCGATATTCACGACTACGCCGGTCTGGAACATGAGGAAGAAGAAATCCCACACGGTGTTGCCCTGCCACTCGCCGAGCGGGAAGAATTCGATGAGCAGGCGCAGGAGCACGGCGAACCCGATCGACAGCAGGAAGTTGGTGGCGGGCCCCGCAAAGGACACCAGCATGGTGTCTTTCACGATGTTCCGGAAATTCCGGGGATTGATGGGTACCGGTTTGGCCCAGCCGAAGACGAAGGGGCCGGTCAGGCTGGTCAGTACGAAGACGAACAAGCCCATGGGGTCGATGTGAGGCACCGGGTTGAGCGTCAGCCGCCCGAGCATGGCGGCTGTGGGGTCACCCCGCTTGAGGGCCGCCCAGCCGTGGGCGACCTCATGCAGGATGATCCCGAGCATCAGCGGCACGAACGCCACCGACAAGCGTTTTATGGAGACCGCAAGGTCAATGTCGAGCATGTATTACCGTACCGTCAGGCGCAGGAAGCGCTTTTTGCCGAGCTTCACCACGTAGGAACCCGGTTCCAGCGGGCTTTCGGCGTCATCACAGCGTTCGCCGTCAAGCGAGAGCGAGCCCTGCTTGATGAGGCGCTTGGCTTCGCCGCGCGAGGCGGCAAGGCCGGAATCAGTCAGGAAAACCGGAGGTTTGCTTGCTTCGCCGTGTTCACAGGCGAATTCCGGGGCGTCGTCCGGTATGCCGCCGTCCGCAAAGACCGAGTTGAAGCCCTGCAAGGCTTCCTGTGCCTGATCCTCGCCGTGGTAGCGGGCCACGATTTCGTACGCCAGCGCTTCCTTGGCTTTCTTGGGATGCAGGCGGCCTTCTTCGACGTCCTTCTTGAGCGCGGCGATCTCGTCCAGCGACTTGCTGGAGATGAGTTCGTAATAACGCCACATGAGATCGTCGGAAACGGACATCGCCTTGCCGAACTGGTCGGCGGCGGGTTCGTTGATGCCGATGTAGTTGCCGTAGGATTTGGACATTTTGCGCACGCCGTCCAGACCTTCCAGCAGCGGCACGGTCAGGATGCACTGAGGCTCGAGGTCGTACTGGCCCATGAGGGTGCGCCCGACCAGCAGGTTGAAGGTCTGGTCGGTGCCGCCCATTTCGACGTCGGCCTTGAGCGCCACGGAGTCATACCCCTGCATGAGGGGATAGAGGAGCTCGTGCAGGGCGATGGGCGTGTTTTCACGGTAACGCTTGGCGAAGTCGTCGCGCTCCATCATGCGGGCCAGCGTGTAGCGCGAGCCCAGGCGGATGAAGTCGGCGGCGGTGAAGTCGTTGAGCCAGCGGGAGTTGAATTCCACGACCGTCTTTTCGGGATCGAGGATTTTGAAGACCTGTTCCTTATAGGTTTCGGCGTTGGCGATGACCTGTTCGGTGGTCAGAGGCGGACGGGTGGCGGAACGGCCGGAGGGGTCCCCGATGCGGCCGGTGAAGTCGCCGATGAGGAAGACGACCCTGTGGCCCAGTTCCTGAAAATGGCGGAGCTTGTGGATGAGGACGGTGTGGCCCAGATGGAGATCCGGCGCGGTGGGGTCGAAACCGGCCTTGACGGTAAGGGGCTTGCCCCGTTCCAGTTTTTTGCGCAGTTCGCCTTCATCAATCAGATTTGTGATGCCGCGTTTGATCAATTGCATCTGTTTATCGACAGGAATCATCAAAATCTCCTCTCCCTCCCCGTCCGGGAGGATTCGCCGGCGGGCGGCGGGAATGCGTGAGCGGTTGGGGGCGCGTTCAAACGTGCCTCGTTTCCTGTTGCAGACAAACCGGGGACTGTCAATAGCGGGCGATGGCGGCGTAGGTCCCTTCAACCGCACGAAGAAGGTCGTCGGGGGCAAGGCGGAGCTGTACCCCGCGATGCCCGGCGCTGACATAGATGCGCTCATGGAGGATGGCGCTTTCGTCCACGAAGACGGGATAATGCTTTTTCCCGGCCAGCGGCGAACAGCCGCCCCGGATATAGCCGGTGAGGGGCTGGACTTCCTTGAGCGGGACCATCTCCACGTGCTTGTTGCCGGAAACGGCGGCGAGTTCCTTGAGGTTCAGCTCTGCGGCCCCGGGGACGCAGACTTCGAGCACCCCGGTCTTGTCGCCCCGGACGACCAGCGTTTTGAAGACCTCCTCCACAGGCACGCCGAGTGAGCGGGCCATTGCCGTGGCGGAGAGGTCGGCCTCGTCGTAGGGGGCTTCATGCAGTTCGTAGCCGATGCCCAGCTCGTCGAGGAGGCGGGCGGCGTTGGTTTTCTTGGGAGGCATACGGTCAACCTGTTATCCGGCGAGGCTGCGGGCGATGCGCCTGCCGATGGCCATGAAATAAAAGTCGTTTCCGGTCCGGTTCAGATGGACGCCGTCCGGTGAGAGGATTGTATCCGGGTTCGGGAATTGGTCAAGGATAAGCCGTTCCATGTCGATGAGCACGATGCCTTTCATCCCTGAAAAGGTAGCCCGCAGCCCTTCGTTGTATTCTCGGACGGTGCGGCGGTAGAGTTCGGCTCCAGGGATGTCCGGCGCTTCCGCAGGCCTGTGGTTGGTGGCCAGAAAGACGGTATGCGCCCCGCTGCGGAACGAGCGCTGGATGATTTCGCCCATGTTGGCGAGGTAGGTTCTGAAGCCGACCAGAGGCCGACCCACGGACGTATACCAGAAGCTGGCGTCGTTGAGGCCGAACTGGACGAAGACCGCGTTGGGGTGGTGGCGCTCCACATCCCACTGCATACGGCGCAGGCCGTCTTCCGTGGTGTCGCCGCTGACCCCGGCGTTGGTCACCGCAACCGGTTCGCGCAGGGTTGCCAGCATACGCGTCATCTGCGCGACCCAGCCCTCGCCGGGGCGTGCGCCGTAGCCGTAGCAGATCGAGTCTCCAAAGCAGACGAGATGCATTGTCTCCTCGGGTGGTTAGAGATGGTTAGGAGGTTGTGCGAACCGGGGGAGGGAAGAGGGAAACTTTCTGAGGAAAGTTTCCCTCTTCCCTCCCCCAGGCCCCCTCCTATCTCCCTTCAAAGACTTTTGACTGGTGGGGAGGCGGCGCAAAAGGAGTTCCGCTCCCAAACTTTTTTCCCCTTACTTCATAAACTTGTCTACATACCCCTGAATGAAAAGAAAGACCAGCACGCAGGGCAGGATGTACTGGAGATACGGCTTGAGCCAGTGGGGGAAGCGGGCTCCCTGCCCCTGATCGGTTTCGGCGATGAAATTGTTCCAGCCCCAGCCCCATCTGTGGCAGCAGAAGGAGAGGAAGAGCAGGGCGCCGAAGGGCAGCAGGTTATTGCTGAGGAGGAAGTCTTCCAGATCCAGCACGGAGGAGCCTTCCCCGAAAGGCTGGAAACCGGACAGGACGTTGAAGCCGAGCGTGCAGGGCAGGGAGAGGAGGAACATCGTAACGCAGTTGACCGTGGAGGCTTTTTTGCGGGTCCAGCCCCAGACGTCCATGCAGTAGGAGACGATGTTCTCAAAGACGGCGATGACCGTGGACAGGGCCGCAAAGGACATGAACACGAAGAACAGGGAGCCCCAGAAGCGTCCGAAAGGCATACTGTTGAAAATGTTCGGCAGGGTTACGAATACGAGGCCGGGGCCGGAGCCGGGGTTGACCCCGAAGGCGAAACAGGCCGGGAAGATGATGAGGCCCGCCATGAGCGCGACGACGGTGTCGAGCAGGACGATGTAGAGGGCTTCGCCGGTCAGGGAGCGGGATTTATCGATATAGCTGCCGAAAATGGTCATGGAGCCGACACCGAGGCCGAGGGTGAAGAAGGCCTGCCCCATGGCGGCGGTGACGGCGGCCCAGAGCCCCCCTGTCAGCTTTTCGGGATCGGGCATGAGGTAGAAGCTGATGCCCGCTTCGCCCCCCGGCAGGGTGACGGCACGGACCACCAGCGCGATCATGAGGGCGAACAGGCCGACCATCATGAATTTCACCACGCGCTCGACGCCCCGGCGCAAGCCCATGCCGCACACGGTAAAACAGAAGATCACCGCTACGCCCATCCAGAGGCAGGATGACGTCGGATCGCTGATCAGGCCGCCGAAAAAGCCGCCCACCTGCTCGGGGGTCAGGCCGGAAAGATCGCCCTTGAGCATGGACCAGCAGTAAGCCAGCATCCAGCCCGCCACCGTCGTGTAAAACATCATGAGCAGATAGCTGCCGATGAGGCTGAGGGGGCCGAACGTATGCCAGCGCGAGCCTTTGGGCTCCAGCTTTTGCAGGGCCGCGCCCAGATTTCGCTGCGCCGCCCGGCCCACGGAGAACTCCATGACCAAAATGGGAACGCCGACCGCCAGCAGGAAGCCGATATAGATGAACACGAACAGCGCGCCGCCGTAGGCTCCTGCGATATAGGGGAAACGCCAGACGTTCCCGAGTCCGATGGCGCAGCCCGCGGCGAGAAGAAGAAAACCGATGCGGCTGCCGAGCTGTTCTCTCTGCTGGTTCTGACTCATGCTTTTTTGAATCCTTTGTGTCCTGCGGGCACGTCCGTTTTTCGCGTGTCCCTGGTATACGGAAATCTCCCGCACCTCGCCGCGGTCACCACGGAAGGAGGCGGGAGAAACGCTCCGGTGGGGCGGAACAATGTCGCGCCGCCTTTGTTACAAAAATCGGAGGAAGCAGGGAAGAGGGAGAACCGTGCGGATAAAGCTTTTTTCGGAACGCTCTTCCTTTGATGTTTTTCTCTGGGTTCTTTTGGGGAGCCTGTCGTATCCCAATCCAATGGCAAGCCGTGGGGAAGGGGCATGGGGCTCTTCGACAAATACAGCCGCCTTTGGAAAAGGGAGACGCGGCCCCCACAGGCAGGCTCGGGGAAGGGGAATTTCCCTGAAGAAAAGGTTCCCCCTCCCCGCAATACGTTCTGCTCTAGTTGATCCTGTGATGGCACCCGAGGCTGCGGGGGTTGCGCAGGGCGCTCTGGGTGATGCTGTAGGCCGCCTGGCAGCCGTGAAAAAGATCCACGATGGGCTTGGAGATGGCCGTATTTTTGTAGAAGTCGTGGAGATGGCGGGAAAGGGCGCGCAGGTCGTCAAAGGCACGGTGCAGGCGGCTGGCCGTGCGGCTGATGCCCACATAGTTCCACATGGTATTGCGGATGGTCGCCCAGTCCTGCGCGATGAGCGCCGGGTCGTCGTTGCGCTCGTCGCCGGTGCTTTCCCAGTCGGGGATGGCGTCGGCAAGGCGCTTGCTGATGTAGCCGCGCTTGGTGATGCGCTGCGCGATGTCCTGACCGGCGCTGTAGCCCCAGAGCAGGGCTTCGAGGAGCGACGTGCTGGCGAGGCGGTTGGCCCCGTGCAGGCCTGTGCAGCTGCACTCGCCCACGCTGTAGAGGCGGGTCAGCGTCGTGCGGGCGGAAGCGTCGACGAGGATGCCGCCGCAGAAGAAATGCGCCACGGGAACCACCGGGATGGGCTTCTTGTTGATGTCGATGCCCAGCTCCATGCAGTGCTGGTAGATGGTGGGGAACCGTGTGGGGATGTCGTGCTTCACGCCGGAGACGTCCAGATACATGCAGGGCTCGCCGCTGTGAAGCATTTCATCCATGATTGCCCGGGCCACGATGTCGCGGGGGGCGAGGTCGGCGCGTTCGTCATAGCGCTTCATGAAGAATTCGCCCTTGGCGTTCGTGAGGCGGGCCCCTTCGCCGCGCATGGCCTCCGTAATCAGGAAACTGTGCGACTGGCGGGTATACAGCGCGGTCGGGTGGAACTGGACGTATTCCAGGTTGTCGAGACGCACGCCCGCGCGCTGGGCCATGGCGATGCCCGAACCGGTGCAGGCGGCGGTGTTGGTCGTGTGCAGATAGACCTGCCCGACGCCGCCGGTGGCAAGCACGGTGAAGTCCGCGAGCAGGGTTTCCACTTCCCGGGTGTCCTCGTTGTAGACGTAGGCCCCGAGGCACTGGTTGTCGAGCTGGTAGCGATATTCCTTATACCGCGCATGGTGATCCGTGGTGATCAGGTCCACGGCGGTGCGCCCGGTCAGGATGCGGATGTTCGGAGACATGCGCACGGCCTGCAATAGGCCTTCCATGATGGTCTTCCCGGTGTGGTCGGCGCAGTGCACGATGCGGTGCTTGCCGTGCCCGCCCTCACGGGTGAAGTCGAGCTTGCCGTCCAGCCGATCGAAGGGGATGGGCGCACGCTCCATGAGGATGCGTTCCACGGCTTCGGGGCCATGCTGGCAGAGGTGGCGGACAGCCTTGACGTAGTTGTGATGGTGCCCGGCAATCAGAATGTCCTTTTCCAGATCTTTGACGTCGTTAGGGTCGGAACGATAGACGATGCCGCCTTGCGCCAACGCGGAATTGCCGCCGTCCAGCTCTTTTCCGGGGACAATGAGGGTTACCTCATACCCGGCGTCCGCCAGAGTAAGGGCGGACGTGCTGCCGCTGATCCCGGCGCCGATGACGAGAACCTGTGTTTTCAAGCGCTGCTGTGTCATACTGCCTTCTTTTGAGAAAAGACCTTGTTTTGTGCATATAGGAAAGGGGGCGGCAAGGCCCCCTGAAACCTGTTCGGGATAGAGCATCCACTATGCTGAAATATGTTCAACGGAACTCCCGCCACGCGTTTTCCCCACAACGAGAACCCTCTGGGAAGGGATGGGCTCCGCAATAGCAGGGTTGGGGAAGGGAAAGCCCTTTTTCAGAAGCTTTTCCCCTCCTCCGACAAGCATCAAAAACTACGCGCAGGCTTCGAGCATCCGTTCGAGGGAAGCCTTAGCCGGAGCGGAATCCTCGCTGGGCACGGTGATGGGATCCGTGTTCCCGGCAACGATGCCTTCCAATGTGGCGCGCAGCTTCTCAGGCGTGATTTTCGCCATGTTGGAACAGGCGCTGGAACGCAGGGCTTCCACGCGGATGCGGCCTTCCTGCTCACGGGCGAGGCGTTCCACCAGATTGATTTCCGTGCCGACATAAATATGTGCCCCGTCCGGCGCATTCCTGACATACTCGATGATGTAGGTAGTGGAGCCGGCTCCGTCGGCGGCGCGCACCACTTCGGGAGAGCATTCGGGGTGCACGATGACTTTGCAGGACGGGTCGGCCTTGCGCACGGCTTCAATCTGTTCGGGGTGGAAGCGGGCATGGATGGCGCACAGGCCGGGCCAGAGCACGAGGGCGGCCTTGTCCGCCGCTTCGAGGTCCACGGCTTCCCCGGTTTTCCGCACGTCGAGGATATGCGTGTCGCGCCCGGTGATGCCGAGCTTGCGGGCGGTATTGCGGGCCAGATTCTTGTCCGGCAGGAACAGCACGCCGTCACCCTGGCGGAAGGCCCAGTTCATCATTTTTTCCGCGTTGGCCGACGTGCACACCGCGCCGCCGTAGCGCCCCACCACGGCCTTGACCGCCAGCGAAGTGTTGACGTAGGCGAGCGGGACCAGTTTGCGGCCCGAGGCGGTGAGGCGGCCGAGTACGCGATCGAGCAGCCGGGCGGGGGTCATCTGGGCCATCACGCAGTCGGCGGAATGGTCGGGCAGGAGCACCTGCTGGCCTTCGCGGGCGAGCAGGGCGGCGGATTCCGCCATGAAGTAGACGCCGCAGAAGACGATGTAGTCCGAGGCGATGCCGGGGACGCGCCGGGCCAGTTCGAGGGAGTCGCCGCGGATGTCGCAGTGCTGGATGGTGGCTTCCTGCTCGTAGTGGTGGCCGACGATGGTCAGCCTGCCGCCGAGTTTGGAGCGGAGTTCCTCAATGGCGCGGGCGTCGTTGGAGAGAGGTGCTGTCGTCATAGGGATTCCTTCGCAATGCGCATGCTGAGGTCGGCGGTCACGGCGGAGTGCGTGATGCGTCCGACGGAAATGAAGTCGGGTTTGCGGACGGTGCTTACGGTGGCATACGCCCGGATGGTGTCGAGGGAAACGCCCCCGCTGATCTCCGTTTCGATGAAGGAGGGGATCATTTCCAGCGCTTCGGGGAGCATATCGGGCGTCATATTGTCGAGCATGATGCGGTCGACCCTGCAGGCGACGGCCTCGCTGATTTCGTCGAGGTTGCGGCATTCCACTTCGATGGGCGGGCAAGGATTGTAACGCCCGCGCAGCAGTTCGACGGCTTTGGTCATTGACCCGGCCGCGTCGATGTGGTTGTCCTTGAGCATGAGCATTTCGGCGAGGTTGCGCCTGTGGTTGTGCCCGCCGCCGCACAGTACGGCGTATTTGTCGGGATAGCGCAGGCCCGGCATGGTCTTGCGCGTATCAAGCAGGCGGACGCCCGTGCCTTCGAGCTTCTCGGCGTAGCGGCGCGTCAGGTTGGCGATGCCGCAGAGGTGGCTCACGAAGTTGAGGATCACGCGCTCGGCGCGGAGGACTTGCCGGGCGGGGCCGGAAATGCGGGCCACGATGGAACCCTTGGCGACCTCTTCCCCTTCCTTGGCAAGGCTCTGCCATGTGTAGGAAAGCTCTTCCGGGTGCGCCGCGCACAGATCCATGACCAGCGGGATGACGGGCAGCCCGGCGATGATCGTCTGTTCTTTGGCTACGATAATCGCCTGAAGCCGGTCCCCGGGGCCGAAGACGCCCTCGGTGGTGAGATCCGGCCCATCCTCGGCGAGGGAGAGTTCCAGGATCGACAAAAGGTGCATCCGCGCCTCGCCCTGAAAATATTCTGAGAATTCTGGAAGGATCATATCTTGTCCCGCATCCTTGGCAGTGCTACACGGGGTTGAGAGCAACGCCGACATGCGCGAGACGCGCGCATCCGGCAACGAGTCAGCAGCGTAAAGTCTTTTCGTTTACTAGGTGGCTCATCCGTTTTCGTCAAGATGCTCTTTTTTTCCCAACCGTTCGGGGAGGCGCCGGATACGGGCCGGGATAAAAGGCAGTGCGGGCAGAAACGCCGGTTTTGGAGGCGCGTTTCGTTTTTTTATCGTAACTTTTGGTATCCTTGAGACGTTATGCGGTTCAGGTGGAGGAGGATAGGTCCATGTCGGATACGGCCCCCGAAGAGAAAAAGACAGCCCCGGACGGCATAGCGCGGAGTCTTGAGGAGAAAGAGCGGAAAAACTCCGGGGAAAGGCCGGAGACGAAAGGCGGCGAACCTGCCGACAATACCCGCCAGCGAGCCCTTTCGCAGTGCATAGAATATCTGGAAGACGGCGAATCCGAGTACTCCCACCCGGCCGACATGGCCGAACATCTGGAAAACCTGAGCCTCAAGGAACAGGTCTGCCTGTTCCGCCATCTGCCAGCTGACGAAGCGGCCGAGGCTCTTGCGGAGCTTGATCAGGAAGTTGCCGTCGACGTTCTGGAAAACCTCGATCCGGACGAGGCGGCCCAGATCATCGCCGAAATGTCTCCCGACGACGCCGCCGACGTTCTGGACGAGCTGGAAGAGGGGCACCGCGATGTCCTTCTGAGCAACCTTGACCGCGACGACGCCGAAGAACTCCGCAACCTGCTGGCGTTCGACCCCGATACGGCGGGCGGCATCATGAATACCGAGATCATCCTGCTTGAGCAGGACATCACGGTGGACGAAGCCATTTCGCTGATCCGGCGGGGCATGGAAGAGGATATGGAAATCCCCTATTATGCCTACGTGGTGGACGAGGACGACAAACTGGTCGGGGTGTTTTCCCTGCGTGACCTCATGCTGTCGAAACCGGGGACGATCCTGCGGGACTCCCTGCATGATCAGGACGTGATCGCCGTACGTTACGATACGTCGAGCGAGGAAGTGGCCCGCCGCATGAGCCATTACAACTTCATGGCCATGCCTGTGGTGGACTATGAAGGGCGCCTTCTCGGCGTGGCGACCTACGACGACATTCTGGACATCATGCAGGACGAGGCCAGCGCCGACCTGCTCGGCATGGTGGGCGCCGGTCAGGACGAGACTGTGGACACGCCGTGGCTGGAGTCGGTGCAGATACGCCTGCCGTGGCTCATCGTGAACATGGTGACTTCCATGATGTCGGCCTTTGTGGTGTACATGTTCGAAGGCTCCATTGCGGGCATGGCCTTGCTGGCTGTGCTCATGCCGATGGTGGCGAACCAGGCCGGGAACACCGGGCAGCAGGCGCTCGCCGTGATGATCCGTCAGCTTGCCACGGAGAAGTTCGATCGCAAGCGCGCGTGGATCGCCGTGTTGCGCGAAGGCAAGATCGGCATCGCTTCCGGGGTGATCATGGCGATGCTGGCCTGTGTCGGCGTCTGGTTCACCTCCTCCTCTCCCGAGCTTGGCATGGTCATGGGAGCGGCGCTCATGGGCGACATGCTGCTCGGCGCGCTGGCGGGCGGCAGCATCCCCCTGATCTTCCGTGCCGTGGGCCGCGACCCCGCGCAGGCTTCCAGCATCTTCCTCACCGCCATCACCGACAGCGCGGGCTTCTTTATTTTTTTGGGGCTGGCTACCGCTTTTTTGTTGTAGGAAATGTGAAATGTGGGGGAAGGGAGGAGGCCCTTTCTACAGAAAGGGCCTCCTCCC